>Ga0183095_10425_pt1 | contig 92525 bp, 98 predicted proteins | sample BioMet4_FD_130346 | JGI IMG/M metagenome (GOLD analysis project Ga0183095, IMG submission 130346) | Microbial communities from bioreactor (seeded with sewage sludge) at LBNL, California, USA - Biofuel metagenome 4 (v2) (version 3) | ecosystem: Engineered > Bioreactor > Anaerobic > Unclassified ...
CAAATGGCGGTCTAAAGCCATTTGTGGGACTAAGTTGTGGTTGCGGAGGCAGGATTTGAACCTACGACCTTCGGGTTATGAGCCCGACGAGCTACCGGACTGCTCCACTCCGCGATATTTATTTGTGCATCTTCCCTAAACTCAACTGTGATGCCTTGTTTAGAGCGCTTATCTATAATACCATTCTAAACATCGAATGTCAAGACATTTTTTCGATATTACGAAATATATAATGCCCGCTGTCACTGATTATTATTCTTTGGCAAAGATTGTAAATCAGCCTGGAATTCAGTTTACAGCTGTATTACTTCTTCGGCTTAATTTTAAGCCAGAAAGCAAGCGCTATCCCGATCATAATACACAGGGCGGCCGTCAGCATTCCAACAACGTAAGTTGGCATCTGATTACCGATAATATAGATGTTTCTATCACCGTGGTCGGTGTACGCCGGAGATTGCTGCGCTGTTCCAGACGGCAATGCTGCTTGCGGTATCGCCGATGAAGTTTCTTTCTCCTCAGATGAATCGTTTTGAAATGACGATTTTCCTGTGGTTTGGTTCGCTCCTCCAGTATTCGTTCGGGAAGATGCCTTGCCGCCTGTGGCTGTACCGTCGGAACTTTTTGAAGAAGTCGACAATGGTTTTGCGGCGCGGCTGACCGTAATCACGTACTGTGAAGTCGCCTTCTTGTCGGCAGAGGTGACAGTCGCAATGATTGTAGTATCCGTGCCGGCCTTTTGCAGCGTTTTCCGATTGATCTTGACCGTTCCCCGTTCACCCGCTGTGGCGGCGAACTCTACGGAGGTCACATCATACTCCACATCCATATTATAATTTAGCACATCCTGGGAAAATGATGGCGTAAGCGTTCCATTGAATGGCGTGAGCACCGTTAAATAAGCCTTATTTGAAGGCTGCCCTTGAGGTTCAACTTTGAGCGCCAGATTCTCGTCAAAATTCAAATTGAGCTGCTGAGATTGGTAATTGCAAACTTCATCAATATGCGCGCCAATTTGCGTTTTGCCCTCCTGTATATCATCGTTGACCTTAAATACAAACGATATAATATTGCCGGAAAGCTCCGGAGCGGCAGCTTTATCGGTATTGCAGACATAAACGCTGATAATTGGATTGTTCTGACTGTTCGTAACCATCGTGCCGCTTTTTATTTGGGAAGAGGTTTCTGTACGGACAAAGCTCACGACGGAGGCGTCGTAGTTGATAACCATCCTAAATCCGGCCGCGGTGTCGTCTTTATGGTTGGCATTGATTTTAAGCTTTATGATGTCACCTGAAACAGCGCTTTGCTTGTCCAAACTGTATGTAAAATAGGGCACCGTTTCAGCAGCAACTGCAGTGAGGGGAAAAGACACAGAGAACATCAGAAAAAAAAAGATAAAAATTACTAAAAAGCTTCTTTTCATTGTTTGCCCCTCCAAATTGGCTATGCAGGCTGCGAGCAAATGCGTCATTTACGAATATTTTCCGGTAATCTACAAAAAATCAGCTATGCCGGTCCGCCGACATGGCTGATTTCATATTAAAATATCCACTTTTCATTGTTATGCGGTAACGGTTTGCCCCATTTCCCCACTACGCATATTACGCAAAAGCTTTTTGCGTAAAACAAGAAGTCTAAACCGGTTGTACCGCTGTATGATTGCAAACGGCACATTTCCCAGCAAAATCAAAAACGAAAACACAAGACCGACAAGCAACGGATTAATCAGTAGGGTGATAACCGCGCAAATACAGTTTTTCATGTGCATCCACTCACCTCGGCAGGTTTCCATGACAAATTCATCCAAATAATCAACGGAAACATCTTTGAGGTGTTCTTTGGAAAAACCGTCTTTCCCAATATGCTGCGGGACTTTATCCTTCCAAAGTTGAATTTTCAGTTTGTCCCTGTACCAACGCCCGCCGTGCTCCCATGTTTTCGGTGCAAAGCGCTCCTTTGTCGGGGCAAACATGGAATGCGGAAGCTTAATACAGGCCAAAAAGATCGCAGTATGCCAAAGACCGATTAAAAAAAGATTCCATATAAACATATCAATAAATGAAAGATTTTTAAGCATCTGTAATCTCCTCTCTGTTAAAAATAAAAACTTATAATACTGACCTATAGATTATTATGACACATCTGTGATAAGATTAACATAGACATTATAATACATTTGTTGGGAGTGTGCAAGATGAAAGCATTATTCATTGGAGGAACAGGAACCATCAGTGAAGCCGTCACAAGGCTATCCGTACGCAACGGCGTTGAACTGACGCTGTTGAACCGCGGCAGTCATCCCGAATTTGCAGCGGACGGAGTGGAACAAATTACTGCCGACATCAACGATGAGGATGCCGTAAAAGAAATCCTCCTCGACCGAAAATTTGATGTTGTTGCGGATTTCGTCGCTTTTGTGCCGGAGCACGTTGAGCGGGACATTCGACTTTTTTCCGGCAAAACCGGGCAGTATATTTTTATCAGCTCGGCTTCGGCTTATCAAAAACCGCTTGCGAATTACCTGATAACGGAAAGTACGCCGCTTTGCAATCCATACTGGCGGTATTCACGCGATAAAATCGCCTGCGAAAATATTTTAGCGGCAGCGTACCGTGCAACCGGTTTCCCGATTACCATAATACGGCCAAGCCACACCTACGGCGAAAAAAATATTCCGGTCTCAATTCACGGCAAAAAAGGAAGCTATCAGGTCATTGACCGCATTCTGAACGGCAAGCCGGTTATTGTACACGGGGACGGGCTTTCGCTGTGGACGTTTACGCACAACAGCGATTTTGCAAGGGGATTTTTAGGACTGATGGACAATCCCCATGCAATCGGTGAGGCGGTACACATCACGAGCGACGAAACGATCACATGGAATTCCGCGCTTGCCTCCATCGGCAAAGCGCTGGGTGTGACTCCAAACCTCGTGCATATTCCATCCGAATTTCTATCCGCGTTCAACCCGGATCTTTTGGGCAACCTGCTTGGTGACAAGGCAAACTCGGTGGTCTTCGATAACTCAAAAATCAAGAAGCTGGTTCCGGGTTTTTGTGCTTCCGTGCGCTTTGATCAAGGGGTGAAGCGATCCGTTGATTACGTGATGTCCCATCCGGAGCTTCAAGTACTCGACCCGGACTTTGACGCTTGGTGCGACAGGGTCATTGCGGCTTACTGTTCAGGTATGCTCAAATAAAAATCCTTATATTTTCTTATATTTATCTACGATCATATTCGCACATTTATAAACATCTCCGCCGCCGAGGGTTAAAATCAAATCTCCCTCGCGCGCGTTGGCGGTGACATAGTCGGCGATTTCCTCAAAGGTCTTAAACCAGACGCTGCCGGGCACCTTATCGGCCAAATCTTTTGCATAAACGTGATAAGTGTTCACTTCACGCACTGCAAGGATTTCTGAAAGGACAACCTTATCCGGGATTGTGAGCGCCTTTGCAAAATCATCAAGCAGCATAGAGGTTCTGGAAAATGTGTGTGGCTGAAACACGGCCCACACACGCCGAAATCCCATTTGATTCGCCGCAGTCAATGTCGCGGTAAGCTCCGTTGGATGATGCGCGAAGTCATCGGCTACTGTAATTCCGTTAAACTTGCCGAGAATTTCAAAACGCCTGTGCACCCCTGTGAACTGATGCAGGCTTGCCGCAATGCTTTCCGCATCCACACCCATTTGGTCGGCCACGGCAAACGCGGCCAGCGCATTGTAAATATTATGCTTGCCGGGGATGCTTAATGTAACATCGGCAAGCTTTTTTCCGTGCTTCATTACACTGAAACGCTCTTTTGCCTCTTTGGTGTCGGCAATGTTTTCCGCATAATAATCATCGGTTGATTTTAAGCCGAACGTAATAATCTCCGCGTTTGTAATGCCGCTGACAGCCTTCATGGAGTTGGCGTCGTCACCGTTGACGACCAGCAGCTTCGATGTCTGCTGCGCAAACTGGTGGAACGACTTAATGATATTGTCGACTGTTCCGAAATAATCAAGGTGATCTCCGTCCACATTCAGTATGACGGAAATTGCGGGATACAACTGTAAAAACGTATCCACATACTCACAGGCTTCACACACGATGGTGTCGGATTTGCCGACGCGGCCGTTTCCGCCGATAAACGGAAGCTTGCCGCCGATAATGGCGGTCGGGTCGATTCCCGCATTGATCAATATCTGCGTAATCAGAGCCGTCGTGGTAGTTTTGCCGTGTGTGCCGGAAACAGCAACCGGGTTCGGGTAACGGCGTGTCACCATGCCGAGCATAACGGAGCGCTCCACGACCGGAATTCCCTTTGCGCGGGCGGCAACCAGTTCGGGATTGTCGGCTTTTACAGCCGCTGTGTAAACGACCAGTTCCGCATCCCCTACATTTTCCGCCTTGTGACCCATGGAGACGGGAATTCCGTAGGAACGTATTCTTGCGAGCGTGTCGGATTCATTTGTATCGGAACCTGTCAATTGAAAGTCCTTATGGTACAGAATTTCGGCAATCGGGCACATTCCCGACCCGCCGATTCCTACAAAATGTATTTTTTTAACATTGGATAAGATATCATTATAATCCATGATAGATGCTCCTTAAAATGAGATATTGATAGTATTTTATTCATTTCTTCTATTATATTGCTATACCTACTTATAATAAACATTTTTTTGAATATTTGCAATAAAAAATTAAATCTGTTTCTATAATACGAACGGTCAATCACACAGAGTCGCTTATTTCCATAATATAATGTGAGAACAGTATGGAGGTTCAAAGTATGATTGATATAAATTCTTTTGGAGTATTGGGCGGCGATAAACGCCAGATTGCGCTGGCCGAATCCATCGCCGCAGATGGGTACACCGTGTACGCGGGCGGGTTTGACAGCATCGACTTTTCAAAGGATGTAAAAAAAGGGGTGCTCGATGAAATCGCTGCGAAATGCGAAAATATCATTCTTCCTCTGCCCGTTACAAACGACGGCTTATATTTAAATTCGGTATACAGTGAGGAGAAAATTGAATTAAATGACGATTTTGCTGAACTGATGAGAAGCAAACAGGTTTTTGGCGGAATGATGGGAAGGCTGTACCAAACGAGCGATATCTGGGATTCAATCGACACCTATGATTATTACACCCGCGAGGAATTTGCGGTACACAATGCCGTGCCGACCGCCGAGGGAGCCATTGAAATCGCGATGCGCGAATACCCTGGTACAGTCAACGGCAGCAGGTGCCTTGTGGTCGGATTCGGCAGAATCGGCAAAATTCTTTCCCATATGCTGCACGGAATCGGTGCCGCGGTCACCGTCAGTGCGCGAAAGCAGTCGGACATTGCATGGATCTTATCCTATGGATATTCTTCAATCCGTACGGAAAATATTTGTGACAGGGAGCAGTACGATATTATTTTTAATACCGTCCCCATGTTGATCTTTAATCGCCGTCTTCTGTCAAAAATGCGCTCAAAGCCATTGATTATCGACCTTTCATCCATGCCGGGCGGGGTGGATTATGAAGCCGCTCAAAAATTCAACATTAAAGCGATTCACGCACTTTCACTTCCCGGCAAAGTCGCACCGAAAACGGCCGGAGAAATCATTAAAAATACCATTTACAATATGATTGAGGAGTGAGAGCAATGAGCAGTATTACATTCGGATATGCCGTGTGCGGTTCCTTTTGCACCTTTGACAAAGCAATTGAACAACTGCGCAATCTTGTGGAGGCGGGGTACAGCGTCCTGCCGATTATGTCCCAGAACGCTTATTCGACAGACACCCGCTTTGGCCGCGCAGATGATTTTGTTTGGGAAATCGAAGATATCTGCAATAAAAAAATCATCAAGAGCATTGTAGAGGCGGAACCGATCGGCCCGAAAAAGATGGTTGACCTGATGATTGTCTCGCCCTGCACCGGCAATACGATGGCTAAATTGGCAAACGGAATTACGGACACCACTGTAACAATGGCGGTAAAATCGACCCTGCGCACCGGGCGGCCCGTTCTTCTGGCTCCGGCTACGAACGACGCCCTTTCCGCGTCGGCGCAAAACATAGGAAAACTGCTGAATAACAAAAACATTTACTTTGTCCCAATGAAGCAGGATGACCCGGCGAAAAAGCCCGCGTCGGTGGTTGCCGACTTCAGTTTAATTTTGCCGGCTGCCCTTGCCGCGCTCGACGGAAAGCAGCTTCAGCCTATTTTGCTGTAGCGCGCATTGCTATGCTTGTAACGCTTATATGGAAGTCAAAGGGCTGCTTCGCAAAAAATAAAATACAATGAAAAGTAGCTTTTATTCAGCAGCACAGCTGTTCGTTTGTGAATAAATATGATATGATAGTATAATCAGAGAAAAAGAAACGGAAGTGAAAAAATGCTTTATTGCCCGAAATGTCAAGTGCTCAGCACTGACGATAAAATCTGCCCTTCCTGTGGCAGTAAAAAATTGAGAGAACCTGAGCAGAATGATCCTGTTTTGCTGCTTACGGCGGACGAAGCCAAAACCGAAATGATTGAAGCTGCCTTTGAGGAACATAATATTCCTTATGAGGAGCGTATCAGCGGGCTTGGCGGTCCGCCGTCGATTATCCTTGGCAAGGTCGCCAATACCAACAAAAACATCTTTGTTCCGTTCGGTCAGATAGATGCCTGTGAAAAACTTTTAAATGGAATTGGAATTTTAGATGCAGAGGACGCGGAAATCCAGAAACGGGAAAACGAGGCTGCTGACATACAAGCAAAGGAGCTGGCCGATGACGAATCGGAGTCTGCGGAAATGAGCCCGGGCAAACGGTTTCTTTGGCGGGCTGTTTCAGTCGTTTTGTTTATTGCGATTGTGTGGGCCGTTGTTTCTGCCGCGGACTATGCCGCCGGCGCATTAAAGGATTTTTTCGCAGGCCGATGAATCATAAAAAATAAAGGAGATAAAACATGAACCATTACCATATTGACACGAACTGTATTCATGCCGGCTATGAACCGGCAAACGGCGAATCCCGCGTGCTTCCGATTGTACAGAGCACCACATTTAAATACGACAGCGCCCAAGCCCTCGGCGAGCTTTTTGATCTAAAGTCCGACGGCTTTTTCTACACACGCCTTGGCAACCCGACTATTGATGCGGTTGAAAAGAAAATCGCGGTACTTGAAGGCGGCGTCGGCGCGCTGATTACTTCCTCCGGGCAAGCGGCCTCACTGATTTCGGTACTCAACATCTGCAAGGCAGGCGGACATGTCGTATGTTCCAATGCGATTTACGGCGGCACCTTTAACCTTTTCAACAAAACAATGCGTGAAATGGGAATTGAGTTTACATTTATTTCCCCAAATTCAACTGAAGAAGAACTCAACGCCGCATTTCAGCCGAATACCCGCTGCGTTTTTGCTGAGACACTCTCGAATCCGTCTTTAATTGTGACGGATCTCGCGCTGTTCGCAAATGCGGCGCACGCACACGGAGTTCCCATCATTGTTGACAACACCTTCCCCACTCCGATTAACTGCCGCCCGTTTGAATTTGGAGTGGATATCGTGACTCACTCCACTACAAAATACATGGACGGCCATGCTGTTCAGGTCGGCGGCGTCATTGTGGACAGCGGGAATTTCAATTGGGAAAACGGCAAGTTTCCCGAGCTGACGGAACCGGATGAGTCCTATCACGGCGTAATTTATACAAAGCAATTTGGCAAAGCGGCATACATCACAAAAGCGCGTACGCATTTGATGCGCGATTTGGGTGCGCAGTCCAGCCCGAACAATGCATTTTTACTTAATTTAGGATTGGAAACCCTTGCCATCAGAATGGAACGGCATTGCTCCAATGCGGTTGCCGTAGCGATTCATCTTGAACATCATGATAAGATCGCATGGGTAAACTACCCCGGATTAAAGAGCAGCAAATACTACGCCTTAGCGCAAAAATACATGCCGGGCGGCACCTGCGGCGTTGTATCTTTCGGCGTAAAGGGCGGCCGTGAAGCAGCCGCAAAATTCATGGAGGGTTTAAAGCTTGCTTCCATCGTAACCCATGTTGCAGATTTGCGGACCTGTGTGCTCCATCCGGCCAGCACAACGCATCGCCAGCTGAGCGACGAACAGCTCGCTGAAGCCGGAATCGGCCCCGATATGATTCGCATGTCGGTCGGTATTGAAAATGCAGAAGATATTATTGAAGATATCGACCAAGCACTCAGCAACCTATAGAGAACAAAAGCAAGGACAGCCGAAGAATCGGCTGTCCTTGCTTTTTTATGCAGATTTAATTAAAGGTATATAACGACTTATACGGATTTTTGGTGTTGGGTGTTAAAACGAAGAATGGCTTTGAAAGCACTTCTTCCTTGCTCACATGAAACCGTTCGCAAAAGCGGTCGAGATGAGCGTCAATTGCGGCCATGTCCTCCGCTGTGGCGGGGGCTGCTTCCACTTGCGCCGGCAGGTCGGCGGGCAGTTCTTCGCAGCGCAGGAACATTCTGCCGCCATGCATTCCCGTGCCGCAAAGGTTGCCGACGGGAACTTTTTTTGTGGAACCAAGACCAAGTACAATTATGGTGCCGCCGGCCTGATATTCGCCCAAAAAGCTGCCGGCCTCGCCCCCGATGATAATCAGCGGCTGGTGGGTTTTGTACGCTTTCATATGAATTCCCGCGCGGTAGCCTGCATTGCGCCTGACAAAAATTTCGCCGCCACGCATTGCGTAGCCTGTTGCGTCACCGCTGGAACCGTCAATCACAATTGCGCCTTCGTTCATGGTGTCTCCGGTCGCGTCCTGCGCATTGCCGTTGACTTTAATGGTGCCGCCGTTTAAATAGCAGCCCAAATCATTGCCCGGCACGCCGTTAATGGTGATGTGCTTGTCGGCCATGCCTGAACCAATGTAGCGCTGTCCCATGCAGTTATCAATGGTAATTTCCGTTTCCGCAGCGGAGCGGACTTCGTCATTCAATATCTTAAAATATTTATTTTCAGCATCTATTCTCATGCTTTGGCACCTCCAAGCTTAACGGCTCTGTCCTTCGCAGTAAACGCCATGAGCTGCGGCTTTTCTTTAATTAAATCATAATCGATGGTGTCGAGCGGAGTTCTCTCCCGAATCAGTGAGGTGTAAATTCCGGCTCTGGCAACGTCGCCAATCAGGATATAGCCCTTTAACACGTTATCTTTAGCCATTATTTTTTTATAGGACTTTTCGCCTTTCACAATATAAGCTTCGCCGTCATAGCTGCCGGCTGTAATGATATGTAAACCGAAAAATCCGATTGCATTCATCGGGATGGCCTTGTCGTAGCGCTTTTCCCCGCCTGCCATGTTGATTCCTGCGGTTTCGCCCTGCATGTATGCATTTGGCAGAAGCGCAAGTACGCGATACTGGTCGATGGTAATGTCGTAGCTTTCGCTGCAGTCACCCGCCGCGTAAACGCCTTCAAGATTCGTCGCGCAATGTTCATCGGCAAGGATTCCCTTGTTCACCTTGCAGCCAATATCGACGGCAAGCTTCGTTTCCGGGCGGACACCGACGGCGACAACCAGAATATCAAAGTCGAGTTCACCGCCGTTTTTGAGTTCTGCACTGTTTTGATGGAACTGTGCAACACTATTGTTCAGCAAAAATTTGACTCCCTGTTCCTCAATGTGCTTTTGCATCATATCGGAGCCGTCTTCGTCAAGAATGCTCGGCAAAATCCGGGGTGCCATATCAACTACGGTGATTTCTTTCACCTTGCTGAGGATTCCCTCCGCACATTTTAGACCGATTAGTCCCGCGCCGATAATCAGCACGCGGCTTTCCTTGGTAAGGGCCGCGTGAAGCGCCTTGGCGTCATCAAGTTTCATGAAGGTATACTTTTGCTTTACCTCGTCAAGTCCCGCCATAGGCGGTACAAACGGCGAAGAACCGGTGGCAAACAGAAGCTTGTCGAACGAAACATCGCTTCCGTTATCCAAAATCACTTTTTTACCGCTGTAATCGACTTTCGTTACGGTAACGCCAAGAAGAGGAGTAACGCCATTGTCCTTGTAAAAGCTGTCCGGACGGTACTTCATATGCTCTTCTGTTGTTTTGCCGTAAATAAGGTAAGAAATAAGCGGACGCGAATAAACATGATATGGTTCTTTGGAAATAACTGTAATTTCCCCTGTTTTATCCACAGTCCGGATTCCCTCAACACAGCCAACGGCGGCGGACGAATTACCGATAATCACATACTTCAATTTATTCACCTCTCCTCAAACACGATTGCTTTGTTCGGGCAACCCTGCACACAGGCGGGTTCGCCGAACGAATTGGTCGTGCAAAGTTCGCATTTTTGAATTACACTGCCGTCTTTACCGGGCATGATCGCGCCGTAAGGGCAAATCATGATGCAGGTGTAACAGCCGACGCACTTGTCTTTATTGACCTCAATCAAACCGTTATCCGCGCTGAGCGCGCCCGTAATACAGCTTTTCACACAGAGCGGCTCCGTGCAGTGGCGGCAGGAAACCGCAAAGCTGATCCCCTTGCTTTCCTCAATCTGAATCCTTGGGTTAATATGAATATCCTTGAGCGCCTTGACCATATCGTTGCTGCCAGAGTTGGCAAATGCGCAATTGTACTCGCAAAGGTGGCAGCCTAAACACCATTTTTCATTTACATAAATACGTTTCATCGCTTATTCCCCCGCGTGCTTGATACCCAGAATTTCAAGCTCTTTCTCGTTTAAACCGATGCCGCGCAGCATCAGGCGGTTGCCCTTGAGCGCTTCAATCGAATTGATGCCCATGCCGCCCATCATTTCCTTAATTTCGTGCTGCCACGCGGAAACGAGGTTTACAAGGCGTTTGTATCCGATATCGGGGTTGAGGCGTTTGACCAAATCGGGGCGCTGCGTCGCGATGCCCCAGTTGCATTTTCCGGCCTGGCAGGTACGGCAAAGATGGCAGCCGAGCGCTAAAAGCGCCGATGTTGCAATATAAACCGCATCCGCGCCCAAGGCGATTGCCTTTACAATATCCGCCGAATTACGGATACTGCCGCCAATCACAAGGGAAACATTGTTGCGGATTTTCTCCTCGCGCAGTCTTTCGTCAACGGCCGCCAGAGCAAGCTCAATCGGGATGCCTACGTTATCCCTGATTCTGGTCGGTGCCGCGCCTGTGCCCCCGCGGAAGCCGTCAATCGCGATGATATCGGCACCGCTGCGGGCAATACCGCTTGCGATTGCCGCCACGTTATGAACCGCCGCGATTTTTACAATGACGGGCTTTTGATAATTGGTCGCTTCTTTTAAAGAGTAAACCAGCTGGCGCAGATCCTCAATGGAATAAATATCATGATGAGGCGCGGGCGAAATCGCATCCGAACCTTCCGGAATCATTCTGGTACGGGAAACGTCGCCGACAATTTTGGTGCCGGGCAAATGACCGCCTATACCGGGTTTTGCACCCTGGCCGATTTTGATTTCGATTGCCGCACCGGCCTCAAGGTAGTCCTTGTGTACGCCAAAGCGTCCGGATGCAACCTGTACAATCGTATTTGCGCCGTACTGATAAAAGTCCTCATGCAGACCGCCTTCACCGGTATTGTAGTAAGTACCGAGTTCCTGCGCGGCTCTGGCAAGACTTTCGTGAGCGTTGTAGCTGATTGAGCCGTAGCTCATGGCAGAGAACATAATCGGTACCGAAAGTTCAAGGTTAGGAGGCATATTGGTCGTGTCGATGCTGCCGTCCGGATTGCGCTCAATGAGTTCCGGTCTTTTACCGAGAAAAGTTTTGGTTTCCATTGGTTCACGGAGCGGGTCAATGGAAGGGTTGGTGACCTGTGAAGCGTTAATCAGGATTTTATCCCAGTACACGGGGTACTGCTTCGGGTTGCCCATGGAAGAAAGCAGCATTCCGCCTGTTCCGGCCTGACGGTAAACCTCGTTGATGGTCTCGTTGCTCCAGTTGGCATTGGTTTTAAAGGTATGGTCGGTCTTGACTATTTTCAGTGCTCTGGTCGGGCAAAGAGCTACACAACGATGGCAATTGACGCATTTGGATTCGTCGCTCTTCATAAGGTTCAGTTCCGCGTCATAGGAATGAACCTCGTTGGCGCATTGTCTTTCGCACACGCGGCAGGCAATACAGCGCTGCGGGTTACGAATCACTTCATATTCAGGATATATAAAGTCGATGGGCATTATGCATCCACCCCCTCGTTCAAAGTTACAATGACCGGTTCCCCGCCCTTGGGCGCCCAAATCCGGTCAGGGTTCGGTTCAATGGTTTTAATGGCACATTCCTCACTGGCAACATAAGTCATGTCGCCCTTTTCAGCGACAACCATGGAGCGCAGCTTTAAGCGGTCGTTCAAAGCCATCATGCCGCCGCTGAAGCCCAACAGGATTGAGAACGGGCCCGTGATTAAAAGGCTCGAAAACATATTGCGCAGGTAGGTAAATTTTTCTTTTTGAGCCTGCGGCATTTTGTCAATCTCGCTCCAGAACGGGGCGGCAATCACATCCGCGACTTCGTTCAGGCTGAGCTGCTGCTTGCGGTTCAGGTAATCAATAATATAGGTAATAACCTCCGTATCGGTTAAAAGCGTACATTCGTAACCGTACATTTCAATAAAACGGCGGTTTGCGTCGTAGGAAGAAATTTCACCGTTATGTACGATAGAATAGTCGAGCAGAGCAAACGGGTGCGCTCCGCCCCACCAGCCGGGCGTATTGGTTGGGTAACGGCCATGCGCCGTCCAACTGTAACCCTCGTATTTATCAAGGCAGTAGTATTGGCCGATATCCTCCGGAAAACCAACTGCTTTGAACACGCCCATGTTCTTGCCGCTGGAAAACACATAAGCACCCTTAATCTCGGTATTTATTTTTAAAATACAGCGCGCCACGAACTCTTTTTCGTCCAGCTGTGTGTCTTTGAGCAGCTTTTCAAAAGGAAGTCCAAAGTAGCGCCAAATTGCAGGTTCATCTGTAATTTCTCTCATTTTCCTGGTTGGAATTTTCTCTGCAGTACTCACATCAAAGTTTTGCATAATCGCTTTTTCGCATTCTTCTTTTGCGCGGATACTGTCATAGAAAACATGAAAAGCATATAAATCCTTGTTCTGAGGATAAATGCCATAAGCTGCGAACCCGCCGCCCAGACCGTTGCTTCGGTCGTGCATGGTGGCAATGGATTTGATGATGGCTTCGCCATTCATCTTTTGACCGCTGCGTGAGAAGATTCCCGATATGGCACAGCCCGATGGTATCCTTACTTCTCCCTCTATTTGCATAATAAAATTGACCTCCCTGCAATTTTTACTTTGGCGCATTTCCCTGCGCTGTCGGTAAAAGTGTTGATTCATTGTAGCTTTCCGCTACTGATACTGTTTTTTATTTTTTATATTATATTGTTTAGGTCTAAATGTCAATGCTTTTTGCATAATATAGTAGCACAAATTGCAGTTACGCGCAAAATTCCATAAAAACTAACAGTAAGATGGGAATTTTGCATGAAATATTATCAAATCCTGCAAATTTTCAATTTTCCATTGACAATTTGCTTTCATCGTCATATAATAAATGCATAACAGCAAAGGCGCTGTAGGGATTTTGCCCTACTGTGCCTTTTTTTATTTCAAAGCAGGATGTTATATTTTATGTAGGGAGTGATTTTTAATGAGCAATGTTCCTGAAATTTTTGGCAGCATGGTTTTTAATGACACCGTTATGAAGGAAAAGCTTCCCAAGGATACTTATAAGGCTCTGAGAAAAACCAGAGAGCAAGGCAAGCCTCTGGATATTCTCGTAGCAAATGTTGTTGCGAATGCAATGAAGGATTGGGCCGTGGAAAAAGGCGCAACTCACTTCACTCATTGGTTCCAGCCAATGACCGGCATTACCGCCGAAAAGCACGACAGTTTTATTTATCCGATTGAAAACGGCAAAGTTATTATGGAGTTTTCAGGTAAAGAGCTGATTCAGGGTGAGCCCGATGCTTCCAGTTTTCCATCCGGCGGACTGAGAGCCACGTTTGAAGCCAGAGGCTACACTGCGTGGGACCCGACCAGCAATGCGTTCATTAAAGACGGCTCCCTTTGTATTCCGACCGCGTTTTGCTCCTATGGCGGTGAAGCGTTGGATAAAAAGACTCCTCTGCTTCGTTCTATGAATGCAATTGACAAACAGGCAATGAGAGTTCTGAAGCTCTTTGGCAATACGGAAGCGCACCGTGTCATTACAACGGTCGGTCCGGAGCAGGAATACTTTCTGATTGACAAAGCGATGTTTGAAAAAAGAAAAGACCTGATTTATACCGGCAGAACCTTGTTTGGTGCAAAGCCGCCAAAGGGTCAGGAACTTGAGGATCACTACTTTGGTGTCATCAAGCCAAGAGTATCCGCTTATATGAAAGAACTGGATGAAGAGCTTTGGAAGCTTGGCATTTTCGCTAAGACAAAACATAACGAGGTTGCCCCTTCCCAGCACGAGCTTGCACCTATCTTCACAACAGCCAACGTTGCAACCGACCAAAACCAGCTTACTATGGAAATGATGAAGAAGGTTGCAACAAAACACAACCTGACCTGTCTGCTGCATGAAAAGCCATTTGCCGGCGTAAACGGAAGTGGCAAGCACAACAACTGGAGTATTTCGACCGATACAGGCGTCAATCTTTTGGAGCCGGGTGAATCCCCGCGTGAAAACGCGCAATTCCTGCTCTTCCTTGCCGCCATCGTTAAGGCGGTTGATGAGCATCAGGATCTGCTCCGTATTTCCGTTGCAAGCGCAGGAAACGACCACCGTCTGGGTGCGAACGAAGCTCCTCCGGCAATTGTTTCCATGTTTATCGGCGACGAGCTGATGGGTATCCTGCAATCGATTGAAGACGGCACTGTATACCATCAAAAAGACAAAGCATTTATGACAATAGGCGTTGATGTTCTTCCGACCTTCCCGAAGGATTCGACGGACAGAAACCGTACTTCTCCGTTCGCCTTTACCGGCAACAAGTTTGAGTTCCGTATGCTCGGCTCCACTGTCTCCATTGCATGCCCGAACATCATGCTCAATACCATTATTGCCGACACTCTGTGTGGTTTTGCCGACGAACTCGAAAAAGCTGCTGACTTTAACAGTACACTGACTGAACTTGTCAAGAAGACCGTTAAAGAACATAAACGCATTATTTTTAATGGTAATAACTACTCAGACGAGTGGTTGCAAGAAGCGAAAAAGCGCGGCCTCTTGAATCTTGCGTCCACTGTCGACGCTCTTCCGTACTATCTGAGCGATGCAAATGTAGCATTGTTTGAAAAATACGGCGTATTCTCCAAATCGGAGATTTACTCCCGCTACGAAATCCAGCTTGAAAACTACTGTAAACAAATTCATATTGAAGCATTGACCATGGTAGATATGATTAAGAAAGATATTCTGCCGGCCGCATGCTCTTATATGAAGGATCTGAGCAAGGAAGCCATTAACAAGAAGCAGCTTTGTGCGGACATTAGCTGTGAGCTTGAAGAAACTCTGTTGAAGATGCTTTCAACCCTCACTTCTGACTTATATAAGAAAACAATTGAACTCGACGACGATGTCGAATCCGAAAAAGAATTCAAAGATGTTCTTGAAGAAGCCAAATACTATCGCAACACTGTGTTTGCACAGATGGAGGACACTCGCAAAACAGCTGATGAAATTGAAAAAATGGTCGGTGAAAAGTACTGGCCATACCCAACTTACGGCGATCTACTTTTCAGCGTTTTGTAAGCGGAGAATTTTGCTTGTTCAAATCAGGGAAATATTGAGATGCACAATGGCGTGTATTCTGTTTAGTTTGCAGAATACACGCTAAATTTAATTTTAGGGGGCACACACCACATGCAACAGGTCTTTTCATCTGTCGACACGATCTGGGTACTCCTTGGCGCGGCCTTAGTTTTCTTTATGCAAGCCGGGTTTGCCATGGTAGAAACTGGTTTCACAAGAGCCAAAAATGCTGGAAACATTATTATGAAAAACTTAATGGATTTCAGTATCGGAGCTCCGATTTTCTGGTTGTTTGGCTTTGGCTTGATGTTCGCCGGAACATCTCCGTTCATTGGCGGCTTTGACCTATTTTCAAGAGGCGATTATGCGACGAGCATGGGACTTACCGTTCCGACAGCCGCTTACATCATTTTCCAGACTGTTTTCTGTGCCACTGCCGCGACTATAGTTTCGGGCGCAATGGCAGAAAGAACAAAGTTTATTTCCTACTGTATTTACAGTGCGTGCATCAGCGCATTTGTCTACCCTGTTTCCGGGCATTGGATATGGGGCGGCGGCTGGCTTGCACAGCTTGGCTTCCATGATTTTGCCGGCTCCACAGCCGTACATATGGTCGGCGGACTTGCAGCTCTTATCGGTGCAAAAATGCTTGGCCCCCGTATTGGCAAATACGACAAAAACGGTAAGTCAAAGGCAATTCCGGGCCACAGCTTAACCCTTGGCGCGCTTGGCGTGTTCATCCTTTGGTTCTGCTGGTTTGGGTTCAACGGCTGCTCTACCATTTCAATGACTGGCGACAATATCCTTTCTTCCGCGGGTAATATCTTCCTTACCACTAATCTTGCAGCTGCCGTAGCAACTGTAACGGTAATGATTATTACGTGGATTCGCTATAAGAAGCCCGATGTTTCAATGACCTTGAACGGTTCCCTTGCCGGTCTGGTAGCAATCACAGCCGGTTGCGATGCCGTTTCTCCGGTCGGTGCATTCTTTATTGGTTTAATTTCCGGTTTCATTGTTGTCTTTGGAATCGAATTTGTTGATAAGGTCCTTAAGATTGATGATCCTGTTGGTGCAGTTGGCGTTCATTTTCTGAACGGCGCTTCCGGCACAATCCTAACCGGCTTGTTTGCTGTTAACGGCGGCGTGTTCTACGGCGGCGGATTCAAGTTCCTTGGAGTACAAATACTTGGAGTACTCGCTGTTTGCGCATGGGTAACTGTCATGATGCTGATTATCTTTACTGCTATTCAGAAGACCATTGGCCTTCGTGTGAGTGAAGAAGAAGAAATTATGGGTCTTGATATAACCGAACATGGTATTGTCAGTGCATATGCCGACTTCCTTCCTATGGATGGTCATGCATTGTTCGCTGAGCCTGACTGTGTTCCTGTTGAAGAGAGCATTTCCGTCTCCCACTACCCCGAAGCACCAACGGTTTTACCAAGTGTAACCGGTAAAAAGCTGACAAAGATTGTTATGATCTTTAATCAGGCTAAGTTTGAAGCGATCAAATCTGCGATGAATGAAATCGGTGTTGCAGGTATGACTGTTACGAATGTTCTTGGTTGCGGTACACAAAAAGGTCGAACCGAATTTTATCGCGGCGTTAAATTTGACGAGGTAAACCTGCTTCCAAAAATCAAGCTTGAATTGGTCGTCAGTTCAATCCCGGTAGAAACGGTTATCAGCACAGCTAAAAAAGTGCTTTACACCGGAAAAATCGGCGATGGTAAAATATTCGTCTATGACGTTGAAAATGTTATTAAAGTCCGTACCGGTGAAGAGGGTTATGATGCTTTGCAGGGTGACGTAGACTAATCTTATTTTAAGTACAAGATCTTTACATATCTTCCTATATAAAGAAAGTGGTCTGTCTTTCCCGGCAGGCCACTTTCTTTGTGATTTAACTTGACATACGGCTTGATTCATATAATAATTAGAGGATAATAAAATAAGTTTACGGATAGGGAATGCGGTGTTATACGAATTCCTGTTGAATGAAATCATAGGTGTTTAAGGCAGGAATCCGTATAGAGTCCGCAGCAGCCCCCGCTACTGTAAGAATGACGGAAGCGCGCACAAAACGGTCACTGGCTTTGCTGGGAAGGCCGCGCGCTGAAGGATGAGTTCAAGCCAGGAAACCTGCCGTAAACCAAGTTTTACAAATTTAGTCGGAGGGATTAAGATGAAAACAAAAAAGATTACGGCAATGCTGTGCGCTCTCGCCTTGGTGGTTTCTACCACGGTGGCTGCGTCAGCAAAAAGCAATGAAGACTGGGCACAATTTTTAGGCTTACCGGTAGCTTCCGGTTTAACCGCCGCCAAAACGCCGGTGAACGCCGCCGCAGCGAAACCGGAATGGACTGTAAAGCACACGGCGACCAGCGAGTACAACGGCATGAAAATTGAAAACAACGCCTGCGGCACGCCGATTGCAGTCGGGAACTACGTTTACCTGACAACGTCGGACGGCAAGCTTTTAAAGCTGAACGCCGCAACCGGAGAACCCATTGCGACCGCAGATTGCAAAAATGTTCCGCTTTATTTTTCTCAAATCGCCTATGGCGACGGCAAAATCTATGTGCCGCAGCAAACAACCGCAGGCGTTCAAATTTCCGCTTTTGATGCAAACAGCCTTTCGCCTGTCTGGCAAAGCAGTGAGATTACCTATGGTACGTCTGCACAGCAAATAGCATCCCCCATCACTTATTACAACAACCATATTTATTTTGGCACCTACACACAGGATGCGGCGACTTATGCCTACACCTCCGGCGTGTATGCGTCTATTGATACGCAAACAGGAAAAATCGCGTGGCAGCATGAAAACGCAACAGCCGGCTACTACTGGAACGGCGGCGCGGTCACAGGCAGCGCAATCGCCGTTTCCGACAGCAGCGGCAATATTACCGCTTATCAGTTGTCAGACGGAACCCCGGTCAGTACCGTTTCGGTGGGCGGACCCGTCAGTTCCACTCTTTGCTTCGCAGAGGGCAGAATTTACGCTTCTTTAAAATCCGGCTCGATTTATTCCGCCAAGGCAGACGCAACCGGTGTGATTTACGGCAGCACTGCCATAAAATCCGCGGTATTGGGAAACAGCATTACCTCAAGCCCGGTCGTTTACAACGGCAGACTGTATGTTGCGGGCGGCGGCTACGGCGCGACAACCCCTTTCTCTGTCTTGAATGCTTCAGATTTAAAAACGATTTATCAAATTAAAGATATCCAGTCCCAATCATCGCCGCTTGTTACAACCGCTTACGCGACTGATTCCAACAAGCAGCAGGTATACATCTATGTCACAAAGTACGGTACAAGCGATGAGAACTACGTGTACAGCAAGGATTCTTCCTGCGTATATGTGATTAAGGATTCCGAAGGACAAACCAAGGCTTCCTATGAAACGCTGTTCACTCCCACCGTCGCACAGTCGTCCTCGCAAAGCCTTACGGCTTCCAAAGACGGCAGGCTGTACTATTTTAACGACAGCGGCACTTTGTACGCAATCGGAACAAAACCTGCTCTTCCTTCCCCCGCGACCGGCGAAACACCTGTTTCTTCGGGCGTGGTCGTAATGGCGCTGAGCGCGGCGGCAATTCTAATTTTAAAGAAGAAAAACAAAGTATAAAAATTGACTGCATCCGTTCCCGCGCTCTCATTGAGTGTGCCGGCAGGATTGTTGCAGTCTTAGGGGCAGGCGCAAAAGCCTGTCCCTCTATTTATGATTATGCTTATTGGAGATACTATGAAATATAAGATTCTATCTATTCTATGCGTTCTCTGTTTGCTGACCGGATGCAAGGTTGAGCTGCCCCCGCAGTCCGCAGCCAGTTCGTTGCCGCAGACGGTAAGCAGCTCGGCGGTATCATCGGCACAGGACGAAAGCGCACTGTCTTCCATCGTGAGCAGCCAAGGCATGGCTTCTTCCGTAATATCGTCTTCCGTATCATCAAAAAAGACTGACACAGTCACGTCAAAACCGACCTCATCAAAACCGGCAGCTTCGCAGTCACCCGCGGCTTCAAAAGCGGCTGCACCGGCCGAACAAAGCAAGGAGCGAAACTGTACGCTGCTGATTTCATGCAGTGATATCTTAAAAAATAAGGATAAATTCAGTGCGGATCAGCTTTCGATTGTTCCGGAAAACGGATTGATTTATGAAAAAAGCAGTATTCCCTTTCAGGATGGCGACACCGTTTTTGATGTGCTGGTACGCGAGACGAAAGCAAACCACATTCAAATGGAGTATGTTGCTTCGCCTGTATATCAAACAAACTATATTAAGGGCATTGATAATATTTATGAAAAAAGTTTTGGCAGTAACAGCGGCTGGATGTTTGCGGTAAACGGCAAGCAGCCCCCCGTCGGCAGCAGCAGCTACAAGTTGAAAAGCGGCGATAAAATCCAGTGGCTGTATGTTTGCGGCCAGTAAAAGAGAGAACAGCTATGACAGATTATTTTGGCAGGCTTCACCCCGCCATCAATTTTATTTATTTTGCAGCGATGATTTTATTTTCCATGTTCTTTATGCATCCGGTTTTTCTGGTGATTTCGCTCTTGGGCGGCTTTGCCTATTCGGTTGCGCTCAATTCAAAAAGAGCCCTGCTGTTTAGCTTACAATTTCTTTTACCGGTATTACTCGTCATGGCGGTGGTCAACCCGCTGCTGAACCACGCGGGCAGAACGATTCTGCTGTACATCAATGACAACCCGATTACATTGGAAGCCTGTGTGTACGGCCTTGCGGCGGCGGTCATGTTCACCAGCGTGCTGCTGTGGTTTTCGTGCAGCAATGCTGTGATGACGTCGGACAAACTCACCTATTTGTTTGGGCGCATCATTCCCTCGCTTTCGCTTATATTTTCAATGGTTCTGCGTTTTGTACCACGATTCAAAGCGCAGATTACAGTAATCAGCAACGCGCAAAAATGTATTGGCAGAGGTGTGGACGAAGGCAGTATTCTTACGCGGGCGAAAAACGGTATTACAATCTTATCAATGCTGACCACTTGGGCGCTTGAAAACGGCATTACCACTGCGGATTCCATGCGCGCCCGGGGGTACGGACTGCCGGGTCGAACCAGTTTTCATCTTTATCAATTTGACAGTCGGGATAAGTCTATATTAATAATACTATTTGTATTGATTCTGACGATATTTTTTGGATTTTTTACAGGAGAAAACAATATTCGCTACTTCCCGTCAATCATTATTCGACCTGTCACTCTGGGCAGTGTAATCGTTTATGCAGCATATTTTCTACTCAGTGCATTCCCTTTACTTATCAATGCAGTATTAGAGGTAAAATATCATGGCAGTTTTTGAAATCAATCATTTTAGTTTTTCCTACCCAAATCATCCCGAACCGGTGCTGAATGATATCAGTCTGAAGATCGCTGAAGGGGAGTTCGTCGTGCTCTGCGGTCTTTCCGGCTGCGGCAAAACAACGCTCCTGCGCCAGCTCAAGCCTGCTTTAACGCCGCACGGTGAGAGCAGCGGTGCGATTCTTTTCTGTGGAAAGCCGCTCAGCGAGTGGGATTTACGCACGCAAACCACAGACATCGGTTATGTGATGCAAAGCCCAGAGGAACAAATTGTAACCGATAAGGTCTGGCATGAGCTTGCGTTCGGGTTGGAAAGCCTCGGCTTTGATAACCGTGCAATTCGCCTGCGCACTGCGGAAATGGCAAGCTTTTTTGGGATTGAGGCATGGTTTGACAGAGATGTCTCCGTGCTTTCTGGCGGACAAAAACAACTTTTGAATCTGGCATCCATTATGGCAATGCAGCCAAAGGTTCTGCTTTTGGACGAGCCAACCTCCCAGCTTGACCCCATCGCCGCCGGGGATTTTCTGGCCGCGGTTAAAAAAATCAACACGGAGCTGGGCGTGGCGGTCGTTATGATTGAACAGCGTTTACAGGAGGTCTTCCCCATTGCCGACCGTGCCATTGTGCTTGACTGCGGAAAAGTCTTTACTGACGCGGCTCCGCGTGAAGCGGGTATGGCGTTATTGAGCGTTAACCATCCGATGGCGGCTGCTCTTCCTGCGCCGGTGATTATTCATCGCGGAGTCGAAAACGATTTGCCCTGCCCGCTGACTGTGCGTGAAGGCAGGCAGTGGCTGAACGAGCTGATAAAGGATAAGACTATAAAATATAATGCCATTGATAAAGCAGAAAGGGAACCTGATAAGGCCGAAGCAGTGGACTTGAAGAAATGCTACTTTACCTACAATAAAAGCCAGCCTGACGTTATTAAGAATCTTAGCCTTCGTATTCCAAAGGGCGGGTTGTACTGCATTGTTGGCGGAAACGGCACCGGTAAAAGTACGGCGCTCGGCATAATTGCGGGCATTTACAAGCCATACCGCGGGAAGGTGAAAATAACCGGTCGTGTTGCCATGCTGCCGCAAAACCCGCAGTCGCTATTTGTAAAGAGTACGGTAAGGTCTGATTTATGCGAAGTACTTGATGAAAAACGCCCTTCAAAAGAGAAAGAGCAGCGAATTCAGGGAGTTGCGGAGCTATTGGAAATTACAGCACTGCTTGACCGTCACCCTTATGACCTGAGCGGCGGCGAACAACAGCGTGCCGCGCTGGGCAAGGTATTGCTGATTCAGCCCGATATCCTCCTGCTTGACGAGCCGACAAAAGGGATGGATTCCTTCTTCAAGATAACCTTTGCAAACATCATCCACAAGTTAATACTTTCAGGCGTTACCGTCATAATGGTGTCGCATGACATTGAGTTTTGTGCCGAATACGCTGATCAATGTTCGCTCTTTTTTAACGGCGATGTTGTCGCAAGCGGGCCGGCGCGGGAATTTTTTGCCGGCAACAGTTTTTACACAACCGCAGCCAACCGCATGACGCGCGGTCGGTTTACAAACGCTGTTACGAATGGAGATGTGATTGCGCTGTGCAACAAAAATCGAAATGGAAACTAAGCAGGAATGATTATCTGACCGCCGCTGCCGTGTTGATTTTGGCTCCCGCCGCAATTCTTTACGGTATGTACGGCCTTGGCGACAGAAAATACTATTTTGTCAGCCTGATGATTATCATCTGTTCCATGCTCTCGTTTTTTCAGCTCTTTGAGCGCCGCAGGCCACAGGCGCGCGAGCTGGTAACGCTGTCGGTGCTGTGCGCCATAGCAGTCGCCGGGCGGGCGGCTTTTTATATGCTGCCCCAGTTCAAGCCCGTGGTGGCAATTGTCATCATCGCCGGCGTGTGCCTCGGGGCGCAGTCTGGATTTCTCGTCGGTGCAGTCAGCGCGTTCGTCTCAAACTTCTTCTTTGGTCAGGGGCCAAACACCCCATGGCAGATGTTTGCTTTCGGAATCATTGGTTTTCTGGCGGGCTTGCTTTACGAACGCGGGCCGCTAAAGAGCAAACGCCTGTCTCTGTGTGTATTCGGCGGCCTGTCCACTCTGTTTTTATACGGCGGAATTGTCAACCTTGGAACCCTGCTGATCAGCGGACTGCCGCCAACGCTTCCGGCTTATCTAACCGTTTGCCTGGGATCGCTTCCGTTCGACCTGATTCACGCAGCGGCAAGCATTATCTTTTTGTTTCTCATTTCACAACCCATGATTGAAAAGTTGGAAAGAATCAAGACTAAATACGGATTACTTGAAAAGTAAGAGACTAACCATAAAAACGAAAAGCATTCTGATTATTGGACACTTTTAGAAAAAGCATCCAATAATCAGGATGCTTTAAATATATCCATGAAAGATGTTGACAGCTAAAAATATGTGTGCTAATATACAGTTATACGATATATCGTTAATCTGTATAAAGTTCTGCGATATAGTGTGAGGTGATTATTATTAATTTAAAAAAATTTCTTCCAATGACTGAATCAAGCTATTACATTTTACTTTCGCTGATGAAGCCATTGCATGGGTACGCTATTATGCAGAATGTTGAAATGCTTAGTGAAGGTACGGTCACAATAGCACCGGGAACGCTTTATGGTGCTTTAGAGAATTTAACCAAACAAAAGTTAATTCTTCTTTTGGAAATCAATTCTGACAAGCGCCGCAAGGTATACCAAATCACGCAGCTTGGGATGCAGGTGCTTCACATGGAGTGTGACAGGATGCGTAAACTAATCCAAATTAGTGACGTATACTTTTCAAATACGATAGGAGAGGACTGCCTTGAGCAAACAGACAAAAAAAATTATTCGATGGTACAGTAATTTTGAAAAAGAAGAAAAATGGTTAGACCAAATGTCGATGCAGGGCTGGCACTTGATACATGTAAACTCGTTTGGCGTTTATATCTTTGCGCACGGTGTGCCACAGAACATAGTATACCGAATTGATTATCGTGCCTTCAAAAATCAAAACAAATTCGAAGAATATGCGACACTTTTTGTAGACAGCGGATGGAATTTTATTGCAGGAGGAAAAAGCACCGGTTCGCAATACTTTTGCACAATGAATCCACAAGAAAACAGCGATATTTTTTCCGATAAATGTTCGCGCGCTGGCCGATACAAAAGATTGTCACAGCAATTTTGTTTGCTCGCATTTACATTTTTTATGTCAACCTTTATTTTTTTGTCAAGTTCTACTCAGAAACCTTTTGATTTTACTTATTTGACCCCTGGATTATGGGAAAAAACTGGCATTCACTTTTGGATGTCATTCTTGTTTGAAACGCCGTTTGTACTTCTTAGAGGAGGAAGTGCCATCGTTTCGATTGCATTTTTATTGTTTTGTATCATATATGCCATAAAAGCGAAGATATGCTATAATCAAGCTATGAAAGATACCTTTTAATCCACATTTTTTGATTCCAATAAATGCCAACTGAACAAGCTATTATTTTGAAAGTCAATTCAATTTGCAAAAATCCTGCACTTAAGTAATTTTATTATTTCTGAATACTTTCATTCATTGCGTTTGTTTTGCTGATCCCCTACATTATAATAAATAAAAAACTTCCTTCAGAAAAAATACTCTGAAAGGAAGTTTTTGTTTTTATTTTATTTTTTAAGATAATCTTTAAAGTGAGGACTGTATTTCATTTCTCCATCCAAGAAGACCCAAAGCACTTCTGTATTCGGCATTGTACTGATCAACTTCAGGCCGTCTTCATAAGACATATTGAAAACGGCGGTCGACAGGGCGTCCGCCATACCGGAATCAGGGCAAAGTATTGTTACCGCTTTATAATAGGTCGACGGCATCAATGTCTTGGGGTCAATAATATGGTGATAGTTCTTCCCGTTTACGGTATAATACCGTTCATAAATCCCGCTTGTCACGAGGGACATATTTTTCAGCAAAACAACGCCAAGCGTTTTATCTTTACTGTCCTTGTCCGGGTTTTGAATTCCAACATTCCATAATTCATTATTCACACCCTTGTCCCCGATGGCGCGAACGTTTCCACCCACACTTAAAAGCCCGGATTTGTATCCCTTTGCAATGGCAAGCTGACAAACCTGTTCCGTCGCATACCCTTTGCCGATTGCACCGACGTCAAGGCTCATTTTTGGGTCCGATAAATAAACCGTGGAAGCCTTTTCATCAATAATCACTTTATTAATATCAGCATGCGCCGCGGCAGCCTTCAAGTCGCTCATTGGCGGCAGCGCCGCATTTTCCGGGTCATCAATCCCCTGCGTTCTGTATTTCAGCCAAATTGAAGTCACCGAGCCGAGCGCGATATCTTGTTTCCCGTCACTCTCTTTGTAAATCTTTTTGCCTAAAAGAAGCAGATCAATGATTTTTTTATCCACCTTAACCGGCTTTTTACCCGCATTATCATTAATTGTTTTTACATTGACAACTCCCGGATAATCATTATAAATATCGTAAAGCTCGTGATAGGTTTTCAAGTTATTATAAATCAGGTTTGAAAAGTCTGTGAATTCCTCTTTGGTGTCCATATAAGCTACAATTTCAGTTACCGTATCAAATAGTTTTAAAAATTGAGCCTCATAACGTGTTTTTTTGCTTGCGTTACAAGCGGGAAGATTGAAAGCAAGTGCCAAAGTCAGCATAACGGCGACAATTTTCTTAACCAATTTTCCACCTCAAAAAATGGAGAGGTAGAATAAATCTACCTCTCGTGAATCATCCTGTGAATTTAATCTTTGATTATTTTGCGCTGGAAGTTGCCTTATCAATGATCTTCATGAAATCACCGATGGAAATTGTAACGGAAGCAGTCAGTTCGGTTGCAGTTGGTTCGCCCTTATCATTTACGGCTACACCCTTAACATCTGCTGCTGTTTTACCAACAACATACTTTGCAAATGCTTGTGCTTCTTCATTCCACTCTTTACCGATTTTAGAAGCTTTCTTCATGCCGTACTCAGTGCCAAGTTCATCCTTGGTTTTGAGAGGAGCTTTCAGGTCAGATGTGACTTTGCCAGCAGCTGTAAAGTTGACATTTGTCTGGGAAGCGTCAATAATGCAGCTTGTGATTTTTCCGCTGTCATCGGTTGTTGTAACACCGTAGTCGGAATAAGTCTGAGCAACGCCGTCTTTTGCACCGGCATCGGTTGATTTCGCAATGGTGGTATAAATGCCCAAGCCCAATTTGTCAGTTGCTTTTGCGCCCAAATCTGTTGCGCTGGCTACTGCCTTCTGGACTGCATCCATAAAGCCGCCAATAGAAATTGTAACAGAACCGGTCAATTCGGTGGCAGTTGCTTCGCCCTTGTCATTGATCGCTATACCCTTGACTTCATCAGCAGTTTTGCCAACTACATAAGCAGCGAAAGCGGCAGCCTGCTCGTTCCACTCTTTTTTGATACCGGAAGCCTTGCCAAGACCGTAGTCCGCGCCAAGCTCATCTTTGGATTTTACGACTGTATCAAGCGGAGTTGTAATTTTGCCTTTGTCAGAAAAGTTAATTTGTGACTGTACGGCGTCGATTACGCATTTCACGATTTTGCCGTCTTTATCAACCATAACTGCAACAACTGTGGAATCTGTTTCTGCAAGGCCTTTGCCGGCTTTGACATCCGCAGATTTTGCGATGGAAGACATTACGGCAAGTCCGGTTTTTACACCGGCCGAGGTGTCTGCTGTGGAAGCGACTGATGCAGCGGCTGAGCTCGCAGGAGTCTGGGATGCCGGAGCAGCTGAACTTGTGCTGCTTGATGGTGCGCAACCCGCCAGCGTTGAAATGGATAGTGCTGCAACGAGTAACAAAGCGAATGATTTTTTCATATTTTCCTCCAGATATTTTTTTTATTTCAAACCAACCCTTTTAAGGGCCGGTAAGCTAAACTTAAGAAGAGTTGACGTAGCAAATCCCGCAATTACGCCGGAAACAAGAAGAATGGGAAGATACGCCCACAGATTCAGGCTTGTATAAAGCAGCGATATTGCAATAAACTGCCCTACATTATGAAAGACAGCTCCAAAAATGCTAATGATTAAATAGGATATTTTATCTTTAAAAACAAACAGCAATACGATCATAACCAAGATGGAAAGAATTCCTCCGCATAAACTCAGAAATGATGCGATAGCGCCTCTGGTGAGAAACACAAACAATGACTTTAAAATTGCCAGAAGCAGCGCCTGTTTTTTACCTACAAAGAAAAGTGAATACATCACAACAATATTTGAAAGCCCAAGCTTCACGCCGGGAACCGGAACCGGAAGCTGTAACTCATTTTCAAGAACCGAAAGAACCAAAATAACAGCGAAAAGGAGACCGGTTAAAACCATCCGCCTGATTTGCAATGAGTTAGGCGCATGATTGGTTGATTTTTTCTTCTCGACCATAATCCGCCTTTCTCTTAACCGACTACCATGTCAAGGTCATCCGCGCTGCGTTTATCTTTGGCAACGATTTTCATTACGATACTATTTGGCAGACACGCCGCGCTTTCTCCTATTGTATGGAGTTTCCCCGCGCGGATACATATTTTATCCGGACAATCGGATTCCTCAAAACAGATGCTTCCATCTTTATATACATGAAAAACCACATGCTGGTTTTGCGGAATAGAGAATCTTTTGTCCACTCCGGCCGTCAAATCGACGGTTTGAACAAGCTGTGACTTATAATAAATTTCTGCTTTTGCCGCCTTTTGGTTAAACACATAATGGTAGGAAACATAGGCGATTGCACTGATAATCAAAATCACAGAAACAATGATGATATCCGTTTTTTTCATAAATTTCATTGAATGCGGCTCCGTCTTAGTGAAAAAGGCCACTGATAAAGATCATCAAACTGTTTGTTGCCATAATGATAACAAAGTTCTTAACCGCTAAAATAAAAGTGGTGGCTTTATCCTGTTTTTTTATGAATTTGTTTATATTCTTCTGTACGAAGAAAACCGTGAGCAAAGAAAGGAGGCAAACCGGGGACAAAATCCGCAGTATAACCATTACAATCGTTGCAAAATAAGTGAAGTAGTAAAGACCGGCAAATAAAGATAAAGCTTTACGATTGCCCAAATAGTACGGCAGCGTATACCTCTTCACAAGAATATCATTCTCAATATCACAAAGATTATTAGCGAGCATGATATTCGCAGTTACGCAAACCGGCGCAGCAGAAAGCAGCAGCACCGTAATCAGCGGTATAATTTGCAAGTTCAGGCTAATTGTTTGAAAATTGATTGCGAAAGAAAAATAAGTGCCCTTTGGCATATTGATATAGAGCAAAATAAACGGAATTAGTAATCCGTAGAAGAAGCCCGAGAAAATTTCGCTAAACGGCTGACGCGAAATCGGAATCGGGCCGTAGGAATAAAGTACCCCGCAAAGAAAGCATAAACCGCCAAGAAGTAAAACGGCAACATCCGTTAAATACGCCAAATAAATTCCCAACGCCGCACTTAACACAAATAATATCAAAATAATAAAGAAAGCGGTTCTTCGTTTGAATTGTAGAGTCTGGTCATTCGTTTTTGTGTCAACATAATTATTGATTGCGGTGGTTGTCAAGTCAAACAAAAACATAGAAGCAAAAAAGATAAGCGTTCGTTTTCCATTGATCGGCTGTCTCATTGAAAAAAGATACGCAACCGTCATCAAAAAAGTTAAAACGCTGGTAATCTTTGTTGTAATTTCCACATAGTCTAAAAATCGTTTAATCACATTTGTCTCCGAGAATCATTTCTTCAATCCGTTATAAACTCTGTCTAAAATAAGTACCAACCTTGCTTTTTTAGCTTCGTTTACATTGAGCTTATCAAGAATACGCAACGCCTTGTTGTAATATTTTTTTGAAACCATACGGGTATAACTCAGGCCGCCTGTTTCAAACACAGCAGCATTTATCTCATCTCGGGAAACCTCGTTTGCCTTAGCCTTCTCTCTAAAACCATCACGCTTTTGAAAGGCATGGATGAGGGGAAGCGTAATGACTCCCTGTTCAAAATCAGATTGAACAGGTTTTTTAGCCAGCTCCGGAGACGCTTCAAAATCGATGCAATCATCCGACAGCTGAAAAATCATACCCATACAACGCCCAAGGCGCATATATTGTTTGATTTCATCCCTTGCGTCCTCACACAGGATGGCTCCCGCGTAAAAAGAAGCTTCAAACAGAGCGGCGGTTTTACCGGAAATAATCTTGAGGTAGTTGTAAACCGAAAGGTCCACGTTTCCGTTGTTCATGTTCTGTTTTATTTCCCCAAGGCAAACCCTGTTCATATAGTCCGGTATTTCAAAGTCAAGATAATCCTGCTTATTTGAGATGGATGAAGCGTGCTGAAGCGACACACACAAAAGATAGTCGCCGCAAATAACCGCTGTCTTTTTCCCATACTTTTTTTGGAGCGTCACAACTCCCCTGCGCGTTTTCGCATTGTCAATCACATCATCATGCACAAGGGTAGCAAGGTGCAAAAGCTCAACCGACGCGGCTAATTTAATCGCATTGGGATGAATCAGACCGTCTTTGTTTTCCGCACACGCCAACAAGGAAATTGCTCTGATAAATTTACCCCTTGAAAGCGTTAAATGTTCTGTGTATGTGCGAATGATTTTTGGCGAGGCGGACAGCGTTCTGTCCACCTCGGTCTTTACAAGTTCAAGCGCGTCGTCAAAGGTCACAAATACAACGGTATCATTTTTTGTTACATTTTCATTAATCATTGTAAATATATAACTTTCTTACAAAACCTAATTTTTTCCATTGTCTTTTCAAAGCCGGTAACACGTAATAGTCAAATCCGAATACCCTTCCGCCGCCGATCAGAACTGCGATCGCGGCAAAAATCATCCAGAAGGTGCTTAGGTACAAACCGGTTGTGCACACAAACATCACTTCAAGAATCAACGAAAGTCCGGAGGAAAGGGTTGTGAACAGGCCGCCTAACAGGGATAGGCCGATTAAAATTTCTAAAATCACAATGCTAATCTGCATGAACATCTGAACCGTCTTATTCGGAAGAATAAAGCCGTTGACAAACCAGTTCATTAATGGAACATCAAGCTTAAAGGCCAAATCGTTTATTGTTGACTTTGCCAGTTCTTTTCCGCTGACAAAAATCACCTGGAACCATCCGAGGAAGCTAAAATTCATCAGTACCTGTCCAACCGCTTTGGCTGCCGCACCGGCTGCTCCACCGGCTGCATTGGCAGCTCCGGTTGTTGCAGAGGAGATGGCGTCAATCGCCGCCACCGCTGTGCCGGCTACCGCATGCACAACTGTTGCTGCGCCCGTTACCGCTGCGGTTGTTGTCGCACTGCTTGTAGCGTCAGGAGCGGCCGCGGCACCCGAAGCAGCGTTCAAAATGGTATTGTACCAACCGTTTGCGCCGTTGAAGAAACCGGTCAGTTGAGGTGAATTAAACCATCCCTCAACAATCTTCATAATTCCTTCATAGAGCCAAACCGCACCAAGCCACATTCTAAGCGCAACCAGCAGAAAACTTGGCGTTTTGTTGGAGAAATGACCGCCTACAAAGCTCCTGTCATGCCGAATCGTAAAGAACTCATGCTTCATATAATTGAAGATTTTATTCCAGCCAAGTACTTGAATAAAATAAATGATATTGATAAAGTGTTTTGCAAACATAGCAAGAAAAGAAGGAAGGTTAAACATATGATTCGGTGTTCCAACGCGGGCAACACCATACCGTCCGCCTACACAAACCATGACGCCGTGGAATTTCGGTTTGTATGCTACCATTTCGCCTGTACCGGTAACTGCGCAAGTAATGTTCGTGGCGGCAGTATCAGCGCTCTGTTCGCAGTTTTCAACCAACTGCGGAACCGGCATTTTTTCGCCTTCCGGGGTATATAAGATGTTATCGCCAATAACGAAAACGCTGTCATTGTCCACAGAACGCAAGTACTGGTCGGTTACAATGCGCCCTCTTCTTGCAGACTGAAGGGTTTTCGCAGCCTCGCCTGAGATTTCTGAGCTTTCGATTCCGGCCGTCCAAATAACGGTTCCGGCACTTTCACGAACACATGCATCGCCTATTTTCATTTCAATAAAATCTTCACCAATGCTGCACACACCGGCCTTGAGTCTTACTGTAACATGCATTTTAGTAAGACGCTTTTCAATTTTCTCGGATAATTTTTCAGGTAATACCGGAACGACCCTGTCAAGAATATCTACATCAAAAATCGTAACAAGCGATCTGTCAATTTCAAATTGATCACAGAGCACAGGTACGTATTCTGCTATTTCACCCACTGTCTCAACTCCGGTAAATCCGGCACCGACAATGTAGAAAGTCAATATTCTTTTCTTTTCTTCAAGGTTGGTTTCACGCGCAGCTTTTCTGAAGCAGTCGTGAATATGCTCTTTTAAGATCACCGCGTCATCGTATGACCAAAGCTTGTAAGCAAACTCCTGTGCTCCCGGCACGCCGAAGAAAGTCGGCTTGGAGCCTGCAGCAAGCACAAGATAATCATAGCCGTAATTCTCATTCGTTCCAACAACAATCTTCTGATCAAAGTCAATCGATTGAACCGTATCGAGTTTTACGTCTACTTTTCTCCGTGCAAAAACTTTTTGAAGACTAATCTTGATACTATCTTCGTCAACACGATTGGCCGCTACTTCGTGAAGCTCAGTCAGCATCGTGTGGAACGGATTTCTATCGATGATCGTAATTTTCACGTCATCATTATGTTTACATCTTTTTGCTAACTTTTTCGCTGTCAATATTCCGGCATAACCGGCGCCTATGATAACAATTCTTTTCTCCATAGCTATCCTCTTCGCATTTATTTTATTTGTGAATGGAATCAAACAGTGACTGCCATCACTACATTTTGTGTGTTTAGGTAAATAATATTATATCCTAATATTCGCCTTAATTCAATAACATTTTTTGAGATTACAACTTTACCCAAGCAAAATCGACTATTTCCTAACACGGAACATCAGTGCTTTAAAGCACTACTGCGGCATTCTGAATGAAAAAAGCCCGCTGTAGCAGCGGGTTTTTATCTTTTTGGTACGACCAGGCCTGTAAGCCGAGTTCTGTCGTGAACAGCCATCTATCTTGGCCGGATGTTGCCATCACGGCTCAATGCCACCTTCTCGGGACGCGCCGGGCCGACGCATGAAGTCCCTCTGCGGTGTTGCTCCGAATAGGGTTTGCAGAGCCGCGCGGTCTCCCGCGCGCTGGTGAGCTCTTACCTCGCCTTTCCATCCTTACCGTTTCCGGCGGTATATCTCTGTTGCACTTTCCCTGGGGTTGCCCCCGGCGGCCGTTAGCCGTTATTCCTGCCCTGTGGAGCTCGGACTTTCCTCGGGCACGCCCTTTCGAGCTGTGTCCGCAGCTGTTCAGCCTGCTCGCAACGCTTATTCTAATTTATTTTTACGAATCTGTCAACCTATAAGCAATCAATTGTAAATACATGCCATTGCAAATCATAAGCTATGCTCAGAAATTAAGCGGTTTTTTTCATTCCAAAGCTTCTGTGATAAATCCACATAATACTGATGTGGGTTCTCAAAACGGGTAACCTCATCCCATAGCGTGTCCACCTGCTGCAGGCAGTACTCTTTAATTTCATTCAAATCGCGCGGCTGCACCAGACTTTTTCCGTTCTCAAACAGCTTTGAGCGTAACTCAACAGCCCGGAAATTCTTAACAATTTTACGCTTCCACACGTGATCCGGGTCAAAAAGCGCATACTGCTTCGTGTCGTCAATCACTTCGTCATGCAGTGTGATTACGTCGGCGATCGCTTTGCCGCTTTCGCGGTCAAAAAGCCTCCACAGGTTTTTAAAGCAGGGTGTAGTAATTTTCGACACATTTTCACTGATTTTAATTCTTGGAATAACGTTTCCCTGCTTGTCCTCCACGCCGCTCAGCTTATAAACTCCGCCGAATACAGGTTCACTCGCCGAAGTAATCAGGCGCTCGCCCACGCCAAAGCTGTCCACACATGCACCTTGCATCAACATATCGCGTATTATATACTCATCGAGTGAATTTGAAGCACAGATTTTACAGTCTTCAAATCCGGCAGCGTCAAGCATCTTACGCGCTTTGTGGGAAAGATAGGTGATATCTCCGCTGTCAATACGGATTCCCGCAGGACGGAAACCGAGCGGAAGAAGCACCTCATTAAATACTTGAATCGCATTTGGAATACCCGATTTCAAAACATTATAGGTATCGACCAATAACGTGCACTGACCCGGGTACTCCTTGGCATAGGCACGGAAAGCATCCAATTCGCTGTCGAAGAGCTGCACCCAGCTGTGCGCCATTGTGCCCAGTGCCGGAACACCGTAATCACGGTCGCAGATGGTGCAGGCTGTACCGCTGCATCCACCGATGAAAGCAGCTCTCGCACCCAAAACGGCTCCGTCCGGGCCCTGTGCACGGCGTGACCCGAACTCCATAACCGCCCTGCCCTGCGCTGCACGGACAATCCTGTTGGCTTTTGTCGCAATCAGGCTTTGATGGTTGATGCACAGCAAAATCATTGTTTCAATAAACTGTGCCTGAATTACCGGCCCACGTACCGTTACAATCGGTTCAACAGGAAAAATTGGAGTACCCTCCGGCACGGCCCAAACATCGCAGGTGAATTGAAAGTCCGCAAGATATTGGATAAAGTCCTCACTGAAAATCTTGCAGCTTCTAAGATATTCAATGTCCTCGGGTGTGAATTCGAGTTCTTCAATGTATTCTACAACCTGCTGAACACCAGCCATAATTGCATAACCGCCGTCATTGGGTACATGACGGAAAAACATGTCGAAATAGACAATCGTATCCTTATAACCGTTTTTGAAGTAGCCGTTGGCCATGGTGATTTCATAAAAATCGGTCAGCATGGTCAGATTGGTTTTTAATCCGCTCTGTTTCTTCATTTTGTTCAGCTCCAATAAATTATCAAATTTTGCTTACTTCAACTGTGCGAATAACTTTCGAAAAGAATGGTACAAAATTGTGAACCGGTGCGGTGCACACCTCTTAATCGTAATATTTGCGTTCCCGGTTAATTTTGCAGATAAATGAAAATATGTCTTTTCGAATAAAAAATTAATATTTAGGAATATTATAACAAGGTTATGGCAAAATAACAAATAACAAAAGAATTTTTCAGCAAAATTTTTTAACAAAAAATTAATAAACAAAAAATAAATGCCTTTTTTTGTGAATTTTTTTTATTTTTTATTGCATTTTAAACAATAAGATATTATACTATATTATAACGACGGAATTTAGATCTGTGAATTTCCAATAATTTGTAAATTTCCAGGAAATTTGGTCGAAGCACTGTTATAGATGGAATATGTATGCGCTAAAAACAAAATATGTGGGGGAGATGAATTCAGTGAGATTACGCAAACAAGCACTTGGTACTCGTAATTTAGTTGGTGCACGCGTTGAGATGGCACGTAAAAACCAGGGCATGAAGCAAAAAGAACTTTTGGCACAGCTTCAAGTCAATGGAGTTGATATGAATGCCTCCGGCTTATCAAAGTTGGAAGGGCAAATCCGTTATGTTACGGACTTTGAACTTTCTGCATTGGCCAACATTCTCAATGTTTCCGTGGATTGGCTTTTAGGCAGGGAAAAATAATTCAAGGGTAAGTTGAGGCGCTTCGCGTTTTGCGGAGCGCTCTTTTTTATTTACTTTACTTTTTTTATGATAAGTGATTATAATGATAATACTATGATCGATTGCAAAAGGCAAGGAGGAACTTATTTTGTTTGACAAGCAACAGCTTATCCGGTTAAAGCCGCTAATGATTTTCTTTGCGGTGTTTTCCGTGTTCTTTTTTTTGTTCGCCGTTACCTTAAAATACACGTTTCCATTTATTGCTGGTTTTTTACTTGCATTGATGGTGCAACCGGTTATCGGTTGGCTGAAAAAACGCCTGCATTTCAATCCCAGTCTCGCTTCCGCAATTGCAACTCTGATTGTTTTTATTGTAATGTTTGGTCTTTTATTTTTGCTGGGTTTTTGGCTTATTTCAGAAATAACCAACTTGATTAACAATATAACAAGCGACGTAAGTACACTGACCGCGCCGATTAACAGCTTAATCAGCAAGGCCGGTGATTACATCAGTAAACTGGATTCAAAATACATTGAACAAAACCAACAGCAAATCATGGGTATTGCACAGTCGGGTGCGGGCATTATAAAAACCGTTTTGAGCAGTGTGCTTTCCTTCCTGACTTCGCTGCCTGCCATTTTTACAATGTTTATTGCTATGATTTTTTCGACATACTTTTTCTCAAAAGATATGCTGATTCTAAAAAAACACATTCTATCGTTTTTTTCACGAAACACCGCGCTGAATATTCGCTCTGCTTCTCACCACGGAATGAACATGAGCGGCAAATTCGTCTGCTCTTATCTGTTGATTTATTTCATCACTTTCGTGGAAACTTTAATTGTTTTTGCCGCGCTGGGTGTTCCCTATCCACTTGTACTAAGCATTATTACGGGTGTGGCGGACATTCTGCCTGTACTCGGCCCGGGAACCATCTATCTGCCGCTCGCGTTCCTCTACCTTTTCACCGGCAACTATTTCAAAGCAGGAGCACTGGTGGTCTGTTGGCTGTTGATTACCTCAATCCGCCAGATTATTGAACCGAAGATTATTTCGTCCTCCATCAACATTCATCCGCTGACGATGCTTGCGGCAATCTATTTTGCGCTGGTCGCGGGCAACATTTGGATTTTACTTTATTTTTCCGTCCTGCTGCTGCTCTATCAAATACTGACGCAGATCGGCCTTATTCCGACACTGTGTGCGGTAAAATATGAGGCGGATGAATCGAATCCGTCCAAGGCGGGTTCTTTTACAGGCGGCATTCCGCCCCAAAAAGATAGTGAACAAAAATAGCACGGCACTTTCACCTGACCAATAACTCGTCCTATGCAAACTGTTCCTGTAGAAAGCCGCCCGAACGGGCGGCTTTTATTTACACTTTTGTAATATTTGTTGACACTCTTATTTTCTCGTGGTATATTATATCTGTACTAATCTAAATAATACAGTAAAGACAGTGGAGGTGAGATTGTGTTCACGTTGGATTATAAAAGTCGACTCCCAATTTACGAGCAGCTGTATAAGGACATCACTCGCATGGCGGCGTTGGGAGCAATCGAGCAGGGTGAACCGCTGCCAAGTGTTCGGTCGCTTGCACAAGAGCTGGGTGTTAACCCCAATACAGTGCAAAAAGCCTACCAGATGCTTGAGCATGACGGCATCATCTGTTCCGTTCCCGGCAAAGGCTCGTTTCTTTCCGGTGATGTTTCAGCAATCTCTCAGCAGCGCGAAATAGCGGCTGAAAAACTGAATGATGCACTACAAACCGCCGCCGACTGCGGAATTTCCAAGGCTGAAGTTCTGACACAAGTCAATGATATTTTTAGTGGAAGGAGTGCATAAGTGATGATAGAAGCAAAAAAATTGACCAAAAGATTTGACAACACAGTCGCACTCGACGAAATTTCGTTTTCGATTGCCTCCGGCTCCGTGTTTGGGCTGGTCGGTTCAAACGGCGCAGGTAAATCCACCTTTTTGCGCACGCTCGCGGGCATTTACAAACCGGACGGCGGCGAAGTTTTAGTGGACGGTGCCGCATCGTTTGAAAACTCCGATACAAAATCGAAGATATTTTTCATATCTGATTACCCGTACTTTTTGCCGCAGGCAACACTGCAGGAAATGGCGGACTTTTTTGCGCGCATTTATCCCAATTGGAGCAAAAAACGATTTGAGGAACTTTGCACGCTGTTCCCAATTGACAAAAAGAGCAAAATCATGAATATGTCAAAGGGAATGCAGCGTCAGGCAGCACTGATTTGCGCGCTCGCCACACAGCCGAGTATTCTTTTGCTTGACGAAATCTTCGACGGGCTTGACCCGGTTATGCGCCAGTTGTTAAAGCGCATTGTATCGAGCGAGGTTGCGGAGCACGGAATGACTGTGGTAATCGCATCGCACAACCTGCGCGAGCTTGAGGATTTTTGCGACCATGTCGGATTGTTCCACAAGGGCGGGGTTATTTTTGAGCGCGACCTTGACGAGTTAAAGCTTGGAATCAACAAGGTGCAGGCTGTCTATAAACCCATGCCGGAGCTAAGTGCCTTTGCCCCGCTGGATATTGTAAAAACCGAAATGCACGGGTCCCTTGTGAATTTCGTAATACGCGGGTCAAAGGATGACATTTTGAACAGACTCAACGCGCTCAATCCTATCTTTGTCGAAATCCTGCCGCTTACACTCGAAGAAGTATTTATCAGTGAAATGGAGGTGGCCGGTTATGACCTTGACAACATCCTCAAATAACAGTGTCAAAGAATGGAAAGAAACATATTTTTGGTCATTGAAGAAAAACCGGGGTATGATGGCACTGCTATTGCTTCTTCAATTCATGGCAATGCCGCTCGTCCTTATAATCTGGCTGTCAAGCCGCAAAAACTTCGGTCCTACTGTAAATGACTTGAATCATTATTTTATAAGTCTGTTAAACACAGTGGTTCCGTTTCTTGTAACGCCGCTCACTCTGATTTTCGTTGTGGTCATTGCGGTTTCCCTGTTTAACTACATGCATCAGAAACGCAGTGTGGATTTGTTCCACGCGCTGCCGGTCGGACGCGTTCCCATGCTTCTTGGCCGTTACTGCGCCGGTTTAACCACCCTTTTCGTACCAATGATGCTGAACTTTGCAATTTATCTCATCATTGGCGTGTGCTATGGAGTGGATTTAAGCATGAATTGGAAAATTGTTATTGGGGACTTGCTGTGGCTCATGTTGATGAGTACGGCTACATTGACTTTTTCCATATTTATGGCTGTCTGCACCGGTACTACCTTCGATATGGTCATCTCGATTGTCGGGGTAAACGTAGCATATCCCCTTCTTGTGCTGTCAGGCAGTATGTTTGCGTCCGCGCTTCTGCCGGGCCTGATCATCAGCCCCAAAATAGACTCGCTTGTTTTGAGCGCCTTTGCTCCGTTTGTGGCTGCCTTTATGCCCTACTCCGGCAACAGCTCCTATATCAGCCTTGACCCCACCGCAGCCAGCGGTCCCAGCGGAGGATTCCTTGCCTGGTGGATTATTTTTACACTCATCCTGCTGACAGGCTCCATTCTGCTTTACAAAAAGCGCAAGAGTGAATGTGCCGAAAGCAGCTTCGCGTTTCCCCTTCCAAAAATTGTGATTCGGTTCATGGTTACCGCAGTTTCCGGTCTGGGCATCGGACTGATTCTCCAGTCGTCCACACAGGAACCCGCCAACTTCTTTGTCGGTCTTGTAGCCGGCTCGTTGGCAGCGCACATTGTGGTTGAAGCGGTTTACTCCCGAGGCTTTAAGCAATTGAAAAAGAGTTTTCTCTATTACGGGGTCTTCGCGGCGGTATTCATTGTAGCCTATGCCGTTTTGGCAACCGGCGCCTTTGGCTACGACACCCGCGTACCCAATGCCGGGGATGTGGAAAGCATCAGCATTGACGCACCATCCTTTAAGTATGACGGCAGCGATACCATCTACGGAGCAAACAACCGTGAAATCGCCAAAATCACCCCAACACTCCAGGAGAAAGAAAATATCGAAAAGATTGTAGCGCTTCATAAAAAATATGTGGCTGACAAAAAAGAAAAGACTTTCCCCTATTGTGTTGATAAAGTTAATTCCGCTAATTTTACATTGACTTATAAACTCAAAAATGGCAGTACCATGAAAAGATCTTATTCCGTTTATTACACCGAAACCAATGCCAACACTCCGACGGTCAACGACAATGACATGATCAACAGCATTACCAGTTTGAAGGAATATTGTGAAACCGGCAGCATCCTGTTTTATATTGATCCCGAACAAATTAAAAGTATCGATATTAACACGAAGAGTTCTTCAGGCCTTACTCTGGCTCCGAGCTTAAGTACGAAGGCGGAACTGCTTGAAGCGTTGAAGCAGGATTACCTTGACGGCAATATAAACTATGACAAGTCCAATTCAGACGATCTTTACCTGTACATTGAATATAAGAATCCGGTTGACCTTAAGGAAGGAAAGCTAAAGACCCTCATTGGTAATTACAGCGGCGAAGTCCATTTGAACGGAAGTAACTTCATGTTACCCGATAACTCGGGCAGAACCAGAGAGCTTATTAAAAAGCTCGGCTGGGATAAATAAGTTTATACTAAAATCCATTAAAAACGTGAAATCACGTTTTTATAGCGCGAAGCGCGTTGGATTTTGCATGAAACGAGTTTTGCAACGCAAGTGCAACTTAAGAAGGGCGGCTGACGATGGATCAGCCGCCCATTTTTTACAGATTAATACAACCTGAAAGTGTAACATCTCCTTTATTATTTGGTTAAAGCACCAAATCAACAAAGTATTGAAATCTATTCACATTCTTCTAACAATTTCGACAATGTGTGACGATAATTTGATTAGGGAAATGAACTTGCGCATGATCTGCTCCCGTATTTTAAATATAAGAGGGGTATTTTCAATGAAACGAAAAAAAAGTTTGTTATCAAAGATGTTACTGTTCATTGGCGTTCCGGTTGCAGTTATATTTTGCATAACAGCCTTAATTGTATTCACTACTGTAAAACAATCTGTAACACAGTTAACCACCAGTCAGGTTACCGCTGAATCACAGGCGGCTTCCTACCAAATCAGCGAATATTTTTCAAAGTTTACGGAAGTTACAAAACAAATGGTAACAAATGATTTATTCCAGCAATACTTTCAAATGTCGGCAGCGGACAAAGCGGCTAAACAAAACTATGGTAGCGTTTCACAAACCGTTGATAACATTTACAAAACTGATCCCGACAATTATTCTTCGGTATGGGTTGTGGATTGTGCAACCAAAACTCTGATTTTGAACGGTAAATCTGCTCCTTCCAGTTTTAATCCTACGGAAAGACCTTGGTATCAATCGGTCGTTGCGAAAAAAGACGTCACGATTATTGAGCCCTATAAGGATGCAATCACCGGGGGTATGGTTATGAGTATGATCGCTCCCATTTACAAAACCGGAACAAGTGACTTAATTGGCTTCGCAGGGATTGATATTTCAATTGACCGTCTATATAAAACGGTGCAGGACTACAAGCTCGGCAAAACAGGTTTTTATATCTTATCTTCTGCCGGTGGGCAACTTATTTACCATCCGAACACAGAACTAAAAGGAAAAAATGTGTCGGAATCCAATATGTCAAAAAATATCATTACTGCGATTCAGAACAAAACAGCGGGTGCGATTACATACACAGCCATGGATCAAACAAATTACGGCTACCTTTCCACCGTGGGGGATACCGGCTGGACAATCGCAACCGGGCTGCCGGAAAAAGAATTCAACAGCACTTACAATGCACTGCAAACTTCTGTTTTAGCAATCTTCATTTTTGCTCTGCTCATCTTAATCGGTGTGATTCTTCTGGTGTCCAGAAGCATCATTAACCCGCTGAAAAAGTTGACCAATGTGGCGGGGAAAATTGCGGACGGCGATTTGGACGTTGAAGTTAAAATCAGTTCCACAGACGAAACAGGTCAGGTCGCCGAGGCGATTCTCAGGACAGTGGACAGACTGAAGCAATATATTCAATACATCGATGAAGTTTCGGCAGTACTGGATCAAATTGCGCTGGGGAATTTGGTTTTTGAGCTTCAATGCGATTATGTCGGAGAATTCTCTAAGATTAAAGTATCGTTGGAAAACATAAAATCCACTCTCATCAAAACATTTTCCGGCATTGCCGTTTCCGCTGATCAGGTTGCAAGCGGCTCCGACCAGGTTGCAAGCGCTTCGCAGGCTCTTGCACAGGGCGCAACGGAACAAGCAAGTGCGATTGAGCAGTTATCCGCATCCATCACCGAAATATCCAATCAGGTGAATCAGAACGCAACCCATGCATCAGATGCCAACCGGCTGGCTAACAGCTCTTCTTCTGAAGTGGAACGCGGCAATGAGCACATGCATAAACTTATTTCGGCTATGGCGGAAATAAGCGAGTCTTCCAATGAAATCGGCAAAATCATTAAAACTATTGAAGATATCGCATTTCAAACCAATATTCTTGCTCTGAACGCGGCGGTTGAAGCTGCTCGAGCAGGCGCAGCAGGGAAAGGCTTTGCCGTTGTTGCCGACGAGGTAAGAAACCTTGCCAGCAAAAGTGCACAAGCCGCTAAAAGCACCACCGCCCTGATTGAAAATTCAGTCAGTTCAGTGAACAATGGTACCAAAATTGCTAATGAAACAGCACAGTCTTTGCATACGATTATTGACGGAGTAAATAAGACATCCGTATTGATCGACGAAATTTCCAAGGCCACCAGCGAACAGGCAACGTCCATTCACCAGGTGTCGTTGGGAGTCGATCAAATTTCATCCGTCGTGCAAACCAATTCTGCAACATCGGAAGAAAGTGCAGCATCCAGTGAGGAATTAAATAGTCAGGCGCAATTGCTCAAGGATATGATTCGAAAATTTAAAACTGAAGGTTGACAGGAAATCATAAGCTGAATCAATAAATAAAAAACTCAAATGGTGAAATGAAATTCACCATTTGAGCTTTTGTTGTTTTACTGCAAAGTTGCGTAGTGTACTGCGGAACCAAAAAAAGCGGCCGATTTTGCATCAGCCACCTTTGTTTTACGTATTTATTTGATATTTGCTACGATTTCATTAGCATAGGCCCGCATATTCGCCAAATCCGCTTCCGTCGGCGTAAAGACAATCTTAAAGCCATCACCGATAAATTTGAATTTCAATTGCTCTAACCGTGATTTCATCATCGGTACAGCTTCGCCGCTCCACCCGTAAGCGCCGAACGCCCCGGCAGGCTTTTGCTTTGTGTTGATTGCATCAACACTGGCGAGCATGTCCCAGATGATTTTTGGTGCATCGCGGTTTATCGTACAGGAGCCAACCAGTAACGCGTCGGCTTCATTGACAAGAGCCGTCGTTTCCGCAAATGGTGTAAAAACAACATTGATCAGTCTTACATCGAGCTCATCATTCTTTTTGAGTTCGTCATAAGCCGCCTCGGCAAGTTTGGTTGTGCAGTTGTATGCAGAAGCATACAGAATACCAACTATTTTCTTTTCGTGTTTAACGGGAGCACTCCACTCGCGGTAGAGCTTTTCAAATTTATGAATATCCTCCGTCAAGCATGGTCCGTGGCTCGGGCAGATCATTTCAACCGACAGATCTTTAATCTTGTCAAGACCGGCCAATACAAAGGGCTTAAAGGGCCCAAAAATACAGTCGTAATAATACTTGAATTGCTCCATATACTTGTCCGGATAATGGACATCACTGTTCTTCATGGTAGGTTCGCAGTAGTGTGCACCCAAAAAGTCACAGGTAAACAGCATCTTGGCAGACGCCATATACGTAAACATGGAATCCGGCCAATGAAGAAGCGGAGCCACAATAAATTCAAGTTCTTCTCCGCCGATATTAAGCTTCTCACCCTGTTTGACAGTGACACACTTAAAATCCGCATTCGTAATCGCAGAAAGATACATTTTTGCCGCAGTGGTACAGTAGACCGTAATGTTCGGGTTGAGTTGCAAAAGCTTGGCAACACTGCCTGAATGGTCTGGTTCTGTGTGGTTCATAATCAAATAATCAATTTGTGAAATATCGATAACACTTTGGATGTTATCCAGATACTCGCTGAAGAACGGTTCGTGAACCGTATCAAGCAGCACATTTTTATCTCCGGTGATAAGGTATGCATTGTAGCTGGTACCATAGCGTGCTTCCATAACAATGTCAAATACACGCAGTGCCGGATTTAAAACACCTACTGAATATACATTTTTCTTAAGTTTAATTGCGCTCATATTAATGACAAACTTCCTTTGTGATCATTATTCCGGTGAAAACATGTCCTTACCTACACCGCACATAGGGCAGGTCCAGCTGTCCGGTAAATCCTCAAAGCTCGTACCGGGTTTAATCCCGTTTTCCGGGTCACCTATTGCTGGGTCATATACATAACCACAGGCATTACAAATATATTTCATCTTACTGCACTCCTTTTAATTTATTTATTATTTGTTTGTCATTAGTATAAAATAGTAGCACCGGTTTGTCAATCAGAATTGCCCGGAAATTCAAGGTCTTCAATTATTTCACTTAAGTTCGTCGGAAAAACAGAACATTTTTGCAGTGTTTGTGCCACATTTAGTGCTTCTTCAAAATTATGCGCCACAATCTGTTCTGCCTTTTCAACATAGGTTTCAGTGATTTCGACCCCAAAACTTTCGCTGCGGCTACCAAATACATAGTATTTGAGGCTCCTTCCGAGTAGTTCAATATTTCCTACGCATTTTCTCATTTTTGCCCTCCTTTTTTTTGTGTGAAATATGACCACAGCATGTTATTATCATAATGCAATGAAACGGAAGTTACAAGATGTTACAAAGCGTTTCTTTATGAAAATTATAAAAACGCAATATCTTATGCTTCTAAAACCTTTCGTGGCATATATAGTATACTGATTTTTTTGCCAAAATATGCTATTTTTTAAAGAATCGGCAGATATTAATAGATTTCAATACCCCCAGTATTCCACGCATTGGAATATCCTTTCGGTAATGCCCAAACAAAAACAGGCGTTATACCATATTTTTCGGATATGACGAATATACTTAGCTTAACAGGGGGGTTGATAAAATTGGATTGGCAAAGTCTTACAAAAGAGGACTGTGCAAAAAAACTCGGCACAAGCTTAAAAACAGGTCTTTCGCCGCATGAAGCCGCTGAAAGGCAAAAACGATACGGCAGGAACGAACTGGAACAACCCAAAAGTAAAAGTTTAATTCTGCGTTTCTTTGCACAATTTTCCGACTTTATGGTAATTGTCCTGCTGATCGCGGCCGGAATTTCGTTGGTGACCTCTTTTTTGCAGCATGACAACGACTATATTGATTCGATTATCATCCTGGTCATTGTCGTCATCAATGCAATCATGGGCCTAATACAGGAAAGCCGCGCGGAAAAAGCAATTGAAGCACTGAAAAAGCTGTCAAGCCCTCACGCGCACCTAATGCGCGGAGGTGAAGACCTGACTGTCGCGGCGGCCAGTCTGGTGCCGGGCGACCTTGTAATTCTGAACGCGGGTGACCTTGTTCCGGCCGACCTGCGGCTTACCGAAGCCGTGAACCTAAAGGCAGAGGAAAGCGCACTCACCGGCGAAAGCCTGCCAAGTGACAAACATGCAGATTTGATCTGCTCCGACAACACGCCGCTTGGCGACCGTCACAACCTGCTGTATTCCACAAGCTCAATCTCCTCGGGGCATGGCGCGGGCATTGTAATTGCAACCGGAATGGATACACAGGTAGGAAAAATCGCACACATGATCACAAATCAGTCAGCTCCTCAAACACCGCTGCAGCGTAAACTCGCCCAGACCGGGCAGTGGCTTGGAATCGGTGCACTAATCATCTGCTTCATAATTTTTGTGATGGGACTGTTCCAGCATGTCGCACCGCTTGAAATGTTTCTAATTGCTATCAGCCTTGCCGTCGCAGCCATTCCGGAGGGTTTGCCGGCGGTCGTTACGATTGTGCTTGCCATTGGGGTTCGCCGGATGGCCGCCAAACGCGGTATTGTGCGGCGGATGCCCGCAGTGGAAACATTGGGCAGCGCAAGCGTCATCTGCTCCGATAAAACAGGCACTCTCACACAGAACAAAATGACTGTGGTGGAGTTGAGAAACGCGGGCGGTCAAATTCAAATTCATTCGGCGGAGGGACAGCGGCTGTTAGGCCTTGCGGCCTTGTGCTGCAATTGTAGCGTCAGCGGCGAAACAGTGCATGGCGACCCGACCGAGGCGGCAATTGTGCTTGCCGCTATGGCTGAAAACGCAGCCTCCGACGCACCGCGCTCCCGTATTTTGGAAATTCCGTTTACCTCCGAACGCAAAATGATGACTATTGTGCACCGTCTTACCGGCGGACGATACCGCATCATTACCAAGGGCGCGCCCGATATTCTGTTCACTCATTGCACCGGCGGAGCGCCGCGCCAGAATGAAGAAATGGCTTCCCGCGCGCTGCGCGTCATTGGTGTTGCATACCGAGATATCGACTTTCTACCTGATGCGGAACAGGATATTGAGAACAACCTCATTTTTTGCGGTTTAATCGGAATGATTGACCCGCCGCGTCCGCAGGCAAAGGCCGCCGTTGAACTGTGCCGAAAAGCGGGCATCCGCCCTGTAATGATTACGGGCGACCACGTTGCCACGGCCGCAGCAATTGCCAAACAGCTTGGTATCATGGATGGCGGCAGCCGCGCCATTACAGGCGCTGAGCTGAACAAAATCAGCCAAAAAGATTTGGAACGAAGCATTTATGACTACGCGGTGTTTGCGCGCGTTTCGCCTGAACACAAAGTCCGGATTGTGCGCGCATTTCAATCCCGCGGCGAAGTCGTAGCGATGACAGGCGACGGCGTAAATGATGCTCCGGCGCTCCGTGCTGCGGACATTGGCTGTGCGATGGGCATAGCGGGCACGGACGTGGCCAAGGCGGCGTCCGATATGATTCTGACAGATGATAACTTTGCGACAATTGTCGCCGCTGTACGCGAAGGCAGGGGCATTTATGAAAACATTAAAAAGACCGTTCACTTTCTGCTCAGCTGCAACATCGGCGAAATACTCACTGTTTTTGTCAGTTTTCTTCTTCGGCTGCCCACTCCCCTTTTAGCGATTCAGCTTTTGTGGGTTAATCTTGTCACCGACTCCCTCCCCGCGCTCGCGTTGGGAGTTGAGCCAATTGATGACGATATTATGGAACGAAAACCGGTAAAGCCGCATGAAAGCATTTTCGGAGGCGGCATGGGATACAATATTCTCGTCGAGGGGTGCTTAATCGGCGCACTTGCGCTTTTGGCGTACAGCATCGGGCGGATTTATTTTGACCTTGACCCCTCCGCACCCTATATTGGCCGTACTATGGCCTTTTCAGTTTTGAGTCTTTCCCAAATTGTTCATACCTTTAATATGCGTTCTTCCCGTTCTGTGTTTCAAACCGGAATTTTTGCCAACCCCAAGTTGATTCTTGCGGCAATTGTGTGCACTGCACTGCAGCTGTCGGTAATTATCATTCCTCCTCTTTCTGTCATTTTTAAGACCTCAATGCTGACCGGAAGCCAATGGCTGATCGTTGCCCTTCTTTCATTTGTACCCCTTGCCGTGGTGGAATCGGAAAAGGCAATTATATCGCATTTCGGCAAACGCCATAAATAACCCGCTTCCCGCCAAATTTTACTTCAACAGGAAACGAATATAATTAGGTACGCAAAAGCGGGCTTATTGATTTACTCAATAAGCCCGCTTTTTATATCACAATATGATTTATGGATCCAAATTGGGGTCTATATTGTATCTCTTGCCACCAATATAGGCAACAATACTGCCGACTAAAATGTTGGCGTAATAGGTAATGATTCTCCACAGCAGCATAGCGGGAAGAATTGCAGCATTAAAAAACATGCCGAAGAAGCCGTAGAAGCTGACTTCAGCGCCACCGGAAGCACCCGGCAGCGGCACAAATGCGCTCACCATGGCTACGAATACCTGGGCGGCAACAATGGTAACAACGGAAGCTGAATGCAAATTAAAGCTGCGGTAGATGAAATATGGAATTAAACTGTTTAACGTAATTTGAAAAACCGTAAGGATCATGACGACGACGTACAGCTTTGTCGATTTGCCCATCAGCTTTGTTGCATCGTGGAAAATTGCAAGCTGACTGTGAATCTTTTCGTAGCGCTGTTCCGGGTGCTTACAAAGCTTAATTTTGTGGAGGAACCAAATAACGGACGTCACAAGTTTATCCGTGATTTTTTCACTGATCATGAACAGGGCGACTAACGCGATAAAAGCACTGTTTGAGATAAGACCGATAATTGTAATAAATGAAAAATTACTGACACTTGTTTGAAAAAAGTGCAGCTTCATGGCGACTAGCACAAGGGAATACGCCACCATCACAATCTGGTAAGTCAGGGTTTTCATTGCAACGACCGAACCGGCCTTCCCCGTGTCCATACCCATTTTGCGCATTGAATAAATCTGCATTGGCTGCCCACCGGTTGAAAACGGCGTCAATGCACTGTATAAAAGGCCAATCATGCCAACAGAAAAGGAGCGCCCATAGCTCCACTTCGGGTATAGATGACGGCACAGAAGGTGCAGGACAAAGCCTTCTAATGCCCAGCACAATGCCGCGCCTGCAATCGCCATTAAAAGCCAGTCCATCTTTAACGTGGTAATGGTATGCCCTAGTGCGGCAACTCCATAGTTGGTAAATAAAAAATAAAACAGAACTCCTATTGAAATAATTAACGTAATGATTGTGAAAAGATTTTTTCTGATGCTTTTCATCATTCTATCGACCATATTTTATCTCCATATATTAAACCCATATTTTGCATTGAAACCATATTTGTATATTTTATCTTAAATGTTAAGAATATACAAGCAAATCACACAATAAAAAGTGAATTAAACGAGACGATGAAATAATTTATCATTTATTTGTTGACTATGCAGAATTATATACAGCGTAATCCACGCGCAGCCCAAGTAAATTTGAATAGAATTTTTAATAATTTTAGATTGTAATATCATCTTCGATTTCACCCGACATGCTCTTTTCGCATACTATATTAATGGGATAAGCCCAAAATATGCGAAAGGAGAATACAATGGCAGTTATGGAAAATATGAGTAACATGGCAAACATGAGCAATATAGTAAACACCAGTAACATGGCCGGTAAAAGCAATATGCCTAACATGCGCAGCGTGGCAGGTGCAAGCAGCATGCCCGGTATGAGCAATATGCCCGGCATGAGCAGCGTGGCAGGCGCAAGCAGCATGCCCAATATGAGCATGCCTAACATGCGCAGCGTGGCAGGTGCAAGCAGCATGCCCGGTATGAGCAATATGCCCGGCATGGGCAGCGTGGCAGGCGCAAGCAGCATGCCCAATATGAGCATGCCTAACATGGGCAGCGTAGCAGGCACGAGCAGTATGCCCAATATGAGCATGCCTAACACGGGCAGCGTAGCAGGTGCAAGCAGTATACCCAATATGAGCATGCCTAACATGGGCAGCGTAGCAGGCGCGAGCAGTATACCCAATATGAGCATGCCCAACATGGGCAGCGTAGCAGGCGCGAGCAGTATGCCCAACATGGGCAGCGTGGCGGGTGCAAGCAGCATGCCCAATATGAGCAACATGCAGGGCGCAAGCAACAAAGATATGATGGAGGGTGCGTTTTGTGCACTGAATACTCCGCCGCTTCCCGCAGTAGTTGTTCCCGCAATGGCCTATATTCCGTTTCAACAGTTTGGTACAGTCTATATGCCCGAAAAAGGAATGGAGTGCGGCACTATATTCCCCGAACTTGACAAACCGTTTTTACGCGGCAGAGGTGACCGGAAATGAATGAACAGGAAAAATTGATGCAAAAAATCAACTCCTACCAATTTTCAATGTGGGAGCTTCATATTTTTTTAGACACCCATCCAAACGACTGCAGGGCGGCGCAAAAGCTTGAGGAATACCGCAAGATAACAGCCGATCTGATTGAAAAGTATGAAGCGGCCTATGGTCCCCTTCATCTAACAAGTGCGACCTCCAGCCGCTGGGATTGGGTTGCCAATCCATGGCCATGGGAGATTGACCAAGGAGGCGATAAGTAATGTGGATTTACGAAAAACGTCTGCAATACCCTGTCAAAATAACAACTCCGAACGCTGCGCTTGCAAAACTGATTTCCGCACAGTATGGAGGACCTAATCCCGATTTGTTATAGCGTAAAACTTTAATCTAATTTGCGATTACTTTTATATCCTAATTAGTCATTGTCCTGCCTTTATTTTTGCTTTGCCGTAACTTGTCATAGGTGACAACATATTATAAAGAAACTGGATTTATAATTTAAATGATATAATCTTTATGTGGGAGAGTTAATCATGAATAATCAAGATATTTCGCAGCATAAGTGTTTTCAGCCGGATATGAATATATATCGAAATGAATGTTTATATAATAAATGTGAATGTAATTGCAACTGTATATGCCCCTGTCAAACAGGAGCAACCGGCCCAACCGGCGCTACCGGCCCAACTGGCGCTATCGGCGCTATCGGCCCAACTGGCATAACCGGCGCTACCGGCCCAACTGGCGCTATCGGTGCTATCGGCCCAACTGGTGCTACCGGTGCTAGCGGCCCAACTGGTGCTACCGGTGCTAGCGGCCCAACTGGTGCTACCGGTGCTAGCGGCCCAACTGGTGCTACCGGTGCTAGCGGCCTAACTGGTCCGACCGGCGCTACCGGCCCAACTGGTGCTACCAGTGCTAGCGGCCCAACTGGCGCTACCGGCGCTATCGGCCCAACTGGCGCTACCGGCGCTATCGGCCCAACTGGCCCGACTGGTCCAACCGGTCCAACCGGCGCTGCGGGAGGTATATTAAACTTTGCAGATTTCTTCGCCTTGATGCCTCCTGACAATGAAGCGACAGTAGCTCCTGGCACCGACGTAAGTTTTCCTCAGGATGGACCGACTGGTGGAGCTGACATTACCCGCACCGGCCCCAGCTCATTTAACTTGGCTTTAATTGGAACTTATCAAGTTTTGTTTCAGGTGAGTGTAAGTGAAGCCGGGCAATTCATTCTAACTCTTAATGGGGCAGATTTAGCTGATACGGTTGTGGGGCGTGCAACAGGCACTTCTCAGATCGTGGGAATGGCTCTTGTGACAACAACAGTAATTAATTCAATACTCACTGTACGAAATCCTGCCGGTAATTCAACGGCGCTGACCATCACTCCTCTCGCCGGAGGAACAAGGCCTGTGTCTGCACATCTTGTTATTACACAACTCCAATAAATCAATTTATATGCTAATATAATTTATTTTCCAATCTGGTTTGCAATCGGTAAAATGATATGATTCTATATGCCGACCAACATGGAAAGTCCGCATGGCTCTCGGCCTTGCGGACTTTCCATTTCTTTACTGCGCGTTGTGGGAGAATTTTTGATGCATTGTCATCGATGAAACATCTTGACTTAAATCGGAATAAGTTCTATTATTTAATTGAAAAGACTGATGAAATTGTTATAAATATACAATATCCCATTAGGGCAGAAAAGAGGAGCTGTTATGAAAAGCTATGAAATAGCACATCAGGGAAGCCGGTATGTCGTTAAGACCCCCAATGGCAGTGGCGGCTTTCATGTTTCGGCACCATTTAAGACGCATGCAGCTGCGCAGGGATACATTGACCAGCAGCGTGCTGCCGCAGGGGATTTATCACATGACGGGCAGGATCAATCCGAAAAAGTGATTGCAGATACGAACGGCTATGAAGCAGCAGGGAGCAAATATGGGTTTACGGTTTACGAAGGAAAACAATTCGCAATGACAGGTACCCCGAGCTTTGCCGGCGTTTTCGGATTAGGGATCAGCGCGGATAATTACTCTGTTGCTTGTATTGACGAAGATGGTAAAAAATACACCGCGTATTTCGAGATACTGGAAAAAGACGCTGATAACGTGGTGTTAGCCGACTGGGATAACGCAAGTCTGGTTCAAAGGGTATAGCGACTGACCGATTTTTAAAAATAAAACGTAACACACCGAGAATAAACTGCACCCCTTTCGTTAGACAGTAGGACATACTGAAATAACAAAAGGGGTGCAGTTGTATGTTGTACCTCTTTCTGGAAAAGATACTTCTAAACAGGTGACAAATAACGCAGGGGGGATTCAGTGTGTTAGGTATTCTTTTTGGTATTCTTGCGGGGGCGGCTATGAGTTTTCAAGGGGTCATGGATACTCGTTTGAGCGACCGCATCGGGTTGTATGAATCAAATGTTTTAGTTCAGGGAGTAGCATTCGTCTTGTCTGTCATTGCCCTGCTGCTTTTAGGGAAAGGGAACTTCGGGGAGTTGGGTGGTACAAACAAGATTTACCTTCTGGGTGGTGTGCTGGGCATCGTCATCACCATCACCGTGATGCTGTCTATCAAGGGGTTAGGGCCTACGGTGGCCATTTCCGTCATTTTGATCTCACAGCTTCTGGTCGCCGCGTTAATCGACGCCTTCGGAATTCTTGATTCGGAGCGAATTCCCTTCTGTTGGCAAAAATACAGTGGCATTGCTTTGATGGTTGCAGGTGTGCTACTGTTCAGATGGAAAGATTAAAAATTCTTATAAAGGTTCTTATGACATTGCTCAACAATACTGTTTCTTTCGCCCCGTGTAAAGAATAATTTTTTAACTATGGAATTCAAGTTAGCATACTATGAGTCTGAGGTGATAATTGATGCCGCAGTGCTCTTCAGGAGACGACCTTGTTCTCCTTGCATCTACTACAGCAATTGCAATGTCTAAAGGAATGAGTCTGAATGATATAAATATCTTCTCGAGTTTTTTTAGTGCTCTTGGTGACAACCTCGGCATCATAGCGGCTCAACAGGCGGCTTGTAAAGAGTCAATTGAAAGCTCCGGTACAAATAAAATTTCAAATTTTTAACATAACCTTTAGATAGTGTTCACATTAAAAACACATCAGCCCGCTATACTTTAATTATTCCAAACAGCTTACAAGCCTCTGTATGAGGATTCATATAAAACTTTTTCATAATTCCTCCCTAAATGCCGCTCTTTATTGGGCGGCATTTTTTATGGTTGTTTATTTACCTCCATGTGGTATCATTAAAATGTAATTTCTTTTATTATACTTTTTCCGTATATTCGAAGAGATAGTCCGACATGACCTCTCCTGCATGCTTCATCATTTTTTTGTCACATTCCAACTGTTCAGATTCAGGCATCAATATTGTCCTTTTTATCGGCTTGAATTGATATGTACCATCCGCAGTTGGAACCTGCTCAAACACAATTTCTTCCCGGCAGCGCACGGAACCGTCACCGGATTTATCAATGATGTAGCTGGTCCCGATAAATGTAAACGGCTTTTTGGCTACCAAGATAATCACCTCACTCCATGTTTATTAAGATCGCGGATTGTCCTATGCGGTCTTAGTGTCATAAAGTGGATCTATATTGCAACCAAATGCCTTTGCCAATCGTAATCTATTCAATAATCTGAATCGTAATTAATTCAGTCAGTGAAAAGTGCTTACGGTGCCTTTCACAAATAAAATATCTTAAGTATAATGCCGCCTATCGGCGATGATAGAGGGCTTGGATTTTGTTAAATGCATCATGAAGAAAGAAGGATTATTGTGATATGCCCAAAATGTGGAGCGGAATTCGAGGGGGAAAAATGTCCTCACTGTAAAACTCCACCAAACGAACCAGTACAGACGAAAAAGCCAACCGCGCCGAAATATCCCGCACCGCAAAACAGGAAAATAAATTGGTTGATTGTTATCATATTAATTCTCATGGCGATCATTATAATAGTAATGATCATTGTTACCGTGGTCAGCGAAAATGGTAAAGCAGACAGTTCTTCAAGCGCAGTTCAGTCCTCTTCCCCGGCATCTGTTTCTGCGTCCGCTTCTCAAACTGTATCAAGCTACAATAGTTCCCAATCTGCTTCTTCCTCCTCGTTATCCAGCTCGGGAACGCCGGCGCAATCCGGTTCGCAATCAGCAAGCGAAAATGAATACGCGCTTCCTCCTGAATCTGCTTCTGCATCCGGTGCTGACTCCGTCAGTCAGTCCACGACCGAATCCGCCAACAGCACAAACTCCCAGTCACTCTTTGCATCTATTTTCCAAGATATTATACCGTCGAATTCGGGTTCTGCACTGCCGGATAACAGCGGCGCCGACGTTTCCGAAGCGGAATACAATCAAACTGAAGATGGAATGAGCTATGAGCAGGTGAAAGCAATCATAGGCGGTACCGGAAAGGTACAATCGGAGTTCGGGGAAAAAGGCGACAGCATTTATACCGTTACATACCGTTGGCAGGGATACGGTTCGCCGGACGCATATGCTGATTTTACATTTCAAAACGGTAAACTTGATATGAAGATCCAATTCGGCCTACAATAAATCTTCTCTTATCTGTGGAGGTGAGCGCATGAAAATAGCGGCTGCTTATATCCGCGTATCGACAGAAGACCAAACAGAATACAGTCCGGACAGTCAGCTGAAAATCATTCGGGACTATGCAAAAAAAAATGATATGATTCTTCCGGATGAATACATTTTTGTGGACGAGGGCATCTCCGGCCGTAAGGCTGAGAAACGGCCTGCGTTTATGCACATGATCGGTACTGCAAAAAAAAAGCCGAAGCCCTTTGATGTGATTCTTGTCTATGCACTCTCGCGTTTTGCCCGAAACAGAGAAGACAGCGTGGTTTACAAGCGTATGCTGCGCAAAGACCTCGATATTGATCTGATCAGCACCTCCCAGGACTTTGGCAATGATAAGACATCTATTTTAATCGAAGCGCTCTTAGAGGCAATGGACGAATATTACAGCATAGACCTTGGGGAAAATGTAAAGCGCGGCATGAACGAAAAGGTTTCCCGCGGTGAGCCGGTAAGCGCTCCTGCTTTCGGGTACCTCATTCAAAATAAGCAATACTACATGAATCCTGACACTGCCCCGTTGGTCAAGATGATGTTTGATGATTATATCAGCGGCATAAGTTACCGAAATATAGCGGCCAAACTCAATGCGATGGGAATCCGGACAAAGCGGGGCGGCCTTTGGGAAAACAGAACTGTGGAGTACGTTCTGCGCAATCCCGTGTATATCGGGAAAATCCGCTGGAACCCGGAGGGATGGACTCGGCGTAATTATGATGATCCAAATGTTATCATTATAGAGGGCACTCATGAGCATCTAATCGATGACGACACCTGGCAAAAAACGCAGGATCGTTTTGCTGAGAATAAATTGATGTACGGCAGGTACGCCGGCCCTAAAAAATCATCCGGCTTCATGCTTCAGGGTCTGGTGAAATGCAGCAGCTGCGGAAGCACATTGACAAGAATTTCCGGCGCATCAATGCAATGCCAAGCATATGCTCACGGCAAGTGTACGATTTCTCACTGTGTAAAAATGCAAAAGTTAGAGGACATGGTTTTATCAATGATAGAGCTCAACCTCAAATTTGGCGACATTCATCTGATTCAAAAGGTCGAGCAAAAGTCAGACTGCGAATCCGCAGCAATTGAAAAGCAATTAATTCGTGAAAAACAAAAGTTGATACGCATTAAAGAAGCCTATGAGAGCGGAGTGGATTCCCTTGCAGAATATAAAACCAACAAGCAGAAAATTACTGATCAGATAATGCAGCTCGAATCAGAAAAGCCCTTGGTTAAGCCTACTCGTGCGGATGGGCTTGTGAAAAAGTTTCGCAATGAGCACAGGAACACAATCAAAAAGCTGCGCGATGAGCACACGGCACCCGAAGAAAAGAATAAGCTGCTCCGTACTTTTGTTGACAAAATTGTATTTGACAAGACCAACAGTCATTTGCAAATTTTTTATTATCTATAAATTTGTAACAAAATGGAATATGGTGGGCCACACGGTGAAATCGGTGCCTCGCTCCGCTACCTAAGCCAACGCTACACAATGCCCTATCCGGAACTCAAAGCAATTTTGACAGATATAGGGACAGAGGAACTTGGGCACTTGGAAATGGTCGGAACAATTGTGTATCAGCTGACTCGGAACCTGACACCCGAACAAATAAAAGCTGCCGGATACGACGCATATTTTATCAATCACACGACCGGAATCTTCCCATGCGACGCCAACGGGGATGCATTTAGTGCAGCCGCGCTCAGCTCGACCGGAGACACCATCGCCGATATTCACGAGGACATGGCGGCAGAGCAAAAAGCGCGCATGACCTATGACAACATCTTACGCTTTTGTGATGACCCCGACGTACGCGATGCAATCCAGTTCTTGCGTGCACGAGAAATTGTGCACTATCAACGCTTTGGCGAGGGGCTGCGCATTACCACTGATAATTTGGATGCAAAAAACTTCTACGCGTTTAACCCGTCATTTGATAAAAAATAACACTCTGAGAGCGCAGTTCAAAATATGACTGCGCCCTTTATTTTTGTCAAAATTTCCGTAATCGATTGCTAAGTATTCGTTTCGTCCGCGTTTAATTGATGATGCTTGTGTATACAAAATGTCAAAATTATGTTATTATAAAACTAATAAATGTAAATATACTAACTAAGCAGGAGGTGCAGTATTGTGTGCATTCAATAAATATCTTGAAATAATGTCATTGATGATCCCAAAAATGGAATGAATGTACGATGATAATAATATTTTTAGTACAATAACAAATATAAAAAAGAAAGATGGCGATATCTATGCGTACAAGAAAATTATTCTTAAATATAATGATTGTTTCTTTTGTTTTTACTATTATGGCAGGATGTTCCAATAAAGTGACTCCCCCCGATGCAAGCAGCAATACCGTTAGTACCCTTCCGTCGTCATCGGATGTAACCTCCCAAGCACCTTCGGAAGTTTCATCGGCCGTACCAAGCGCGGTATCATCCGCCGCACCGGTGGATACCGCAAAAACACTTTTGACGCAAATCATGGAATCCGCAAAAAAAGGTAAGATTATTGACTGTGAATTCCCCGTAAAAACATCAGTTATTGATGATGTGACCAATAAATGGGGAAAGGCGGATAAAACCGAATACATCGCTTCCGCAAAAGGAACCTACTCAACTTTTTCAAAACAAAAAGTTGCCTTTGGCTTCAACAAAGGCGCTCAAATCTTTGAAGCAAGAACTTTCGACAGCACCCTTAGTACCATCACCTTGTCCAAGGCAAAAGAAGTGTTTGGCAAGCCCGCATACACAAGCACTACAAAGACAGAAGATATCATAGGTTACACAGCCGGAAAAGAATTTAAAATATTGCTTGTATTTCCGAAAGCTGACGGCAAAACCGACCCCGTGCTAAACCATTATTCTGTTTTGTACCCGGATGGTACTGTAAACACAATGGCGGATGATCCCGGCAGACAGTGGTAAGCCCTCTGTCCAACCCATTATAACCAAGGCCGGCTATCGTAACAGATAGCCGGCCTTTTATGTTGTTGTGTGATGATTCGGAGATGGACGCAGATGGGTTTTGCGCTTATTTTAAGCGTAAAACAAGCACGGCGTAGCCGGGCGTTTTCCAATTGAAATCTATATTTTAATTGGAGAGCAGTATTAATCGTCAATCAAATGGTGCTGATACCATTTTTTACCCTTAAGCCTGAAAAGAAAAACAGTACCGCGCACTCCCCACTCACAAACCATGGCAACCCAAACGCCAACGATTCCGAAAGGCAGTACAACTCCTAAAATATAGCCGAGGACGACGCGGAACAGCCACATAGACAGCATAGATACAACTGAAGTGTATTTTGAATCCCCGGCCGCCCTAAGCGCCGCCGGCGTAATAAAGCTGATTGACCAGAGCGGGATTTGCGAAACGCCGGTAATCAGCATAATTTTGTAAATGGTCGGCACAACAGCCGCGGGAGGGTTAAACAGAGAGACGAGCGGATTGAACAAAGGCATCACAAGCAAAAGCATAAATACAAATGACACGGAGGAAAGGCAAAGAAACGATTTAATAAATTTTCGCGCATCTTTTACGTCGCGCCGGCCCATGCACTGGCCAATAACCGTAACCGTCGAAAGCAGCAGCGCATTCGCCGGAATTTGAAACAAACCGACAATGGAACTGGTAATTGCGTTAATATCCATTGCCAGTACACCGAGCTGAACAATAAAGGTCTGGGTTAATATTTTCCCGCCGTTGAAAAACATTTGCTCCGCAGCAAACGGAACGCCAATGTAAAGAATTTTTTTCAGCATGGACGGGTTAAAGTGCAGGGCATCTTTCATCTTGAAATTCAGAGAAGTATTTCCCTTGATCAAATAGAGTATGGAACAACCTGCTCCAATATATCTTGAGATATTAAGCGAAATTACCATCCCTAAAACGCCCATGTGCAGTACATTGATAAACAAAAAGTTGAAGACTACATAGGAAAGGTTCATTGTAAGCGAAAGAGCGAGCGAAGACCTTGTTTCCCCCACTCCGCGAAGTGCGCCGCAGACAGCTTCGACTGTTGCGATTCCACAGTAAGAAATGCTGCTGCCGATTAAATAAATTCTTGCATTGCTGAAAACATCGGCTTGCGCATTCCCAAACAGAAGGCTTAAGGTCGGCGTGTGAAACACAATCACAAGCGCGCTGATAAAGGCTGCCAACAGAAATACCGAGGACACCGAACCGGCCGCTGCTTTTGAAACCATGGGGTCGTTCCTGCTGCCCTTGTATTGCGCGACTACAACCGTACCTCCGGTCGCCACTGCAATAAATACATTGACTAAAAAGATGTTCAGTGAATCAACCATGTTGACCGCACTGACCGCCGCAACGCCCGAGGAGCTGATCATCGCCGTATTCAGCAGGCCAAGACCGACAACAAAAGCCTGATCGACCAATATTGGCATAATAATAGCGATAATTTGCCGATAGTTGATGGAGTCACCCGAAAAATATTTATTTAAAAAGCCGTCTGCTTTTATCTTCAACTTAGTTTTCGTCACTTTATCACTTCTTTTTTTGAATTTTATATTATTTTAACATAATCAGTCGTGTAATAACAAGCTTGTAAATCTAAAACAAAAAACACCTTTTAGGTGGTTCTCATTTTTTTATTTCAAATTGGGCATTTATTGTTTGTTCTCCATTGTTTCGCTATTATGTTTTGATGCACCAAATACGCCTTTCAGCATATATTAAATAAAAAAGCACCCGAGTGCAGGCAATAATTTCGCCGCACCGGTGCTCGTTGCAATTCTTATTCAACACAAATCCACTTCTCGAAATTGCTCACAGTTTTTAACATAAAAACAGGAGCTCCGGCAAAACTAATTGCCAGAGCCCCGAATTGATTGTTTATTATAATACTATTTAAAGTTTACTGAGTCTGATTATACAAATTACCTTCATGATACATTGGAATCACCAATTTCAATTTTTTCGGTTAAAGTCCTATTGTGTTTTAGACTATATTCTGAACTGCCCCTTCACATTTACACAAAAACGCTTTTTATCAAAAGCAAAAAACGGGCTTGAAATGATAGATCACACAGAACCTAACTGATTTAGTTTTTCGTCGCCAATTGAATTTTTAGGTTGAATGTTTAACGTAGCTTTTACCATTATCCTTTCATAAAACAGCCGACGAACTATTTTTGGGAATTTATTTCTTTGCTCATCATTTTATATGAATAGTAGTTCTTTCATTTGAATCTGCTTCCATAGCGCTTGCTCTGAGCAGTCATTTCTTACTGCATGACTTTCGGTGACCCCCCAATCATCTTATTTTAACATCCGATGACTGCAGCTACGCCCAACAAACCTAAGGCCGCTACCCTGAAAAAATGGTTCCTCGCCCATTGGACTCACCCCTTTCACATCCTGGTCTGACTTCTCTGCCGGCACCTTCCTTGTACCCTTTGCTTATGATGTCATTTTTGTGACACCACCTGTTGAGTACCCCGGCCGTCTTAAAAATCATCCTTTGTTCTGTCTTTATTATAGGCGACTCTATAGGGAATGTCAATATAATTTAAAAATATTTTTATAAAATTTTATGTATTATTTTTAACTCTATATTTTCCTGTTGACTTAATTGAACAGGAAAGGTAGAATTAGAAGCAGATAAATTAATCATGAGGAGATGACCCCCTATGAATGACGAATATGGTGCGGATTTATTAACCCTGATAGATGACGAGGGAGAAGAGCATGAATTTGAAGTTCTGGATGTAATTGATAATGACGATGGCTGCTTTTATGCATTGCTGCCTACGTTTGAGGATCCTCAGCAAAAAGTTGACGCCGAAGGAACCTATTATATCTTTGAAGCAATTGAAGAAGACGGGGAGCAGCAGCTCGCCGAAGTTGAGAACGAAGAACTGCTCGATAAACTCGCGGAACTTTTTGAAAGCCGCTTTGAGGAGCTATATGACTCCGATGATGCGGATGCCGAAGAAAACGACGACGAATAACATTTGAGTCAGCACCCTGCCTGGTGCGCGGACTGTTGCAAAAATAACCCTACATTTCTTAATCGGGAGCTTTGCTCCGGTGGTGGACTTCAGACCTCCCGGCTTTTGCCGGACGAAGGGAGTGCGAAACCATTGGGCTGGCACCCACCTGCTATAGCAGCAGGGTATTTGGCACATTACGGCCAGGCGGGATTTATTAAATGAGAAGAGGCTCCTGATTTATTCAGGAGCCTTTTTTGTTATAAAGTGACAGTTTTTGTTTTTTGTCTGTGTACAGTCCCATTAAAATATTATATAATTTATTTAATTTATAAAAAGGAGCAGTTAATATGAGCGATTATAAAATTATAACGGATTCCACCTCGGATCTTTCACCAAAACTAATCAGTGAGATGGACGTTGAAGTAATCCCTATGACTTTTACAATCGGTGAAAATTCCTACTGCAATTATCCGGATGAGCGCGACCTTTCTTCCCATGAATTTTATGATCGTCTGCGTGCAGGTGAATTTTCAACCACAAATCAAATCAGCCCGGTTACCTTCATCGAAATTTTTGAACCAATATTAAAATCCGGTCAGGATGTTTTGTATATCGCCTTTTCCTCCGGCCTGAGCGGAACTTACAACAACGCCCGGCTGGCTGTCGGTGAACTTAGCGGGAAGTACCCGGAGCGCAAAATTTATGCGGTGGATTCGCTGGCAGCTTCCATGGGTGAAGGTTTGCTGGTTTACAACGCGGTGTTGAAAAAAAAGGAAGGCCTCGGTATTGACGAAGTTCGCGATTGGGTAACGGAGAATCGCGGACGCCTTGCCCACTGGTTTACTGTTGACGATTTAAATCATTTGAAACGCGGGGGGCGGGTCTCCGGCGCGGCCGCATTTGTCGGCACCGTATTGGGGATTAAACCGGTTCTGCATGTTGACAGCGAAGGGCACTTGATCCCCATGGAAAAAATACGCGGGCGCCGTCAGTCGTTAAACGCGCTGCTGAGCCACATGGAAAAGGCTGTTGAAGAACCGGAGAATCAAATGATTTTCGTGAGCCACGGGGATTCCTTGCAGGATGCTCAATACATAGCCGCACAGGTCAAAAAGAAATTTCACGTCAAGGCGATCGAAATAAACCCGATTGGGCCGGTGATCGGGACGCACTCCGGACCGGGAACCATCGCATTATTCTACCTTGGCAAAGACAGAAACTAACGTATCAGCATAGCAAAACGGACACCCATTGTTTAATGGGTGTCCGTTTTGCTACACTTAAACCAAATTTTTACTATTGATTTTTATGATTCCTGCGGTAGTCAAGATAATCCTGTAAAATGATGGTTGCCGCAACGGCGTCCACCACTGCTTTGCGCTTTTTTCCGCGGGTGTCGGTGTTATTCAGGTAGCCATGCGCCGTGATCGTCGTACCGCGCTCGTCGCGCAGTTCAACCGGAACGCTGACAAGCAGCTTCAGATTTTCTGCAAAGGCGCGTGCATTTTGGGCGCTTTGCCCTTCGCTTCCGTCCATGTTTCTGGGCAGGCCGACCACAATACACCCCACAGCCCTTTCTGTGGCCTGTGCAGCGACTGTTTGTGCAAGGTGCTCCCAGTTGTACTCGGTGATTACGCCCGCCGGGGAGGCCAGCAGCTCGCTTTCATCGCACACAGCAAGCCCGGTGCGCGCTTTGCCCAGGTCAACTGCAAGAATCTTCATTTTCCCCTCCGTCGTCAACGCGGTTTTCCGGCCGCCACCATGTCTGCTGTGCAAAAACGGAAAGCTCGGGGGTTAAGTGAGAAGCGTCGTTCATTGAAATCACGTGACTGTGTAAATCATTATCAAAATCAATAACGCTGATTGCAGTATTATCGCACCAGTCAACGTCGTTCAACTCTTCAATCGGCTTATTCAAAGCATGACACAGGAAATTGCGGATGGCACAGCCGTGCGACGCAACACACACCGTTTTCCCTTGATTATCTTTGACGATATCCGTAATCGCGGCCCATATCCGTTCGTAAACGTCGCGCATCGCTTCGCCGCCCTGCGGATGAAATGCGAAGGGACGCATATTCCAGTTTTTCATCTGCTCGGGGTAAAGCACCGGCAGCTCGTCGTTCCATGATTTGCCCTCCCAGTCGCCGCCGTTGATTTCGATCAGCCGCGGTTCAATCTGAATGGGCAGATGATGGTATTGATTAATCGCCTCGGCAGTCCGAAAAGCTCGCTTTAGAGGGCTGGAATAAATTGCGTCTATCGGCATATTGCGGCAGCGCAAAGCCAAAAGCTCAAGCTGAGCCGCGCCATTTCCGCTGATATCACTGTCGGTATGTCCTTGAAAAACGCTGATTGTGTTGCCGTGCGCCTCGCAGTGGCGCACCAGTATGATTCGTGTCATTGTGACATCCCCCGTTATTCGTTATACGTTATTCATGATCGATTGAATCAGAGCCTTTTCTTTTACAATAAGGCGGATTTTTGGGCTTGTGGTGATGTTTGAGGCATTCGGCGCATTTGCCGTGCCGTTTACACTTCTCTTTTGGGCAGCTGCATTTTTCCAATCCATTTTCAAGCATTAAAAGCACCTCGTTATTCCTGTTTCAGGTGTGTTTCTATTTCCACCATCACCAAATTTCAACTTTTCCGGTGAGTTCCGTGACATTTTCGATTTTATGGTGATCGAGATATTGGTTCAGACCGTCCAAAATTTTCACCGGTGCGTAAGGGTCGGTGAAAAATGCCGTTCCGATTTGCAGTGCCGAAGCACCTGCCAGCAGCAATTCCACAGCGTCCTGCCACTTTGAAACACCGCCCATACCGACAATCGGAATTTTGACCCGCTGCGCGGCCTGATAGACCATGCGCACGGCAATCGGCAGCAGCGCGGGACCGGAAAGTCCGCCGGTGTTGTTGCGGATAATCGGGCGGCATGTGTTAATATCAATTCTCATTCCCGTTAAAGTGTTAATCATGGAAATTGCGTCCGCGCCCCCGCTTTCGGCAGCCGCGGCAATCTCACCGATATCACTGACGTTCGGCGAAAGCTTGACCATCAGCGGTTTTTTGCAGTGAGCACGAACCGCGGCGGTGATATTTTCCACCCCCGCGCAGCTTGTTCCGAACTGTACCCCGCCCTGCTTGACGTTCGGGCAGGAGATATTCAGTTCAATCAGGTCAACATCGGTAGCGCTCAGCTTTTCAGCCATTTCGCAGTAATCCTCCGATGTATTCCCAGCTATATTTGCGATGATGACCGTCCCCTGCTCCCTAAGCCACGGCAAATCATGCTCGATAAAATAATCCACACCGGGATTTTGCAGTCCGACCGCATTCAGCATACCGCCCGGCGTTTCAGCGATGCGCGGCGGCGGATTGCCGGGCCGCTGTGTCAGCGTAATTCCCTTACAGGAGATACCGCCCAAAGTGCTGAGCGGATAAAATTCACCGTATTCATGGCCGAAGCCAAAGGTACCGGAAGCGGCAATAATCGGATTGTTCAATTCCACTCCGGCTATGTTCACATGTAAATCGGCCATATTATTTCTCCCACACAACGTTTTCGTAATCGAATACCGGCCCGTCCTTACAGACGTGGCCATAAAATTCCCGCCCATCCTTTTTCAGCTTGCAGGCGCAGCCCAAACACGCGCCGACTCCGCAGGCCATGCGCTCTTCAAGGGAAATCTGGCACGGTACGCCGCGCTCCGCGGCAATTTTACACACCGCTTTGAGCATTGGCGTCGGCCCGCAGGCAAAAATCACGTCAAACTCCAAATCCTTCATGCAGTCCGTAACAAGGCCGTGATGACCGAATGAGCCGTCGTCGGTCGCAATCATCACCTGATTGCCGTTCTTTTCAAAATCTTCTTTTAAGATGATGCTGTCTTTGTTCCGGAATCCTGTAATGACGGTTGCATTTTTACCAAACGCTTTCGCCGCCTCCAAAAGAGGGGGGACTCCGATGCCGCCGCCTACAAACACCGCGCGGCGGTTCGGGCCGCCGAGTGAAAAGCCGTTGCCGAGCGGGGCAATCAGGTCGAGCGTTTCGCCCTCCTGTATTTGCGCCAATTGTTCCGTACCTTCGCCGCGGATTTGGAACACAAAACGGAGCGTTCCCGCCTCGCGGTCAATTTCGCAAATAGAAATTGGGCGGCGCAGGGTTTTTCCGGGCACATAAATGTGCGCGAACTGCCCCGGCTTCGCAATTTGTGCAAACTCATTGGCTTCGACAGTCACATCAAAAACATCATTTGTTATTTGCTTTTTATTTAAGATTTTGCAAAGCCTTACGTCGTACTTCATAGCGTAATCTTTCCAATCGCAGAAACGATTTCATCGCGCATTCTGACTGCCTCCTGCGCCGCTGCTTTCGCGTAATCCTGTTCGGGGGCATCTGTTTTTTGCCACGCGCACAGAATCGAGCGCGACGCGTTGATGACCGCACCAAGGCCGTTTGAATCAAACGCCGGAACAACATCCTTTGCCCCACCGCCCTGCGCACCGTAACCCGGAACCAGGAAGAAGGTGTGGTTTAAATCCCTGCGCAGCTCAAAAAGCTGTTCGGGGTAGGTTGCGCCTACGACCGCACCCACGCCGGAGTAGCAATACTTGCCCGGCAGGCTGTCGCCCCACTCCTCGCAGTACTGGCCGACTGTTTCATAAAGCGTTTCGCCGCCCTCAAAAATTAGATTTTGCAGCTCGCCGGAGGATGGATTTGAGGTTTTTACCAGAACAAAGATGCCCTTGTCCTCATCTTCACAGATATCCAAAAGCGGACGAATCCCGTCCGAACCGAGGTAGGGGTTCACAGTCAGTGCATCACCGCCAAACGGCGTGCAGCGCGTGCTGCCGACTGCCACCGTACCGAGGTGTGCCGTGGCATATGCCTGCATGGTGGTGCCGATGTCATTACGCTTACCGTCGGTGATGACGAACATGCCCTTTTGCCGTGCATAGCTGATTGTATCGTATAATGCCTTTACACCCTGCCACCCGTACATCTCATAATACGCGCACTGCGGCTTCACAGCCGGAACAATGCCGCAAAGCGCATCAATCAAGCCCTTGTTGAATTCCAGGAGCGCGGCGGCCGCGCCTTCAAGCGTTTCGCCATACTGTGTAAAGGCTTTCTCCTTTATATATTTTGGAATGTAATCAAGCTTCGGGTCAAGTCCCGCAACCGTAGGATTTTGCAATTTTACGATGCCTTCAATCAATCTGTCCAATGCCATTGTGTTTCCTCCATCAATTTAATCTGTAAAAACAACTTGCCCTCGGCAAACCGTCATTTTAACTTTTCCTATCAGCTCTTTGTTCTTAAAAACAGCGTTTTTACTCTTACCGTGAAGATGGTTAACATCCACAGTCCACCGTTCACCGGGGTTAAACAGCACCAAATCCGCGGGGGCGCCGATGCTTAAGGTGCCGGCATTGATTCCAAGCAGGTTTGCCGGCGCAGTACTCATAAGCCTGATCAATTCATTAATCGTCATACATTGATAATTTACTAAATAAGTGATTCCTGCGGCAAGGCTTGTTTCCATGCCGATGCTTCCGTTCGGCGCGGTGAGAAAATCCGACTTTTCTTCCGCGGTATGCGGTGCGTGGTCGGTCGCAATCGCGTTGATTGTACCATCCATTAACCCTTTTATCACAGCGAGCCTGTCCTCTTCCGTTCGCAGCGGCGGGCTCATGCGGTAATCCGCGTCACGCCGGAGCAATTCCCTTTCGGTCAGAGCAAAATAGTGCGGAGCGGTTTCAGCCGTTACCTGAACGCCGCGCTTTTTCGCGTCACGGATGAGCGCAACGGATGTTTTGGTACTGACGTGACAAATGTGAACCGGCACGTTGTACGCCGCCGCAAGTGCGATTTCACGCGCGGTACCGCAATCTTCGGCAGCGGCGGGAACCCCCTTTACACCAAGTGTTTCGGAGGCCTCCCCTTCGTTCAGCCTGCCGCCCTCGGAGAGAAACAGGTCTTCACAGTGGGATACCACTTTCATGCCGAGCTGCGGCGCAAGGCGCATGGCCTGTGCCATCAGCGCGGTGTTGACAACCGGGCGGCCGTCATCGCTCAGCGCAATTGCGCCCGCGGCTTTCAATTCGCTGAAAACACAAAGCTGCCCGCTTTTCAGTCCCTTTGTAATTGCGGCGGCAACATAAACACGCGCGTCGGTGCCCTGTGCTTTATCCAGTATATACCGGACTGTATCCGCACAATCCGTCGCCGGATTTGTATTCGGCATACACAAAAGGCTGGTCACTCCGCCCGCAGCGGCGGCTTTGCAGCCCGTGATAATATCTTCTTTTTCAGTGAATCCGGGGTCGCGCAGGTGAACATGCATATCGACAAGACCGGGCGCGGCGATTAAACCGGATGCGTCAATCATTTGCGTGCCGATACTGTCCGCACACCAGCCGATATTCACGATTTTACCGTCAGCAACAAGGATATCGCCGACTTTGTCCAGCGCGTTTGCGGGGTCAATGATTCTCGCGCCTTTAATCAGAAGCCTGTCCATCACGTACCTCCAACATTTTATCCTGTGATACTATCATACTATATTTTATGTCATTAGTAAATTACGCAATGATCAGAAAATTCGTCAGCGCCAAAAGCTCGCGCGCGTAGCAGGCTGAAAAAATATACCACGGCGTTTGTGCGCAAACCGCGTAGGACTTTGCCCCTAAGTTTTCCGCAATTTTACCTGCGCGAAACTCGTGGTATTCGTCGGTAACAATTGCCAAGTCGGAATTAAGGCCGTTTTGTTTGATAACCGCGAGCGAATTTTTAAGATTTTCCACTGTCGTTGTGGAACGGTCTTCAACCAAAATACGGGAAGCGTCAATACCCTGAAGCACAAGGCCCTTTTCCATCGCGGACGCTTCTGTCACAAGTTCGCCCGCGCCCTGCCCGCCGCTGACGACGCACTTCGCCTGCGGATTTGCTTTCAAATATGCTGCGGCTGCGTCGATTCTCGCCCTTAAATCCGCGCTTGGCGTGGTTCCGCTCACCTTGCTGCCGAGCACCACCACCGTCGCGTCCTTTGGTGCTTCAGCACACATCCCGAACGCATTCGCGCCGTAAAGCATGAACCCCGTCAGCACGGCGGCCCAAAGAACTCCGACACAAAACAGGACGGAAACAACGCGGCAGAACACACGAAACGGCTTGGAAGCCTTGCATATTTTCTTTATTCCATCGTAAAAAATGGCAATCAGGAACACGAGAACACACACGGCAATACCAGTAAGATTCCCGATATTTTTAACATTCCAAAAAATCGGCCCAATAAACCAGACTAATCCGACCACTGACAGAATCATGATCAGACCTTTTAATATTCGTTTTTTCATATTATCACCCCATGAACATTATAGCATAACCAATGAGATAAAGAACAACCCCGGACAAACAAAATTTGTCCGGGGTTGTTACATCAATATTTTTTACGTGGCACGTAGCTTGTGTGCAAAATTTCGTGAGCCTTGTGACTTCCCGGTTTTTCAAGGAATTCTTCATAAACCACCTTGATAAGCGGGCTTTCGTGGCTCTTACGCAGAGGCAGATTTCTGTCCTCTTCATAAAGGGCTTTGGCTCTTTCAGCCTTCAAATCCGTAAAGTTACGAACCGTTGCCGGCTGAATCGGCTGGCCGCCGCCGTTGACGCAGCCGCCCGGGCAGCACATGATTTCAATAAAGTGATAGCCACCCTCGCCGTTTTTCACTTTAGAAAGAATTTCGTTGGCATTGTTCAATCCACTGATAGCGGCAACCTTTACGTCCATACCGCCAACATGATAGACCGCCTCTTTAATTCCTTCTGTTCCACGGACATCTGTGTACTCGATGGAATCAAGGCTCCTACCCTCAAGAGTTTCAGCCGCTGTTCTTAACGCGGCCTCCATTACGCCGCCGGTCGCGCCGAAGATGGCCGCGGCACCGGTGGAAACGCCCAAAGCTGGGTCAAAGTCTTCGTCCGGCAGGCGGTTAAAGTTGATATGCGCCATATTAATCAGACGGGAAAGTTCGCGGGTGGTAATCGCAATATCAACATCTTCAATGTCCTTACCGGCCGCGTTCTGGTCCTCGCGTTTTACTTCAAACTTCTTAGCGGTGCATGGCATCACGCTGACAACAACGATGTTTTTGGGGTCAATGTTGTTCTTTTGCGCGTAATACGTCTTAATCATGGCGCCGGTCATCTGCTGCGGTGATTTGCAGGAAGAAACATTCGGCAGCAGTTCCGGATAATAATACTCGCAGAACTTGACCCAGCCCGGTGAACAGGAGGTAATCAGCGGCAGCGTGCCCCCGTTCTTCACACGGTCAAGGAGTTCGTTGGCTTCCTCAATGATGGTGAGGTCGGCGCCGAAATCCGTGTCGAATACTTTATCAAAGCCAAGGCGGCGCAGCGCCGCGACCATTTTGCCTTTTACATTGGTGCCAATCGGCAGACCAAAGCACTCGCCGAGTGTGGCGCGGATTGCCGGAGCCGTTTGCACGACTACATACTTTTCAGGGTCGTTGATTGCCGCCATCACTTCGTCACACTGGTCACGCTCGGCTAAAGCGCCGGTCGGGCAGCTTACGATGCACTGGCCGCAGGAAACGCAGGGTACATCGTTGAGCGGGCGCTCAAACGAGCAGGAAATATGCGTATCAAATCCACGGCTGTTCGGGCCAATCACGGCAACATGCTGGTCCGCACAGGCTGCCACGCAGCGGCGGCAGAGAATACACTTGGAATTATCGCGGATTAAATGCAGGGAAGATTCATCCTTTGTGGAATCAGGCTTTTTCCCTTCAAAACGTCCGGTTTGCTCAACGCCCATTTCGTAACACAGCGTTTGGAATTCGCAGCTTCCGCTTCGCTTACAGGCAAGGCAGTCTTGATTATGCACTGAAAGAAGCATTTCAAGCGTCATTTTTCTTGATTTCTGGATTTTAGGCGTATTGGTCTGAACCTCCATGCCCTCGTTGACCGGATAAATGCAGGAAGCAACCAAAGAGCGCGCGCCCTTTACTTCTACCACACACATACGGCAGGCGCCGATTTCATTAATCCCCTTCAGGTAACAAAGGGTTGGAATATCGATTCCGGCAATTCTGGCCGCTTCTAAAATGGTGGAATCACCCGGCACGGACAGGGGCATGCCGTTTATTTTAATATTAACGTTTCCCATTATGGCACACACCTTTCTATCTCTTTACAATTGCGTTGAACTTGCATTTCTCCATGCAAGCGCCGCACTTGATGCATTTGGCTGTATTGATTACATGAGGAACCTTTACGCTGCCGGTGATTGCGTCAGCCGGGCAGTTGCGGGCACAAAGCGTGCAGCCGCGGCATTTGTCCTCCAAAATATAATAGTTTGTGAGCGCTTTGCACACACCGGCCGGGCAGCGATGGTCGACAACGTGGGCAAGATACTCGTCACGGAAATAGTGAAGGGTGGAAAGCACCGGATTCGGCGCGGTCTGACCCAAAGCGCAAAGGGAGTTCTCTTTCAGATAGTAGCAAAGTTCCTCCAAACGATCAAGGTCTTCCATTGTTCCGTTTCCGTTCGTAATTTTTTCCAGTGTTTCGAGCAGACGCCTTGTGCCGATTCGGCACGGGGTGCATTTTCCGCAGGATTCATCCACGGTAAACTCAAGGAAGAATTTTGCAATATCGACCATGCAGGTCGTATCATCCATGACAATCAGTCCGCCCGAACCCATCATTGCGCCGATTTCAATCAGATTATCAAAATCCATTTTGATATCGAGCTGTGAAGCGGGGATACATCCACCGGAAGGTCCGCCGGTTTGCGCCGCCTTAAATGTATGCCCGTCCGGAACACCGCCGCCGATTTCTTCCACGATTTCGCGCAGCGTGGTACCCATCGGCACTTCAACAAGGCCGGTGTGCTTGATTTTTCCGCCCAAAGCGAACACCTTGGTACCCTTGGACTTTTCGGTGCCCATGGAAGCGAACCAGTCCGCACCGTTCAGAATAATTTGGGTAATATTCGCATAGGTTTCAACATTGTTTAAAATGGTTGGCTTTTGGAACAACCCTTTCAGTGCAGGGAACGGCGGGCGCGGCCTTGGTTCACCGCGTTTGCCTTCAATAGAGGTCATCAGTGCGGTTTCTTCGCCGCATACAAACGCACCGGCGCCCAAACGCAGACCGATGTCGAAATCAAAACCGGTATTAAAGATATTTTTGCCCAAAAGGCCGTATTCTCTGGCCTGGTCAAGTGCAATCTGCAGGCGCTTTACAGCGATTGGATACTCCGCACGAACATAGATGTAGCCCTGTGTGGAGCCGATTGCGTAACCCGCAATAGCCATGGCTTCCAGCACCGCGTGCGGGTCGCCTTCAAGAACCGAACGGTCCATAAACGCGCCCGGGTCGCCTTCATCGGCGTTGCAGCAAACATATTTCTGGTCGGCCTGATTCTTCGCCGCAAAGCTCCATTTCAGCCCTGTCGGGAAGCCCGCGCCGCCTCTGCCGCGCAGTCCGGATCTTTTGATTACATCGATGACTTCTTCCGGTGTCATTTCGGTCAGAACCTTGCCGAGTGCGGTATAACCGTCGACCGCTATGTATTCGTCGATGCTCTCCGGATTAATCACACCGCAGTTGCGAAGCGCAACACGGTATTGTTTTTCATAAAAGGGAGTATGGTTCAGCGACTTGATGGTGTTTTCGTCAACAATTGTCTCCTGGTACAGAAGACGTCTGACAATTCTGCCCTTCAAGAGGTGTTCTTCAACGATCTCCGGAATATCCTCCGGCGTTACTCTGCTGTAAAAAGACCCCTCCGGGTACACGATCATAATTGGTCCGAGCGCGCAAAGGCCAAAACAGCCCGTGCGGATTACATTGACCTCTTTTTCAAGGCCGCGGGCTGCAATTTCCTCGTGAAGCCTTGAAATGATAAGTTCACTGTTCGAGGAGGTACAACCGGTACCGCCGCAGACCAGTACGTTGGAACGATACATGCTTCTGCCTCCTTATTTTGAATTGGCACCTATGGTATACTCTGTTACCACGCTGCCGTTTACCAAGTGGTCATTAACCACACGAATCGCCTTTTCGGGCGTCATATGAACATAAGTGATTTTTTCCTGCCCCGGAGCAACAATCTCAACGACCGGCTCAAACTGGCAAATACCGATGCAGCCCGTCTGGGTGACGGTCACATTGGCAAGGCCGCGCTTCGCGACCTCGTCCACCATGGCGGCAAGAACAGGGCGCGCGCCCGCAGCGATTCCGCAGGTAGCCATGCCGACCAAGACGCGGATTGCGTTATCGTTATTCTCACGAAGAATGACCTGATTGCGGGTTCTATCTCTAATCTCCTGAAGTTCCGCTAAAGACTTCATCTGATGATTCCTCCTTTATAATTTGAGTTTGTTCACTGAGGTAGACCTTTATCCACTCAATCACATCCGGTGAGCTAAGCCTTACCTCATCGCCTAACACAGCACGAAGTTCGCGTGTGTCAAGGGTAAATTCGCGTGAGTCAACACAGTGACGGAACGTAAAATCCCTGTCTTCATTACAGGTAATGAGCAGCAGTACAGTCGAGTTGATATCCCCAAGCGGAATCATATCCACATGGGATGGTATGAACCTTGCCGTTACCACCGTACCGGCTCCTTTTTCTGATTCGATTGCGAGACTTCCGCCCGTCATCTCGGCTTCCATTTTAAATAGCGGAATACCAAGTCCTACCTTGCGCGTGGTGCGCGTGGTGAAAAACGGGTCCGTTACATGAGCCGTCTGTTCGGCGGTCATTCCGCAGCCATTGTCCGCGATCTTGATGATCAGACTGTTTGCGTCCTCGTAAACATCAATCTCCACGAGCTTTGCACCCGCCGAAATCGAATTCTGCACGATATCCATCACATTTAAAGAAAGTTCACGCATTACTCGTATTTTGCCAAAACATTAGGAACTTCTTCCGGGGTCATACGGCCATAAACATCGCCGTTTACAGTCAGCACGGGTGCTAAGCCGCAGGCTCCTACGCAGCGGCAGGCGGTCAGCGAAAATTTTCCGTCGGGGGTGCATTCCTCGGGTTGAATTCCCAAAGCAGAAGTCAATTTATCCAAAACTGCGGCGGCGCCTTTTACGTAGCAGGCCGTACCAAGGCAGATAGATACATTGTATTTTCCTTTCGGTGTTAGCGAGAACTGGGAATAGAAGGTGGAAACGCCAAACACTTCCTCCAGTGGCACGCCTAATCCGTCCGCGATGATACTCTGCACTTCGGCAGGAAGATATCCGTAGACATCCTGAGCCTCCTGCAATACAGGCAAAATTGCGCCTTTTTGGTCTTTGTGCCTCTCAATGATCTCATCGAGCTTTTTTCTCTGCTCGGGAGTACCGCTAAAAGGCAGGTTACTGATACGTTTTTGCATTCTCTTTCCTCCCTGTGGTTTATGGATGCGGAAAAACGGTCAATCATACAGTGACAAAAATTCTCCACACTTTCATTATGTTTTAGTATATCATAGCAAAATGAAGAAATCTATATTTTTCGTTAAAAATGTCACAAAACATCTCAGGAAAACATTGTCTCTTTTAAACATAATTTTATATAATAATCAATCCGAAATATGCCTGCATTACGGACTTTCAACCCAGACTCCAATTGATTTTGAGTTTTCCCCGAAGCGCCTCAATGAGACATTCCGGCGTTTTTTCCGGCAGGTCAATCCACGCTTTTGGTTCGGGCATATTTTCCAGATAATGCGCGTCGGAATTCAGCAGCAATATTTTCCCGTTCAGTTCAGGGTTGGTTTGCAAAAGCTTTTGCGCATTGCCCCCCGCAGCAATTTCCGCCGCAGCAAAGCCGGCCTCCGGCGGAATTGCGCCGAGGCTTGCAATTACGCTGAACGCATTTCGATCCACATGGGCAGGAAACGCCGCTCCGCCAAAATCGTGTGCTGCTTTTTGGATATCGTTCACGCTGATTGCGGCAGCGTTGAGCAGAAGATTTTCTTCTTCGTCAATCACGGTCTCATATTCATCCATCACAAGCTGGCGGCCGAAAATTTCCGGCTTGTTTTTTATTTTAACACTTCTTTCCGTAACGTACCGCTGAAATCGCATTGCCGCATTGACCGTTGGAAAAAGGCAAATCACATGTGCCTCTTCCGCAGTGCAAAGCTCCATCCCCGGCACAACGGTGAGTCCGTTTTCCTCCCCGATTTTAACCGCGGCGGGCGTGTTGCGGCAGGAGTTGTGGTCGGTCAGCGCAATCATGTCATAGCCGAGCAACAACGCCATATTTACAATATTGACGGGTGTCATTTCGTCGCTTCCGCAGGGTGACAGGCATGAGTGCAGGTGAAGGTCATAATAAATACGCATTACTTTAAAATCGCGGCTATTCTTGCGCCGAGGCTGTAGCTGTCCTGTTCTGACGAAAGAACGGCAAGGTTAAGCTGCTGGGCTTTTCGGAGCGCGTCGTCATCGAGCGGAGCCGAATCGGTCAGAATAATGCAGGCAGCGTCCTTTAAAGACGCAACCGCAATCGCATTGATATTGCCCATTACAGTGAGCCATGCGGCCCCTTCGGGGAGCCGCGCCATCACCCAGCTTAGCAAATCCCCTGTATAACATCCCGTAACAAACTGATTTAAACCGCCATTGTCAGCTAAAATGTTCAATTCCAATTGATTGCAAAGTTCATTTACTGTCATTGCTCTTTTTTCTCCTTGTCATTCCGGGGCAGAAACGTGCCCATTGAGGACAATGCATCGGCAACATTTTTAATTTCTTCGCGCATAACAAAAATACACTGATTTCTCTTTGCAAAGCCGCGGACAATATCCTCGGCCAGCGCGCGGCAGGTCGGTGCTCCGCAGGAACCGCAGTCAAGGCCGGGCAGTTCTTCGCTGATTTTATCGATTTCAGCCATCATGCGCAGCGCTTCATTCATATCGTCTGAAAGCTTTAAAACGGGAGCGAACAGCAAATTCTTTCGCCATGCCATGCCGGACGGTATTTTCCCGTCAATATGATTTTGCGAAACCGGCAAGTACCGTCGCAGACGCTGTAACCTTGCTTTTGCAACATAGGCGTTTTCCACACACAGCACACCGCCGACGCACCCGCCGGAGCAGGCGTTGAGCTCGATAAAATCAAGTTCGCGTATCTTTTCGTCCTCCAGCTCCTCGAGCACACGGATTACGTTTTCGATTCCGTCGGCTGCAAGATATTTATCGCTTAGCAGTGCGGTGGATTCCCCTCCGCTGGATGCCCATCCGACCCCGATGATGCCGGACTGCGACAGTTGCTCAACCTCTTTTTGATCCTCCATTGCGGCGGCCAGCTTGGCGAAAATTTCACTGATGGCAATTGCACCGTCAACTTCGGATTTTTTGCAGCTGATCGGCATCTTGATCGAAGTTACCTTGGCCGGACAGGGCGTGATGAAAAAAGCGCCGATTTCGCTGATTGGCAATCCTGTTTTTTTTGCCGCTTCACGTTTGGCAATCCGTGCGGCCGTTTCCATGGGTGAATTTAATTGCAGCACATGGGAGCACAGGTCCGGAAAGCGCACCCGAATCAGCCGAACCACCGCAGGGCAAGCCGAGCTGATGACCGGTTTTTTGAGTTTGCCTTCCTGCAGCAATTTCCTTGTGACTTCGGAAACAAGTTCGGCACTGCGCGAAACCTCAAATACATCGTCAAAGCCAATGTGCTTAAGGCCGGTCAACACAATATCAATATCATCCAGGTTGTTAAACTGACCATATAGAGTGGGAGCAGGTAAAGCAATTTTATATTTAAAATTTTGAAGGATATCAAGCGTGTCATATTTTGCTTTTTTGGCGTGGTGAGGGCAAACGCGGATACATTCCCCGCAGTCAATACACCGTTCGGAGATGATCTTCGCTTTCCCATTGCGCACTCGAATCGCCTCTGTCGGGCAGCGCTTAATGCAGTTTGTACATCCCATACACTTATCCTTGTCCAGCGTAACGGAATGAAAAAATTGATTCATGATGATTCCCTCCACTGTTTACCGCTTGATAAACACTGTCATGTGCAAGGTTGTTCCCTTGCCTACCTCGGTATCTATTTTCATGGTGTCGGTGCATTTCTTCATATTTGACAGTCCCATTCCCGCACCAAAGCCCAGCGCACGCACATTGTCCGGTGCGGTGGAGTAGCCCTCCCGCATCGCCAACGCAATGTCTTTGATGCCGGGACCCTGGTCGGCAAGAACCATATCGACTTTTTCCGGGTTAATTTCAACATGTACCTGACCGCCCCCGGCGTGAATCACCATGTTGATTTCTCCTTCATACATGGCAATTGCAACCCTCCGGATTGCGTCTGGATCATACCCTATTTGCTTTAATTTATGTTTCACGTCGCTTGACGCCTCGCCCGCGCGGGTAAAATCATCCCCCGGTACAATGTAGTCAAAGGAGAGGATATTTTTCAACTTTCGCAGCCCCCACTCAATCCATTTGCATACAGCAGCCCGCAGGCGGTAAACATCCTGTACCGTGTCTGCAGAACGGTGATCTCTTTTTGCTGTGCAAGCGCAATGACGTCGCTGTTCACTTCTTTTCCGCGGACGAAAATGATACAGCGCATATCCATCATTTCGGCGGTACGTACCACCTGTGGGTTATTCAGCCCGGTCAGCAAAACAGATTGATCTTTCACAAATGCAAGGACATCACTCATCATATCACTGCCACAGGCTGTTTTTACTTCCGCGTCCAAGTCGCCTTCCGCAATGATTTGTGCATCTAAAATAGAAATTATATCTCTGACTGTCATCAAAACCCCTCCTTTAATCTTAAATATAAACAATAATTGCAATAGAATTCTAATAAATTGTATTTATATTATAACACAACTATAATCTTTGGCAATAAAATAATAGACACTTCTCTGCCATCGACTGCATACACATTTTTATTTGTTATTTTATTGTCATATGCGTCATTGACTTCAACTAACTAAAGCGATATAATATTAGAATATATCCTAACTATCCCTAAAATTTATATTGGAGGTTGCACTTAAATGAAACGTGTTTACAACTTTTCCGCAGGCCCCTCAATGCTGCCTGAGCCTGTGCTGCGTCGCGCAGCAGATGAAATGCTCAATTATAAGGACAGTGGACAATCCGTGATGGAAATGTCACACCGCTCCAAGGTTTATGAGGGAATTATCTCTTCCGCGGAAAGTTTACTTCGTGAAATTATGAATATTCCCGAAAACTATAAAGTCCTGTTTTTACAGGGAGGTGCTTCCTCTCAATTTGCAATGGTACCCATGAACCTGATGACAAAAAGCAATACAGCCGACTTTGTGCTAACCGGTCAGTGGGCCACAAAGGCCTATCAGGAGGCCGCGCGTTACGGCACTGCGAATGTAGTTGCTTCCTCTAAAGACAAGACTTTTAACTATATTCCGGACTTGGACCCGTCCACCTTTACAAAGGACGCGGATTACTTCCATATTTGCCTGAACAATACCATTTACGGCACAAAGTTTCATCATCTGCCTGAAACCGGAACCGTTCCGCTGGTGGCGGATATTTCCTCTATTATTTTAAGTGAGCCGATTGATGTGAGCAAATTCGGCCTGCTTTACGCCGGTGCACAGAAAAACATGGCCCCTGCCGGCTTAACCGTCGTCATTATCCGCGAGGATTTAATTGGCCACGCAATGGACTTTACCCCGACCATGTTCAATTATCAGACCCATTCCGACAACGGCTCCATGTTCAACACACCGCCGTGCTACACAATCTACATATGCATGCTGGTACTTGACTGGCTGAAAAACACCATCGGCGGACTTGATGAAATGAAAAAAATAAACGAAAAGAAAGCCGGGCTGCTCTACAACTTCCTCGACAGTTCCAAACTGTTTAAGGGCACGGTTGTTGCAAAGGACCGTTCGCTGATGAACATTCCCTTTGTAACCGGCAGCGAAGAGCTTGACGCAAAGTTTGTGAAAGAGTCCATCGCACAAGATTTTGTCAACCTGAAGGGGCACCGCTCCGTGGGCGGAATGCGCGCCTCCATCTATAACGCAATGCCTGTTGAGGGCGTGGAAAAGCTAATTGCGTTTATGGCTGAATTTGAAAAGAACAACTAAAATAGAATGTAGGTGATTGAACTATGTTTCACATAAAATGCTTGAATAAGATTTCAGAGGTCGGCACATGCCGTTTTGATGAAAGCTACTGCTACGGCGGAGAAATTGAAAACCCTGAGGCGATTCTGGTTCGCTCCGCATCCATGCACGAAATGGAACTGCCGAAAAGCCTGCTGGCCATTGCAAGAGCGGGCGCAGGCGTCAATAATATTCCTCTTGAAAAGTGCAGTGAGCAGGGCATTGTCGTGTTCAATACTCCGGGCGCCAATGCGAACGCCGTCAAGGAGCTTGTTTTAGCCGGGCTGTTGCTTTCCTCCCGCAAAATTGTTCCTGCCATTGAGTGGGCAAAGACACTGAAAGGCAAGGGCGACGAGGTTGGCAAGCTGGTCGAAAAAGGAAAAGGCGCATACGTCGGTCCTGAAATCAGCGGTAAAACACTCGGCGTGGTCGGCCTTGGCGCAATCGGAATTTTGGTTGCGAACGCGGCAAAAAGCCTCGGCATGGAGGTTTACGGCTATGACCCGTATCTGTCGGTTGACGCGGCATGGGGTCTTTCCCGCTCCATTAACCATGCGCACACGCTTGATCAGATTTACGCTGAATGCGACTATATTACGGTTCACGTTCCGCTCACGCCCGACACAAAGGGAATGATTAACGCGGAATCGATCGCTAAAATGAAGGATGACGTCCGCATTTTGAACTTTGCGCGCGGGGATTTGGTTGTTTCGGCGGATATTCTCTCTGCAATTCAAGCGGGCAAAGTTGCGGCTTACGCGACCGATTTCCCAAGTGACGATTTAATCGGTGTGGACGGCGTGATTGCCATTCCGCACCTTGGCGCTTCCACTCCGGAATCGGAAGACAACTGCGCACGCATGGCTGCCGGTGAATTGATGGAGTATTTACAGAACGGCAACATTAAAAACTCAGTCAATATGCCCGCGGTTTCGATGCAGCGCGACGGTTCCCTGCGCATCTGTATTTTGCACCGCAACGTTCCGAACACCATCAGCCTTTTGTCCGGCGCGCTTGCAGACAACGGCATCAACATTGAAAACATGCAGAGTAAATCCAAGAAGGATTACGCTTATACCATTCTCGATGTGACCGGAAAAGTAAAGGATGACACGGCTGCCAATATTGAAAAGCTGCCCGAAATTATTCGAGTAAGAATTATTCAGTAGCCAATCATAATGAGTCGAAAATAAAATGAAAGATGCCGCTGAGGGAAGCTCCTTCAGCGGCATCTTTTTCATTATTCATAACTTGTGATATTATCGATTGTCGACCAAAATCTTTCCACGGGCAACGACCAATTTAATATTGAGATTAGAATCGAGTGCAACAAGGTCAGCGTATTTTCCGACTTTAATGCTGCCGATGCGTTCATCCTCGTGAATTTCCTTTGCAGGGTTCAGCGTGGCCGCCTGAATTACATTCAGGAACGGAACTCCGTAGCCAATTAGGTTTTTAACTTCCTGATGAATGTTGGTGGTTGAACCGGCAATGGTACCGTCCTCAAGCCGTGCCTGACCATCCTTGACATAAACCGTTTGTCCGCCAAGTTCGGAAACCCCGTCCGGCTGGCCTGCCGCACGCATGGAATCGCTGACAATAACCGCACGGTCTTTCCCGAGCATTTGGAAGGTAATGCGCAGCACTGCGGGGTGGATGTGGAAGCCATCGCAGATAATTTCCGCTCTGACGCGTTCATCATCAAAAACAGCGCCGACAACACCCGGTGCGCGGTGTGTCAAACCCGGCATGGCGTTATAAAGATGAGTTGCGTGTGTGATGCCCAAATCGAAAGCGTGTTTCGCGCACTCATAATCCGCCTTGGTATGTGCAATCGACACCGTGCAAAGCTTTGATGCTTTCTTAATAAATCCTTCCGCGCCGCCGCACTCGGGAGCAACATCAACAATCTTCACAATCCCTCCGCAGGCATCAAACATTTTTTCAAACTCATCTATATCCAATTCCCTGATATACTTTCCGGATTGCGCGCCTTTGTTATGGATTGAAATGTACGGGCCTTCCATATTGACGCCGGCGATTGCCGCGCCCTTCGGCGGCTGTTCCATGCAGCCTTTTACCACCGACAAAGCCTTGCTGATGTCGTCATGGGATACGGTCATTGTTGTAGGACAAAAGGACGTAACCCCTTTGGTAATTAAATGTGCGCACATTTTTGCGATTCCTTCGGGGTCGGCATCACAGGTGTCAGCACCGACACATGCGTGAATATGTATATCCACGAATCCAGGTACAATCACACATCCCGTCAGGTCACATTCGTCCTCGCCTGAAAGGCCGGGTGCGATTTCACTGATTTTGTCACCGCCGACTGCAATGTCTGCATCGGCTAAGTGAAAACTATCGTCCACAATTTTAGCGTTTTTAAATATCATAATATTACACCTCTGAATACAATTTTGATACAAATAAATATTTTATCCTGTTTCTTAATTATAAACCGAAAAATAATTTTATTCAAGGCATTCAAATGAAACATCGTGTGGATATCGTTATGAATCAACACAAAAAGCTGCCACAAAAGTGACAGCCTTTTATTTTATGCGTAAAATTATCCGCGTGCAATCAGAACTTTACATTGTTTTACTGCTTTTTCGTTTGGTAGGCTTGTATAAATGCCTGCCGATTGACCTGGGTTTCCAATTGCAGTAATTTTATAAAAATAATCATTGCCGGACTTTTTAACAAGCTCAAAACTGAAAACACCTTTTGTTCCTATTGTAAAAATCGGCACAACCCCTTTGGGTGAAGTAATTTTAAAGCTGTAACTTGCTCCTTTTGCAAGACCGAATTCCCCAGTGGTATCACTTTTAATGCTAATCTTTTCTGCAGCTGCGCTTGTAATAAGGACCTTGCTCTGCCGTACAGCCTTGATTCCTTTCGACGCAGTGTAAATGCCGGTTTCCTGCCCGACTTTGCCGATAGCCGTAATTTTGTAGTAAAAGTTAATGCCACTCTGTTTTAAGAACTGCACTTTCAATACTTTACTGTTGCCGACCGTAAAAATCGGTTTTACAGCAGTTCCGTTTTTATCCTTACAGGTAATTTTAACGACGTAAGAGCTTCCTTGCTTCAAACTAAAATTGCCGGTCGTGTCGGACTTGATGGTTATATCTTCGACGGCAGCGGTAACCGCTTTTACTGTGAAAGTCTCCTTTGCGGTCATACCGTCTTTGGATGCAACCGTAACGGTCACATTTCCCGATTTCAGTCCTTCATATCTGTATTGATATGTTTTCAGTGTCGCGTCACCAACCTGTTTATCGAACTCAACTTTCAGTTTTGCTGTATCGTCTACCTTTACAGTCGGCGGTTCCGCTGCGCTGCTGAGCACCTGAAAATAATCCTGCGCATTAACGTTGACAGTACGGCCACCTGTGGGGTAAAAATTCAGATACTTTGTGCTCTCAGCAAAAGCGGAAGTGCTTCCGAACACGGCAGTAATCAGCATGCATACCAAAACCAAGGACATTACTTTTACATTCTTTTTCATACAACTTTCCTCCTGTTTTATTTCTTTCATTATATAATGGAGGAGGCTGTTTTGCAAGACAGCTTATTTGTCGTATTTGATCGCGGTATGCAGATAAAAGAAGAAAACCCGTTTCTTTTTACAAAGAAGCGAGTTTTCTTGAGCGTCACCCTTATGAGATGGCAACCTTACACAACTTTTGGGGAGTCTTACCCGGTATGAAAGCGTAGATTCCCGCTTCCTTGCCTGGCTGACCAGTCGCTATGATTTTGTAATAAAAATCGTCGCCGATGCGCCGCACAAAATTTACTTCAAACACGCCGGCAGTACCCGCATTAAAATTCAATGCCGTCGCTCCGGGTGCGGTGATTTTAAACTGGTAACTAAACTTCGGCGCGATTGCAAAATCCGCGTTGGTGTCGGACTGAATGACAATCGGTGGCGGTGGTGCAGCTACCGTCACTGTACAGACCTTTTGTACCGACTGGTCTGCTGCCGCCATATAAAAGTCCGCCTGCTGACCCGGTTCGCCAAGCGCCGTGATTTTATAGAACGCAGTACTGCCGGAGGTTCTCACCTGTTCTGTCTTAAATACTCCCTCTGCATCTGTGTAAAAACTCGCAGCACCCGTAATTTTAAAGGTATAGCTGAGGCTCTGCTTGACAGAAAATTTCGCGGTCGTGTCGGACTTCATCTGAACAAGATTCACATTGCAGATTGCAACCTTATAATCTTTGTAATTTCTTTGTCCGTTTGGAAAAGATACGTACAGCGTAGTTCCATCCTGCGCTTTTCCGATCGCAGTTGCCTTTACATAATAATTAATTCCATCTTTTTTTACAAGCTGTGTGGAAAGTACGCTGCCCGTACCCGCTGTAAACTTGGGTTCGCCGCCGCCCATGACTGCAAACCGGTAAATATAGGATTCCCCGACCGTATAGGACATTTTTGCGGGCGAGTCCGAGGTAACTGACGGGTCATTTCCATAACCGTCCAGTCCGGAAGCATTGAGAGAATTCACTGAGACAGGGAAAGATGCGGTTTCACCATTCTGTGACACCCGTATGATGGATGGGCCGGATTTCAAAGCTTTCATTTCATACTCATACCCACCCGCAACCTTACGCAAATACTTCACGGAAGCCACAGTATTATTCGCACTGGATGCCGGAGCAACGGATGAATTCGTGTATGCTGTAAAGCGGTAGGTATCGCCTATATTGCAGGTGTAAACAATGGCACCTGTCGTATCAAGCCTGAGATTTTTATGTGCTGTAATCGTCACTGAGCACAGCTTTTTTGGGAGTTGATTTGTAACTCCAAGGTAAAGCTGATAGCTTTTCCCCACACTGCCGGCTGCGTCTACCCGAAAGGTGACGTCATGCTTCGCGTCGTTAAAATCGACCATTGTCGTTCTTAATCCATTGGGGTCGGACGAAGTCAATTTCGGAATTACGGTCATCAGACCGGAAACATCGGTGGCGTGAATTTTGATGAAATAGCTGTTTCCACTTTGAATTGAGAAATTCTGTGTCGTGTCCGAAGTCAGTTTATACCCAAAATTGTTATTATCAATAACCGTTACCGTCCTTGAAATACTTGTGCCGTCGGTTGTTGTAAAGGTGAGCGTCACTACTCCCTTCTTATATGCTTTCATTAAAAAGTCTGTATACGGTGGAATCACATTCGCGACCTTTTTATCGAACTCTAAAGAAATGATGGACGGGTCGCTGGACTTAGCCGTAATTTCCTGATCCGGTTTATTCACAGCTACCGCAATGTCCCACATGCTTTCCTGTCCGATTTCATTAACCGTGTCAAATGCATGAGGAAATGTGATTGTAGTCGGCTCCATGTCATCTGCAAAGGCAGCCGTGCCGCCGAAGACGGAAATAATAAGAGTAAGCGCTAAAATCATACTTGTCAATCGAATGCTTTTTTTCATTCTTCATACCCTTTCAGTTTGTGCCAAAGCACAGTTTAGGTCTGGACGCAAATCATAAGGCTATTTATCAGCTGTTCGGCCTGTGTCCTGTTCTATCTTATGAAAAATGAATTGCACAGTCAATATCTACATAGAATATTTCAATAATGTAATTATATTGGTACAATATTACATTATTTATTCCTATTCATAGCATTTTAATTGGAGACGCTTGGTTACTCCCGCGCTATAAAACGTGATTTCACTCTTTATAGGACTTTAGTATTAGCTGCAAATCACTTCGATCATACGCAAAAAAGGCCGCCGCAAAAGCGGCAGCCTTTAAGACACACGGTTATTGTTAGATAAGCTCGATAATTCCCATTTCAGCAGCATCGCCGCGGCGTGGACCAAGCTTACTGATGCGAGTATAGCCGCCGTTACGGTCAGCATACTTAGGAGCAATCTCGCTGAACAATTTGCAGACAACGTCTTCCTTTGTAACAAAGGCTAAAACGAGGCGCCTATTGTGCAGATTGTCTTCTTTCGCAATCGTTATCATTTTCTCGGTCAGGGAGCGAACCTCCTTGGCGCGAGTAACTGTGGTTTCGATCTTACCGTTCTCTAACAGAAAGGTTACCAACGCTCTCAGCATGGCGGTTCTGTTATCAGTGGCTCTTCCGAGCTTTCTGGTTCCTGGCATCGAAATATCACTCCTTTACCTTAGGTTTGCATGAATGATTTTTATTCATCATCCTTGCGCAGATTAAAACCGAGAGAGGCCATCTTCCAGACAACCTCTTCAAGGGATTTACGTCCGAGGTTGCGAACCTTCATCATATCCTCTTCGGATTTATTGATAAGGTCTTCAACCGTATTAATACCGGCGCGCTTTAAGCAGTTGAAGGAGCGAACCGAAAGGTCAAGCTCTTCAATAGTCATTTCAAGCACCTTTTCCTTGCCTTTGTCATCCTTTTCGACCATAATCTCGGTGTTGCTGCCCTTATCAGACAAATCAACAAAGAGGTTCAGATGCTCGGTAAGAATTTTTGCGGCTAAAGAAACGGCCTCTTGAGCTCCGATTACTCCGTTGGTCCAGACTTCCAGTGTAAGCTTATCAAAGTCAATGCTTTGGCCCACACGGGTTGGCTCAACATTAAAATTCACCTTATAAACAGGAGTGTAAATAGAATCAACCGGAAGCTGACCGATTACGTTAGCAGTCATGTTTTGCTTGTTTCTTTCAGCGACAACATATCCGCGGCCCTTGTCCAGGGTCAATTCCATATACAGCTTTGCTCCGTCTCCCAAAGTTGCAATATGCATCTCGGGATTAAGAATCTCAACCTCGCTGTCGCACTTGATAGAGTCGGCCGTTACTTCGCACGGACCCTCTGCGCAGATCTCAACTGTTTTTGGTCCATCGCAATGGAGTTTAGCAGTCAATCCTTTGATGTTCAGCACGAGCTCAGTGACATCCTCTTTTACTCCGGGGACGGTGGAAAACTCATGAAGAACGCCATCTATCTTAATAGATGTAGCTGCAACTCCCGGAAGACATGATAAGAGCACACGTCTGAGGCTGTTGCCCAAAGTAGTGCCAAATCCACGCTCAAGCGGTTCTACAACAAATTTGCCATAGGTTCCGTCATTCGATAAAACTTCTGTTTCTATTTTTGGCTTCTCAATCTCGATCATTAGCGACCCTCCTTGACATATAGCCGATTAATTTATCTGCCATGATGTTTATATGCTGTCAAACAACGGCATTACTTGGAGTACAACTCAACGATGAGAGTTTCGTCGACTGCAAGGTCGATATCCTCGCGGGTTGGCAGTGCAATGACTTTGCCTTCCAGTGTTTCGCGATTGATATCAAGCCACTTTGGCACAGGATGAGCTGAGTTAGCCTCAACAACAGCCTTAATCTTTTCGCTCTGGCGGCTCTTATCCTTGATGGAAATAACTTCTCCCGGCTTTGTGAGGTAAGAAGGAATATCCACTCTCTTGCCGTTCACAGTGAAATGGCCGTGAACAACCAACTGACGGGCTTCTGCTCTTGAGCTGCCCCAGCCAAGGCGATAAACTACGTTATCGAGGCGGGTTTCAAGAATAGAAAGCAATTCGTCACCGGTTTTGCCCTCTTTGCGTGTGGCCATATCATAGTAGTTCCTGAACTGAGTCTCGAGTACTCCGTAAAAACGCTTTGTCATCTGCTTTGCGCGCAGCTGCAAGCCGTACTCAGAGGTTTTCTTGCGTCCTTGGCCATGCTGGCCCGGAGCGTATTGTCTGCGGGTAACCCCGCATTTATCTGTGTAGCATCTTGCGCCTTTTAAGAACAGCTTTTGGCCTTCACGGCGGCAAAGCTTGCACACAGCATCTGTATATCTTGCCATATTATGGTTGCACCTCCTATTATCGGTTTAGTTACTATACGCGTCTTCTCTTCGGAGGACGGCATCCGTTATGCGGAATCGGAGTAACGTCTTTAATCATGCTGACTTCGAGGCCTGCGCCCTGAAGTGCACGGATAGCCGCTTCGCGGCCGGCTCCCGGTCCCTTAACAAAAACCTCAACCGTTTTCATACCGTGTTCCATAGCTGCTTTAGCGGCAGTTTCGGCTGCGGTCTGAGCGGCGAAAGGAGTGGACTTTCTGGAGCCCCTGAATCCTAATTCACCCGAACTTGCCCACGAAATTGCATTGCCCTGAACATCAGTGATGGTAACAATCGTGTTGTTAAAGGTGGACTGGATGTGAGCAGCTCCGCGATCGATATTTTTGCGCTCACGGCGTCTGCGGACTGCGGTACCTTTTTTAGCTGCGCCCTTTTGTGCTGCCATCTTTTAAATCCCTCCTTGCTTACTTCTTCTTGTTAGCCATTGTCTTTCTTGGGCCTTTGCGTGTACGCGCATTGGTCTTAGAACGCTGGCCTCTTACCGGCAAGCCCTTGCGGTGACGAACACCACGATAGCAACCGATTTCAATCAGTCTTTTAATGTCAAATGCTACGTCACGGCGAAGATCGCCCTCAACGCGGCAGTTATGGTCGACATAGTCTCTAAGCTTCGCGGCATCGTCTTCTGTTAAATCTCTTACTCTAATGTCCGGGTTGACACCTGTTTTGATGCAGATATCGCTGGCGGTTTTGCGGCCAATTCCGAAAACATAGGTAAGAGCAATTTCGATGCGTTTATCTCTGGGTAATTCAATACCTGATATACGCGCCATAATGGTTGCACCTCCATTGTTAATAGGTTTGCGCCAAATTAGCCCTGACGCTGCTTATGCTTCGGGTTTTCACAGATAACCATGACTTTACCCTTGCGTTTAATGATTTTGCATTTTTCACACATTTTCTTGACAGAAGGTCTAACTTTCATTTGTGCGCCCTCCCTAAGCGAGTGTTTGTTTTACTTTGAACGCCACGTGATACGCCCGCGTGTTAAATCGTAAGGTGACAATTCAATTGTGACCTTATCGCCCGGCAGAATACGGATGAAGTTCATCCTGAGCTTGCCGGAAATATGCGCGAGTATCGTATGGTGATTTGGTAGCTCCACCATGAACATTGCGTTTGGCAGAGCCTCGGTTACTACGCCTTCAGTTTCTATTACGTCCTGTTTCGACATATATTAAGCCTCCTCTTGTGGAAAACGGCCCTCAGCGTTAAAACCCTTGAGAGCACATCGAATTTCACGGTTGGTTTGCATTGAACCTTCGGGCAGTACGGTTTTAGTCGCAAAAAGGTGTTTGTGTTTTTTCTTCTTTGGATGGCTGAGACTCCGCCGCTTTCCGTCGCATATAACGGCGAACTGCGTGTCTGCCTCAAGCACGGTGAAAAAACCGCCCTTGTCGCGGCCCGCGGCCGACCGAACAACCAGCCCTCTCACTAAATCCATAGTTTTCCCCCTCAATCCGGCGATGTTAGAATAACAGGGCCATCCGGAGTAATTGCGATGGAGTGTTCAAAGTGTGCCGAAAGCTTGCCGTCGGCGGTTACGGTCGTCCAACCGTCCGCCAAAGTTTTTACTTCCTTCACGCCTTGATTGATCATCGGTTCAATGGCGATAGTCATGCCTGGCAACAGGCGCACGCCCCTGCCGGGCGTGCCGTAATTAGGAACACTTGGGTCTTCGTGCATCTTCGCGCCTACTCCGTGGCCGACAAAATCGCGTACCACCGAGTAACCGCGAGCTTCGGTATACTTTTGAACCGCGCTGCCGATATCGCCGATTCTTGCACCGGCTACTGCGGCTTTAATGCCTTCGTAAAGGCCTTCACGCGTCGCATCCATCAAAGCCTGCGCCTGTGCGCTTACGTCCCCACAAGGGAACGTATACGCATTGTCGCCAACATAACCGTCAAAGGTGGCACCTATGTCAATGCTCACAATGTCACCCTGCTTGATAATGATGCTCTTGCTTGGTATACCATGGATGACCACATTATTTACCGAAATACAGGCGCTTGCCGGAAATCCGCCGTAACCGAGGAACGTAGGCTTTGCGCCCTGATTCTCAATATAGCGGCGGGCAATGCGGTCAATTTCCCAAGTGGAAACACCGGGCTCAACCGCTTCGCCGGCTATTTTTAACGCTCTTGCAGATATCCTTCCGGCAGCTCTCATTGCTGAAAGCTCCCGGCTGGTTTTAAGCACTATCATGATTACGCCTCTAATGTGGCAAGAATCAGCTTTGTAGTATGCGCTACATCCTCTTGCCCTTCTACGATACAAAGTTTGCCCTGCTTTTCATAATAAGCCTTAAGGGGCTCAGTTTGTTCGTGATAAACATTCAAGCGCTCTTTCACTGTATCCGGGTGATCGTCCTTGCGCTGAACAAGGGTGCCGCCGCATTTGCTGCAAACGCCCTCAACTTCCGGCTTCTTGTAAAGCAGGTGGTAGGTAGCTCCGCAGCTTTCACAGACACGGCGTCCGGACATACGCAGTACAATCTTATCGTCGGGAACTTCGATATCGATTACCTTGTCGATTTGAATGCCCATCCTGTCCAGAGCCTCGGCCTGAGGAATCGTGCGCGGAAAGCCGTCCAATACAAAACCGTTCTTGCAGTCATCCTCAGCTAAACGCTCCTGGATGATGCCAATAACAACCTCGTCGGGAACAAGCTTGCCTGAATCCATAAAGGATTTTGCGCGAACTCCCATTTCAGTGCCGCTTTTCAGCGCTTCACGGATAATGTTGCCCGTTGAAATCGCGGGAATGCTAAAACGTTCGCAGATAACATCTGCTTGCGTGCCTTTACCGGCGCCTGGGGCGCCGAGCAGTATCAGTTTCACTATTCTTTCACTCCTTATCAATCAAGGAAGCCTTTGTAATGGCGCATCATCATTTGTGATTCCATCTGCTTTACCGTCTCGAGTGCAACACCAACCAAAATCAGGATTGATGTCCCGCCGAGTGACATGTTACGCATGCCGGTTGCGGCACCGAAACCAATCGGCAGCAAAGCGATGACTGCAAGGAACAATGCTCCAATTAAAGTGATCTTTGAAAGAATTCTGGCAATAAAATCGGAGGTCGGCTTGCCCGGGCGGATACCTGGGATTGTGCCGTTGTTCTGACGAAGATTATTGGCCATCTCTACCGGATTATACTGAATTGTTACATAGAAGTAAGCAAACATGATAATCAGCAGGAAATAAACGAACGAATACAGCCAGCCCGACGACGAAAAAGCGTCAAAAAAGCTTTTCCAGAAGCCGGTTGTTACCTTATTGCCAAGGAACAGCTGAATCGTACTCGGAATAGAAAGAATCGAGCTTGCGAAAATAATTGGCATAACGCCGGACATACCAACTTTAATCGGAATATGACTGCTTTGGCCGCCGTACATCTTTCTGCCGACCACGCGCTTGGCGTACTGGACAGGGATTCGGCGCTCCGCGTCATTCATAAACACAATTACCCAGATGACTGCAAGGAAGACCACAACAAACATCGGAACAAAGAAATAATACTTGCCGAAGTTTGTAGGATCCTGGTTTGCAGACTGAAGGTACTTTCCAAGTAAGCTGACCGTATGCGGCATTCTTGCCACGATACCGGCAAACAATAAGATTGAGATACCGTTGCCAATACCCTTTTGGTTGATTTGTTCGCCCAGCCACATCATCATTGCGGTACCAGCGGTAAACACCATGATAATGACGAACGCTGCGAACACTTGCTGCCAACCGGTTGTGTACTTTGCGATTGGAGTGCCCTGATAAGAGCTGTTACGCAGATAGAAGAAATATGCAGTACCTTGGATTAAACCAAGGACAACAGTGACATAGCGGGTAAGTGTGCCGATTTTTTTACGGCCATCTTCGCCCTCTTTTGCCATTCTCTCCAATGCTGGAATTGCAACTGTTAAGAGCTGCATGATAATGGAACTGTTAATGTACGGGGTGACGCTCATTGCAAACATTGTTGCGTTTGCGAAAGCGCCGCCTGACAGCATATCAAGATAGCTCAACGCCGAACCGGACTCATTCACTGTGCCCATCAACCCTTTTAAGGCGGTAACATCAAGGAATGGAACCGGAATAACGGCACCAAAACGGAAAACGACTATAATGAACAATGTAAACAGAATCTTCTTGCGAAGATCGGGGATACCCCAGGCATTCTTAATTGTTTGAAACAACTTAGATCACCTCTGCCTTCCCACCCGCGGCCTCTATTTTTTGCTTAGCAGATTCGGAATAAGCATTGACCTTTACAGTCAGCTTCTTTTCAAGACTACCGTTACCAAGGATCTTAATCCCGTCGCAGCATGTCTTTACAATGCCCGCATCAATCAGTGCCTGTGCGTCAATCACAGTATCGTTCTCGAATTGATCGAGAGTGCCGACGTTAACAGCGATGATGGTTTTGGCAAAAATGTTATTGAAACCTCTTTTAGGAATACGTCTTTGTAAAGGCATTTGACCGCCTTCAAAACCAACACGCATACCTCTGCCCGCTCTGGCTTTTTGACCTTTATGGCCCTTGCCGGCAGTTTTACCTTGACCCGAACCGTGTCCTCTACCGATACGCTTTGGCTCTTTTGTAGAACCAGGTACCGAAGATAGTTCGTGCAACTTCATTTACTCGCACCTCCTTGCTTACGCTTTGCTTACCTCGATGAGGTGGATTATCTTGGCCACCTTGCCTTTAGTCTGCTCATTTTCAGGTTGAATCGAAGAATCACTGATTTTGAAAAGACCAAGAGCTTGGGCGGTTGCAATCTGGTCCTTTTTGCTGCCGATAAGACTTTTTACCAGCGTTACTTTAAGCTGTGCCATATTGCTACCCCCTTATTATAAAATTTCTTTTACCGACTTACCGCGTGTTGCAGCGACTTCACCGGCTGTACGCAGCTTAGACATGCCGTCTAAAGTTGCGCGAACTACATTGCATGGATTGTTAGAACGCAGTGCCTTTGTTCTGATATCTTTTATTCCAACCGCTTCAACAACTGCACGAACCGGGCCGCCGGCAATAACGCCGGTACCAGGGGCAGCAGGCTTCATCAAAACGCGGCCGGCGCCGTAAGCACCAATGATTTCGTGAGGGATTGTGGAGCCGCGCATAGAAACCTGAATCAGGTTCTTCTTAGCGTCTTCAATGCCCTTACGGATTGCATCGGGAACTTCACCCGCTTTGCCGATACCGAAGCCGACTGTGCCGTTTCCGTCGCCTACTACTACGAGAGCAGCAAACTTAAAGATACGACCGCCTTTTACGGTTTTAGATACACGATTAATAGCAACTACATGTTCTTTGAGTTCCATAGATGTTGCGTCAATTCTAGCCAAAAGTATTCCTCCTTCTTAGAACTTGAGGCCGCCCTCACGGGCGCCTTCGGCCAGCTCTTTGACGCGGCCGTGGAAAATATAGCCGCCGCGGTCAAATACGACCTCGGTTATGCCCTTTTCAGCGGCACGCTTGGCAATAAGCTCGCCAACCTTGCGTGCGGCATCCTTGTTTCCGCCATTACCATTGAAATCCTTGTCCAGTGTGGAAGCTGCTGCAAGAGTAACTCCCTTTACATCGTCGATAATCTGGGCGTAGATATTGGTGGTAGAGCGAAATACATTCAGGCGCGGGCACTCTGCCGTGCCGGAAATTTTACCGCGCACCCTGCGGTGACGGTTAAGTCTGGCTCCGTTTGTGTCAGTCTTATTCACCATTTGTTATTCACTCCTTACTTACTTCTTAGCGCCCTTACCGGCCTTGCCTTCCTTATGGCGGACAAATTCACCGGTATATCGAATACCCTTGCCCTTGTACGGCTCAGGCGGACGTTTCTCACGCACTTCTGCGGCAAACTGACCGACCTGCTGCTTATCCGGGCCAGAGATTACGATTTTGTTGGCAGTTGGGCACTCGATGGAAATACCATCGATTTCAGGAACAATGACCTGATGAGAATAGCCAAGATTCATCACAAGATTCTTGCCCTGCTTCAATACACGGTAGCCGACGCCCAAAACGTCAAGCTCCTTTTTAAAGCCGTCTGTTACGCCTAATACCATGTTGTGGATCAGCGTACGGGTTAAACCGTGCAGGGATTTGTTTTCTTTTTCGTCGTCCGGACGGGTGACGAGCACCTCATTGCCTTCCACAGAAACATTCATATTGTGATGAACCTTCTGTGTCAGCGTGCCCTTCGGTCCTTTGACTGTGACAACGTTGCCGTCAACCTGAACGGTGACGCCAGCGGGAATATTTATGGGTTTTCTTCCAATTCGCGACATTACTGCACCCCCTTGTTACCAGATAAATGCGAGGACTTCGCCGCCTACGTTCTCTTTGCGGGCCTGACGGTCGGTCATGATGCCCTTTGAAGTAGAAATGATGGCGATGCCAAGGCCCTTCATGACCTTCGGCAGTTCCTCTGCGTTGGAATAGATACGAAGGCCTGGCTTACTGACTCTGCGCAGACCGTTGATGGCGGAGGCTTTGTTCTCGCCATACTTAAGATTTACTTTAATAATGCCCTGCTTGCCGTCCTCTGTTACCGTATAATTCTTTACATAACCCTCGTCAACAAGAATCTGCACAATGGCCTTTTTCATGTTGGAAGCGGGAATGTCAACCGAATCGTGCTTTGCAGAATTTGCATTGCGAATACGGGTGAGCAAATCAGCAATTGTATCTGTAATTTGCATACCGTTACCTCCTTTGCTAAGCTTTACCAGCTGGCCTTTTTCACGCCCGGAATCTCACCCTTGTGAGCAAGTTCCCTAAAGCATATACGGCAAATTCCGAACTTGCGAAGGTAGGCATGCGGCCTGCCACAGATTTTGCATCTGTTGTATTCGCGAGATGAGAATTTCGCAACTCTCTGTTGCTTGATTTTCATAGAAGTTTTGGCCACAATATTCCCTCCTTATTTCGCAAACGGGGCGCCCATGAGTGTTAAGAGCTCTCTGGATTCCTCGTCGGTGTTTGCGGTCGTTACGAAACAAATATCCATTCCGCGGACCTTGTCAATTTTATCGTATTCGATTTCAGGGAAGATCAGCTGCTCTTTCACGCCCATGTTATAATTGCCGCGGCCGTCAAATGAGTTTGCGCTGATACCTCTGAAGTCTCTTACGCGCGGGAGAGCAACATTGAAGAGCCTGTCTAGGAACTCATACATTCTGTCGCCTCTGAGTGTTACCTTCACGCCGATATTCATGCCCTCGCGGAGCTTGAAGTTCGCAACCGATTTCTTCGCTTTGCAGATCACTGGTCTCTGGCCGGTAATAGCGGCGAGGTCGGCTGTAATGGCGTCAATTACCTTTGCGTTTTCTTTCGCTTCGCCCGCGCCTACATTGATGACAATCTTGTCGAGCTTGGGAATCTGCATAACGCTCTTGTAAGAAAACTTTTTCATCAGTGCGGGTGCGACATCCTTTTGGTAATATTCCTTTAGTCTTGCCATGTCGTTTTATCCTCCCTTACAGCGCTTCGCCGCATTTTGTGCAAACGCGTTCCTTGGTGCCGTCCTCATAAATCTTATGTGCGACACGCGTGGGTTTGCCGCAGCGGGGGCAAACGACCTGAACCTTGCAGGCGTACAGTGCGCCTTCGGCCTTCACAATACCGCTCTGTTCGCCCATTTTGCGGGCTTTAACATGTTTTGAAACCATGTTGCGGCCCTCAACGATGACCTTTCCCTCTTCAGGGCTTACGGCCAGAATCTTGCCCTTCTTGCCGCGTTCCTTGCCATTTAATATGACGACGGTGTCACCCGTTTTAACATGAACTTTTTTATTCATCAGTGAGCACCTCCCATCACAGTACTTCAGGGGCAAGACTTAAAATTTTAAGATAGTCTTTGTCGCGCAGTTCTCTGGCCACAGGCCCGAAAATACGTGTTCCCCTCGGATTTTTATCGTCTTTGATGAGGACAGCCGCGTTTTCGTCAAAGCGGATATATGTTCCATCATCACGGCGGACGCCAAAAGCAGTGCGAACAATGACTGCCTTAACGACTTCGCCTTTTTTAACAGTGCCGCCGGGAGCCGCTTTTTTAACGGAAGCGACAACCACGTCACCAATATTGGCATACCTTCTGCCGGTACCGCCGAGAACGCGGATGCACATAAGCTGCTTCGCGCCGGTGTTGTCGGCAACGTTGAGGTAAGTCTGCTGTTGTATCACAGTGCGTTCCTCCTTTGCTTAAAGCCAAAATTATTTGGCTTTCTCTATAATCTCGACGAGACGCCATCTTTT
>Ga0183095_10580_pt1 | contig 92282 bp, 78 predicted proteins | sample BioMet4_FD_130346 | JGI IMG/M metagenome (GOLD analysis project Ga0183095, IMG submission 130346) | Microbial communities from bioreactor (seeded with sewage sludge) at LBNL, California, USA - Biofuel metagenome 4 (v2) (version 3) | ecosystem: Engineered > Bioreactor > Anaerobic > Unclassified ...
TGAGCCCGACGAGCTACCAACTGCTCTACCCCGCGATATCGAGTTAAGTTTCGACCAATAAATGGTGCCGGAGACCGGGGTCGAACCGGTACGGTCGATTAGGACCGCAGGATTTTAAGTCCTGTGCGTCTGCCAATTCCGCCACTCCGGCTAAAAAAATTGGCTCCGAGGGTGGGGCTCGAACCCACAGCCTACCGGTTAACAGCCGGTTGCTCCACCATTGAGCTACCTCGGATCATTTTGCCGTCAAGACTGACAACATTAATCATTATACAGTATGGTCGCTGTATTTGTCAACCCATTTATAAGGGTAAGTTTAACCTTTTTTTCAATAGTCTTTTGATGTACAAAAAGCAATCTGGATTTGAACCAGATTGCTTGCAACGCCCTTATTTTCACTAGCTTATCAAACACTTCCTGAAGTGGTATCCGTAAACAGAAAAAGTTAATGCCTGAACGTACGTACGCATGTTCTGATGCTTGGCCCAACGCATCAGGTCATGGAATTCCTTACGACCTTTGTCAACAACGCCCAATTTGAAATAAGCTTTGAAAAATGCACCTACATCACTAGGCTTAAGCGGTCTCTTGTGCTTACCCTGCGGACGATAATTCTCCAGGAATGTCTTTACCCTCTTATAGTAATTGGCAGGAGAATATATGGTATCGATCACCTTTTCATATCCGGCCTTCAATTTATCGATTCCCATCTTCGGCATGAAATTTATATCATTTCTAATATCACTGTCGTTATTGATTCCGGAGAAATCATTTATCAAACGATTCTCCCGTTTCATCCTCTCGTAGAGCTCCGTCCCTGTAGGAGCACTGAGTACTCCAACCATGGCCGTCACTATTCCGCTTTTCTGTATAAATTCCGGCATGCGCTGGAATATGGATTGTTTATCGTTATCAAATCCAAGAATGAAACCGCCCTGAACCTGCATGCCATACTGCTGAATAGTTTTAACGCTGTCCAAAAGACTTCTATTCTTGTTTTGCGACTTATTGCACTCTGCAAGGCAGTCCTCATCGACCGTTTCGATGCCTACAAAAACATTGTCGAATCCTGCATCTACCATCATCTGCATCAGTTCCTCGTCATCGGCCATATTGATCGATGCCTCAGTGAAGAACGTAAATGGATGTCCTTTTTCTTCCATCCAGTCAATGAGCGCCGGCAAAATATCCTGCTTGAGTTTCTTTTTGTTGCCTATAAAATTATCATCAACAAAGAATATCGCTCCACGCCAGCCAAGGTCATAAATAGCCTGTAGCTCTGAGAGTATCTGCGTAGATGACTTTGTGCGTGGCACATGGCCGAACAAAGATACTACATTGCAGAAATCACAATGGAAGGGACATCCCCGTGAATATTGCACACTGAGTATGGCGTAATCCCTAATGTCAATAAGATCCCATCTTGGAAGCGGTGTTTCTGATAGATCAGGGTACCCCTCAATATTATATATATGCTTAGGCTCGCCATTTTTTAGATCCTCAATAAACCGTGGTATACTTATCTCTCCTTCATATAGCAGAAGATGATCCACATCGTCGAATCTTTGTGTATCTATGCTGAATAAAGGTCCACCACATACAGTCTTCCTCTGAAGTTTTTTACAGCGGTCGATCACAGTGCGTGCCGAAGCTTCCTGGATATTCATAGCACTAATAAAAACGTAATCCGCCCAGACAATATCTTTGTCCTTTAGTTTCTTTACGTTCATATCGATAAGCCTGACGTCCCACTCACTTGGCAGCATCGATGCAACAGTCAATACTCCCAGCGGCGGCAGATTTGATTTTTCATTGACAAATTTTAGAGCATATTTAAAGCTCCAAAACGTCACTGGATATTCTGGATAAACAATCAGTATTTTCATTCTTAAATCCCCTTTTTCACTTATACTGCATGTACACTTTAATATATAATCACCGATTGATTGTTTGGAAGACCGAAATTCTACACCTGTATTGTTATATATACTCTATAGACATTGTGTTAAATTTGTTGCAGTAAAAAACCACGCCGGAAGCTCGACGTGGTTTTGGTGGATTTATAATTATCCTAGAATCTCAGTGACAGGCAGCTAAGTCCGCCATCAAGCTTTCTGTACTCTGATGTATCAACTATAAGTGTCTTATAGCCTGCATCCTGGACAGCCTTCAAAACTGTAGGATATCCTTCAGGAACGATTACTGTACCATTCATCCAAATACAATTTGCAGCATATGCTTCTGATTCAGGGATCTCGATATGGTTGTACTTCTCAAAATCAGGTTTAGTAACGAATTCGCCTGAAACGAGCATGTTATTGTTCTCAAGATAGTTTACGCCAGTCTTCAGATGGAGTACTTTCTCTAGAGGAACTTCTGAGCATGTGAAGCCGTGTTTCTCAAGGATCTCCTTGAACTGTCTGATTCCTTCTTCATTTGTTCTTGCAGATCTTCCAACATAGAAGTGATCTCCAACCATCATAACATCTCCGCCTTCCAGTGTTCCTGGATCTTTGATGTATTCGATCTGATCATCTGAATAGAACTTTTTGATTGCAGGGATTATCTCTTCCTTCTCGCCGTTTCTTGTACCGGCACCAGGGTTAGTGATGATCGCACAGTTTCTTGTAACTACTGCTGGATCCTCAACGAAGCAGGAGTCTGGATATCTCTCATCTGCATCAAGAACGAGTACGTCTACTCCGCACTGCTTCAATGCTGCGATGTAAGTGTCATGCTGTTTTAATGCAAGCTCATAATCTGGCTTTCCCAGTTCAGGTGCTGAAGTGATACCATCGATCATGGCTTTGCAAGGTCTTCTTACGATTGTGTGTTTAAACATTGTTAAATCCTCCTTGAAATATGTGTTTATTTTTATTTTAAATAACTATCTTCATTAAACGGTTTCCATAAAGGCTATGTCCTGATTCCAGTGAACATCGCGCAGATATGCTTCTGCGCCAGCGGCGTCTCCCGCCTTCAACAGGCGGATTATCTCTTCATGCTCTTTATTAGTAGTATGAAGTATCTCTTTGATATCAGATCCTGCAGGCACTATGTACTGCTTGTGCAGGAACTTCTTCTTAAGGTTGACGATTATGTCCACCAGACGCTTGTTTCCGCATTTCTCCATGTACTTCATATGATATTCTTCCTGGCATTTGTAATACATGTCATAGTTTCCACTGTCGATTGCCATGTCCATATATTTCACATAGAGTTCCATGTCTGCGATGGCTTTATCATCGAGCTTATCGCAAGCCAGTCTTGCAGCATATCCATCCAAAACGCCTATGATATCATAGGTTTCCGCTGCAGCATCAGTATCAAGGGCTTTTACAACAAAGCCTCGGCGCGGCAGATTATCTAAGAGATCCTCCGCCGATAGCTGTATCAAAGCCTCCCTGACCGGAGTCCTGCTAATATTCAAATCATTGCAGACTATGCTTTCATTAATTCTGTCACCGGCTTTTAAAACGCCGCTGTTGATTTTTTCAGAGATATAATCGTAAACGTGATCTTTTAATGTCTGAAATTGTTCCATGACTCCTCCTTTCGAAGCTGTATATAATATATTATATATAATATATGCAATTTGTCAATTTATTTTCAGTGAAGTCTATATGAATTTTTTGCACACAAAAAACGCCGATGCATTTTTCGCATCAGCGTCCTTAAAAACATCTGTTTATGAAAGTCCCGGCATCATACCTGCCTGCTTCTCTTCTCTGTCTCTTGCGGCATTTTCACCGACGATTTCAATCTTCTTCTCGTACTTTTCGACCTTTTCAGTATCACCCTTTTGCTTATATATCTCTACAAGTTCCTGCATAGTGTCCGTGTTGCTCGGTGAATACTTGAGCACCTGCAGGAAATGTGATTCTGCGTTATCTATATCGTCCAGTCTCATGTAAGCCGTGCCCAGATAGTACCACAAAGGCCACCAGGTATTGAATCTGCTGTCCGTTTCATATACCTCGAGAATATCTATTCCCGATTCAAAACGTCCACTCAATACCGCATTATAGCCTTCTTCGATCTTGCAGGGTTCTACCAGTTTGACCAGAAAGCCTCCAACTTCCTTCTTCAGTTCATCGTCCTTGGAAAGTTCCATGAATGAATCCCAAGTCAGCTTTGCTTTGATGTAGAGTCCCATATTCAGATATGCAAATCCCAGGAAATAATATCCCATATCAAAGTCCGGGCCCTTAAGGGTGGTCTTTTCAAATGCCTCCAGCGACTCAGCCTTGAAACGGCCAACATATTCTTCACCCTCGCCGTTCTCATAGGCATCCTTGCATGCTCTGCCATAGCAGTAGTAAGCCTCCTTTGAGTCAGTATCTATTAGTATAGCCGCACGGAACATTACACATGCAGTTTCATATTTTTTGTTCGTAGCCGCAGTTACGCCCTCACTTATCAGCGGTTTGGCAAAATCCTTTGAGAATGTGCGTGTTATATAAGCAACATAATTATCTCTGTACTTAAAGTTGATGTCGCAGCCTATGATAAATGCCATGTTCTTTGCAATTACCAATGTTGACAGGCCTGACATTTCAGCCTTATTTATAGGGATAGGCACACCGGTCAAAATGTCCGCAATGCCAGCCTTCTCAAGATAATTATCCGACAGCTCGTCGAATAAATAATCATCTGTCTTGGGGATGAGATATTCCCCTATTCTATCTTGAAGTCTTTCTTCGTTTTCCATTAAATGATCCAACCTTTTCTATTAAAATTCTTTATTGCTTCGCTGTTAAAAGTAGCTGCCATATCCTGTTCCAGCATTTCGCGTGCCGACAATGATATGCCACCGTATTTAGGCTCGAGCCTCTGTGCAAACTGATACAGTATCCTGTAGAGATCCTCTTTCTTATGTGACGCATCCTGATAGCCGTTTGAATAGTAGAAGTCTGCCAGTCTCTCATAGAAGCTGAACGGCGATCTGCCGGTTCTGTACATGAGATAATCTATAGCCCTATCAAAACCTCCGCGGTTGTGATAAAGGTCCAATACGCTCTCTACCATCTTCAGTTTGACCATATCCACAGATGACATAAAGTTATTGGAAATCACCTCATAAGGTGCTTTTTGTCTATAGACATACCCGAATTCAGAGGCATGATCTCTGATTTTGGTGCCCTTCAAAAGTTTCAGGAAACCCAGCTGAAGATTATCTGCGCCGACCTGATAAATAATGTTAAATGAACGTCCGAATGACCGGTAGTCCTCATATGGGAGACCCGCGATCATATCCACATGGATGTGTATGTTGCCCATATTCATGAGCTTCGCCACGTTATACATTATCGGCTGTATGTTCTCGTTTCTATCCACCGCCTTCAAAGCATAAGGGTTTGCAGTCTGTACGCCGATCTCAAACTGGAACAATCCTTTGCGAGCCTTTGATAATACCTTAAAAGCCGCGCTGTCCAGCATATCGCCGCATATTTCAAAATGGAAATTGGTCTTTCCATTGTCTTTGTCGATTATATATTGCCATATTTCATTGGCACGTTCCCTGTCGTAGTTGAAAGTTCTGTCCACGAACTTGACCTGTCTGACATTTTTATACAAAAGATACCCAATATCGCGTCGCACTCTGTCTAATGAAAGGCGCCTGACAGTTGTCTCCAGAGATGACAGACAATATGTGCATCTGAATGGGCATCCTCTTGATGACTCATAATATATGATTTTATCTGGCTCAACGTCAAGGTAATTGTATGGGAAAGGTATCTTATCCAGCATTGGAAGCACAGCATCCTCGGTCTCGGTTATTCCGCCGTCGGTCCTGTATGTCAAATTGTTTACTTTGCTGAAGTCGTACTCCTCAAGGACCAGCTCCTTGCAGAACTGGAAGAAAGGATACTCTCCTTCACCTCTGATTATGTAGTTTACCCACCAGTGGTCACGCATATATTCACGGCTATCATAGCTGACTTCTGGACCGCCGACCATGATTTCTACCTTCGGCTGTGCAAGTTTGATATTCTGAGCCAGCTCTTCGATTTGTGCAATGTTCCAAATATAGCATGAAAAACACACGAGATCGTATCCGCCTCGCAGTATCTCACTGTACACATAGTCCTTTTCGTTGTTGATGGTAAATTCCTTGATTTCAACATCAAGGTCTGCATCTGCCACAACGCTGTAAAGATACTTTAGTGCCAGATTCGAGTGTATGTACTTTGAGTTAAGCGTCGTTAGAAGTATTTTCATAACTAAAGCATCCTGAACCTTTCGTCCTTTAACATTCCTTCATTTTCCATTGCTTTTTTAAGCTTGGCCAGCATTGCATCCTTGTCCTGCGGCAGATCACCCTTCAGCGAAAGATAATTTGATGCATGATTGCTCCTGAAAACGCATGGCTTTGTTGGATTAGAATTTTCCAGCAAAAGATACGTTTCTGCAATTACCTCCTGCGGTGAAAGCAATTCCAGCTCTCCCCTTTGTATCTGCCCAACTATAGGCGCCCGTGGGTCCAGCATCAAAGTCAAAAGTGCCACATATGATGCATTCATTCTACTTATCATTTTGCCACTTTCTATTGCATGCTCCTCCCAGCCCGCTTTACCTGCAAGGCCTGAAATGAACGTCACTGAAGCCTGTATGCCTGAGGCTTCGATCTTTTGCACTGCCTCAACCATCTCGTCAACGCTGACGCCTTTGCATATATCGTCCAGCACCTTCTGGCTGCCTGATTCGGCCCCGATATATATCATCTGCACGCCATTTTCATGAAGTTCTTTTAGTTCTTCAGGTGTCTTATGCAGAACATCCCTGGCATTGCCATAGACATTGATTCTACTACACTCTGGAAATAGTTCATTTATCTTGTTCAAAATAACCATGAGTTTTTTGTTGGCCAGGCAAAGTGCATCGCCGTCGCACAAAAATATACGCTCAATATGGTCATACCTGCTTCTTGCATCTTCCAGATCCTCTATGACCTCGTTGACGTCTCTGACCCTGAACTTCTTATCCTTGAACATGCTGCAAAACGTACATTTGTTATGCGAGCATCCTATTGTGACCTGAACCAGCAGGCTGTAAGCTTCGCTGGGTGGTCGGTATATGTCGCCTTCATATCTCATAATTAATCCTTGTCTTTTGTATTTGTTAATTCTAACATAGGCGCACAGGCAGAATTGCCGAAGTGTCTATGTGAAGTTAATAAGTACCGATATATGGTTTCATTATAATTATCAAGCCAGTTAGAAACTATCTAACACGCTGGCATGTAATTAGTTTTACGAGTTGCATTGCGGAGCTGCGTGGCCGATTCACTGTGATGCGAGCTACGGATTTGGGTTAGCAAGTGCCCCTGCTTGTCAGGGGTCGCTATCCAAATCCGGCGAGCAAGCAGTAGAATCGTCAGCGGCGAAGCACTACAACGAGTGAAACTAAATTACTGCCCTACATGCGGTCTGGTGATTTGATTCCAAGCAGTGCAAGTCCGTTCTTGATTGCGTTCTTACTTGCTATAGTAAGGGCTACCTTTGCTATCTTTTCGTCTTCGTTATCTGCCAGAATGTGCTCGTCGTGATAGAAACGGTTATAAGCCTGAGCGATATCGATAATGTGACGTGTAACCATTGATGGTTCGTACTTTTCACCGGCATCGACAACTACTGCAGGGAATGCGTAGAGCATCTTCATCAGGTCGTACGCGCTGTCGCTGGTCAGATATTTGTAATCTATCGAGCCAAGATCTTTTGCCTTTGCTACGATATCGTCTCCTGCCTTGCGAATTACGCTTGCGCAACGTGCATGTGTATACTGAACGTATGGGCCTGTCTCTCCGTCAAAGTTGAGCACCTTGTCCCACTTGAAAACGTAATCTTTGATCTTGTTGTTTGAAAGCTCCTGGAACACTACAGCGCCGATTCCAACCTGTTTTGCCACCTCATCGATATGAGCCTGATCAGCGTCAGGATTTTTCTCTGCTATGATTTCCTTGGTCTTCTCTACGGCTTTGTTGAGCACATCTTCCAGGAATACTACTCTGCCATGTCTGGTTGACATGGTGCCCTCTTCCAGGCTTACAAGACCGAATGGAACGTGTACGCAATCCTTTACCCAGTCGTAGCCCAAAAGGCCTACAACCTTCATCCACTGCTGGAAGTAAAGGTTCTGCTGTGAAGCTACAACGTAGATATTCTTATAGAAATCATATGTCTCTTTTCTGTAAACGGCAGTTGCGATATCACGTGTGCAATAAAGTGTAGAACCATCTGATTTTGTTATCAATGCAGGTGGAAGGTCGAATTGTGACAAATCAACGATATGAGCGCCCTCTGATTCTTCTAAGAGACCTTTCTCATTCAGTTCATCGATAAAGCGCTGCATCTTATCTGAATAGAAGCTCTCTCCGTCGAACTCGTCGAACTGGATGTCCAGCATGTCGTAAACACGCATGAATTCCTTTAGAGATTCATCTCTGAACCACTGCCAAAGTTCAACTTCTTCTTTTTCACCCTGCTCGAGCTTAGCAAAAGCTTCTCTTGCTTCATCGTCCAGCTTTGGATCACTTTCAACCTCAACGTGAAACTTTGTATAGTAACCAAGGAGTGTAACGATAGGCTCACGCTTTACGTCCTCCTCATTTCCCCAATGTCTATAGGCAACTATCATCTTGCCAAACTGGGTTCCGTAGTCTCCGATATGATTCAATCTGATTACTTTATATCCCAGTGCATCGTAAATCTTGTATATTGAATTTCCAATCACTGTACTTCTGATATGACCGATATGAAACGGCTTGGCAATATTAGGCGATGAGTACTCGACGATAACTGTCTTTCCCTGTCCAACATTGGTCTTGCCGAAGTTCTCCTCGTCGATAGCTTCTGCCAGGATGACCTTTGCGAACTGTTCCTTAGAGATGAACATGTTTACGTATGCGTTGACCTGCTGTACACTCTCAAACAAAGAGTTGCCTTCGATTCCTGCCACTATATCCTTGGCTATCAAAGGTGGAGCCTTGCGCAAAACCTTAGCAAGCTTGAAGCAGGGGAACGCATAATCTCCCATCGAAGTGTCCTGTGGAATTTCTACCATTTCCGCTATTTCTTCAACAGGCAGATCCGTCACCTGCTCAGCTAATACCTTAGCTATTTCTTCCTTAAAATTGATCATTTTCTATCTCCTTTTCTGTGATTACTGTTATTCCTGATTCTTTTAGCATGGCTGCGAAGCAGCCGTCTCCGTCTACCAGATTCCCGGTAAATGTGCCGTCATATATTCTCCCGCTTCCGCAGGATGGACTGTTCGCTTTCAATATGGCGCCCTCTATCGTTTCTCCACGTTTTTCCGCTTCCGAAATCACATGGCTCAATGAGTTCTTTGCGCCCTCCATGAACTCCTTTGTCACATCTTTCCCTGCTTTATCGATAATCCGTTCTCCCTGTCTTTCTGCAGGCGGTCTCGGAGTCGGCAAGCCGCTTATTCCTTCCGGACATGCCGTACAGTATGATTTTCCTTTACAGAATTCTGTGACCCTGTCATTCATGTTATTTCCACCGTTATATTTGCAATTGCTGCCTAAAAGGCAGGCACTTATGATGTACATATCGCACCTCTATTCCGTCTTAAGCTTGACTATAGTCACGCCTTCGCCACCCTCATTATAATTCCCGGCGCGGAATGACGCAACATGCTTATTTCGTTTAAGGTACTTTCTCAGTCCATCTTTCAAAACGCCCTCTCCTCTGCCATGTATTATGGTGACTTCCTTGAGTCCGGCAATATAGGCATCATCCAGATACTTCTCCACATCCATAGTAGCATCATCCAGGTTTTCTCCCTGAACGTTAGTCGACATGGAAATGGATTGAGCCTTGAACTTCATCATGCCTCCATAGCCTGATGACCTGCTCTTCGGCGGCTTCTTCTTATTAGTACCATCAACTATGAGCATCAGATCTTCCAGGCTCACCGTGGCTTTCATGATTCCCATCTGTACGGTCAGCTCACCTTTGTCATCTGGCAAAGTGAGGATCTCACCGTTTTGATCTAACGAAAGGACTTTGACCCTGTCTCCGATCTTCAGTTCAGATGCATTGACAGGATTGCTGTTGACCCTTTGGATTATGCGTTCTGCATATTTGTCCTCCATCTCCCTGATTCGCTTCCTGCTTTTTTCCAGGCTGGCGTTCCTGGCGCCCATGCTCTCCATTTTGGTGAGCTCGCGAAGTTCTTTTTGAACCTCAGTGGAGGTCTCCCTGGCATCACGCAGCATGCTTCGGGCTTCTTCTCTGGCATCTGCCAATATCTTTTCTTTCTGCTTTTCCAGCGCAGCCATTTCTTTTTCCAGCGCATCATGCTTCTGTTTCATAGCTGCATTTATTGCAACGGCTTCATCCTTTTCGGCTTCAGCTCGTCTCTTATCGTTTTCTATAGCTGATATGACATCTTCAAACTCGATGTCTCCACGCTCTATCAACTGGCTTGCATGTTGGATTATTTCCTCGTTCAAACCAAGCTTTTTTGATATTTCAAAGGCATTTGATTTACCCGGCATTCCTATGGTCAGCCTGTATGTCGGGCTAAGTGTCTCCACATCGAACTGCATCGACGCATTTTCTACGCCATCGTTGGACAGCGCATATTTTTTTATTTCGTTATAATGAGTAGTCGCTACCGTGGTCACGCCTTTCGCCAGCAGACTGTCCAGCACCGCTATAGCCAGTGCCGCTCCCTCAGTAGGGTCCGTCCCTGCTCCCAGCTCGTCCAGAAGTACCAGTGAATGTTCATCGGCATTCTCAACGATTTCCACTATGTTCTTCATGTGCGATGAAAACGTGGAAAGACTCTGCTCTATGCTCTGTTCATCACCTATATCCGCAAAGATATCGCTGTATATAGGTATGCAGCTTTCTGATGAAGCCGGTATATGCATACCGCTCTGAGCCATCATCGCCAAAAGTCCTATGGTCTTCAGTGTGACAGTTTTTCCGCCTGTATTTGGTCCCGTAACCACCAGCGTCTTATATTCTTTACCAATATCTACGTTTATCGGCACGACCTTCTTCGCATTCAGCAAAGGATGCCTGCCCTCTTTTATGCTTAAATATCCCGCCTCATCTATCTTAGGTTCCTCGCCGCCCATTCTTTGTGACAACTTTCCCTTGGCCATTATAAAGTCAAGCTTTACCAGAATGTCCTGGTTGTTGACTATGTCATGATAGCATTCTCCGACCTTGTCTGACAGATCCTGCAATATCCTGGCAATCTCAGCCTGTTCTGCCAGTTCCAGCTCCCTAAGCTCGTTGTTAAGGTTTACTATGACCTGAGGTTCTACAAACAAAGTCGCACCACCCTTTGACTGGTCATGAACTATGCCCGGGAACCTGGTCCTGTGCTCCTGTTTTACCGGTATTACGTATCTTCCATCTCTTATGGTCACTATGGAATCCTGGAGATAGGTTTTATTATCTGCATTATTGACGATTTGATTCAATCTGTTTCTAATTGCATCGTTTTGCCGCAGAATGCCGCGCCTGATGCTGCGAAGTTCAGACGATGCAGTATCTGCCATTTCATCTTCTGACAAAATGCACCTGTCTATTTCCTCCTCCAGCCTTGGATGTGTGACTATGAGTTCAGCCAGTGACATAATCAAGGGCATCGGTGGAATATCACCATTTAAAAATCCCTTGACTCTGCTGGCAATTGACAGATTAAAATGAACCTGAAGTAGCTGTTTCATAGTCAGGCAACCGCCTTTTCTCGCCAGATTCACAGACGGTGATATATCGTAAAGGCCCTCTGTCGGCAGTGGGCCTTTACGCACAATAAGGTCAACCGCCTCAGTGGTTGACCTTAATTCTTCTGAAATAGCGCGCGAATCAATACCGGGGCTAAGCTGGTCAGCGATTTTCCTTGACAGTTCGCTGCCGGCTTCCTCTTTCAAAAGCTCGATTATTTTATTGTATTCTAATACCTCGATCGATTTGCCGTTCATCTAAGTTACCTTTGTAAGTGTTATTCCTTCTGCAGTTTTTCCAACTCGCTCTTCAGCTGGATGTTTTCCATCTGCAGATCGAAAATCGAGTTTTCGTACTCGTTGCACTTTTTCTCAAGTTCCTGGAATCTTGCTTCCCCTTCCTTGCCCTGATCTTTAAGCTTCGCCATGTTGTCCTTGGACTGCATGTAGTTCTTTTTGGAATCCTCCCACATTTTCATGTAGTAATTTGCATCCTTTTCCAGCTGTTCGTTTGTGGTCTTCATATGCTCGATCTCATCAAGATTATCAAAATATTCTTCAGCAATATTTATTGCTGACAAAACAGCCAGCCCGCTGGTAACATTTCTACCGGTAATCTTGGAAATAGTATGCATTTTTTCATCCACATATTCAGCAATTTTCTGTATCTGCTCCTGTGACTTGTCACCGATAACAGAATACTCCTGTCCAAAAATCCTGACCTGCACTTTGTCGCTCATGGTATCACCTTCCACTTTCTTAATCGTTGCACTAGTCACGCAGAGCTGCGCCGAATTTATCCTTCAGCATTTCCGTTACGCCTGCATGTACTTTGTCAACTTCCTCATCAGTAAGTGTCTTATTATCATCTCTATAGGTGAGACTGAATGCCACGCTCTTCTTACCTTCTTCTACCTGCTCTCCTCTATAAACATCGAAAAGTTTAACTCCTTTAAGTAATTCAGTACCCGCTTCTTTTATAGCATATTCAAGCTCTCCAACTGACAGATCTTCATCCACAGTTATGGCAATGTCTCTTGAACTTGCAGGATATTTTGGTGGCTGATGATACTGAACTTCTTTGTTGGATAATTCAACTATTAGATCAAAGAACAATTCGCAGCAGTATGTTTTAACACCGATTCCGAAGTTCTCTGCAACGTCAGGATGAACTTCACCCATTATTCCAAGCTCCACATCTTCGCCATTGCTATCGTTTGTAACTATCCTTGCACATCTGCCCGGATGGTAAACTCCATATTCACTTTCCGCTACAAATTTCAGATCATCGATTCCCAGCTTCTCAAGGAGTGCACAAATCATTCCTTTTAGGGTGAAGAAATCCATATCGTTTCCATAGCCCCCTATAGTCAGGTTTATCGACTCATCAGGGAGTCCATCTGCCTGAATAAGGTTCTTCATGAATGTTGTGCCGATTTCATAGGCCTTTACCCACTCAACGTTTCTCGAGTAGTTTCTACCCAGAGTTTCAAGCATACCCGGCGTCAGTATTGTTCTCAGCGCTGCTGTATCCTCGCCCATCGGGTTGATTATTTGAACAAAGTTTCTCTCCCATGAATCCTCATCTATTCCGGTCATGTCGAGTATCTTGTTATTGCTGAAGGAGAACGTCTCAATCTCGTTGGCGCCCATGCCGCAGAAAGTATTTCTGGCCAGTTCTCTCATCTTCCAGCTGTCAGAAACCTCTGACTGTGTCGCACATTCTGTAAGAGTCATAGGCAGATTGTCATATCCGTACATTCTTGCTACTTCTTCTACGTAATCGACTTCCTCCAGCAGATCCTGTCTGATAGTAGGCGGAGTAATAAACATGTCATCTCCCTCGCCTGTAACAGTCATTTCAAGCTTTTTGAAATAGAGTTCCATCTGTTCTCTTGGAATATCAGTACCCAGTACTTTGTTTATCCTGCTAACTCTGGCCTTAACAGTAGGAGCCTCTTCTGGATTTTTATATACATCTACTGAACCAGTCAGGACCTTGCCGCAATCCAGCATCTCTACCAGCTTGCAGACTCTGTCGGCTGCAGCCTCGCAGAGATTAGGATCTATTCCCTTCTCATATCTGCCAGATGCTTCTGTTCTCAGATTCAGTTTCTTTGCAGTCATTCTGACGCTTGATCCCAGGAAGTTAGCAGATTCTATCACAACAGTGTTGGTGTCGTCCTCGATCTCTGAATTGAGTCCTCCCATTACGCCTGCTACTGCAACAGGTTTTTCAGCGTCGTTTATCATCAGCATGTCATCATCGAGCTCACGTTCAGTTCCGTCAAGAGTGGTAAATTTATCACCTTTCTTAGCCGTGTCAACTATAATGTGATTTCCAGCGATGCTTCTGATATCGAAAGCATGCAGCGGCTGACCATATTCGAGCATTACGAAGTTTGTGATATCTACCATGTTGTTTATAGGTCTCATGCCTGCTGCCATTAGCCTTTTCTGCAGCCACCATGGTGACTGTTCGATTTTTACATCTTTGATTATTCTGGCGGTGTATCTCTTGCAAAGGTCTGATTTTACATCTACCTTGATGTAGTCTGATGCCTGCTCATCTGTCTTCTTGCAATCCGTGTCCGGATATCTCATCTTCTCATCAAAGGTTGCTGCTGCTTCTCTTGCCATTCCCAGCATTGAAAGGCAGTCTGGCCTGTTAGGTGTTATCTCAAAGTCAACTACGCTGTCTTCCAGGCCCAGTACTTCTGCAAAGTCTTCACCTAAGTGATCGCTCCAGTCTCCCGGAAGGATCCATATGCCATCCTTTGATGCAAAAGGTGCAACTTTATCGTCAAAGCCAAGCTCTGATGCCGCACAAAGCATACCGTTACTTTCAACTCCGCGGAGCTTCCCCTTTGTTATCTTCACTCCACCTTCAACCTTAGGCTGGCCGTGAAGCGGACCGGGTATACGGCTGTTATGGACTGCTACTGGAACAAAGGCACCTTCGAACACATTGTCCGCGCCTGTTACTATCTGCAGCATACCATCCTTACCCATATCAAGCTCGCATATCACAAGCTTATCTGCATCCGGGTGCTTAACTATCTTATTTATTCTTCCCAGCTTTACGCCTTGTATTCCAGTGCCGATCTCGTCACAGGTCTCGATATTTGAACCTGACATGATCATGCGATCACAGAATTCTTTGACCGACACGTTTATATCTACATAGTCTTTCAACCATCCAACTGATACTAGCATTAATTAGACCTCCTTATTTGAACTGATCGATGAATCTCATATCGTTCTCAAAGAGCAATCTGATGTCATCGATACCATACTTCAGCATCGCGATTCTTTCCACGCCCATTCCAACGGCAAAGCCCGTATACTTTTCAGTATCGATGCCGCCAACCTGATGTACGTGTGGATGAGTCATTCCACATCCAAGTATCTCGATCCAGCCGCTTCCCTTACAAACGTTGCAGCCTTTGCCTCCGCACTTGAAGCAGGAAACATCCATCTCAGCGCTTGGCTCCGTAAACGGGAAGTGATGAGGTCTGAATTTGGTTCTAGTTTCAGGTCCGAAAAGTTCTTTGGCCATGTGGTCCAGGGAACCCTTCAGATCAGCCATGGTTATACCCTCTCCTATTACCATCATTTCTACCTGATGGAAAGTATGTGAATGGGTAGCATCTGGCGTATCACACCTGTAGCATCTGCCCGGTGCGATGATTTTATACGGCAAAGGTAATTCCTTTACGGCTCTTACCTCGCAAGTCGATGTGTGTGGTCTGAGCACGATATCAGGGCTGATATAAAAAGTATCAGTCAAGTCCCTCGCCGGATGTGTCTCCGGTGCATTCAGACCATCGAAAGCATTGAAGGTGGTGTCTACGTCCGGTCCTTCATATACTGAATATCCCATAGTTTTGAATATGTCTACGATCTCATTTACAGTCTGGGTGATAGGATGCTGAACTCCGATCACTACTTCCTTGCCCGGCTCGGTCACATCGATCTTCTCCGCTTTGAATTTAGCTTCCTTTGCCTGTGACTTTACTGCCTCTACCTTGGAGGATAGCATCTGTTCAAACTCGGATTTAACTTTATTGGCAGCCATACCAAGCTCTTTTTTCTCCTCTGGAGCCAGCTTACCCATGCCTCTGAGTATTTCTGTCAACTGTCCCTTCTTACCAAGGATCTTGACCCTTATCTCTTCAGTTTCAGCCAGAGATGAAGCTTTGTTCAACTGCTCTTTGGCTTCTTCCAAAACTTTTTCTAATTTTTCCTGCATTTTCTTACCTCGTTAATTTATTTGATCATGCTTGCTGTCTCATGGCCTCATACATAAGTATTCCAGCCGCCACAGAAGCATTCAATGATTCCAGTTTTCCTTTCATCGGTATTGTCACCTTGATATCGGCTTTTTCTATAAGCTCAGGATCGCAGCCGCCTCCCTCGTTACCGATTACCAGCGCTACACCTTTCTTTATATCGACATCAAAGTAATACCTGTCGTCGTTCAAGCATGTCACAGCCAGCTTTTTCCCCAGCTTTGCAACAAGCTCCATCAACTCCCTACCATCCTCGACTGAGACGATAGGGATCCTAAAGACTGATCCGGCCGCTGCGCGGACTATCTTCGGTGAATAAACGTCTGCAGTTCCTTTGATGCAGATCACACCGTCATATCCAGCACCCTCAGCGGTCCTGATTATGGTCCCGATATTGCCCGGATCCTGCAGTCTGTCCAGCACCACGAAATTACTTCCAGGTCCGTTTATGTCTATCAGCTGTTCCACAGTATATTCGTTTTTCCTGACCATAGCCATTATTCCCTGACTGGTTTCAGTCTGGGCCAGAAGTTCAAACATTTTCTCATCGAGAATGTATCCATCCCTGAGGAATTCTTCCTCATATCCGGAGCCCTCGCGGATCAAAAGTGCATCGATATCGACACCCGCATCCAGAGCATCAGAAATCAGGTTGGCGCCCTCTATGATATATCGACCTTCCCGATCTCTATATTTTTTCTGCGCTAGCCTGCTGCATTCTTTGAATATTTTGTTTTCTCTGGACGTTATTTTCTTGTTCATAATTATTAATAAAAAGCCGGCTTGTTTCACCGGCTTTCAAACTAAGCTACACTACTTATTGTTTAAAAAAGTTGGTATATCGAATTTAGAATCCGATATGTCCTCATCTCTAGTCTCCTTAAATATCTCTTCTAATGTAACCTCCGTGCCTTCCAGCCCGTCTTCGGTAATTATCTTCTTAGGTCTGCTCTCGTCAAGATGACTGTAATTGATAGGTGTCAGTTCATCGTCACCCTTGCCATCTCCGAATCCTGTCGCGATAACAGTGATTTCGATTTCGTTATTCATGTCTTCATTTACTGAAGCACCGAATATCAGGATAGCATCCTTATCAGCCTGCTCTTCTACGAGACTTGCAATTTCGTTGACTTCCATCATGCCGAGATCATATCCACCTGCAACGTACAGGAGTATAGCTCTTGCACCCTGAATCCTGGTCTCAAGCAATGGACTTTCGATAGCCGCCTGAACAGCGTCTTTGGCCCTGCTGTCTCCTGTTCCATGCCCAACGCCCATATGAGCGATTCCTCTGTCCGTCATGACCGATCTCACGTCGGCGAAGTCTACGTTTATCAAAGCGAAATCCGAAATCAGATCGGATATTCCCTGAACACCCTGTCTCAATACATCATCTGCCATTGCAAATGCGTCTATCATCGTTGTGTTCTTTTCACAGTTCTGGAGCAACTTGTCATTAGGTACTACTACCAGTGAATCGACATATTTCTTCAGGAACTCCAGTCCCAGATTTGCCTGATCCATTCTCTTCTTTCCTTCGAAAGAGAACGGCTTAGTTACAACGCCTACAGTCAGAATACCCATATCCTTTGCTGCCTTGGCGATTATTGGTGCGGCTCCCGTTCCCGTTCCGCCGCCCATGCCTGCTGTGATGAACACCATATCAGCGCCCTCCAGCATATCAGCTATATCGTCCAGCGTCTCTTCTGCTGATCTCTGCCCGATTTCCGGATTTCCGCCAGCTCCAAGACCTCTTGTCAGCTTTTCGCCGATCTGAACCTTTACTTCTGAATTGCATCTTCCTAATGCCTGCTTATCAGTATTTATCGCTATATAATCTACTCCCTGTAAATTAGCTTCCAACATTCGGTTCAATGCATTACATCCTGCACCACCTACGCCGATAACTTTAATTACAGCCGAGTTTTCCTGTCCATTCTCGAATTGCAACATAACCACTGCCTCCTTGGATCCCATCATAATTACAAATATTTTATCATATTATGCATTGCTTTGCACCATTTTTTTACTAAAAAGCAGGGGAAAACGACATATAATTATGTTCTCCCAAACTTATTGTTCCTCTTTTTGTACCATTTTTAAATAATCTGTTGACAACTTTCTGCAAATCGCCGCTGTCTATAGACTTTTTCATCTGCGTCGGAGTACCCTTTACAACCAGAGTATCCGTGATGTACGCCTTTATGATCAGGTTAGACACATCGATTTTTTTGAAGTAGAAGTCACCCTTTTTCATGGAATTTATCATTTTAAGGGTTGTGCTCAGTGTCTGTTTTTCTACAGCCTTGACCTTTTCTCCCACTTCCATCTTGCTCAGCGTCAGTCCTTTGAGCACCGTCACCTCCGGTTCTACCTCTGTTATTCTAAGTACTCGCCCGTTTACATCAATTACGACATATTTGTTACCATATACCAGCGCTGCGACCTGCTTGCGCTCAGTTACATGTATCACCAGAGTATTGGGCAGCTTTCGCGAAACCTTTATATCAGAGAAATACGAATTGGCCGACAGCCTGTCTTTGATCTCTGATTTACCAGCCTGGAAGAAAATGTTCTTTCCCTTGGTGACATTTGCCATATTAATTACTTCTTCATCGGTGTAATAACTGTTGCCAGTAACATCTATGTGTTTTATATCAAAGAAACTGGACGTGATGAACACGATCAACGCCGCTATCACGCCTACGATTATTAAGAAGCGCACTAAGTAGTGCTTCTTTTTTCTAACTTTTTTCTCTCTTCCTATTTCTTTGTATTCAATCTCTTCGTCCATCGATTTTCCCTTCGCAAATCGTATTATAAATTCTGTCAGTCGCATCTTTAGGTGCACACTCTCTACTTGCTTCACCCATTTTGCTCAGCGACTCACGATCATTCTTGAGTTTGAAAACCTCATCTATCAAGACATCAGCAGTAAGATTTTTTTCTTCGATCAAAATCGCTCCGCCTCTGTCTGCAACTGACTTGGCATTGAAATACTGGTGATTTCCTGTCACATTTGGTGACGGTATCAAAATCGATGCTCTGCCGCAGACACAAGTCTCCGCAACCGAAAGCGCACCCGCTCTGCTGATTATCAAATCAGAAGCTCCCAGATAATTCTGCATGTCATTAATGTATGATTCGATTCTAATGTTGTCAGAAAGTACTATACCTTCTGACTTTACTTTTGCCAGTATCTCATCATAATACTGGCTTCCCGTGCCATATACCAGCACGGTATTTTTCTCACCGTTGAGCTTTTTCATGAGCTCAAAGACAACCTCATTTATTTTTTCTGCGCCCTGGCTGCCGCCGAAAGAAAATACCACAAAGTCATCTTTGTGTATTCCCAGGCTGGCTCTGGCCGTTGCCCTATCTACATCAAAAAACCTTGAACGTACTGGATTGCCTACGACCACATGCTTTTCTGGTTCTTTAAAAAAGTGTGCGGCTTCTGGGAATCCCAGAAATACATTTGTAACAAATTTTTCAAGGACTTTGTTCGCCATCCCCGGGTAAGCATTCTGCTCATGCAGATAGCACCTTGCGCCATATTTATGTCCTGCATAAATAACAGGTATGCAAACATATCCACCCGTGCCTATTACAACATCAGGCTTGAAGCGCTTCATGATTTTCATAGACTGTCTAATGCCTTTTAGATTGCTGAATCCCGTATCGAATATCTTGAGCACGTTGCTTCTGTCCAGCCATTTGGCCGCAACAAGCTCCATCGGATAGCCAGTCCCAGGTACGATGTCCTTTTCAAGTCCTATATAATTTCCCACGTATAAAATTTCAGAATCTGGAGACTTCTCTTTAATTTTATCCGCAATAGCTATTGCCGGATAAATGTGTCCTCCGGTTCCTCCGCCTGTTACGATGACTCTCATATTCTTTCCCTGCTTTCTCTTGCTAATCCTGCACGATGTCTTCTAAGCCTCGGCTCAGGTGCTTCTGCTTTCTGGCACTGTCTTGATACATTGAGTATCACTCCCGCAGCCCCCATAAATATCCATAGAGCATTACCGCCATAGCTTACAAACGGTAAAGCTACTCCAGTAGGAGGCATTGATGACGTCACTACAGCCACATTTAGTACGACTTGAATACCTATCATCAGCGCTATTCCACCTGCAAGGTACATTCCAAATCTATCCGGTGCATTCATAGTAATGATAAAGCATCTCCAGATTAGTACAGCAAATACCGTTAGCAATATCAGCACGCCGACAAATCCAAGCTCTTCTCCAATTATTGCCAGAATAAAATCGTTCTGCGGTTCAGGCAGATAAAGGTTCTTTTGTACACTCTTACCAAGTCCCAGTCCAAATAGACCGCCTGTGCCTAATGCGAGTAAAGACTGAACAGCCTGGAATCCATCTCCCTGCGGATCCGCAAAAGGATTAGTAAAGCTTGTCAGTCGTGAGGCCCAATATGTACCGCTTTTGCTTATTGCAAACAAACCTCCGCCGCCAATCACCAGCATTCCAATTATATATTTCCATTCAAGTCCTGCAAGGAACATCATTCCTACAACGATTCCACAAACCGTTATTGCCGTTGACAGGTTTGGCTGCTTAACGATCAATCCGCCAAATACGCCAGCAAACAGGAGCAATGGCAGTACGCCTTCTTTAAATGAAAGTATTCTGGTCGAGTCCTTTGCCAGAAAGGCGGCAACGAATACTATGACCGCCACCTTGGCAATCTCTCCCGGCATTATATTCAAAGGTCCCAAGGAAATCCACCTCGTAGCTCCGTTTACAGTAGTTCCAATGGGTGTAAACAATAATACCAGAAGTATCAGACTGATTACCACCAGAGCCATCGATAGTTTCCGCAAAATGTGATAGTCTATCACCGACATGAACGCCATTATGACGAATCCCGTCAATGCGAAGAACAGCTGCTTTTTCAAATATCCAAACGGTGAACCTGTATCGTTCAAAGAGTTATAATAGCTAGCGCTGAACACCATTACCACGCCAAAAATCACCAACGCTGTAACCAGCAGTATGATGGTGAAATCGCATGGTTTCTGTTTTTTTACGTGTGCCCAGAATTTTGACATTTTCCCTACCTGTTCAATCTGCTTACGCAATCCTTGAAGTGGTCGCCTCTTTGTTCAAAGTTGTCATACATGTCCCAGCTGGCACATGCAGGTGACAATAGCACTGAATCTCCAGGTACCGCTATTTCGCTTGCTTTTCTAACACATTCGTCCATATCCTTGCAGTAGATATAATCCTTGAATCCCTGCTTGTCTGCTGCTTCCTGAATGAAATGTGCATCTCTTCCCAAAAGTATCATTGTCTTGACTCTGCCCGGAAATTCCTTTACGAATGCATCGAACTCCTGACCCTTGGCATCGCCGCCTGCAATGAGTATGATATTATTCTCAATAGCTTTAAGTGCTGTGATGGATGCATCAGTATTGGTGCCCTTAGAATCGTTGTAATACTTGACTCCGTTTACTTCGTCGCAGTATTCTATTCTGTGCTCAACACCGGCGAACGCCCTCATCGCTTCTGCTATGATTGCAGGCTCTATTCCTGCAAAGTATGATATGGCTGCAGCCGCTAGAGCGTTCTGCAGATTGTGTTTTCCTATTATTTTAAGTTCATCGGCGCCACAGATTTCTATGATTTCGCCCGCTTCGTTTTTAATGACGATCTTACCATTTTTAACAAATGCACCAAAATCCAGTTCAGATTCGCTGCTGAATGGTACCACCTTAGCTTTGCAGCCTGATGCCAGTTTCAGACAGGTTTTGTCGTCAAAGTTAATGACCAGATAATCATTTTCAGTCTGATTGGCAAAAATCTTGGACTTTGCAGCTCCATATGCCTGCATAGTGTGATGTCTGTTCAAATGATCTGGCGTCAGATTCAATATGGCTGAAACAACAGGTTTGAAATACTTGGTAGTCTCCAACTGAAAACTGCTGGTTTCTGTTACAAGCCAATCGCTTTCCGAAGCATCTGCGGATGCTGAAATTACTGCAACTCCAATATTTCCGACGACGTACGTTTTACGCCCGGACTTTTTAAAAATGTCTCCCACCAGTGAGGTTGTAGTTGTCTTACCGTTGGTTCCCGTTATTGCTATGTAATTGCCTTTTCCGATCCTGTAAGCTATCTCCAGCTCACCTATTACTTCTGCGCCCTTTTCCTTCGCTTCCTGTATAAAGCTCAATTCCGGACTCACGCCTGGGCTCAGTATAAGCATATCGAACGCTGCAAGGTCTGGCGGCAGCATGTCCAAATACATTGTTGCACCGCGGCCTCTGAAATATGTGATCAAATTGGCATCTATCTCTGTTTCCTTCTTTGAGTCCTGAATAAAAACGTTTGCTTCCAGCTTAAGCATGGCCTGGGCCGCTGCAATACCGGATTTTCCAAACCCAACTATCAGTACGTTTTTTCCCTTCATATTATCATGATTAGTTCTCATTACTCTTCATCTCCATTACCATTACTAACCTTAGAATATCATTATCAAATAAGCTATCACGCAGCTTATCGCCGCGATGATCCAGAACATCACAACTACTCTTGGCTCTTTCATTCCGCCCAGCTCATAGTGATGATGTATAGGCGTCATCCTGAACACTCTCTTGCCTGTGGTCTTGAATGAAACCACCTGTATAATAACTGAAACCGCTTCCATTACAAATACAAAGCCTGCGAACGGTATCAGCAGTTCTGCCTTAGTCATAAGTATAGCCGCCGTAATGCCGCCTCCCAAAGCCATAGAACCGGTATCTCCCATGAATATCTGTGCAGGATATTTGTTGAAAAAGATAAATCCTATGCATGCTCCGGTAACTGCCAGGCAGTAAACCGCACTTGAATATGCGGCAAAGTGTATGCTGATCAATGCAAAGGTAAATGCAAATATTGCCGTAGTGCCCGAACAAAGTCCATCCAGGCCATCAGTAAGATTAACGCTGTTAGCCATTGCAACCATAACAAAGATCACAAAAGGTATAAACCACATGCCGAAATCCACGTCTCTGTTTATAAACGGGATCCAGACGTTGGTACTGATGCCTGTGTATTTCAATATGTAATATCCGAATGCCCCTGCAAAAATAATCTGCAGCAGAAGCTTCTGCCAAGCTCTTAAGCCAAGGTTATGCTTCTGGGATACTTTTATGAAATCATCTGCAAAACCGATCAGTCCAAACAGCAGGCCGCAGACCATTATAGCTACCATATCGTGTGTCAGCTTGGTGCCTATCAATGATGCCAGGATTATTGCCGCATATATGGCAATTCCGCCCATGGTAGGAGTTCCTTCTTTTGCGAGATGGGATTTAGGTCCCTCCTCTCGAATAAACTGCTGGAACTGCTTATGCTTCAAAATTGGTATTTCTATCGACGTAAATACTGATGATGCCATAACTGCCAATGCTATTACAACAATTATTTGGTAAGCTCTCATTATTCTTCCCCTATTCGCTCAATAATTTTTCTACAACTTTTTCCATCTCCAAGGATCTGGATGCTTTAACGAGTACTACATCGCCCTGCTCAATGAGTGAATTAAGTTCAGGATAAAGTTTCTCCTTGGATTCGAACCAGAGCGCCCTTCCTTTGTTGCAGGATTCTGCGCCCTTTACAATATCCTTTGCCTTCTCCTCTATGCCGACGATAAGTTCAACTCCACTTTCTGCTGCGAAACGTCCGACCTCTTCGTGGTATTTGACCGAATCCGGTCCCAGCTCATTCATTCCACCAAGTATTACTACCTTTCTGCCGCCCTTGGTATTTACCAGGGTAGAGATTGCGGATTTCATTGAATCAGGCGCCGCATTGTAAGTGTCGTCGATGACTTTGATTCCGTTAGCCTCTTTAAGCGAAAGACGTTTTTCTGTCAACCTCAAATTTGCAAGTCCCTTTACAGCCTGATCCAGCGATACCCCTATCTGCATGCATGCTGCAGTTGCAAGCGCAGCATTGATTGCATTGTGAGCACCGGGAACAGCCAGTACGACCTGTCTTTCCTTGTTCAAAGTCTTTAATGTAAATTTTATACCATCCTCACCTAAATCGCAAATATCGCATACATGGTAATCTTCGCCTTCATCGCCTCCGGCAGTTACCACTTTATATGTGCCTTTGATATCCGATCTGTTGAGAAGATCGCATGACTCGTTGATCACGAGCACATTATCTGGTCCAAAATAATCTGTGATCTCCATCTTGGCCTTGCGTATGTTCTCACGACTGCCGAGATTCTCCAGATGAGATATGCCGATGTTGGTGATTATGCCCACATCAGGCCTCGTAATATCTACGAGACGATGTATCTCTCCGAAGTGATCCATTCCTTCTTCCAGGACCGCAACTTCCATAGTATCGTCAAGTGAGAATATTGTCAATGGTACTCCGATATCATTATTGAAATTTCCCACAGTTCTTCCTGTCTTATACTTCTCACTGCAAATGTAATATACCATATCGCGAGTAGTCGTCTTGCCGACGCTCCCCGTAACCGCTATTACTTTGACGTTTAATTTGCCCAGGTAATACTTTGCCAAAGCCTGCAGTGCTGCCAGAGTGTCGTCAACCAGAATTACATTGCATCCATCAGTGCCAGCTGCCGCTTCTTCCTCTGACAGAACGATTGTCCTGCAACCGTTTTCTACTACCTGCGGAATGAACTTGTGGGCATCGTGTACCTCACCAACGATCGGAAAAAATACATCATTAACCCCAGTTTTTCTGGAATCCGTGGAAACTCCGCTTACCTCGGCATTGCCGTCGCCGTCGATAAGCTTGCCTGCAGTTGCTTTTACTATTTCATTTACCGTGATTGCATTCATCGAATTGATTCCTTTACTTTCTATAGATATATACCGTGTCGCCTCTGCTGACCTGTTTGCCTGCCTTCGGGTACTGATCGACTACCTTGAAGTCAGTACTGCTGTTTGTGGATGGTGAAATCTTATATTTCAATCCATAGCTTCCAAGTATACCTATGGCATCGCTTACGCTCTTGCCTGTAACACTTGGTACATAGACCACTGATGAGCTGAGAGCCTTAGCTTCAGCTTTCGTGTACTTAGGACTGATTTCCAGGTATGTCAGCGCGTTCTTCAGGAACGTTCTTGCTATAGGTGCTGCAGTAACACTACCATATTGTACTCCCTTTGGGCTGTCTACTACTACCAGCACTGCCAGCTTTGGATTTTCCATAGGCGCCATGCCTATGAATGATGACCATGTATCATTAGAATACTTGCCATTTTCCGCCTTGTTGGCTGTGCCTGTCTTACCGCCAATTCTATATCCGGTGATCTTGGCATTTCCACCGCCGCCCTTTGATACTACGTATTCCATAATATCTTTCATCTCGCTGGCGGTCTTGGATGATATTACCTTTCTCACCTGCTGCGTCTTATAAGTCTTTACTGTCTTACCATTGGAATCAGTCAGTTTCTTAACGATTCGCGGCTTCATCAGTATTCCGTCATTGCCTATTGAGCAAACCGCTGTCAAAAGCTGTATTGGCGTTACAGCGATTCCCTGTCCATAAGCCATGGTAGCCAGATCTACATTTGTCAGACTCGATTCATCCTTTATGATGGCTGATGTCTCTGCCGGAAGATCGACATGGGTAATATCGGTGATTCCAAACATCTCCAGATAATTGTAATATTTATGTTTTCCAAGAGCAAGGGCCAGCCTAACCTGTATCGGGTTGCAGGAATTACCTACTGCCTGTACCAGATTTTCCGCTCCATGACCTCCAAGGTCCCAGCAGTGGAGTGTCGTACCATCAACATTGATAGAGCCGCTGTCATAGTACCTGGTGCTTGGAGTGGTAACTCCTTCTTCCAATGCCGAAGAAGTCGTTATCAGCTTAAACGTAGAACCAGGCTCGTACAGACCGCTGACTATCGGATTGTTCCAAAGCCTGCTCAAGTATTTGCTCTGTGCCTTTGATGACAGCTTATTGTAATATGCCCTTGCCGACTTTGTCAGCGGTTCCGTAGCATCGTTAGGATCGAAGCTGGGATTCGTGACCATGGCCAGGATATCCCCCGTCTTTGGGTCCATAACCAGGCACATTATGCGCTTTGCCTTGGTCTTTTTCATGCCGGAAGCAACTGCCTTTTCAGCATAATGCTGCAGCACTTCATCTATGGTCAGCTGAACATTATATCCATCCTTGGCCTGATAGTATTTCTGGCTTCCGTACGACAAAGTTTCACCGTTGATATCGGTTTCCTTTATCCATCTTCCTGCAACACCGCTGAGATAACTGTCAAATTCAGCTTCTATTCCCGTTCTGCCTTCATTATCATCGTTAACGCTTCCCAGGACCTGTGCTGCCGTACTGCCCAGAGGGTAATATCTCTTGGTATTTTCCGCCACCTCAAGTCCAGTAATATCCAGCGCTTTAACTTTGTCTATGGTCGTCTTATTTAAATACTTTGCTATCTTCAACAGTGCAGATTTGGATGTCATGCCTTCCTTGACCGTCGAAGCCTTTTTGTCGAGTATGACCGCCAGTTTTGAACTGAGTTCATCTATCTGCGATGATGAGTAGTTTTTCTTTATCTGTGCCGGTCTTACCCATACCGAATAGCAGGTCGCACTGGCAGCAAGGGCCTGACCATTAGTGTCGTATATTGACCCTCTCTTTGCTTCCAGCGGGATGTCACTGGTCTGCTGATTTATCGCCTTCTGGCTGTACTCATCAGCCTTGACGATCTGTATCCAGGCTGTTCTAAACGCGAGTATGATAAATAATGCCATTATTATTACAAAGGCCAAAATAATTCTTTTTTTGTTCATCATCCTCGGTTTTGCCATATATTACTCCATTAAAAATACCAGACAGCTAATCGTATATTCAGTTGTCTGGCAAACTTTCTCTATTAAATTATAATCTAAATCGCGACATTAATAAAGACTAATTATTCATCTGACAGCTTTAGTTATAAGCTTCTTTTTTAATCACCGTGGCAAAGTTCCCCTTTGGCTTATCGCTGTTGGTGATATAAATGCATTCATCAGAAGTCGGATATCTCATTCCAAGCTTTGTGGTCGCAACCTTTTCAATATGTTCAATGTTATTGGACGTTTTGATCTGTACGTTAAGCGTCTCGACTTCCCCCTGCAGCGCCGTATTTTTGTCGATAAGCTCATTGTTTTCACAACGCAGCTCAGCAGCATACGCAGTCAACACGACCATCGCTATACAAATGATGCCCGCAATCACTATTGTCAATAAAATTCTTCTTTTGTCTTGAACACTCATTTCACTTACCTCAAAATTCCACGATCTTAAATCTTTTCACACACCCTGAGCTTGGCGCTCCTGGCTCTAGGGTTTCCCTCCAGTTCCTCGTCATCAGCTATTATAGGTTTGCCGGTGACTTTTATAACATCAGCTACCTTGCCGCATACGCAGACCGGAAATTCCGGTGGGCATGTACAAGGATTAGCCCTTTTGACAAATTTGTTCTTTACTATCCTGTCCTCCAGTGAATGGAAGGATATGATGCAAAGCCTGCCGCCACTGTCCAGCACATCAAAGAAATCATCGATGGCATTTTCAAGCTGTCCCAGTTCGTCATTTACCTCTATGCGTATCGCCTGAAAAGTTCTTTTGGCAGGATGCGGCCCGTCTCTCCTTGCTTTCGCAGGAATTGCGGCCTTGATTATATCTACTAACTGACCGGTAGAAGTGATGGGGCCGTCCTTTCGACCCTCTACTATGAACGATGCTATCCTTGCGGCCCATCTTTCTTCACCGTATTCAGATATCACTCTGGTCAATTCTTTTTGACTATATGTATTTACGACATCATATGCTGTAAAGTTATCATCCTGATTCATTCGCATGTCGAGAGGCGCGTCCTGCATGTAGGAAAATCCCCTTTCGGCATTGTCCAGCTGAAATGACGAAACTCCAAGATCCAGGAGTGCGCCATTTATTTTATCGATTCCTGTTTCAGCAAGGACCGACTTTATGTCAGAATAGTTGCTCTGGACGAATATCTTATTGCAGTTGAATTCTTCCAGTCTCTTCTTTGCTGCCTCTAAAGCATCTGTGTCTCTATCTATACCGATCAGTGTTCCTTTAGGCGACAGCTTCTCACAAATGTGATATGAGTGTCCGCCACCACCGATCGTTCCATCTACATATATTCCATCGGGATCGATATTGAGATTCTCAATACACTGCTCAAGCAGTACCGGAGTATGTCTGAATTCCATAATCGGCCTCTAAAAGTTGTACTTTTCAAGAGCGCTAGCAAATTCTTCTGTATCCATCTTGCCTTCGTTGTCAGGTGTTTCCCAGATATCCTTGCTCCAGATCTCGATTTTCTTCATCGCACCCATAGTTACCAGTTCTTTGGTTATCTTGGCATACGATTTAAGCTCTACAGGAATTATTATTCTGCCCTGTTTATCAAATTCGCACTCTGTAGCATTCGCACAAAAGTGTCTGATAAAAGCTCTTATCTTAGGATCTGACTCAGGGAGCTCTGCGATTTTCTCCATTTGCTTGTCCCAGTCAGCAGTTGAGTAAATGTAGAGACATGTATCCAGACCCTTGGTAAGCACGCATTTGCCTCCCAGCTGATCTCTGTGTTTCGAAGGCACGATAAGCCTGTTTTTCGCATCTATGGAATTGTAGTATGTTCCCATAAACATAGGCTTCCTCCTTCTTATACAGCTCTACTATTTTATGTAACTCCATTCTACACCACTTTCCACCACTTTTCAACAATTTAGTAACTATCTGATAACAGAATCACCACTTTTTTGTTGAATTTTCACCTATTTGCAAGGCAAAAAATAAAAAAGCCACTACATGTAGTGGCTTTTCACTATTAACATCCCAATATATCAACTATCTCTTGTTGCTAAAAATAGGCCTTTGTTTCTTCTGTTTAGGGTAGTAATTCCGGCGGCGTTTACCGCTTCTTCCATATCTGTTACGCCCGAAGCCGCCGACCAGCAGCACTATGAGCAGTATGATCGCTGCTATAACTATAATTGCTATGGCGATCATAATGCTGAACATCTTGTTAGGCTGTTTAATGAGATGGGCAGGATTGAAGCTGGAATCATATACTATTCTTCCGTCCGTACTACCATATTTAGAAGGTATCGTGCTTCCAAAGGATTTCAAATATGTAGCTAGTCCCGACCATGCTTTGACTTCCTGGCCATTGCCCTTGTAAATAGTCTGGCTGGCTATGTTGCTTATTTTACTTCCACCCTTATTTTTAAGCGTAATACTCATATGATGTTTGGATACGATGCTGCTCAATTTCTTAGCCGTATTTATATCCGTTACTACACAATATGAGGTTTTATCGTTTATAGCGGTGTTCCCTGATGTCAGCTTGGCATCATATACTTTGTTGGTGAATACCCTGTGCGGATTATACGTATACGTAAGCCCTCCCAGATATAATCTCGAGGCTTTGTCAGCTTTGGATGTTGAAGACCCGGCTTCCGCCACCGCTTTCAGTTCACTGCCGTTCAAATAGAATTTTACCAGCGGATATCCTGCTTTGTCATCTGTGCCAATGCCTTTAGATAAAACGTTGTATGCATCCTCAGCTGTCACTTTGCCAGAGCTGATCGTGTCGCTGATGGATCCTGCCGACATTATAGAAACATCCGCATTGACGCCAGACTTATTCGCCGTATATAAATATGAATCGGTGATAAGGTTCGCCAGCGGATCATCTGCTTTAGAAGTACCAAAGCTGCTTACCGATGTAAAATCATAATTGCTCGTAGTCAGCTTCTGGCTGTATGTAAAGCCATAATTCGAGAAATAATATGAATTCAGTTTGTTCTTATAATTGGCAGCCATAGCTGTCACTGTCGCATCATCGGCAATTGAGCCGTTTATATTCGTTATCTTATATGACGTCATCTTATACTTACTGCCGCTCAATTTGAAAGTGATTGCGCCGGCTTTGTCGCCATTCTGTCCTGCAGAAACTATTTCAGTACCGTTTTCCTCTATTGGCTGGCTCAGCGCCGCGGTGCTGTTTCCACATATTATGAGGTTGATGCCAGATGTATTCTTAGCGATTTTGACAGCTTCCGACTGTTCGGAATCTGCCCCGCCATTACCTGTGTTTGCCAGGCAGACTATCATATCGACATCCTTTTCAGTCTTCTGTATCTCTGCTACTGCAGCTTTTGCTGAATCTTCGGGATCCTCAAGTGTAACGCCCTTGGCATTAGCACTGTCAAAAGAATCTTTACCTATTATTCCAAATACGGCGATTTTCTTGCCATACTTATTCACTACTTTGTAATCCTTTACGCCATACTTGGTGAATGCCTTCTTGAGCGCACCGCTGACTTTAAGATTAGTTGCAACCACTGCAGGCACAGTATTTCCTGAATTTGCTGCCGTGGTCAGCATAGACGCAAGGCCTGATGCTCCGTGAGAGAGCTCGCTGTTTCCTATAGTAGTCGCATCGTAGCCGGCTCCACCCATCGTTGACAGCTCTGCCGCCTGTGACTCAAAGATGATATTGTATGGTGCTCCCATAGAGTAGTTGCCTGCGTCAAACAGGTATGACAAAGGATATTTATCCGTCCTGTTATACGCAAAAGTCGATATCTTGGCCAGCTTGTCAAAGTTGGAATTGATATCGCTAGTAAATACGATCGAAATCGTGTTCTTATCTCTATTAGTATATGTCCCTGTACTGTCGTAATAATAATCGGCTAAGTAGTCCAACGTGGTGCTGGCGTTCGCAGTGCTGTAATCACTAGCAAATGCTACATAAGGCAGTGACATGGTAAATGTCATCAAAGCCGCCAGAATCACAATACGAATTTTCTTCATAGCTTAATACCTTTCCCTTAAATTCCCCTGGTTTCCCTTTTGTTAATCGTTCAAAGTATACTTCCATGCGCAGTGGCACGTGGTATCTGTAACGTCCGGATAGCAGCTCAAAGTCTCGCAGGTAAACCTGTCATCGATGGTTTTGCCAAACAAACCGTATTCTATTTCCCCAACGCTTTTGCACGGATGGAACTCCATGCCTTTCAGCTCGCGAGCATGCTGCACGCGACATTCCAGTATACGGTATGTTAAAGTATTACCTTCTATTAAAATCTCATCCTTTGAGAAATTGCAGTAAAAGCGCAGCTGCAGTGCTTTGTTCAGTCCATCGATTCCCGGATGCTCCGGAAGCTTCAGGAACTGCTTTATCTTCTTAGCTTCGATCACGGTGAATTTTTCCCAGACCTTGCAATCGTGGTCCATTGCTACATCCATGCCGTAAGCCTTTTCAAACTCCTGAAACCAGAGTCCGTCATCAGCCAGCCAGTTCTTGGAGTAGATTTCGATCAAATCGATCAATTCTTCTTTAGAAAGTTGATTTAAAAATTCATTAGTCATGTTTCTTTACCAGTTTTTCCTTTTCTGCCTTAGAAAGCTTTTTAATTGCAGCTTCTCTCTTCATAGCTTCTTCCTTTGTCGCAAACTCTTCAAAATACGCAAGACTAACTGGCCTTCTGCCTCTTGTGTACTTTGCACCTGTTCCACCGTTATGGATAGCTACCCTCTTTTCAAGGTCATTGGTCCATCCCGTGTATAGGCTGCCATCAGCACACCTGAGCATGTATGTGTAGTTCATGTCATGCCTCCCATTTCAAAGTTTGCGGATATATATTATAACACACATTTTAGTTGTAAACAAAGAATATGTATAAAGTTACATGCAATATTGATGCAACATTGACTTTTTCTGGAAATTAATGTATAATAATAACTTATATGTAACACATTTATACGAGGGACAATATGAAAAGTAATCGTTTGGTTCAAAAGTTAACAGTTATATTATTGGCTATGACAGTGGTATTTACCATGAGCATACCTTCCTTTGCGGCGACAGCACCTACTAAACCTTCTGTAACCGCTAAGGCGGCATATTCGTACAACGGCACGACCGGAAAAGTCATTTATTCGAAGAATGCCAACACTAAGTACGATCCTTTGAGTACCACCAAGCTTCTTACCGCATATATAGTCATGAAATACGGAATCGACCTCGATAAAACGATAACCATAAGCAAAGAAACCGCGAGTACTGCCTGGATGAGTGCGTATCACCTGAAGAAAGGCGAGAAGATCAAAGTCAGGTATCTTATGTACTTTGCACTCCTTCCTTCAGAAAACGATGCAGCCGCAGCTTTAGGGCAGGCTGTTGCCGGCAATAAGACAGCCTTTGCCAAGATAATGAACACAGAAGCCCAGGCCCTGGGATGTACAAAGAGTAAATTTACTAATGCTCACGGATGTATAGAAAGCAATTATTCTACCGCTCACGATATGGCATTGATCACGCAGGCGGCCTTCAAATACAGCTTTATTCGCAAGGTTTGCGCTACAAAGCATTATACGATCCCTGCTACTAACAAATACGGCAGCCGTTCAATATGGCTGACTAATTCATTCTTCTATAGCGACGCGTATAAGACTTACAGCGTAGTCTGCGGTAAGACCGGAACATGGTGCTATTCCAATGCGGCGCTGGTCGAGTATTCAAAGCAGAACGGAAATGCAATATATACCGTAGTCATGAAGGACACTACTGCAAAAAGATACTCCGATACGAAGAAGTTGATTACATATTCCAAGAAATATATAAACTATCAGACTGCTCTTGAAAGCGAAGCAGGGGCTACGACTACTTCATCGTCAAAGTAAATAAGCAAAACAAGTGGCTGTTGCATAGCAACAGCCACTCAGACTGTAGACAAAGTCCCGAAATCCAGAGATGGATTTCGGGACTTTAAGTTGAGATAAACGTTGAAATATCAAGACTTTACGGCAATTCTATGGTATAATATACATAGAGGAAAGGTGAAGTGCTATGATATCTAAAAACCCAAGCGAAGACAAGAAAAAACAGATGCAGGTGATCTCGATAGATCAGCTGGTTCCTGAGGATCATCTACTCAGAAAGATCGATACTTATGTGGACTTTGACTTCATATATGATCTTGTAGAGGACAGATATTCGCCCGATATGGGAAGGCCGAGCCTGGATCCGGTGACACTGATAAAGATACCGCTGATACAGTATATGTTTGGTATCAGGAGCATGCGCCAGACGATCAGGGAAATAGAAGTCAACATGGCATACAGATGGTTCCTCGGATTGGACTTTTACGACCATGTGCCGCATTTCAGCACCTTCGGAAAGAATTACAAACGCAGGTTCGAAGGCACGGATCTGTTTGAACAGATATTCCAGAATATACTCATGCAGTGCATGGACGCGGGACTCGTTGAAACGGATATGGTATTCGTTGACGCGACCCATGTAAAAGCAGCTGCAAGCAGGAAGAAATCAAAGAAGATACTGGTCGCAAAGAAAAGCGCTAAAAATTATGACGCCATGCTGCGCGAAGAGATAAACAGGGACCGTGAAGAGCATGGGAAGAAGCCATTTGATGACGACGATAATGACGGAGGACTTACAGGTGGCCACACAGATCTGAAAGAACAGAAGCAGAGCACTACTGATCCTGAAAGCGGGTGGTTCCATAAGGGAGAGCACAAGGAAGTGTTTGCGTATTCAGTTGAGACCGCATGCGACAGCCACGGATGGATACTTGATTACACTGTACATCCCGGTAATGAGCATGACAGCGTCACATTCATGGCACTGTATGAAAAGCTGAAAAAGCTGGACATAGACATGATGATCATGGATGCCGGATACAAGACTCCTGCAATTGCGAAAATGCTGATAGAGGACGGGATAACACCGGTGCTGCCGTATAAGAGCCCGATGACGAAAAAAGGATTCTTCAGAAAGCATGAATACGCATATGATGAGACAGAAGATATGTACACCTGCCCGAACGGACAGGTACTGAAATATTCAACGACTGACAGGAACGGATACAGGGAGTACAAAAGCTGCTCAGAGATATGTGCGGGATGCCCGTACCTTTCAAAATGCACACAGAGCCGGAACCATGTAAAAGTCATTTCACGTCATGTATGGCAGGAATTTCTCGACATGTGTGAGTCCATAAGGCTCATGCCGGGGATGAAGGACATATACGATATGCGCAAGGAAACCGTAGAGCGTATATTTGGAACTGCAAAAGAGAACCATCAGATGCGGTACACGCAGAGCCTGGGTAAGAAAAACATGGAAATGAAAACCGGGCTTACCTTTGCGTGCATGAACATGAAAAAACTGGCCGGGATACTCTGGAAAAGGAACCATAAAAGCAGCCCTGGCAGCCCGTTAACCAAAAGGATATCAGAAATCCTATGCAGAATGAGATTATTCAACTTAAAAATGGAATTGATCCCATGATCAATTCCATTTTTGTCTACAGTCTGAGTGGCTGTTGCATAGCAACAGCCACTTTTAATTGGTTACCAATTTTCCGCTCCGCGGACCCATGTCCAAGACAAATTTGATATTCTTATGCTTCTTTATATCCTGTCAGCTGGTATCCGGCTTCATCGACAGCCTTGGCAAATTCGTCCTGGCTGACGGTCCTTTCAGCTGTTACTGTGGCTGAGCCAGCCTCCAGATCTACTGTGGCTGTAACGCCATCCATCTTGTTTAATGCTTCTGTCATATGCTTCTGACACATCTGACACATCATACCTTCGATTTTCAGTTCGTATTTCATATAGTTATCCTCCTGTGTTTTATTATTATCAACGGCCGGTTCTTTTTTACTGATCCGGTCAGGTTTGAACAGTTTCAATCTGAGCGCATTTGTTACTACACATACGCTGGACAGACTCATTGCAGCTGCACCGAACATCGGTGACAATGTCAGACCGAATGCCGGATAAAGCACGCCTGCAGCCAGCGGTATGCCTATTATATTATAGAAGAATGCCCAGAACAGGTTCTCTTTAATGTTCTTGATCACTGCCTTTGATAGCTTGACCGCAGTCACTGCATCCAGCAGGTCATTTCTCATCAGAACCGCGTCTGCACTTTCTATGGCAACGTCGGTACCCGCTCCAATTGCGATCCCCATATCTGCCCTGGCAAGAGCTGGTGCATCGTTGATTCCGTCTCCTATCATTGCTACTTTGTGGCCCTCGGCCTGAAGCTCAGCTACATGCTTTTCTTTGTCCTGTGGCAAAACTCCCGCTATGGATCTGCTTATCCCCAGGCGCTTTCCTATGGCATCGGCAGTTCTTTGATTGTCTCCAGTCAGCATGACTACATCGATACCCATGTCCTCAAATTTCGAAATCGCCTCGCGGCTGGTTTTTTTCTCCGTGTCAGCTACTGCGACTATGCCGATAATGTCTTTCTTTGCCGCAAAGATCAAAGGCGTCTTTCCCTGTTCAGCAAGCTCATCCAGCTGGTCTTTTACTGGTTCAGCATCTATTCCCTGCGCTTCCATGAGTTTTGCGTTTCCTGCAAAGAACTCCTCTCCGTCAATAACGGCTTTTATCCCCTGTCCAAAGACAGCTTCAAATCGCTGCAGTTCAACAGGCGTAATTTTCTTTTCCTTTGCATATTCGCAGACTGCTTCCGCCAATGGATGTTCACTGCCAGTTTCCATGGCCGCCGCAATAGTTATTAGCCTGTCCTCTTCCATATCAAAAGCTTTCACATCTGTCACTTTCGGCTTTCCCTCTGTGATAGTCCCCGTCTTATCCATGACCACCGTATCAATGCTGTGAGCCGTTTCCAGAGCCTGTCCTGACTTGATCAAAATGCCATTCTCTGCGCCTTTCCCGGTTCCTACCATAATTGCTACTGGTGTAGCTAATCCAAGGGCACACGGGCATGAAATAACCAGAACGGCAATGCCGATGGAAAGTGCAAACTCGAAACTCTGCCCTGCTATTATCCATATTATGGCCGCAGCCAGAGCTATGCACATCACAGTCGGCACGAATACTCCGGCGATCTTATCTGCAAGCCTTGCGATAGGTGCTTTGCTGGCACTGGCTTCGTCCACCAGCCTGATGATCTGGCTTATGGTCGTGTCTTCTCCTACCCTGTTACATTTGACTTTGATAAAGCCAGATTTATTAATGGTGGCAGAGACCACATTGTCACCTTCAGTCTTCTCCACCGGTATGCTTTCACCTGTGATTGCGGATTCGTCCACGGTGGTCGAACCACTTTCGATGATACCATCTGCAGCGATACTTTCACCCGGTCTCACTACCAGTATGTCTCCAAGTCGGAGCTGTTCTACCGGAATGCTTAGTTCTTGGCCGTCACGCTGTACGTTTGCAGTCTTTGGCGCCAGGTCCATCAACTTCTCGATAGCCTGACTGGTCTTACCCTTAGATTTCGTCTCCAGATATTTGCCGACAGTTATCAGCGTCAGTATGGTGCCGGCAGATTCGAAGTATATCTCAGATGCATATTTATGTACCAGAGCCATATCCCCAGTTTCATAGCCCATGGCCATCCTGAATATTGCAAATGCCCCGTAGATAATTGCTGCTGACGAGCCCACCGCTATAAGGCTGTCCATGTTTGGACCACCGCGCAGCAGACTCGGTATCCCGCTCTTAAAATATTTAAAGTTCAGCGCAACTATAGGTATCAGAAGCAATACCTGTACCAGTGCCAGCGTAAGCGGCCTGCCCATGTTTTCCATGTCGCTGCCGGTAAACATATGTGTCATGGAAACTGCCATCAAAGGGAGTAGTAATATCACTGACCAGATGAGTCTCCTCTTCATCTTTTTCGTATCGTCAAGTGCTGACTGTGATGCTGTGGCTCCAGAGGCGGCAACTCCTGGTTTTGCTGCCTGACCTTCGTCTACAAATGCGCCATAGCCGGCCTTTTCCACCGCTTTTATAATATCATCATCACTTATTTTATTATCGTCACGGTTGAGCCGCATGGTACCGGTCAAAAGGTTTACACTTACCTCATCGGTGCCGTCAAGTTTAGTTACAGCCTTCTCTACTCTTGTCGAGCAGGCTGCACACGACATACCCGTGACTCTAAATTTTTCCTCTTTCATTATCTCTATCCTATTTCATCAGTTTTGGCAGCAGCTCACAAAGCTCTGCAACCGCTTCATCGTTGCCATCTTTTATGTCATTGACAACGCATGACTGTATATGCTGTTTCAAAAGTGCTGTATTGAATGCTTTGATGGCAGCCTCAACAGCACTGGCCTGTGTCATCACATCCACGCAATATCTGTCATCCTCTATCATCTTCCTTATGCCCCTGACCTGACCTTCAATGCGATTCAATCTCTTGATCAGATCATCATATTCTGCGCCCTCTCTGTGCTTGCTCTTCTGACTGCAAGCCGGACATGTTTTCTCTTCCATATCTGTTCCTTTCTATCCGAAGATTTCCATTCTGCAATTCATTATATACCCCCATAGGGTATATGTAAACATAAAAAAAACTGCCGCATGATGCGACAGCTCTGCATATACTATTTCATGTATTTCTTTGTTGGTCTTACTCCCATCAAAGCCTCGATGTTGGTCTTTCCATTTACCTTTGTTTTAAAGGCATAAAGTTCTTCTGCCCTCTCATCCTTACCCAACGCCAGCTCAGGCTTTGCCATATATATCTCTATATCCGAATCCAATGGAGCCTCCTTCATGAAGCGAATGTTGATAGACGTCAGCTCTTTATCTATGATTTCCGGAATGTAATCCCAAATCATATTAGCATAATAAGTATTCGTAACATGTCTGTTCATATCCACATCACTGTAAAAAACATGTCTGTCCCCCACCTTTTCAAATTCCAGTTCCTGAGGAAAATGGAACCGCTTAGGAATACTTAGATCCACTGGTTCTCCAGTTTCGTAGCCGGAAATATCTATTTCGTTCGAACGGCAAAGTCCTCCTGTCTTGCGGTTTGCCACTGCCCAGTCGCTATAGGCTCTGACCACCACTTCACCATCTCTGGTTATCTCGTAACATCTGGGAAATGTTGCACCCTTATCAGGACATCTCCAGGTACCCGTTTCAATGTGGTCGTACTGATTCAACTGTTTATATATTTCCACAGAAATACGAGTAATTATAAATGCTTTGCCCTCAAAGAACAGATCATAATATGATGGTTTCCTGTCCCTCATCTGATGGTTGGCAGTCTCCTGCATATACCTTATCAACTGAGTCGGTCTAATGTTGTTATTCTCATCTACGTCATGGCAAGTTACTTCATATTTTTCTATATACTGCATTTTTTTCCTCTTTCCTGTATAAGCTTTGTTAGTATTATATCATAATTCCGCATGTTTTGCTTTCTACATTATAGCTCAAATGTCACAAAAAAGGGAGCTTTCGCTCCCTTCCTCATACTTACTCGTGCTGAACTATCTTGTAATATTCCTTGGCAGTAACAAAGTACACCAGTGCATATATAGCCGCAAAGGCTACAAAGGTCAGCGCCGTGCACCCCAGGAACAGCCCTACGTTGGTAAGGTTGAAAAGTCTCAGCATCTGCCGTACCATGTTGAAGGCTCCCATCATGTGACAGCCTGCGACTATCAGCGGTATGTAGAACACCATGAGCACCTGACTCCTTATGGACCTCTTCACCTCAGAGTTGCTCATGCCTACCTTCTGCATGATCTCAAATTTATCCTTATCGTAGTAGCCCTCGGAGATCTGCTTGTAGTAAATTATCAAAGCCGCCGCGAAGGTAAATACTATACCCAGGAAGATGCCCAGGAACAGGAAGCCTCCTGTCAAACCGTTGTATTCGCTTTCATATCCTGCCCGGCTGGTAACAGTAGCATATTTATACGTCCTACCGTCCATGGTATTCTCATATTCACTGGCCAAAGCAGTGGTTTTCTCCTCTGAAGACGATGAATTGAACATCATATAATAAGACAGATCCGAATATGCGCCCTTGAGTTCTCTGACGATCCTTTCGGCCACCGGCTGGCTGACTACAAATATATGGCTCTCACTGAGTCCAAAGCCTGGCTTGACCGTAATAAAATCATCGACTTTATTTACCACGGTGTATTTATTGCCTTCCAGTGTCAAGCTATTAGCTACACTGTCTCCGCTGGCAAGTATCTGATTGCCTGTTATGCCGGCATCCTTGCCCGTGAGCCTTTTGTACTCTGCCGCCGTGACGATGCCTACCTGCACGGAACTGCTGGTATACTCGCCTCTTTTAATTGTGAAGACGCTACCGTCCCTGCTGGTGTTGAAGGCCAGTAGCGAATAGTTGGTGACATCGCTGATGTTCGTGCCACTTTTATCTGCTAGCTCCTTAAGCTTATCCTTTTGCTGATCCATCCAGGTCGCTGACAGCATACCCCTGCTGCTGTCGTAACTGGCTGTTATCACAGAATCCTCAGGTGCCATGCTGTTGACCGCATCCTTGACTCCGAACTGCATGCAGACCGTCGTTGAAACCATGACAAGTACCATAGTAGACAGTATGCAGATATTGGCCATGCCCACAGCATTCTGCTTCATCCTGTAGAGCATGCCTGAGACAGACGTGAAATGCTGCGGTTTATAATAGTAATTTTTATTGCGTTTAAGCGCTTTCAATATGGCAATGCTGACGGTGGTAAAAAGAAGATACGTACCCACTATTACCAGCACTACCGCTACAAAGAAAAGCACTATCGCCTTCAGCGGATCGTGAATGCTCAGTGATATCCCATATCCTGCCGCCAGGCAGATAACGCCTATAATCGACAAAACGATCTTGGTCTTTGGCTCGCGTTCACCTATGTTGGAACCTTTAAGCAGTTCGATAGGCTTGGCCAGATGTATCCTCATCTGGTTCCTGAGCAGGAGCAACAGGAATATCAATCCGAAGACTACTATGGTAGCAATTATGCTTATGCCGGAAATTCCGAACTTTATCGGAGTAGTCGCGTTCATGATCTTGCACACTGTCATGAATACCAACTTGCTGAACAGTATTCCGCATGCCAGACCGACTACTATGGAAATCACTGATGTAATGAAGTTCTCCGTAAATAATATCCTACCGATATGACGTTTTTCCATACCAAGGATATTATACAAGCCTATTTCCTTTCTGCGTTGCTTCATAAGAAAGCTGTTGATATAAAACAGGAAGATCACAGAAAAAAGTCCGATGATGACTCCGCCCAGACCCATGACCATGCTTATATACTGATTGCCATCCAACTTTTGCAGTCCCTGATTTGTAGCCAGGAACCAGATTATATAGAACATGGCGACTATGCCTATGGAAGCCAGCACATAAGGCAGATAGAACTTTCGATTCTGCTTTATGTTATTCAGGGCCAGCTTCAGAGAGTATTCCCTACCCATTGACGACACCGCCTGTGGCTAGTACAGTCAGGGTATCAGATATCTTGGCAAACATCTCCTCGTTGGTCATGGATGCCTTGTATATCTGATGGAAGACCTCTCCATCCTTGATGAACAAAACCCTTTCGGCATGGCTCGCAGCCTTGGTGCTGTGCGTTACCATGAGTATGGTCTGTCCATCGTTGTTTATTTCGTTGAAAATATCCATTAGTCCGTCAGCGGCGTTGGAATCCAGCGCTCCTGTCGGCTCATCGGCAAGAACCAGCTGTGGCTTTGTTATCAAAGCCCTGGCTACAGCTGCCCTCTGCTTTTGTCCCCCTGAGACCTCGTACGGATACTTCTCCAGTATATCCTTAATACCCAGCTTGGCCGTTATCGGTGCCAAGGCAGCTTCCATTTCCCCTGCGTTTTGCCCTGCCAGCACCAGCGGCAGAAAGATGTTGTCCTTAAGTGAAAAGGTATCCAGCAGATTGAAATCCTGAAAGACAAACCCTAAATTGTCTCTACGGAATGCTGAAATCTCTTTTTCGCTGATCTGCGTAATATTTCTGCCGTTAAGAAGCACCTCACCGCTGGTCGGCTTGTCCAGCGATGCCAGTATGTTAAGCAGCGTGGTCTTTCCTGACCCCGATTCCCCCATTATTGCCACGTATTCTCCATCCTCTACGGAGAATGTGACATTGCTCAACGCCTGGACCTGATTGCCTCCAAATCTGGTGGTGTAGATCTTTTTTAAATTTTTAACCTCTAATATTGCCATTTACATAACTCCTTTCTCAATACCTCTGCTGCATCTTTATATTAACAAAAAAAGCAAGGCAATGCATATACATTGCCTTACAAATACGCCCTGTAAACTTACATTTTCGTAAGTTTCCCTTATTCAAACACCATATCCCTGCTGGACAGGTCGATTTTTACCTTCGTTCCCCTGCTTACCTGAGATTCTATGGACATAGAGTGGCCGAGCTTTTTTGCTATGGTTGCACAAAGGTATAGCCCTATGCCCGTCGACTTTTTATCATTGCGTCCATTGAACCCCGTATATCCTCTGTCAAAGACTCTCGGTATATCCTCTGGTTTAATGCCAATGCCGGTATCTTCAATAACCAGTACATTGTCTCCCTCCACATAGATTGAAATGCTGCCTGCATTGGTATACTTCAAAGCATTGGACAGCACCTGACCTATTATGAAGGCCAGCCATTTTTCGTCGGTCATGACAAAAACGTTGACCGGTTCATAATTCAGGCTGAGTTTCTTTTTAACAAAAACCACCGAGTACTTTTTCAGTGTCTCCTTCAATATCTTATCCAGATCATATTTCTTAAAGATATAGTCCGTCTGCTCGCTGCCCAGTCTCAGATACTGCAGCACCATCTCAACATATTCCTGGATCTTCATGAGTTCCAGCCTCATCTCGGACTTTTCGCTGCAGTCACTGCTCTGTATGAGCAGATCCATAGCGGCTATAGGCGTCTTGATCTGATGGACCCACATGGTGTAATAATCAGTCATGTCTGTCCTTTCGACATCCAGTCGTGAAGCCGCTTCGCGTGACACGCTTAAAAGCTTGTCGGCGATCTGCTGATATTCCTCCTCGATGCCGTCTACTGCCTGCGGATATGAATCGGCCCCAAATGGGATGCTCGAGCAGATGTGCCTGAGCTTATTAACCTTCTCCACATATCTGTAATAGTCGTAACCTAAAAAAACTACACCGAAAAAGCCGCACAGCAGAATTGCGTAAATGCATCCGCTGGTAGGCATATCGTAAAGCTCCGCCACCAGGACGAATACCCCGATGAATACGATAAATCCGAGGATCGTTTTTATCTTGCTCTTCAAATACTGCGCAAACATCTATTCCACCACATATCCCATACCTTTTTTAGTTTTGATAAACTCTTCAAGGCCGCTGGATTCCAGCTTTTTACGAAGCCTGGCCACGTTTACGGTCAAGGTGTTCTCATCGACAAAGCTCTCCGTTTCCCAAAGCTTGATCATTATGTCGTCCCTGCTGACGACGTTTCCCTTATTGCTCATAAGTATTTCCAGTATCTTGTATTCGTTCTTTGTAAGATCTATCCTCTCGCCGTCATAGGTGAGGCTGGCGTCTCCCATATTCAGCACCGCACCGTTATGCTCAAGAATCCCTACCTCTGACTGTCCGCCAAAATCGTAGGTACGACGAAGCAGTGCCTGTACCTTTGCGGTAAGCACTGCCAGATCGAAAGGCTTGGCGATAAAATCGTCAGCCCCCATATTCATTGCCATCACCATATTCATATTGTCAGCCGTTGACGAAATGAATATGATCGGTACCTTTGACACCTCACGTATCTGTGTGCACCAGTGATAACCGTTGAAGAACGGAAGGGCGATATCGAGCAATACCATGTCGGGGCTGAAGTCCGCAAATTCCTGCATCACTCCATTGAAATCCTCAACACATTTAACTTCGCATCCCCATGATCCCAGCTGTTTCGCTATCTGCTCTGCGATTACTTTGTCATCTTCCACGATTAAAATCTTATGCATTCTCTTTCCTCACAAATATGTATCTTTAATGACCTCCTTCGCCAGAGGCACTATCGTTCGGATTAGTAAAATCTATATTAAGAGCATCTGCAACTGCTGCTCTGATACTGTTGCTGCTGAATGTTGCTCCTGAAACTGTATCAACATCGACACCCTGAGCATCCTTGATTTCAGAAATGATCGTGTCTGCAGCTCTTTCAAACCACTGCTGGTCATCCTCATACGAAACCACCGTTATACTGGTTATCTTGCCACTTTTGACTACTACCTTGACAGTCGTAGTTCCCCTGTATCCTGTTCCGCTTCCTGTGTATGTGCCGTCTTTATACTTGCTGGTATCTGTAGACGCATTGGCATCGCCAACTACGCTGGAATCAGATCCATAAGTCGAACTGCTGCTGGAGCTGCTTGAATCACTTGAACTACTTGAGCTGCTCGTCGTAGATGATGTCGGTGAAGACGCATAAGCCTGAGCGTAGGCATTTCCACCATAGTAACCGCCTATCATGATGCAGAGGCAAAGCATAGCCACTGCAGTAGCCGCATACTTATTCTTTGTACCTCTCAAGTGTGCATTTTTCTGCGGGCAGTTGTCTACGCATGCCATACAGCATATGCATTCACCACTTCTGACCGTTTCTTTATCGGTAAGGTCGAGAGCCATCGGACACTTCTTTGTGCACAAAGTGCACCCGCCACAATTAGTAGTAGGTTTTACTACGCTATGTATTCTTGCCTTAGATGTCAATGTAAAAATTGCACCCAGCGGGCAAAGATATCTACAGAAAAACCTCGGCAGAAACATTGATGCTACAAATATAGACAACAGCAACGCGCCGCCTATAGACAGCAGATATGAAGTGCCTGACCATGAACCTATTTTAGCATACATACCGAAAACTGTCCACGGGTTGGCTGTATCAGGAACCGTCACGACTCCCAGTATCCATATGAAAACTACTATAAATGCAAGCAGAATATATTTGATATACTTTAAACCCGACTCCAATTTTGCCGGTACCTTAGGCTGTGGGAGATGCAGTTTTTTTCCAAGGAATGCCGCAAAATCACCCATTGATCCAAAAGCGCAGAGGAATCCGCAGAAGAATCTGCCAGCGATTATAGTAACCCCTAATACTGCAACTACTGTGAATATTTGAAAGCTCAAGCTTCCAAAACTGAAAGAGCCACTAATAAGTGAAGTGACTATTGCCTTTATTCCTGCAAATGTTTCAATGAACAGGCCTGGCAGCATCACAAATGCAATTATCTGAATCACTCTTCTGGTGATATTGATTGGTGTCATCTTTTTCATTATCTTTATTACCTTTCTTGTTGATCGACTTCAATTTCTTTTGTAACTTGATAATACCCAATTTAAGTGAACAAACTGTGTGCCATTTCCGTATTTTTTATGTACAAATTGTTAACTATTTATAACATTTGCGATTTTTTGTATTTAAAATCCGAATGACCGCTAAAACTCCTAAGCCCGGCAAGACTGGCAGAGGTGCTGTCCTCGCCTAAGATAATTCTTACATCATCGTTCTTGCGGATTTGGAAATCAAGCAAACTCGCGGTGCACCGCTCAAACAGTGCTTGATTTGATCAAATCCGTTCAATCACTCCGATGTAGAATTATACCTTAGGCTGTGGAGGCACCTCTGCCAGTCTTGCCGGGCTCAGGTTCTTTAGCGGCTATTCATTTTTTAAGCGCAAAAACTGCCGCTGTTATAAACAGCGGCAGTCACTACAAACTAATTAAATCAGTCCTTTGCTCTGTAGAAATTCTTTTGCTACATCCTTAGGCTCTTTGCCCTCTTCATCTACCTCGTAATTCAGTTTCATCATTACTTTATCGGTCAAATACGGGCTCAGACTATTGATAGCCTTCTGGAGCTCCGGATATTTATTGAGTGTTGACTGTCTGATGCAAGGTACTGCATAGTATGGTGGGAACATATGGTCAGTATCCTTAAGCACTACCAAGTTATACTTCATAAGCATTCCATCCGTAGCGAAAGCATCTACTACCTGCACCTCATTATTCTTAAGTGCTGTATATCTCGGTGATCCGTCGATACCTACGACCTTCTTGAAGTTCATATTATAAAGTTTCTTGAGTGCCGGCATACAATCTCCACGATTCTGGAACTCTAATGTACATCCGAGTTTCAACTGCGAATCATAGTTCTTCAGATCAGAAATACTCTTCAAATTGTACTTTTTCGCAATTGCCTTTGTCGTCGACAAAGTATATGTATTGTTGAAGTTACACTGTTTGAGTAATGCGATATTATACTTGCTTGACAACTCCGATTTGCAGGTATTATAGACCTTACTCATATTGGATACGCTATTATGCCCCAGCAGGTCACAGTACAGCGTTCCGGTATAGTCAACATACATATCTATATCGCCCTTTTTCAGGGCCTCATAACAAACCTGAGTACCTCCAAGATTTTCCTTACGTATAACATTAACATCAGTCTGATCTTCAATTACATCTGCATAGAGATTACATAGTATGAGCTGTTCCGTAAAATCTTTGCTTCCTATGGTTATTGTCTTCTGCTGTTTCTGAATGCTTCCCACTATTCCTGTAACAATCAGTGTGCAAATTAGGACACCTGCAACAATAAGCACGATTTTTTCTCTCTTGCGGCTTTTCTTAAGTGCCTGTTTAGAGATTCCAAACTGCTTCTGCAGGCTGATAGGAGTAACCAGTTTTTCTATAAGGCTCATCAGGAAATCTACAAGCAATGCCAGTATACATGCTGGTATAGCACCTGCAAGTATCTGATAATTATTAACTGTACGAATTCCTGAAAATACCAGATATCCTAAACCGCCGGCACCGATAAATGCTGCCATTGTCATAAGGCCTACTGCCGTTACAGCTGATATCCTGACTCCAGCCATGATGATCGGCAATGCCATCGGCAATTTAACTTTTTTCAGTACCTGTCCCTTTGTAAGGCCAATACCATATGCTGCTTCGACCATTTGCGGATCGATACCAGATATGCCAGTATAAGTATTTTTGATTATCGGAAGCAGTGAGTAGATTATTACCATCACTATAGCTGGCAATACACCTATGCCCAGTAGCGGTATGCCCAATCCAAGCAAAGCCATGCTTGGGATTGCCTGTACAACGTTAGCTGCACCTATAACCGGTTTGTCCAATTTCTTTACGTAGCTTATCAGGATTCCGAGTGGGACTCCAATAAGTATTGAAATTCCAACTGCAATAGCTGTCATTTCTATATGTTCTACTGTCAGGCTCCATATCTGAGATGCGTGAGCTACCATGTAATTAAATAATGTTATCATGCTAGTTCACCTCCTCGTCAGCCGTTTCATCGGTGAGGAACTGCTTGCTCAGTGTCGATACCAGGTTACTGTTAGTAAGCAGTCCAACTACTCTATCATCATCATCTATGACCGGAACATTGCTGATGTCTTCTTCTTCGATCATTTTCAGGACATCGACTATGCTGTCCGTTGGATGCGCAAAGAACTTAACCGGATACATTATCTTCTCTGCCTGTACAAGCGGATTCTTTGTTTTGAACAAAGCCTTCCTTCCTATTATGCCAAGCAGTCTGTCATCATCATCTACCACCAGCAGCGTATCGATATGATGATCTCTCATTCTGGTAATGCACTTGCTTGCCGCCACATCTACCGTACACGTTACCGGATTTTTGATCATAAAATCCTCAACTTTTATAAACTCTGGTGAGTCCCAAATTCTGTTAAGACCCACGAAACTTGCCACAAAATCGTCTGCAGGATTTCTCAGGATTTCTTCTGGTGTATCAAACTGAAGAATGTGTCCATCCTTCATTATGCATATCCTGTCAGCTATCTTGATAGCTTCATCCATATCATGCGTAACGAATATCATTGTTTTACCCACTTTAGCATGAAGTTCCACAAGCTCGTCCTGCAGTGAGCTTCTGGTTATTGGATCCAACGCCGAAAAAGGCTCATCGAGCAGTATGATTTCAGGATCATTAGCCAATGCCCGAATAACACCAATTCTCTGCTGCTGTCCTCCTGAAAGTTCAGGTGGATACCTGTCCAGGAATTCATCCGGATCCATATCTACCATTTTCATCAGATCCAAAGTGTTTTGCATTATTTCTTCTTTAGGCTTATTCTCCAGTTCTTCGATTATCTCGATATTCTGTCTTATGGTCATATGAGGAAACAATCCACCCTGCTGAATGACGTAGCCCATTCTTCTGCGCAATTCCACTTTGTCTAATGATTCAATCGGCTCATCATCGATAACAATTTCTCCTCCCGATGTTGGAAGCAGTCTGTTAATCATCTTCAAAGTCGTCGTTTTCCCACATCCGCTAGGCCCGATGAGAACGGTTAATTCCCCATCTCTTATATCCATGGATATCTTATCCAGTACGACATTGCCCTTAAATTCTTTTGTTACTTCTTGGAATTTAATCATTAAAAAACCCCCTAACCTTTTTCATTTAGATCTCTTTATCCCCTAATCAATACCAATAATTATTATACTTAAAATTCAGAAAACAGTCAAATTACAATATCGCTTTAATGTATAAAAAACAGGCAATCCATTCGGATTGCCTGTTAGTACACTTCTGTAAAACTGTTAAATTGGAAGCCCAAGCTGATATTTCAAAAGCAGGTAAATCATCGATATTATGACAGTGATTATCATTACCGGCATACCTACCTTGGTATACTCATTAAACGATATCGGATGTCCGTGCCTTCCAGCAATACCACACAGCACTACATTTGCTGAAGCGCCTATCTGCGTACCATTTCCTCCCAGGCATGCTCCAAGTGATATTGCCCACCAAAGAGGTTCAGTATCCATCCCCTGCTGTCCCATTGCTATAATCAATGGTATCAGTGTTGCTACAAATGGTATATTGTCCAATATGGCTGAAAGAAAAGCTGACGCCCATAGCAGTATCATCATCATCAAAATCAAATGTCCGCCTGATGCATTCATTATCAGAGTAGCAAGCTGCTTGATCACGCCTGTCTGAACCATTCCGCCAACGACTATGAACAGCCCGCCAAAGAACACTAATGTTGGCCATTCAACATCTGAAACAACTTCATCAATATTCTGACGCCCGATTACCATCATCACTGCAGCCGCAGTAAGCGCTACGGTTGCCGTCTGTATCCCAAGTTTGTCATGAACCATAAAGGCAACTATTATCAGGCAGATCATAACTACACTTTCATGCATTAATCTATGATCCGTTATTGATTTATTCTCATCCAATTCCATTATTTCTTCAATTGCGTCCGGATCTGCAAGTAGCTTTTTCTTATAAAGCACCTTCATAAAGAAAATTATTACTACCAATCCGACTATACATGCCACACCAGTATTTTCAACGAAATCCATAAATGTCAATCCCGCTGCGCTGCCTATCATGATATTAGGTGGATCACCAATAAGTGTCATCGTACCCCCTATATTAGATGCAAATATCTGTCCAAGCAGTATAGGTACCGGATTGATCTTAAGCATATTTGCAATGGTCAATGTCATTGGTCCCATGAGTAGCACAGTGGTAACGTTGTCCAAAAATGCTGAACAAAACGCCGTGATAATCATGAAGGCAACCATTATTTTCCACGGATCTCCATGGGCCATCTTTGCGGCTTTGATTGACACATACTCAAACATACCGCTATGTTTGATGACTGCTACGAATAGCATCATTCCCAAAAGGACGCCCAAAGTGTTGAAGTCGACATGCTCCACCGCTTGATCGAATGTAAGTACACCTGTCAAAAGCAAGGCTACTGTGCCTGCTACTGCTGCTGCTGCCCTGTGTACCTTTTCAGTCATAATCGATACGATTACTATTACAAATATGGCAATTGCGATTATTTCTTGTCCCAAAATTTCTCTCCAATTCTAAAAAAAACAACTGTAACTTATCACTACTAATTATAGATAAGTGTTATTTTATCATCTACAGATTATTTTGGCAACAAAAACTAAAAGACAGACGATATATAATCGTCTGCCCTTAGTGTATACGCAAATTGATATTATAAATTCTTAGCATTTGATGCCATAATCTCGACATCTTTTTCTATTTGCTTCAGATCCTCTTCAATTTTATCAATATCTTTAGTTTCAACAGTTTTAGGACTTAACAAACTTTTCTCTACCATCTTATTAACAGCAGAGAATTTTTCTGAAACTCCAATGAATTTTGAAAAATTAGCGCTGGTCAAAGCATCCTTGAAGCTTGCAATATCTTGCTTGATTATGGTAACCAACTCATCCTCATTGGCAGCCTGTCCCATATACATTGCATAAGGCTCAGTTCTCTGCAGATAGATAAGATTTTCCTCTTCCTTTTCCTCATAGACATAAATCACCTTTACATCATCTGAAAGAACAAACTCAACAGTATTAATATACGTAGGCTTTGTCTCTATAGACTTGGCACCTATCTGCTTCAATAATGTGTTGGCCATGTTTTCTGTTATTGTATCTTGTAACATAAATAAATCCTTTCGTTTAAATCAACTTAAATTGGTAAGCCGACCTGATACTTGAGTAACAGGAATACCATAGCTATAACTACTGTAATTATCATAACAGGCATTCCAACTTTTGTATAGTCGTTAAATGAAATTGGATATCCATGTCTTCCTGCAATACCTGATAAAACTACGTTTGCTGATGCACCGATTTGTGTGCCGTTACCTCCGAGACATGCTCCAAGTGATATCGCCCACCAAAGAGGTGTAATGTCCATGCCCTGCTGACCCATAGCTATTATCAAAGGTATCAATGTGGCTACGAACGGTATGTTATCCAAAATAGCTGACAGGAACGCAGATGCCCAAAGCAGAATCATCATTGTCATGATAAGATGTCCGCCTGATGCTGTCATTATCAAAGTTGCCAACTGTTTAATAACGCCGGTTTTAACCATGCCACCAACTACTATAAATAATCCAGTGAAGAATACCAGTGTCGGCCATTCAACATCTGCTACGACTTCATCTATGTTCTGACGTCCAATTACCATCATAACTGCTGCAGCTGTAAGTGCGACTGTTGCAGTCTGAATTCCAAATTTGTCATGAACCATGAATGCTACGATTACCAAGCAGATCATAACTACGCTTTCACGCATCAATCTGTGATCGGTTATTGCTTTGTTCTCATCAAGTTCCATAATTTCTTCAATAGCATCAGGATCTGCAAGCATCTTTTTCTTGTACAATATCTTCATAAAGAAGATTACTGCGATCAAACCGATTATGCATGCTACTCCTGTGTTCTTAACGAAATCCAGGAATGTCAGTCCTGCTGCACTGCCGATCATGATGTTCGGTGGATCTCCGATAAGTGTCATTGTACCACCGATATTAGACGCGAAAATCTGCCCTAATAGAATTGGTACAGGATTGATCTTTAACATTTTGCCTATGGTAAGTGTCATTGGCCCCATAAGCAGTACTGTGGTTACGTTGTCCAGGAATGCTGAACAGAATGCCGTGATGATCATGAATGCGACCATGATCTTCCATGGATCGCCATGCGCCATCTTTGCAGCTTTGATAGATACATATTCAAACATACCACAATGCTTGATTACAGCAACGAATAACATCATTCCGACTAAAACGCCCAGGGTGTTAAAGTCTACATAACTGACTGCATCTTTAAAAGTGAGTACTCCTGTCAGCAACAGTGCTACTGTTCCGGCAAGAGCTGCTGCCGCTCTGTGAACCTTCTCTGTCATGATCGCGCCGATTACGACTACGAATATGACGATTGCAATAATTTCTTGTGTCACGATTCTCCTCCATCTCAAATAATAATGTTTTGAATAATTCCTCAATATGTTCTTTCAAACACAGACGATATTGTATCACTCACATAAGCATTTATCAATACCATAGGAATAGTCAAAATAGTGCAAAATTTATCCATTGTTTTAAAAATGATTAATCAATATAGCATTATCTCGAAATTGTACTTATAAATGGCTTTTTTTAAGTGATTTCAAGGCTTTTGCGAGCTGGAATAAGTACCTTTTATATACCATGATTTAAAACCGAATCAAATAAAAGCCCAAGCGAACCGATAATGTTTCACTTGGGTGAAAAAATGTTTTCTCGAACTTATTTTTTCATGATCAGGTTTGACATAACTTCTATCATTTTCTCTGTGTCAATAGGCTTGGATATGTGCCCATTCATACCCGCTGACAAGCATTTCGCAATATCATCTCCAAAAGCATCAGCAGTCATTGCAATTATTGGAACTGTAGCTGCATCATCGCGTTCAAGTCTGCGTATGTTCTTAGTCGCCACATAGCCATTCATTATTGGCATTCTAATGTCCATAAGGATCATATCATAATATCCAGTTTGCGAATTTTTGAATTTTTCAATGCCCATTTCTCCATTATCAGCAATTTCCACAATCATTCCATTCTCTTCCAATAATGCTGTGACTATTTCCTGGTTCAAAGGATGATCCTCACAAATTAAAATATGTTTCCCCGACAATGATTCATAGTCTGAACCATGTTTTATTTCTTTGATGCCAGAAGTACTATTTGCAGGTATGCAATCAAATTCCGCCTGAATTGTGAACTTGGTCCCTTTTCCCATTTCACTTTCAACCTCAATGGTTCCGCCCATTTGGTCTAACAGTTTTTTAACTATTGACAGACCTAGTCCGGTACCGCGATTATTGTCGCTATCATTACGATTCTCCTGCGTAAAAGGATTGACCAGATTTTTCTGAAACTCTTTGCTCATTCCAATGCCATTGTCTTCGACTTCAGCACATAATACTAGTTTTCCTTTCTCATTTAAGTGTTCTCTCAATCTATAGTAAATGGTACCTCCTTCAGGCGTATATTTAGAAGAGTTAGAAAGCAGATTGAAGAATATCTGATTGGTTCTAAGCTTGTCCATCATTGGTATAAACTCTTTAACAGGTTCTGCATCCACAATAAAATTCTGATGTTTTTCTTCAAATAATGGTCTTATAACAGAATCCAGATAATCCAAGAAATCATCCGCTATAAAAGGTTCAAGATTGAGCTTTATGGAGCCGCTCTCTGCCTTTGCCATATCCAGCACATCATTGACAAGGTCGAGTAAAAATTTGGATGAAATATCTATTTTCGCAAGATAATCCTTCGTTTTTTCAGGATTGTCCTGCTCATTAGCAAGATAAGTCATGCCGATTATTCCGTTAAGCGGTGTACGGATATCATGACTCATGCTCGACAAGAATTCACTTTTAGCTCGGTTGGCCTTGTCGGCCTCTTCTATAGCTTTCGTTAAATCAGCATTTTTTTCCTCTATTAGCATTAGATTACGCTGACGATAAACAAGTACGAATATCATGAATATGATACCAGCAATCAGTAATACAAGTACCAGGCTTATAAGCGGATGTGAATATATCAGGCTGATAATGCTTGTCTTTTCATTTTGGTTCTGTGTATTCTTTTCTATCATCGACTGTACATAACCGCTATTGACACTTCCTACTGCCTTATTCATTATCGACAATAGAATCGGATCGTCTTTAGTCGATATTCCCAATGCAAATTTTGCTCTGTAATCAGGCATTATGGTTGCTGTAAGACGATTGCTCGAATATTCATTAATGGTTTTTTCTGCTGTATATGAGTATAAAAAAGTTGCGTCGGCTTTACCATGCAACACTGCGTTGACGCAATCTTTGATGGAGTCTTCTTTTATTTTTTTAGCATTCTCTATGGTACTGGAATACGATGATGATGCATCCGTATATCTTAACACCGCAACAGTTCTGATATTGTCACTGCTGTTTTTTCTGGTGATTCGTGAAATCGATGTGGTTATATAACTGTCACTCAATTTATAGCCTGTTTTTTCGGCATTATAGTAATTATTGAACGTATCTATCCTGACATCAATATTGCCTTTTTTCAGGCGCTTGTAATACTCTTCTCTGTCTTTGGTTTCGATTATCTTGAATTTAAGTCCTGTACGTTTTGATATCTCCTTGAAAACATCTGGCATTACTCCCTTGGCTTTTCCACCACTAAAATAGCTATATGGATATCTATCTGGATTCACTATAGCTGTAAACACTATCCCTTTGCTCTTAGCTTTATTAATATATTTCTGCTCAGCAGATGTAAATGATATGCTGTTTCCCGAATTCTCAGCATAATAATTGCTCTTAAGCTCATTACGCCAGTTCGGATCTTCTGCATCCATATTATCTATAGCTTCGTTGACTTCTTTTAATAACGTCTTATCATTTTTTCTTACAATGACATAGAAATTTGATGTATCAAATTTATTCAATATCCATTCATTTTCGATCTGACGTAGATCACTGGTAACTATCGCATCTACTTTTTTCCCATTCTGCAGGTCTTTTTGCATTTGATCGATATCATCATAATAAACCGTTTTATATGTAAAATTCTTTTTTGCTGCAAATTCTTTAAAACTTGAATTTCTGCTACTGTCCCTCAGCATGCCGACACGCATACCATTATACGTCGAATACTTTCCGGAAACGTATTTTTTATTGCCGCTCTTCACAGTGATAATAGTTGAACTGGTTCCTATAGGCTTGCTGGAAAATGCAAATATCTTTTCACGCTCTGAAGTCTTTTGTGCTGACGTCAGCATATCTATTCTGCCGTTCTTCAGCATCTCCTGCATGTCTGCCCAGCTGTTCTTATAACCTACATACTTGTATTTCCAATTGTTCTGTTGTGCCATCATTTGCAGCACGTCATATCCATAACCACTCTTGATTCCTTTGCTGTCAATCGCGTGATAACCAGCAAACTCAAAATAACCTACTTTGATTAATTTTTGACTGGATGAAGCACTTACACACGCAGGCATAGTTAAAAAAAGCATAAGCAAACATACGCCTAATACCCTGATTATCTTTCTTGCATCCTTCTGGCTAAATCCCATTTCATATTCCTCACAGTATTTATTTTATAGCATCCACCATCGTTTCATATAATAAGTCCGGATCTACCGGCTTTGCTATATGACCGTTCATCCCCAATTTTAAGCATTTCTCTACATCATCTTTAAAAGCATCAGCGGTCATAGCGATTATTGGTACTATTTTTGCATCATCTCTATCCAATGCCCGAATTCTTCTTGTAGTTTCATATCCATCAAGTATTGGCATTCTGATATCCATCAAAATCAAATCGTAGAAGTTCAAAGCTGAAGCTACAAACAATTCTATCCCCTTTTGTCCATTTTCAGCGATTTCAACTATCAATCCCTTTTCTACAAGCAATTCTTTAACGATTTCCTGATTCATAGGATGATCTTCACATATCAAAACGTGTCGTCCGACCAATATGCCATAATCGACGGTATATCCACCATCAGTCTTTTGCCATGTTGCCTGATCTGCTTCAATATAATCGAAATCTATAGTCACCGTAAATCTGGTACCTCTGCCAGGGTTACTATCTACCTCTATTGTTCCACCCATTAAATCTACCATGCTTTTCACTATTGCAAGTCCAAGACCACTTCCACGAGTTCCAGATATATCATTCCTATTTTCCTGCGTAAACTCATCGAATAATACTTCCAGGAAATCATCGCTCATGCCTATTCCATTATCTTCAATAATAGCGATAATGCGTTCTTTGTGTCCCAGTATCAATTCATTAAATACTTTCAGTGATATTTTGCCACCTTCCGGTGTGTACTTTACGGCATTTGATAAAAGATTAAACATTATCTGATTATATCTCAGTATATCAACTATTGGGATTACTGAATCCACAGGATGTGTTTCTACATCGAATGTCTGGTTTTTTCCCTCATAAAGCGGTTTGATAACTGAGTCTAAATAAGTATCAAAATCTGACATTAAATATGGTTCAGGATGCAGTTCTATCTTTCCACTGTCAACTTTGGCCATATCCAATACATCGTTAATAAGACCAAGTAAAAATTTAGATGACATATCGATTTTATCAAGGCACAAACTGGTTCTATCAGGATTATGCTCTCCTTTGGCGATATATGTCATACCTATTATTCCATTAAGAGGAGTTCTTATATCATGGCTCATTCTTGAGAGGAAATCCGACTTTGCTTCATTGGCAGTCTCTGCTGCATGCAATGCTTCGGCCATCTTTTCTCTAGTTTCTCTTTCCTGTTCAAATATTTCCGTTACGTCTGACAACATGAAAATCAATACATCCTTATTTTCATCCAGATATACTAAATCATTCTTCATTCGCCTTAGGGGCTTGCCCGGAAGATCTTCTCTTCGTTCATTTCTGGTATAGTAGCCTGTATAAACATCTGATTTTTCCAAGCCTGCAATTACTGCACTTAAGGCAAACTTCTTACGGCATGCATCGGCCTCCTCCGGTAATACGCCATTTCTGCACACCTGCTCTACAGCTTCTTCATACAGATATCCGTTGATACTTGAATCCAATTCATCTCCGGTAGTCTGAATCGTCACCATCCCTGTCTGCAGGTCAACTGCAGAAACAGTCAAATAATTAGCTCCGATAACTCTTTTCGCCATTTTTTCTTTAATGACTTCGTCATTGATATCTTCTGTATAGAAAAATGCAAACAAATCTCCCGATTCAGGATCAGGAAGTACTTGAAAGGTTGTTGATACCCAGCGAATCACATCTCCTAAATAGCGTCTGTATTTCAATTCGGCTTCATATCTGCCTTTCTTGACCGCTTTGCGTATTCCCATTCCACCACATGTCATTAGATATTTGATTCGCTCGTCACGATCAGGTATACGGTTTGCCACATGCAACAGTATTTGCCTTGTCTCCGCTTGAGGATCTCCCATTGCTGGCGCTACTTCATCAGCATCCCTGATTACTTCTTCACTTACTGGTATGTTCATCATTTTCATATCCATCGTTTGAAGGTCCACCTGGGCATTCTTTGTTACATTAAATGAGAAAGCTTCAACTGTATCGCCTTCTAAAGACTGCAGACGGACCATCTGCTGATGTAATTTTTCTTCAGCACTTTTTTGTACCGTTATATCTATAGCATTACCCTGTGCCATTATGGTATGACCATGCTCATCCCTGACTGCCGTCAACTTAATGTTTATCCACAAAGGCATACCATCATATATGACCTTGATCTGGCACGAAGAATTATCTTCTCCATCATCCATCTTGCGTGTCATTTCTCGCATTAATTTTGCATGTTCATCACTCATATTCATTATTTTAATAAAAGAATCCGGACAATTTTCCATACTCTGAGGCAATTTACCATAGCGTTCATTGACGATAGGTATGGTGACCAGATGTTTGTCCGGATAATACGTAAAAAACTGAACATCAGAATTACTGATTGCTTCACGAAGCATATCCTGGTTTTCCTGAAGCTTTATTTCATTTTCCTTATCTACCGTAACATCAAACAGGCATGAAAAATAAACAAGTTCATCATCAAGCATTATTGATCTTGCATTCATTTGGTACCATCGATAGTCATTATCAGAAAGCGCATAATGGAATATACTCTTGACATACATACCAGGCACGCGCAGCTTCTCCATATTTTCTTTTACTTCTCTTCGATCTGCTTCAGATACACGCGACATGGCAATCTGCTCTGCCGATTCAACCTGATCTTCTGTAATTCCGTAAAGCACTTGAAGCGGAGGATTTAGCACTTTTGAAATAGCCTTGCCATCCCTTACTGTAGTCATGCTTACACCGATAGGAAGGTTCTTGATTATAGCTTCTAATTCGGTAGCCTGATTCATGATTTTCTGCTCATTTTTTTCCTTTGTGATTGCATTACTGACTGCATATGCAAATGACATCATTAAACTACCAGAATCTTTGATTTTTGCCGGTTCAGGATTATCGATACCAAAAAATCCGTGGAATTCATCATTGATGAATATAGGTGCCTCCAAATAACTGTGAATTCCCTGCATTGTCATTATTTTATATTCTTCTGGTTTGCTTTCAATAATGCTTTCAACATCGCTGATAATAACAGCTTGATGATTATCAAAGAAATATTTCCATCGATCTATACAGCTTGCAGATACTGCTTGGCGCTTTGTAATTTGCGGTTCTATGCCTTCTCTGCACCACTCGAAACTGTTGTTAAAAACATCACCACCATTTACTGCGTCGAAAATATATGACCTGTCTGAATTGAAGTACTCACCTATTTCTCTTATCATTGCATCCAAACGCTGGTCCATAGGCTCATGCCGATTTAATGTCTGTATCATTCTAGTCAGCAGTTTTTCTGTTTCTAAAACAGTCTTGAGTTTCATATTCTCATCTATTCGTCTGGAAACATCTATAGCTATTTCCATTCTGGCATGATGACCATCATAGTCTATCAGTTTATCCTGCAGCTGATAAGTTCTTCCTACTGTCGCATTATAATTATCCCAGCTAAATGTTTCTCCCTTAATTAACCTGTCACTATTACAAAATTGACATGGCTCACCAAAGCCATGGACGACCTCGTAGCATTTTTTGCCACGGTACGCTGTACAGCTAAACTCATCCATTGCTGCTTTGTTCATATAAAGCATTTCGTAGGTGTCCACATCTGCCACATAGATAAATTGTTCAAGTTCATCTAATATTGTTTCATTCAACCTCAAATCATTAATATCCATGGCTACTCTCCACTACCACTTCTTACTAATATACTTTAATTAATTATACCATTAATCGAATAAAAACGCATCAAAAAAAGCCGCTGGTTACCAGCGGCTCTAATCAATAAAATATTCTTATTTTTTTTCTTCTTTCATTATTTCCTGAAATTTTGCAAACGCACCTTCATATACTTCGTTATCATCAATGTTCGCCAGAATTATGTCGCCATCTTCCAGTTCGACCTGTTCATACAACATAAACCCATCAGTGCTGTACTTTGCTTCTACCGCAACGATATCCGCATCTTCGAAAGTAAATCTGGCGAGTACTTCGTCTTCGTCTTCATCAAGCTCGGCATCTTCTTCGATTTCCTCAACGACTTCATCAGCGTTATCAGTTTCTTCGACAACTTCAGTTTCTTCCTTATCAGTTATCTCATCCTCCTCATAATCGCCATCGTCTTCGCTTTCCTCATATCCATTCATCAATTCATTAATGTCTTTTTCCCATTCCTCCATCCATGACTCAATGGTCTGAGCGCAAAGCTTATCTATCTGCTTAGCCTGAGGCGTTTTTCCTGACTTACCAGTATACATATAGTATGCCAGCAAATATATGTAACTCGGAAACATGGTTTCAGTTCCGTCTGGATAACCTGCAAGCGTTGGGTCCTTAATAGTTGCAACCACTCTTTCCTCAAGTTCGGGTGATGACCTTCTAATAGTATCAAAAACTATTGCGGCACATTTATCATAAAATGGCTTGCTGGCTTCTGACCATGCCTGATTGAACTCATCTTTCCTGAGTTTTTCGATTTCATCCCTTCTTGACTGTACGTATATATCCTTCATCATATCGCGATTAGCTTCGAATACCTGACTTATTAATCCACTTAAAACTGCTGCTGCGTTCATTGGTTTCTCCTTTTTTAACAAATTTACATACCATTATAACACAATAATTTGTTTTTTATACAACTATATTGATCCATTTTCTGCTCTTGAACCTCGGCATACATACTGCGATCCTGATCAGGTCTCCCATTTCCCCTGCAATCATCGCCACCGGCAATGTCCAGTGCAAAAGTAGCACAGCTATAAATGCGATCGGCACCTGTACACAGAAATTACATGTCAGATCAAGTTTCATGCAGAACAAAGTATCGCCGCCAGCTCTCAATATGCCCACCACCGGCAGATATCCCAGCATCTTAGGGGTAATTGTGATTGCCTGAGCGCATATGGAAAGTATAAGCAAGTGCGTAGTTGCTGCATCAAAGTCATATATGTTTGCAATCGGTTTGGCAAGCAGTATCATTACTGCAGTCATTATGATATTCATTACCAGCACAATGTAAAGGGCCAGTTTTCCATAACGATACGCTTTGTCTTTGTTGCCCTGTCCCAGAGTTTCCCCGATCAGCATGGCCGTCGAATTTCCGACGCCAAAGTAAAAGGATTGCAGCATGTCGCATACTACGTTTACTACCTGTGCTACTGCTAGTGCTGAAGTGCCGAGCCTGCCGTATGCCGCGAAAATCAAAGCAAATGATAATGCCCAGCCACCTTCTGTAAATACTACAGGGATCGCCATTCTCATAACGTTGGCCAGCAGATTCTTTGAAAAGCCGAACAGTTCTTTTAAATTGCCCCTGAAAGGATGATTCTTGGTGCTATACACGTAGATCATAATTGCCACCAGCTCGCATATCCTGGCAATCAAAGTCGCCGTAGCTGCTCCGCGCACTCCCATATGCGGCATTCCAAACTTGCCGAAGATAAGCAGGTAATTGAGAAACGCATTGATCCCCAGCGCCACCGCGCTTATAGTCGTCACTATATTCAGCCTTTGAATAGCTCTGGCGTTATATGAAATCACCATGGATATCCCCGATATCGGATATGACAGACTGGCTATTCTGATATATTGCGTACCGTATCTTATTACCGCTGTATCATTGGAAAACAGGCGTATTATCCCCGGCGCAAAAGCATAGGCGATAACCATGACTCCTACAGCAAGGGCTATGGCGATCAGATAGTCTATTCCTATCAGGTGCTTGATCCCCGGCAGATTTCTGGCGCCCCAGTACTGAGCCGTGTAAACGGCTGCTCCGCTGAACAGTCCGAACAGAGTGACCACGTAAATAAAATACACCTGGTTTGCGGCGCCCACCGCAGCCAGCTCCTGCTTTCCCAGCATGCCTATCATCAGCGTATCTATCAGGTTCAGTCCTATGCTGATGAAATTCTGCAGCACTACCGGAATACCGATGACTAACATTTTCCTATAAAATTCTCTGTCGTCTATTGATTTAATAATGACCTTATCCTCCATTATCTGTACTTGAGATAGTCCATAAACCGCTTGACTGCAAGTGACATCGTCGTTTCATCGTGTACTGCGACACCTATGTTACGATATACCGGCTTATCCAGCTTCTTTATTACTATATCATATGGTGCACGTTTTAATATGAGTTCAGGCAAAATACTTACGCCCAGCCCATTTTCCACCATTGACATAACTGCATAGTCGTCCCAGGCGGTAAAGTGGGTATTAGGTGACAAGCCTTCGTGTTTAAATATCTCAAAGAATTCATCGTTTTCCCCTTTTTCCAAAAGGATGAATGGCTCTTTTCCCAGCTCCGCAAGAGGAACTTTATCATAGGATGCAAGTCTGTGATCTGCCGGAAGTATTGCCATCATTTCATCTTTGTCTAACTCAGTGGTCTTAAGCCCCGCCCGTGCCGGCAATCTGAGAAAACCGCAATCGATACGACCTGCTAACAGCCAGTCTTCGATTTCCGTATAATCTCCCGGGAGCAGCTCAAAATCCACATTAGGATAATCTTTTCTGAAAGCCTTGATAATATTAGGTATCCAGTGAGTCGCAACACTTGAAAATGTCCCTATTCTAATCAGCCCGGACTGCAGTCCATTCAAATCGTCCACCTGCTGCTGCAGTTTATTATATTCATTGCACACGCTCTCTGCATACGGCAGCAGACTGGCACCTTCTGCGGTCAGCGCAACACCTGCACGACTGCGTTCCAGCAATGTGACTTTCCACTCTTTCTCCAAGTCATTTATCATTCTGCTTATGCCTGACTGGGAATAGTTCAAAGCCTCGGCTGCCTTGGTAAAACTGCCGTATTCAACTGTCTTTATCAGAGCCATATATTTAAGGATATTCATATCCATAGCCATTCTCCTTTTGCATTCGGTTTTGTGATTTTATATATGATAATTATTCGTAAATCGAATCTTTGGTTTAATGTTACAATAACTACATAAAAAAATCAAGAGAAAGAGGTCATTCAATGAAAAAAGCTTATATCAAATATCTTCTGGGGGTGTTTATCTTCGGTTCCAACGGCATCGTTGCCAGCTACATCAGTCTGGCAAGTTATGAAATCGTGCTGCTGCGTTCTTTTCTTGGGATCATTCTGCTGTTTGCACTATTTCTGCTGACCGGTAATCGTCCCACCGTTTTTAAGTACAAGCATGATCTGCTTTTCATTATGCTGTCCGGAATGGCAATGGCCGCTGACTGGCTGTTCCTCTTTGAAGCCTTTGACCAGATCGGCGTCGGCCTGGCGTCCGTGATGAATTATTTCGGTCCCGTAATAGTAGTGGCTCTTTCCCCGTTCTTTTTCAAAGAAAAACTCACTTACGTAAGGCTGATATCAATGTTTGCCGCACTGATCGGAGTATTCCTTGTCAGTGGCGACATAATATCCGGAAGCGCTAACTTTTGGGGGCTCTTATGTGGGATCCTGTCAGCATTTTCTTATGCTGCACTTGTAATATCCGATAAGAAGGCCGAACATATCAAAGGCTTTGAGAATTCGGTATTCCAGCTGTTCTTTGCTTTTCTCACTGTTGCCGTATTCGTCGGCATCAAGCAGGGCTTTGTTATACATGTTGCCGCAGGCGACTGGTTCCCTATTCTCCTGCTGGGCTTTTTCAATACTGGTATCTGCTGCTTCCTGTATTTCTCGTCCATAGGAAGTCTTCCGGCGCAAACAGTAGCTGTCTGCGGCTATATCGAACCACTCTCAGCCGTAGTACTTGCCGTACTGATACTTCACGAAACCATGCTGCCGCTGCAGATCCTGGGTGCATTTCTTATCGTGGCTGGCGCACTGTTTGGCGAATGCTATAAGCCTGCAAATCTCAAACGTCTAATGTGATCCTATAATAGTTATATTTCTTAATGACTTTTGTTCATTAGCTATTGACCTTTGTTCATTAACAGTCTATACTATTATCATGAACAGGAGGTCGATGAAATGAAACGTGTATCAGATCCGGAAATCAGACGGCAGCAGATCCTTGAAACTGCCATGAAATTATTCTATGAAAAAGGCTATGAAAACACTTCCATGGCTGATATCGCCAAAGAGTTAAACGTCGTCAAAGGGCTATGCTACAGGTACTTCGATTCCAAGCAGGCTCTCTTTGAGGTTGCAATGAACGAGTATGCTGAAGAATGCTGCCAGGATTTTCTCAAGATAATCCACGCGCAGAACCTCCCTCTGAACGAACGATTGACTGCCATCCTGGTCAAAATGCTCGAGCCTAAGGAAAACGGCCGCTATCACGACTTCTTCCATAAGCCTGGTAATGAAATGATGCATGAGCAGATCGCCATCAAAATGTGCAAATTCATGATTCCTCAACTAGAAGAAGAATTAAAGAAATCCAATCTGCCTGAGGCAAGCGCAAAGGTCCTCGCTCAATATATCATGTATGGTCAGATCGGCATCTGGCAGGAAGGCGGAGAATCACCAGAAGCCATAGTCGGTCAGTTCGAAGCCATAATCAATAAACTTTTGAATCAATAGCATCAAAGGAGATGACAAATTTGGAACTTTGGCGAAAAAACCTGCTTGTATGCTGGTTCGCAATGTTCGTTACAATGGTGGGATACAGTCAGATTGCACCTGTCCTGCCGCTGTTTATCAAGCAGCTCGGTGTCACAGACGTCGGCAGGGTCGAGGAAATTTCCGGTCTTGCATATGGCATAACATATATTGTTTCTGCATTTTTTGCGCCGGTGTGGGGCTATGTTGCCGACAAGGTAGGACGCAAACCAATGCTGCTTAGAGCTACCGTTGGAATCGCACTCCTGACTTTTTTAGTCGGCTTTGCGCAAAACGTTACCCAGCTGATAATCCTCAGAACACTGCAGGGTACTGTTACCGGTGTGGGCACTGCATGCACTACGCTGATAGCGACTCAAACTGACAAAGAACATGCGGGCTGGGCACTGGGCACGCTTTCTACCGCATCTATGGCAGGCGCCTTGATAGGCCCGACCATCGGCGGCTTCATAGAGAACATCCTTCCTTTGAAATTCGTCTTCTTCATCACAGGTTCGATCTGCGGCCTCGCCTTCTTCATCTCACTGATTTTCATCAAAGAAGACTTTGTCGCTACAGAGAAGAAATCCACCACCGTAAGATATATGCTGGACAACATCACCAGGCCTAAGCTGACAGCTATCATGTTTTTGACGTACTTTATCGTCACGCTGTCTTTGAACACCATTGAACCTATCGTCACAGTTTACGTTTCGCAGCTCACTACCAGCGGCGAGAACGTGGCGCTCATTGCCGGACTGACCTTCTCTGCGTCAGGGCTTGCAAGCATCATTGCAGCTCCTCTGCTGGGCAAGATGACAGACCGCATCGGCCCTCAAAAGATACTCCTTTATGGACTTATCATTGGCGGGCTGCTTTTCATCCCACAGGCTTTCGTTGAGCATCCGTGGCAGTTGATGGTGCTCAGGCTGTTATTCGGCGTTGCCAACGCAGGCTTGATACCTGCTGTCAATGCTATGGTCAAGCTCATAACTCCAGATGAGATCTCCGGCAGGATTTTTGGATTCCTGATGTCGGCACAGTACTTCGGAATATTCGGCGGAGCATTCCTGGGAGGTCAGGCAGCCTCACATTTCGGAATCAGGAACGTCTTCTTCCTAACCAGTGCGGTCCTGCTGCTCAATTCCCTGATGTTTATAAAAAAACACGACCAGACCTAAGAAGTCCAGTCGTGTTTTTCAGTTTCTTATGGCTTTATAGTGATGCTTTTCCGCAATTGTGGCAGAAGTTTTCGTCGAGCTTCATTCTCGTACCACAGCCTTTGCATTCTTTAGCAATTGCAGCACCGCAGTATCTGCAATATATTGTGCTCTTTCGCGGCTGCAGCTTTCCGCAAGCCGGGCATTTGATAAGAGTGCATCTGTAGATGAAGTATCCGGCAACGGCCAGAATATTGAAGAATCCTGTAAGCCAGCCGAACAGCCTGGTGTTTGTACCGTCTTTTCTCGTCTGCTTGATAATGCTTTCGATCATAAATACCCAATATGTTACTGCCAGTGCAACAACAAGTGCAATAACAATGCCGATGATGACTTTGTCTGTGGTCGTAAATGCAAGATTATTAAAGATATATTCACCATCTTCTCCGTGATGGCCTGTTGCACCTGACGCTGATGCGTTGGAAAGCAATGTGCTCACTCTGGCGTAAAAGTCTACCCATAATACTACCGCAGATCCTATGAAGGCTACGACAGCCGCGATGATGAATCCGATCCATGTTTTCAGGAAATTACGATTATCGATTTTTTCTATCATTTTACTACTCCCCCTTTTCTATTATTAGTATAAAGGGCAAAGTTTAACTGCATAGAAACAAATAATTAAATAAATATTAAAAAAGCAGACTAAATGTCTGCTTTCATTCTATAGCCAGCGCCCCATACCGTTTCAATGTATTCAGGGACTGCAGGATTGCTTTCAATTTTTTCTCTCAGCCTTTTTATGTGGACCGTGACTGTCGATGTCTCGGCCATGGCTTCCATGCCCCAGACATGATTATATATCGTATCTTTAGACAGAACTATATCTGGATTTTCCGCAAAAAACAGCAGCAGCTCATATTCCTTATTGACGAGCTTGATTTCTTTGTCACCAACAAAGACACGCCTTGAACCCGGTACTATTCTAATGTCTCTGATGCATATCTCGCTCAAATCGTCTTCTCTTGCGACCTGGCTGCTCTTCAATCTCTCATGAATGGAAATGTGCGCTTTTACACGTGCGACCATCTCTGACGGACTGAAAGGCTTGACCATATAGTCATCCGCTCCAAGTCCCAGGCCTCTTATCTTGTCGATGTCCTCTTTGCGGGCTGTGATCATGATTATCGGAGTGTCTCTTTCGCTGCGTACTATTCGACATATCTCAAAGCCGTCCCTGCCTGGAAGCATGACATCCAGGATTATCAGATCATAATTGCATTCCATGAATTTCTGCACGCCGATATTGCCATCCTCGGCAATATCAACATCGTAATCGTTAGCTAAAAGGTAATCTTTTTCAAGGTTAGCGATCAAAGCATCATCTTCAACTATTAATACTCTCTTTTTCATTGCCCAATTCTCCTTTGCTGACCGGTAGTGTCAAAATAATTGCAAGGCCATTGTCATTTTCGGCACGGCATGAACCTCCAAAGCCTTCGGCTATCTGCTTGACCACTGCCAAGCCTATGCCGCTGCCCTTTTCAGGTGCTGTTCTGGAAGCATCGCTTCTGTAGAAGCATTCGAAGATCCTCTCCAGTTCTTCAGTTCTGACGCCAGGGCCATCATCACTGATTTTTATTTCCGCAATATTACCCTTCTGCTTCAGCGAGAATACCACCTTAGAATGGTCGGCTTTCCTGTACTTCAGCGTGTTTCCAATCAGATTATGGCTTATCCTCATCATTTCATTGCGTTCTATGTTTACGTAAAGCGGTTCCACGGATTTTTCAAGTATGATATCGATGTTGCTGTTTCCATACTCTGTCCGGAGTTCTTTTATTGTTGAATCATAATAATCGTTCAGTTCAACACGCTCTGTAGCATAAGTCTTACCACCCATTTCTACGCGCGAAAAGCTTGTCAGGTCATCTACCAGGTGCTCAAGATTTTCCACACTCTTTTCGATTGCGGAATAATACTGCAGTTTCTTTTCAGGAGTGTTTGCAATGCCGTCGCGCATACCCTCCACGTAACCTTTGATAGACGTAAGCGGTGTCCGTAGATCGTGAGAGATCCCGTTGATAAGCTCTTTGCGATACTTCTCGTAAAGCAGCCTCTGCTTTTCTGAGTCCTTAAGATACTGCCGCATTTCATCGAAGTTGTTGATCACATCTCCCATCTCATCCTTTTTCTTGTAGCTGAGGTCGAAGTCCAGATTTCCCTCTTTGATCATTTCACTGCCAACGCTTATTTTCTTCAGCGGTCTAAGTATGTTTCTGGCTATCCACCAGGACATTATCATATTGATGATTACCACTGCAACTACTATTATCAAAATCATGAACCCGAGGTAAAGGGTTATATAGCGCTGTATATATGATGCTCCGCTCTGTTTTTTGATGTCTGGCGTATGTATGGCGACTCCCACAAAGTCTCCATCATCATTCTTTGCACTGATCACCGTGACTTTGTTCTTTGTAATAACATATTCTGAGGTAGTCCCATAGAGCTTCCCCACCGTCTTCTTTGCATAAGCTACGTCCGCAGCCTTAATATTGGAGTACTGTATCTTCCCGTCATCCTTGATCATAAAATGATAGCCTGCAGCTTTCATCTCTTTCTTTGTGTCAGACAGGTCGCCCCTCCATCTATATGTATTCATCATACTCTGTGCTGTGTAGACTCCATTATCATCCTCAAATATGTATTCCATGGTCTCCCAGTACTGATCACCAGGGCCATTGAAAAACACAGCAAAAAGTGACAGAGCCACCGCCAGTGGAACTGCTATGACGAGAATATTAGAAATTATTAATTTCTTTCGTATACTGAACCGCATCATTTTCTCCTATAAAACATATTGTAATTATTATCGAAACCAATTACAACTGTTATTTTACAGTGGTTTTCTTGTTACTGTCTCTATTATCTACCTTAATGATGACTCCCTACTTAAATAAGTATTAACAAACTATTAAATATCCGCTGTATCATTTCAAATACGTATTGACTTATTACATTTCCCATGATATCTTTGGATTATCAACATAATATGCAACTTGATCCTACCCCCGGGCAGGATTGCTATAAGTGCCGGTTTCATTCCGTTAGGGCCTGTTTTCAGGGAGGATGAAGTTGGTGCTTTTTTTAAGAAAATTTCAATTTGATAAGGAGGTCAATATGAGAAGCAAAAAAGAAATAATTATCGATTATGCACTGATCACACTGGGTTCTGCCATGATCGCGCTGGCAACCAACTGGGTATTTTCGCCGCTGAATATCGTTTCCGGCGGTTTTACAGGTCTGGAAATCGTGATCAAAGAATGGACCAGAGGACTGGTATCCGGCGGAGTTCCTCTCTGGGCCTCCAATGTAGTGCTCAACCTGCCTCTGTTCATAGTGGCATATATACTGCGTGGAAAAGAATTTGTCGGCAAGACTCTCTATGCAACTATCATTTTCACCGTCTTCCTCGGCATCATCCCTGAATGGCTGCCTCTCGGCCACGATATGGTACTTTCGATCCTATATGGAAGTGTCGTGTCCGGCATAGGCATCGGTCTGGTATTCATCAGATATGCTACGACTGGCGGTACCGACATGCTCGGTGCTCTCATTCAGGTGTATAAAAAGCACTGGCACATGACCACTATCATGGCCGTACTGGACATTCTCATAGTGATACTGGGCGCCATTACATTTGGTTTATCCAATGCCCTTTACGCAATAATTTCCATCGTTATCGTCACCTTCATTGCCGGACGCATCCAGGAAGGGGTAAAGTTCGCAAAGTCCGTATATATCATCTCCGAAAAGCTGGACGAAATCGCCAAATTCATCGATCAGGATCTGGACCGAGGCGTAACATTCATCAAGGTAGAAGGCTATTACAACGATGACGACAAAATGATGCTGTACACTGTACTGAATCAAAAGGAGCTTGGGAAACTGAAACACCAGGTAAGCCTGATCGACAAAGAGAGCTTTGTCATAGTCGGTGACGTCCGCGAAGTTTTTGGCAACGGCTGGCTCAAGCACGGAAAACAGCTGTACTAGATGCAGCACCGCCATAAATTTGACGAACCGACAAGTCGGGTATACAATTATTACGGTTTACAACCTATTAACACTGTAGAATTAAGGAGAAATATAACTGACGAATGAAAAATGAAATAGATATGCTAGAAGGATCTTTGGGTCGCAATCTGCTCCGCTTTGCACTGCCGCTGGCAGTGACGGGGATATTGCAACAGCTGTTCAATGCCGCGGACATAGTAGTCGTAGGGCGCTTTGTAGGCAAAAACGCCATGGCGGCGGTAGGCAGCAACACACCTTTGATAAACCTTCTGGTAAATCTATTCATTGGAATTTCCCTTGGCACCAATGTCGTCATGTCACAGTATGCCGGCAGCCACAACGAGAAGCGAATCCAGCAGGCCGTACATACCTCAGTATTTATCGCCCTTGCCGGCGGTTTTATTTTGATGATATTCGGAGAGCTTTTGTCAGCCCCTGTGCTCAGGATGCTTTCCGTACCTGATGAAGTAATGGGCATGGCTTTGACGTATCTTCGCATATACCTCGTCGGCCTGCCAGTGATACTTTTGTACAACTTTGAAGCAGCCATCGCAAGGAGCCAGGGCGATACGAGGACCCCTTTGATATGCTTGACGATTTCAGGCATCGTCAATGTGTGCCTGAACCTTTTCTTTGTCTGCATAGTCGGCATGACGGCCGGTGGTGTTGCCCTTGCCACGTTAATAGCAAACCTGCTGAGCTCTGCCATGCTGTTTTACTTCCTGCGCAAAGGCCCGGCAGCCACAAGGATCTACATAAAAAAGATACGCCTGCACAAAGAAGTGCTGAAGCGCATATTATATATCGGCGTTCCCTCAGGCATACAGAGCATGATGTTCTCTCTTGCCAACATCATCGTCCAGTCAGCTATCAACGGACTTGGAGCAACTATAATGGCGGCATCCTCTGCAGCCTTCAATATCGAAATCATCGCCTATTTCATCATCAACTCATTTGGTCAGGCATGCATGACCTTCTCCGGCCAGAATTACGGCGCGGGAAAGTCTGAAAGATGTAAGAAGATCTTAGGCAAATCCATTCTTGAGGCCTTTGTCTTCACCTTGATCGCATGCAGCCTGATCCTGTTTTTCGGCAAAGAAATGCTGGGCCTCTTCAACAAAGACCCAGCAGTTATCAGTTATGGTTATTTAAGGCTCATGATCGTATACTCGGCTTACGGATTCACATTGATTACCGAAAACGTCTCCGGATATATGCGCGGCTTCGGCATGTCGATGTTTCCTGCATTGACTGCAGTAGTCTGTATATGCATCGTTAGGCTCATATGGATATTCTTCATATTCCCTACCAATCCGACATTCGTAATGCTTCTGATCATCTATCCGATTAGTCTCGGTATGAATGCCGCCGCAGTATCGCTGATGTGCCTGATATTACATCCCTCAAAGAAAAAATATGAAGTGTAAGGTGTTAACATGGAAAAACAACAATTAGTAGATTCATTAATAAGCGAAATCAAAAGTGATTTTGCTGCATCGGGCAAGTCCGAGGAAATCGGTCTCGATGCTTACGACATGGGCGTTGAATACGCAAAAACCAGAAGGTTCAACAACTCTGTCCGCTATCACAATTATAACTACATAATTGAAGACGGCAGCACTATCTCTGCAAGCTCCTTCTACCGCATCTTCACCACCAGGATGCAGACCCCTGCCTATGTAGAAGCAGAAGAACATCTGCATAACTATTTTGATGATAAGGATGAGATACTGTTTCACCTGCTCAGAGACCAGCGCTTCGGCATCAACGGTGTATTCAAAGCTGTCATGTCTCCGCGGGAGACACAACAGCTCAATTATCCTGACTATGTAATGGTCATTGCCTGCTTTGCAGCAGGGTTTTTGAATTCTCAGGTACCGCATCTGCATGCGTAGATATAAACACGGTCGCTATTATTGCACAGAAACCGGCCAGCTCCATTGCTCCAAACTGTGTTCCAAGGCACAGTGCGGACAGTATTGTAGCCGTAGCTGGCTCCAGACACCCTATCAATGTTCCTTTGACCGGGCCTATATACTTCACACCTTCGAGGAAAAGTGAGAAGCCTCCTGCCGTTCCGATCACTACTATCACAGCAATTATTACAAGTGCTTTCACATCCAGATTTCCAGGTACTATCCATGCTTTAGTTGCAACGCTTAGAATCACACCGCCTATGAGCATGCCCCAGCCGGTTATCATAATGTTGCCCCATTTTTTGATCAAAGTCTGTGACAAAAGCGTATATGACACCACTCCGACAGCAGCCAGCAGTCCAAATATCAGCCCTTTGGACGAAACCATGAACCTGCCTGGATCACCATTGGTAGCCACAAGATATGTACCGGTTATGGCCAGCACTATGGCAATGATCTGCCTTTTGCTCATACGGGTATGTGTATTGGCAGCAACTACTATGGCCATTATGACCACGTTGAGGCTTTGCAGCACGGTCGCCGTACCTGAATTTGAGTATTTCACTGATGCAAGGAAAGCATACTGGCAAAGCAGAAGCCCTGCTATGGCAAAGGCTACGAGGCGCAACGTGTCTTTTTTATCTTTAAAAATGCTGAAGAGCCTTTGATGGCTCAGCGGAATCGACATTACCAAAAGCATCAATCCCGAGAACAGCATCCTGACCGAAGTGAGCCACGAAGTATCCATGTTGTATTCCATAAAAAGATATTGACCGCACACTCCCGAAATGCCCCATCCTATTCCTCCTGCTGCTGTAAGCAGTATGCCCTTCATGAATTGTTTGTTTCTCATCTCGATACCTCTTTTCTATGTTTAAATTATATTGCTGTTATTAGGGTTATGATATCGGAATATTAGGCTTATTTTATAAATATATTGCGTTTATTTTGTAGCGGCGATATACTACTACATAGAGAGGTGTCAAAATGAAATCTAAAATAATCAGCACTGATAAAAGCAGACAGGAAATAACCCGCAGTATCCCGGGCTTCCCTTTGACATGTTATATAAGTCGTTTTTCCAATGAAACATACGATTACATCGACTGGCACTGGCATGTCGAATTTCAGCTCTGCATCGTTACAGAAGGCACTGTTCTCTGGCAGATCGGACCAACACAGATGATAGTTGCTTCAGGCGATGGCATTTTCATCAATTCCCAGCAGGTCCATAGAGTACAGCCATACCGATGCGCAAATGCCTCATTTTTCTGTGCTGATTTTCGCCCCGACCTGTTTAACGGAACTGCAGACAATACTCTATCTGAAGATTATGTTCTGCCCGTCCTAAGCAATAAGAGTTTGCCTGCAAAAAAAATATCCTCCGAAGAGAATATAGAGAGCGAACTGCTTGATCATTTGAAAGCAATGTCTACCATTTTTGATAACAAAGAAACCTGCTATGAGTACGAACTTGTGGGCTCGATTTTTTTGATCTGTGGAAAGCTCTTTCCATTGATATCCCAGGGATCCGGTGAAATCGATACCCGCGATGCGCGCCTGAAAGAAATACTTGTCTACATACAAAGCTCATACGCCAGCCCTTTATCCCTGGATGACATTGCTGACCATATCGGACTTAGCCGAGGCGAATGCTGCCGATACTTCAAGTCACAGACAGGACAGACTTTGTTCGAATATCTGATACAGTACCGAATCAATAAAAGCCTTGCTCTCCTCACCACTACAGACAAGACCATCGCACAGATAGCACAGGCGGCAGGTTTTTCCAGCCAAAGCTATTACACTGAAAGGTTCAAAGCCACCATTGGCATGACGCCTACGGAATATAGGAAGCGATCTTTGTAATGCGATTACATAAATCAGCACATCGAGCTATGTTGCATCTGGTAAAATGTCAGCAGTAAACAACTAATTGTCACTTCTTTGCGGCCCAGCACCACTTTGTGCTTATTGCCATTCTCCCCAGTTCAAACACCTGTGAAGCAGAATTCCAGCGCATCAAAGCAAAGCCAACGGTCTCGCCTGTAGCTTTCTCAACTAATACATACAAGATGTGATTAGGGTCATTTATTTCAACCTCATGCTCCGGTGGCTCTCCTATCCATAGATAATCTCGGTTTTCAGGATGCTCTTCCAAGTAAATTATTTCGTTAATGTCTTCTTCCATTGCTTTACGCATCGACAATCTTTCAGTTTCAAACATCATTTCAGATTCTCTCCTATAGGTTTAATAGTGACAGCAGGCCAGATAAAAGCGGCAGGAGAAATGGTACGATCATCGTCAGCACAGTCCCGTTGAACAAAGTAACCATGCCTAGATCTCTTCCTACAAATTTAGTTATAGGCAAAAGCATAGTGTCCATATCTCCCGCACCGCCAGAGGCAATTGCACTGCCTGGACTTATCCTTATTATCAGCGGCAGACACAGGACAGTTAGAAATTCCCTGAAGACATTTACGACAAAGCCATATGTGCCGACTCCCATACCATAAGTACTGCTCATATATGCTCCTGTAACGCTGTAATAGCTCATTCCAGAAGCGGAGATCAAGGTTATTTTTAAAGGCAGGCCCAGAACAATGCCTGAAATGACCCCGCCTAGCATGCTGCCAAATAGAATTGCAGCTGGCACAAGCATGATTTTCCATCCCAACTGCTTCATATACTTCAATGTTTCTTTGCTGTTTCCTAAGGATATCCCTACGCATATGTAAATAATGATCAGGCATATCCTGATGACATGGTCAAGCAGAAATGCGTACTCCACCGGAAGAATGAAGCGCCCAAACGCTATCCCTGAAACGATGCCCAAAGGCATAGTCCATACCAATGGTGATTTATAGTTTTCATTTTCGGAAGTTGTATTTTCCAATGCTTCCAATTGATTATCATCGGTTTTAATGTTGATGTTGTCCAGAAGTTTCACGGACTTCTCAAGCGAAAAGATAGCGATGATGCTGAAACCTATGGCAAAAATACAGATCAAGAAACAATTTAGCCCGATTTGACCCAGGCTTTTCATAAGCGAATCGTTGACGCCAATATTCGATCCTATGGTAATCATTAAGACGATCAAAACTATATTGCTATTGATGTCTACTATTTTTAAAAATTTTTCACCCTTAATTTTTAAACCAACCAATAGGCCTATTGCTATGCTTACAAAAGGCATGACAAATACCATCTGATTTCCCTCCTTTGACTTCATTGCATTAATATCAATATTAAAAAGCAAACAATATGCCAAGATTGAAATCCCCAAATTCCAACAAAAGCCATGGCGATTTGTGACGATTCCGTTTCAAATAGATATATTTTGAGTTGATTTCGTTTCAAATAGCGAATATAATACCAGTAGCAGAGGAGACATTATTATGGAAAAAGATTTTGGCTTGTCACGAGTGATCGAACCTAAAGGGTCCGTACCTGTAATAGCATGGAAACTGGATAATTCAAAGGAAATCAGCACCAATGAAGCGAGAATATCAATTGAACGCATTCAGGTAGAAGCAGGTAGCTTCCAGCAGGTTTGTAACCAGTGCGGCTATGACAAAGAAAAAATGATTCATAAATTCATGGATATAGTGGAAAAGCGTGGCAAATTTCATAATCCGCTTACGGATAGCGGAGGAACTTTCTATGGAAAAATAGATGAGATGGGCGAAGAATTTGAGAAGCGTCATAGATTTAAGGTTGGAGACAGTTATTTCTGTCTTGTAACAACGACCGCCCTGCCTATGTGCATTTACGAGATATTAGACATAGATTTTAATTACAGACAGCTTGTCGTAAGCGGTTATGCCATAGTATTTGGAAGTACATTTACTTACGATTATCTGGATAAGACTTCTCTAAAATATGCCATGATGACTGTTGAAGAAGCTGGTACACTTTACAAAACCTCTTTGATAGTACATGACGGCATGAGCATTGGCATAATCGGTAATGATCCAATGACGGCTTTGATGTATGTTCATATAGTGAGAAGATATACGAGGAATTCCCATATAACAATAATTTTCGACCATGACAGCTGCAATGGTCTACCTGAAAATGTGCTGAATCATGCATTGACTACATATGCAGACGAAATTATTTTCATGGATGTAAGAAGACCCATGGAGCTTGACGACGTTGGAATAACCAGACTTGGAAAGATGGACATGGTAATCAACTGTGAGGACAAGCCAGGTGCAGAGACCATAAGTATCCTTTTGTGTCGTCACAAAGGCAGCGTGTATTTTACAAGAATGTCAGGCAACTACGCAACCTCGATCTTAATTGCTGAAAGCATGCAGAAGGATGTAAACACCATAGATATGAGCCCTTACTTTGAGAACTATAACGTGTTCACGCGCGAGATACTGGAGCTGGCCAAACCTGAAATGGAGAAAATAGATGCTCTCTACAAACAGTACAACACTATGCAGGGTGTTAGCGCTAATACTGCCGAGTACATGGTTCAGACACGTGAAAGGCAAATCGGAGATTTTGTTTTTGCCAGCCACGTGACAGAAAGCATGGTTGAGAACACTATCAACATTGCCAAGTTTGATTGCAACGTCATAATTCAAGGTGAAACTGGCGTTGGAAAAGAAAAGGTACTGGAGCTTATTCATAATAACAGCACCAGGCGAGAGCAGCCGTGTATCAAAGTAAATTGCGCAACCATTCAGGAGAGTCTGGCTGAATCAGAATTTTTCGGATACGAGGCTGGTGCCTTTACCGGTGCGCAGACCAATGGAAAAAGCGGGTATTTTGAAATCGCGAACAATGGCATATTGTTTTTGGATGAGATTGGAGCTCTTTCAGTCAATATGCAGACAAAACTACTGAGAGTACTACAGGAGAATCAGTTTTACCGTGTTGGAGGTACCAAGCAGATCACCGTCAATGTCAGAGTCATTTGCGCTAATAACGTTCCTCTAAAAGTTCTAGTTGCAGAAGGACGTTTCAGGGAAGATCTGTACTACCGCCTGAATATTTGTCAGATAGATGTTCCGCCATTACGTGAAAGAAAAGATGACGTGTATGTCCTGGCAAAGAAATTTTTATCAATCTATAATAAAAAATATGGCATTTTTAAAGAGATAAGCAGTAAGGGATACGATGCATTAATAGACTATAATTGGCCCGGCAACGTAAGAGAATTAGAGAACACAGTACATAGACTGGTTATTAACAGCAGTGAAAATGTTATCACAGAATTCGATATTGAATCTGTTTTCGATCAGAACATCTACGATAATAATGTTTTAGACGCTAAACTAATGCTGCAAAGAGCCGGCAATATAAATCTGGACGAGGTAATGGAATCACAGGAAAAGCAGCTCATAGAATATGCGCTTAAAAAGGGCGGCACTACAAGACGTGCAGCAGAATCATTAGGGATAAATCAAACTAAATTAATGCGAAAGAAACAAAAATATAAATTGTAATACTTGGCGCATGCAACAAAAGTATATACACTGGAATTTAAAATTTGTTAATATGCCTGTCCGGTTTCTAAAAACCGCACTGGCATCTGACTTTTCTGATGGGTTCCAATAATTTTTTCCATCCAAATCATATTATACCAGCGGTCAAATTTGTATCCGCATTTATGGAATTCTCCGACCTTGGAAAAGCCTAAATGTGCATGGAATTCCGCACTGTTTTTATTAAGGTATTCGTCCTCAACGTCTGGGTAACCAATGCAGGCGTAGAGATTAACTATACCCATTTCGCTCAACTTATTTTCAAGAGCCTCATATATCATTCGCCCCAAACCACATTTTTGTGCTTTGTGATCAAGATATACCGTCATTTCGCAGGACCAATCATATGCAGCACGACCTACAAATGCGCCTGCATATGCATACCCTTGAACAATACCCTCTTTTTCTATAACAAGGTATGGGTACTTTTTCATGCTGTTCCTCATGCGTTCTTGGAACTCGGCAAGAGTTGGAACGCAATATTCAAAAGTGATTGCCGTGCGTTCAACATAGTATGAATATATTTCTAATAAACGTTCTGCATCTTCGATTACGGCGTTCCTTACATTGATACTACTCATGCGCTATCCCTCCATGGCTTCCATTTATCTAACTATAATCATCTTACAGATTTACCAAGTGTATACACTTTCTCCAGTGCTGACGATGTCTTCATACTTCCCTTTTCCACCATATCAGGAATGCAAATTTCACCAGCACTTTCCCATTTCAGATATGAGCACATTGCTTTTTACTGCGCCAATGCGGCATCATAAACATTTTCAGCGCCTGAATCAAGTAGCAGTGCAGTCTTACTAAAATGAAATCCTATTATTCCTCTTGCATACATTCGATCAATCACACTTTTTAATTGTGCTGTAATATCGAACCAATAAATAGGCGATGCAAAAACGACCATATCCGTCTGATCCAGTAGTTGGTATGCCTTTCGCCTATGTATCAGCAAATCGATTTTTTTATTCTAACTTATCCGTATTTTCAATATAAATGGATACCTCTCCACATTCGGGACATATTGCAACCTTAGGTTCCCCCATTCTTCCTCCAAATAATTTATTCTCATCAGAAGATAGCACTATCCCATATCCAGCACCTTGTACTCTAATTGCACAGTTTTCTTTCATTTCATAACCACATCTGATGCATTTTCTCATTTGAATTTACCTCCTCAAATTCCAATTCGTCTTACTTCTTTTGCTTGGGTTTCGGAAAGGGCAGTTCATCATACATAGCATCAAATAACCCAGCTAAATAATTCCTATTGTCAACATCATCAACAAGCAACATTTCTTTTGCTCCATCGTACGGTAACTCATACTCAGCATCAGGCATGTAAGAAACAGCTGATTTTACTGGCTTCACAAGCAATCTGTCATCATAAATTCCACCGACGATCCTACCCTTATAATAGAGAATAAATTCTCCCATCATTGCTTTATATGATATATCTTCCAGATTGTTTAACTGTCCTAAGATAAATTCTAAGTAATCTTTGCTTGATGCCATAACTTTTCCTCAACTTCCAATTTGTATATTTCTATGAAACAATTATATCATACTCAAAGAAATGTATTAGAAATAATTGCCTTATGGGTCGAGGGTTTTCTAGACTCATGGCTTTCGTTCTCAATTTGTATTATTTATAGCTAATATTTTCAAAATCATCGTTTTTTATTACCATATCTTTCCATTAATGGCTCTTTATCTCATCATTTTAGGCGTTTTTTTGAAGATTTCACCCCAAGAATCACACCAAAAAAATAAAACCGTTGAAATTCCAACGTTTTTTTGGTGGAGGACAACGTTCGCCACATTCTGTGGCTCACTCCTACGGGATACGGCCTACAGCCGCCCGTCTCCCTTCGCTCTCCAGAATTGCACTGTGGCTAAAGCCACGCAATTCTGGGATGGTACTTTCTCACCCACTTCGTGGCTTCTCGTCCCAGTCCTCTCGCCAACACTAAAAATGCGCATTCATATGAATGCGCATTTTGTGTTGGCGGAGGACATGGGACTCGAATTATTGAACTTCGTACCTCATTATTCTCAATGCTCTTAGATCGTTGCGATTACTCACTTCTGTTTCATTGCAAAACTTCATTGTTCGCATTATCCAACACTTTTCTTATCAATTTCACACCAACTGTAACACCAAAAAATAAGTAATAGGTTGATTACAATTTGCTCTATGAACTATAATATTAATCGCTTTTATATTTAAGTTGCACATCTAGTCGCTTGTCTATTTTTTTAGCACTTTTACATAATACATACCCTTCAAATATTCTCTAAGATTCTGTATAAAAAAATGCAGAGCCCATCAATCATTCTATGCAAATGGGCATGGAATGCATCATGGGCTCTGCTTAAAGTAGTTATGCTATTTTACTGCTATAAATGCGTTATCAAGAGCTGCTATTAGATCCTCAACCTTTTCGATTCCTATTGAAAGTCTAATGGTATTAGGTTTGATGCCTTGATCAAGGAGCTCATCATCTGAAAGCTGTGAATGTGTAGTGCTTGCTGGATGGATGACAAGTGACTTTACGTCGGCAACATTTGCCAGTAGAGAGAATATCGCAAGATTATCTATGAATTTCTTTGCTGTATCTGCATCCCCCTTGATTTCAAAAGTGAATATAGATCCACCTCCATTAGGAAAATACTTCTGATATAACTTGTGGCTCGGCTCTGTAGGCAGTGATGGATGATGAACTGCTTCTACCTGCGGATGTTTCGATAAATAATCTACAATTTTCAATGCGTTTGAAACGTGGCGCTCGACCCTCAATGAAAGAGTCTCCAATCCCTGTAGGAACAGGAATGCATGGAACGGTGAAAGTGTTGAGCCTGTATCACGTAGCAGGATCGCACGAATATAAGTAACGAATGCTGCCGGTCCCACAGCTTCGGCGAATGAAATGCCGTGATAGCTTGGGTTTGCCTCAGATATCCAAGGATATTTTCCCGAAGTTTTCCAGTCGAACTTTCCAGATTCTACGATAACTCCTCCTATTGCTGTACCGTGTCCACCTATGAATTTCGTTGCCGAGTGAACAACGATATCAGCACCATATTCAATTGGCCTCACCAGATACGGTGTTGCAAATGTTGAATCTACCACAAGTGGGATATTATGTTTATGAGCTATCTTAGCGACCTCTTCGATATCTACAATATTAGAATTTGGGTTTCCTAAAGTTTCAATAAAGATTGCCTTAGTATTATCCTTGATCGCTGCTTCAAACGAACCTTCAACTTCAGGGTCTACAAAAGTTGTAGTGATCCCAGCTGACAGCGGAAGCGTATGCTCAAGCAAATTAAAAGTGCCTCCATAAATTGTTTTTGAAGCAACGATATGTTCTCCGCTTCTTGCCAGTGCTGATAAAGCATAGTTTACTGCAGCCGCACCTGATGCAACTGCCAGTGCTGCAGATCCTCCTTCAAGAGATGCTATACGTTCTTCAAATACTCCCTCTGTCGGATTTGTAAGTCTTCCATATATATTCCCAGGATCACGAAGTCCGAAGCGATCTCCTGCATGCTGGGCATTATGAAAAACATATGCCGCCGTCGCATAAATTGGAACGGCTCTTGAATCCGTTGCCGGGTCTGCCTGTTCCTGTCCAATATGTAGCTGTCGGGTCTCAAATCCCCATGTTTTTGAATCATTGATGTCTGCCATTTTATCTACCTCCTGCGTATTGCCGCTTGTTATTCTTAGTTTTAATTAATGTCATTGCAGTTTCTTATTTTTGACTGTCCCAATTCTAACATCAGCAGACATTTACGTCCAATACATGAAAGTGATACCGAGGTATAGGTTTAGTCTATAGGTTTAATTACCTCAACTACTCCGCTACTTGGCTTTTATTCCCAGATATTCTTTGACCTCTTTTATATACAGTTGTCCCATCTTACTTAATAGCGTATTCTTTCTCACTATATATCCTACCTCCATTACACTATTTGGATTAGAGTCATCAGCTTTGAATGGTACTGCAGTAAAGTCCGTGCCATTAAGTTCTTCACATATTATTCCCGAACAAAGAGTATACCCATTTAATCCCACCATAAGGTTGAGCATTGTTGCGCGGTCACACGCTTTAACTGTCCTTGGGTATTCGTTAGTTGACAGTATCTCTTCGGCAAAATAGAATGATGCTTCATCACCCTGTTCGAAAGAAAGGCAGGGATAATCCTTGAGTTCCTCAAAAGTGATCGAGCCTTTTTTTGCAAGTGGATGTCCTTTCCATATGTATACGTATGCATCGCAGTCGATAAGTCCATTAAATTCCAAATTCCCCACATTTAGCAGTTTCATGATTGCCTTACGATTAAAATCGCTTAAGTATAAAAGTCCTATTTCACTTTTCATTGTTGATACATCTTCTATCACATTCCTGGTTTTAGTTTCGCGAATCGCAAAATCATATTCTAAAGTATCAAAAGCTTTGACCATCTCAACGAAAGCCTTGACCGCAAATGAATAATGCTGCGTAGACACGCCAAACTTTTTCTTTAGATTTCCGCTACTGCCAAATTTATCAAGCATCAGCTCATACTGACTGTATACCTGCCTTGCATACAGCATGAATTCCATTCCGTCCGATGTTAACGCAACGCCCCTTCCTCCACGATTAAAAATAGATATTCCCAATTCCTTCTCCAACTCCTGGATCGCACTTGTCAGCGACGGCTGAGCAACAAAAAGTATCTTTGCTGCTTTATTGAAGGAACCGGTTTCTGAAATTGTAATTGCATAATTCAACTGTTGTAAAGTCATATATTATCTTCCTTTGTATTACTATTTTGTCAATTCCACATAGCAGGAATCAAATGCCTCTAGAAATTTTGTCATCTCATTATCTGTAGTCAAATGGCTCAAACTGATACGCCAGGAGGCCAAAGCATTACTGCGATCATTACTGACGGCCATTACACTTTCAGAAGGCAGACCATCTGATGAGCATGCCGACTTTACTGAAACACAAATGTTTCGATCTGCAAGCGCTCTCTGAAACGACGTCCCCTTTACCCCTTTAACGCTGATATTCAAAATATATGGTACGCCATCCTCTGAACTGTTGAACCTAACAAGTTTATATTTGGACAATGCCTTTCTTAATCTTTTATTCTTAATTTTCACTAGATCGTAATTAGATGTCATTTCATCAAGACTAAGCTGCAACGCTGTTTCTAACGCCGCATCAAGGGAAATCGTCGGTGTACCCGCACGATATGATGAAGTATCACCACTACCATGGATCAAAGGTTCCAATTCGACGTTCTTCTTCTTGCAAAGGATACCGCTCCCGGCCAGTCCATAAAATTTATGAGCCGAAAAGCTGATCGTATCTGCACGGCTGAAATCAAAAGGGATTTTTCCTATTGCCTGCGTCGCATCTACGTGTATTCTGCAGTCCGAATAGTTATCTACTATTTCATATATTTCGTCCAAAGGTTGTATGATTCCCAGTTCGCTGTCTACAGCACTGATACATACCATGGCAGTATCTTGTTTTAATAGTCTGTAAAGGTCATCGATATCTATTCTACCATCGCTTCCGATGTGTACATAATCGACCATATATCCCATTTTTTTCATAAAAGATAATGCGCCTTTGACAGAAGCATGCTCAAGAGGCGTCGAAATTATATGCTTTCCCAAAGAAATTGGCGCATGAAGCAGTCCTTTTATCGCCGTATTATTTGCTTCACTTGCACCAGAAGAATAGATAATTTCATTCTCAGATATGCAGAGCCTTTTCGCTATAGATGTTGTTATTCTTTCAAGTTCCTGGCATGCTGCGTTCCCAAGCGGATGATTTGAATTTGGATTACCCTTGAACCGTCTTTCTGTTTCAACAAATTTTTTTAGGACTTCTTCTCTGACTGGTGTCCCTGCCGTGTAATCAAGATATATCATTATTACCTCACTTCATTTACGCAGTTTACTTAATTGCCTTCGTGATTGTTCCGCCTCCAAGCACTATATCTCCATCATAAAGTACCACTGCCTGACCGGGCGTTATTGCCCGCTGAGGAACATCGAAACTTACCATTATGCCATTTTCAAGTGGATATATTTTTGCCGGCTGTTCAGTTTGACGGTACCGCGTCTTGACCATACAGCGAAACGACTCATTCTGTCTTGGTACGGAAACCCAGTTGATGTCATCAGCATATAGCCCTCCTGCCAACAGATCCTTCTCTTCGCCCACAGTGACCGTGCCATCCTCCATACATTTTGAGCATACATACATTTTCTTCCCTGCAGATAAACCCAATCCTTTACGCTGTCCTATTGTAAATCTTACAGTCCCCTTGTGATACCCTATTACCTGTCCACTTGTATCAATAAATTCACCAGGCATGTATTCCTTGCCTCTGTAGGTCTCCATGAATTTTACATAATCGCCATCTGGTATGAAACAGATATCCTGACTATCAGGCTTTCTGAAATTCAAGAATCCTTGCTCTTCAGCTATCTTCCGAACCTGACCTTTAGTTATCTCACCTAGGGGAAATATAGTATGTGAAAGCTGCTCTTGCGTAAGTCCATACAGTACATAACTCTGATCCTTATTTTTATCAAGTGCCTTTTTTAAAACAGTCCGGCCATTTTTGCCATTTTCAATGCGAGCATAATGACCTGTTACCAGATATGAGAAATCGTTCTCCTGCGCATACTGCATCAGTCTACTGAATTTCATGATCCGATTACAATCTATGCATGGATTCGGTGTTCCACCAGTTTCATAAGTGCGAACAAATTTCTCGATGATCTCTTTTTTGAAAGCACTGGTGAAATCAAGGACTTCAAAAGGTATATCTAGTTTGAATGCCACTTCGGCAGCATCATTTATATCCTCTTGCGAGCAGCAGGTTTTATATCTGCTGATACCAATATCTTCATTTCTGTAGAGTCTCATAGTTGTACCTTTACAGCGAAATCCTCTAGACTTCATCAGATATGCTGCCACTGAGCTGTCAACTCCACCACTCATTGCGATGATTGCACGTTTTTCATTCATTACTACCTCTGCTATTCCTTACATATTACAAGGCAATGCTAGTGTTTGACATAGCATTATAAACCTATATGTTTAATAGGTATTATATTCATGCTCGTCACTTTTGTCAATATTCAAATATTATTCTTGACAAAGTGATGCAAAGTGCTATAATACCTATTAACATAATAGGTTAATTACTATTTGTCTAAGCTTTTATTATGAAAGGATCCCAATATTATGGATGCCCCTGAAGAATTAATGAAAAAAAATTTAATCATGACAACAAAATCAGTATCTTCAAATAACGAATCCGTTCTTATTAATAGCTGTTACCTCCTCTGCTGTTGTAGAATCACAGGTGACGGATACTTTGTGTAGTTAAATATATTAAGATTTCATGAAAATATTCAATCACCTGTGTTACACGTACCAGATGTATGCACAGGTGATTTTTTATTATGAATATCTGAAAGGAGTTTTTCAAATGTCAAATTACAATAAAATCGAATCCGCCTTTATTCATGGTGGAATATATGGGGATTCATTAACCGGCGCAGTAAATACACCGATCTATCAAACTTCAACTTATGAGCAGCAGGGCCTTGGCGAAAATAAAGGCTGGGAATATTCGCGTACCGGGAATCCTACCCGAACGGCACTGGAATCATTGATTGCTGAACTTGAGCATGGTAAAGCAGGTTTTGCATTTAGTTCTGGAATGTCAGCAATCACTGCTGTGTTGAGTCTTTTTCAGGCAGGCGATAAAGTTATTATCTCAAGCAACGTCTACGGAGGTACTTTCCGAGTTTTAGACAACATCTTTAGTAATTTCGATATTGGATATTCTATAGAAGATACTACGAATCTGCCATCCCTTGAATCTAGGATCACTGATGATGTAAAGGCTATTTTTGTCGAAAGTCCAGCAAATCCATTGCTGACGATAACAGATATAAAAGGCGTATCATCACTTGCAAAAAAACATAAGCTTTTGTCTATCGTTGATAATACATTTATGACCCCCTACCTGCAGCGCCCGATCGACCTCGGCGCTGACATAGTGATCCACAGTGCTACAAAGTACCTTGGCGGACACAGCGACCTAGTTGCAGGTCTTGTCGTTGTTAAGAATGAAGAACTTGGTAGACGTCTTGCATTCATTCAAAATGCTACTGGCGGCATAGCAGGTCCTTTCGACTCATTTTTGCTTATGCGTGGGATCAAAACTTTAGGAGTACGCATGGACCGTCATGTTAATAATGCAGAAGCCGCTGCTAGATTTCTTCAAAATAACAAGGCTGTTAAAAACGTCTATTATCCCGGACTCCCCGACGCTCAAGGCTATGAGACGAACAGGAAACAAGCGAAAAATGGAGGTGCAATGATCTCATTTGAATTATCAAACAGATACGATATCAAAAAGTTCTTTTCATCTCTAAAGCTTATTGCTCTCGCAGAAAGCCTGGGTGGTGTAGAGTCATTAGTTTGCCATCCAGCAAGTATGACCCATGCGTCCATCCCACCTGATATAAGGCAGAAAGTCGGTATCACTGACGGGCTTATTCGCCTTTCTATAGGGATTGAAAATATCGATGATATAATTGCTGATTTAAGCCAAGCAATAGTAGAAAGTGAGGTAAAGTGATGAAATATTATGATTCAATGCTATCGTTGCTTGGAAACACTCCAATAGTTAAACTCAACCATATCGGAGTACCTGAAGGAACAAATATCTTTGCAAAGCTTGAGCTTTACAATCCTGCAGGCAGTGTTAAGGATCGCGTAGGAAAATACATGATAGACGATGCCGTAAGGAAAGGCACTCTTATACCTGGCGGGACCATTATTGAAGGTACTGCGGGGAATACAGGTCTGGGCATTGCCTTTGCTGCCCTTAACCGTGGATTCAAAGTTATTTTTGTCGTTCCGACAAAATTTTCACAGGAAAAGCAGACCCTAATGCGAGCTCTTGGCGCAGAAATCATAAATACTCCACGAGAAGATGGCATGCTTGGAGCTGCAAAAAAAGCTGAAGACCTTAAATCCTCTATACCTGGCGCAGTGTCATTGCAACAGTTTTATAATCCTGCAAATCCACGTGCGCATTATGAAACTACCGGACCGGAAATATACCGCGATCTTGATGGGCAGATAAATTATCTCGTGGCTGGAGCTGGAAGCGGTGGAACCTTTTCCGGAGTTATGCACTATTTAAAAGAAAAAGATCCTAATATTGTCGGCGTTCTTGCAGATCCAGTCGGCTCTACTATGGGTGGCGGTGAACATGGAGACTATAATATCGAGGGTATCGGTAATGATTTTATTGCAGATACAATGGATATGACGCTTGTAGACCAAGTTATCAAAGTCAACGACAGCGATGCCTTCCAGGGTGCAAGAGTACTTGCTGCAAAAGAAGGTATTTTCGCAGGTTCTTCTTCTGGTGCAGCTTTATCTGCTGCAGAAAAGCTCATTAAATCCGGGGCACATGGCAATATTGTTATTATTCTTCCTGATCGCGGTGACCGCTATTTCAGTAAAAATCTATATGAATGATAATATTCAGTTCTCTTATTGTCACATAAAGCCCGTTGAAATATAATATTTCAACGGGCTTTTTATTACCTATGTAACTCAAACTTGAGCGATATAGCAGGTCAAATTATACTATCTGACGTTAAGTCTGGGAACGAGTTTCCCTGATTTTTTGATGTAAGCGTATGTGTATAAACTGCCTACAATGATAAACGCCAAAGCTATGTAAGGCAGTATGTTGAACGGCCATGACAGCGCTGACGGACTAACGTTGGACCACAGTACGTAAAGAAGCAGAATCGAGGCAATGACTGGAGCGATATTCTGCCAAGTCCATACTTTTTTCTTCACGCCGAAATATGCAACAGCACTTATGCTCGTAAGTAGATATACAACGATAAGCCCCAAAGTGCCTAGCGTTCCAATATAATAAAACACCGTAAATCCATCAATTTTAAAACCGCTGGCAATGTAAAACACGATAACCGTGATCACGGCAGCTATTGTGATGATATTGTCGGCCACATATGGAGTTTCGTGTTCTTCATGTACTTTTCCAAACCTTGCAGCCACTTTTCCATCCTTTGAGAGTTGATAAAGGGCGCGGCTGCTGGCAGTACTTGAACCCAAAGCGGTGGAAAAAGCGGAAATGCTGATAGCGAAGGTTATAACTGCTGTGAATACAGGCCCCAGAAATTTATCTGACAGATCTACTATCGTGGAGCCTGAACCTGTGAAAGCCTTGAGACCCGCTGCGTTTGCTCCAAATCCATTTATCTCGGCGAAGCTGACGAATATATATATAATACCGGCAAAAATTACTGTACTGAGAATAGCTATTGGTATGTATTTTTTCGGGTTTCTAGATTCCTCACCAAGACTTGCTGCACCTTCGAAGCCGCCGAATGAAAGTATGGCTGCCACCATTCCTGCGCCTATTCCTGTGGTCGGATACCCTTTTGTGATTTTGAACGGAGCTGTGCTCAAGCCAGTAGTACTGCTGACTCTTGTGATCACTACTGCAGCTACGATTATTACAAGCACTACGGAAAATATCTCAATAAAAAGCATGATACGTGTGCTTATCTTCACATCATAATATGTGATATACCATATCACAAGCAGGGCTACCAGTGTAAAAACGATCCATGGGATATTAGCCCCAGTCAGTTGATTTATGAAATTGCTGAATAGATATCCAAAAGCGGATGAACAGCCGCAGGTCCAAGCTGCATAAGTCAGCAGCAACGACCAGCCGCTGATTGTGCCGAATCCTTTGCCGAGTCCAGCCTCAATGTACGTATAAGCAGAGCCTGCAGAAACAAATTCCCTCCCAAATTTAACAAATGATACTGCCACAAAAAGCAGTGCTATAACCGAAATAATGAATACCAAGCTAACAGAATACCCTGCATTTGTCGCAATCATTCCGAAGTTCATTGAACTTGCAAATGTCGGCGCCAGTATGGCCACGGAAAGTGCGATTACCTCAAGGAATCCAAGTCTATCTTTTTTTAATGTTGTTTTTTCACTCATATTATCTACCTCTTTCTTTTATTCTTCTAACTTATGCTCATTCTGTAATGGCCCAAACTCTAGCGGGAAGTCCAGTCGCGTTTTCTATGCGCGGGAACGCAATGAAGATGACAGCACCGACCGCCGGTAGCTGATCAAGATTATCCAGTATCTCAAGCTGGAATTTGCCCTGCTCCAGTACATAGCGCTCGCAGGCAAGATCTCCCTCGCGCATAGCACCTACAGACGCATCAGTGTCCAGCGTCTCATGACCGTTCCCAGCTATCTTTCTATTTTCGATCAGAAATTTCAGCGTTTCCAAAGTCCAGCCGGGGAAGTGCTCGTTGCCCAGTACATCAGCATTGGAGAGTTTATCTCCGTCCGGCCATCTCTTTGACCAATCGGACCTCAGTGCCACAAATGAGCCTTCCGGAATATTGCCATATTTCTTTTCATGTTCCTCAATGTCCACAAGTGTCAGCTCGTAGTCTGGGTTATTCTTTACTTTTTCTGAGATGTCCAGCACTACCAGCGGCAATACCGTGTCTTTGATTCCAAATTTCTCCGATGCGGCACCGCCTTTGGCAAAGTGTACCGGAAAGTCGATGTGCGTCCCGAACTGACCTGGAAATTTGAAGGTCTGAATCTTCAAACGCAATTCTTGATCGTAATCGTAGACAGTTTTGCCTATCTCCAAAACTCCATCCGGCATTCCGTTCCATATAGGGCTTTCGTTGTTCAGTGAATGAGAAAGTTCTATCCACCTATATTTTTTTAGTTCGTTAAGTTCATTCCATAAATTCTTCATTTTTTTCCTCCATTAATATTTCGTGCAAAAAAATTCCGGGATTGCAAATGCTTCCCGGATAAACTATATGAATATGCATCCAAATTGGTCACATTCGGCACGAAAAGCTGAATGCCACCGCACCTTTCATACAAGATATCCGGCTGTTAAGCATTCGACAACAATTGGCATTATTTAAAGAAACTGCAAATCTAGTCTTCATTTGTTTCCCCCCTTCTTTGGTTACTAGCGAGATAATACCATCAATTACCTATTTAGTCAATAGGTTTATTGGTTTTATTTTTAAATTTCTATGAATTAATTACCTCTGTTAATTAGCATTGTACAAACTGTACTTTACTAATAGTATTAAATTTAAGATAACAGTGCTAAATAATAACAGATTTACCCCAAAGTGTATATACTAAATTAAATAATTTTGACTATTTTAGTCATATCAATAACCCTGTATAATATTTGCATGAGATGATTTAAGGAGGCCGATATGACTACATTTGAAAATTCGAAAGGCGTTCGCACGAGCAAAACGTATGAAATGACTATTGATGCCATATTTATTGCTATGGTATTGGTGGCAACATGGCTGATAAATATCCGACTTCCACTGGCGGGATCAGGTGGTCTCATTCATTTGGGCAATGTTCCACTGTTTGTGGCGGCAATGATGTATGGAAAGAAGACTGGTGCTATTGCAGGGGCTTTCGGCATGGGACTTTTTGATATAATGAGCGGATGGGCGGCATGGTCGCCTTTCACCTTTGTAATAGTAGGAGCAATGGGATTTGTAGTGGGCTGGTTTGCTGAAGCACAGCCAATAGGTAATATCCATATAAACAATATTGTATCAGTGATCTGCGCCATAGTAATCAAGGTGGTTGGATACTACATCACAGAAGGAATACTGTTCGGTAACTGGGTGGCACCGGCAGGATCAATACCTGGCAATATAATTCAGGTAGGAGTGGCAGGTATCATCGTACTTCCGATAATACAGCAGCTGCGCAGATTCCGTAAATAGAAGGAGGCCGTTTATGTATAAAATAATGACAGCGGGGCCTACACAGGTCAGAGAAAACGTCAGAGTAGCACGCAGCCAAGAATGCACTAATCCGGACCTGGATCCAGAGTTTTATGACTTCTACAAAGAAACATGTGAGCTTTTGTCAAAGACGATGCACACTGGTAACAGAGCACTGATTTTGGGCGGTGAAGGCATTCTGGGACTTGAAGCAGCCTGTGCGTCTTTAACTGAGCCGGGAGACAGGGTACTGATAATTAATAATGGCATATTTGGAAGGAGCTTTGCCGATTTTGTTGAGATCTATCAAGGAATACCTGTTTTGTTCACAACTGATTATCATAAACCTGTGGATCCCGAATCTCTGACCGAGTTCCTGGAAAAAGACAGCAGCTTCAAATTTGCTACGGTCATCCATTGTGATACACCAAGCGGAGTTCTAAACGATGTGGAGACCATCAGCAATATCCTCGATGCTCATGGCATCATGACGGTGGCAGATTCGGTGGCAGGGATGTTTGGAGAACCTTTGGATCTGGCAAACAGCGCCATCGACATCCTCTGCGGCGGTTCTCAAAAGGCACTTTCAGCCCCTCCTGGACTGACGATGTTATGGGTCAGTGACAGAGCTTTTGCAGCAATGGAAAATCGAAAGACACCAATAAGAAGCTACTATGCCAACATCCTGGCATTCAAGAATTATTATGAGGAGCAGTGGTTCCCGTATACCATGCCCATCAGCGATATAAAAGGATTGAGAGTAGCGTTGGATAATTTTCTGGCCGATCCTGATACCTTTGAACGTCACAAAAATGTGGCCTTTGCAGTGAGAGCGGCCTTAAGAAAAGGTGGCATAGGGCTCTACTTGAACGCGGGCTGGTCCAACACAGTAACTGTCATCGAGATACCTCATGGCATTACAGATGTTCAGTTGCTTGAAGCTATGAAACATGATTCGGGGATAATGATCTCAGGATGCTTTGATGTACTTGCAGGCAAAGTGATAAGAATAGGCCATATGGGCGAGAACTGCTATCCAGATAAGGTCGCGGAAACTTTATCCGCGTTGCAGAAAGCCTTTGAAAAAAATGAGTTCACAGTTAAATACGATCTTGCCAAGTCCTTTGAACAGCTATATTTATTCAGTACTTCAAGGCAGAGTGATCATGCATGGCTTGACGAATGATGACAAAGTTATCATGTCCTGTTTTAGTAGATGCAAATTCCTAAGCCTGTTGCCTTCAAACCTTTTATGCGATATCTTACTTTACCATTGACATCAACGCGACGCTCTAAACGTGTAAAGAAAGAACATATGAATGCCTATATTTGCAGGTGTACAGAATGTTGTTCGAAATATACCATACCTCTAACATATGTTTTATAATAAATGCCCTATGGGTTGGGTGTTTTCTAGCCCCATGGCTTCCGTTCTCAAATTTTATTATCAATAGCTGATATTCTCATAAGCGTCATTTTTTCTTACCATATCTTTCCAGTAATGGCTCTTTATCTCATCATTTTAGGCGCTTTTTTGAAGATTTCACACCAAGAATCACACCAAAAAAAAATAAAACCGTTGAAATTTCAACGGTTTTTTGGTGGAGGACATGGGACTCTAATTATTGAACTTCGTACCTCATTATTCTTAATGCTCTTAGATCATTGCAATGACTCACTTCTATTTCACTGCAAAAATTCATTATTCGCACTACTCCACAATTTTCTTATCAAAATCACACCAAGTGTAGCACCAAGATCAATACATTTTATATTATTCCTTTTTCTTCCAAGTACTTGATATAATCGCCAATTTTCTCCAGGCCTTTTGTAAAGTACTCTACATCTCCAAAGCCGTACCCTATTCTAAAACTGTGTTCCTGTTCGAAACACATGCCATGGCATACAAGAGTACCAGTCATATCATACAGTCCCTGTGCAAACTCGTCAGCCGGCATATCGAAGTCATAGTATACAAACGACGTGGAACTATTACTGTCACAAGCGACCTTCAAATGTGGCTGTGTCCCTATCCATTTATAAAGGGCCTGTCTTGCCTCGTTTACAATTGCTAAATTACGCTTATAAAACACATCCTTGTTTTCCAATACCATGGCTGCAATCAATTCATTTATGGGCCCTTCGCAAATGCTATTATATGAACGCTGGTTCATAAGATCATCTTTCAGTTCCATATCTCTTGTTACTATCCAGCCTACTCTTGTACCTGCGCTGGAAAAGACCTTGCTGGTGCTACTGGTGCAAATACCCTTCTCGTATACATCACAGATGGAATACATGTATTCATCACTGAGACCTCTGTATATTTCGTCGCATACTACATAAGCACCTACACTTCTTGCTATGTCAGCTAGTTTTTCCAGTTCTTCTTTATTAAGAGTATATCCTGTTGGATTATTAGGATTAGCCAGGTTTATCATCTTGGTGTTTTCATCTACCATATCGCGGATCTTGTCGAAATCTATGGCATAGTTTGATGCCTCATCGCAGGTGAATCTCCTGACTTCAACTCCCATTGCTTCCGGGATAGAATAGTACTGCTGGTAATTTGGAAGTATGCTGACTACATTGTCTCCTTTTTCGCAGAGAGTATAGCATACTATGGAATTGGCTCCGGTACCGCCATGAACGCATAGCACCATATCTGGCTCTACAATATCAGTATACAGACCTGCAATTGCAGCCTTAAGCCTCGGCATACCCATGAAATATCTGAAACTGTAACTCCTGTGACTTCTACTAAGAGATAACTGTCTTTTGATAGAGTGCCCGCACTATCTGCCATCAAGGTCAGATATTTTATTGGTACCTTTTTACTATATAAAGCCATATATCATCACTCCTCGTTAAGCCTTAATGTGAGATTCCCATTCTCACGATTTATGAATGTAAACTTTCCTATCTGAAACATTGGTGTAGCGCCTCCCATGCTCGCCCTAACGTATCCATCTTCATCGATAATATCAAAGCTGTTATTATCGATATGCGCATGCGTTTCCGAAAGCCTTCCTATCACAGCATCCTTACCAAAGTAAGCAATTCTAACGGATCCTGTTTTAGTTATGGTGCCTGAACTGTTCGTGTATGTCACAATGTTCACATCAAAGCTGCCGTTTGTATTGACAAGTACTGCCGGAATCGTTACGGACTCCCCATCAGAAAGCGATTCTACATCGGGGATCTTCCCTACTTCTATTCCATCATCGGTGTTCCTAATAAGAGTATTCAATTTTATATTTGTTGTGTTCGCTGTATTTAAGGCATTTACTGCACTTGCTGCAGCCTGTGACGCAGATGATGAAGCGGCAGACGCAATGGCCCCCGCTTTAGCAGAAGAAGCAGCCGCGCTCGTTGCAGTACTTCCGGCATCATCTGCCGTCTTCTTAGCATTATCTGCTTCAGCTTTTGCAACTGCAGCATTCACCTTTGCAGCTATTGCCTCAGTATCATCTGTAGGTGGAGCACTGTTATTACCCGTAATCCACGCATTTCCTCCTGCTACCCTCACTCTTACTAAGTCACCTGCAGCGGCATCAATAGAAAGAGATACCGGCGTTTCGTCAATTCCTCCCGGAATATGAACCCAAGCTGTGCTGCCTTCCACACGTTTTACCGTTGCGACAGTATCATATGGATCGGTGCCAGTATTTGTACTTTTCATTGCTGTAATAAAATCATTTTGTACTTTCAAGTTTTTCACAGTCATACTGCTGTCACCTCCTCCGTTACCTTTGCACCAAACCCAAGGTTGATGCTCTGGGTGCTTATCCTAAATAGGCCGTCTATCATATTGTCTGGATAATGGATCCGAACAATATCTCCTGCAGTAACGGAAGGATCAAACCTTCTGTCGTATGATATCTTTCTTCCTGGAGACTGTTCTTCTTTAAGCCTTCTCTTGGCATAATCCGCCAGTGTTTCTCCAGAGTTAAGATCACAGTCTGTTTCTTCCATCCAGATCTCTCTTCCTCTTGCTGATACAGAAAACCTGCTTTCTGGATCCTCATCCCTAGCGACCGCAATACTATCATCCATAACTGCCCTGAAGATGTTAGGACATGAATACCAATCTGATGTATCTGTTACCTGCATCTGCAGGCTGTCATTTCTGGTTGCATCAAACACTGCACTTGCCTCGCTTGCCTTTGTCATTATGCCTATCCTTCCATCCCCGCTTACCCTTATTCTCCAGCCTATTGCTGATATGATTTTTTCTGCCATTGAAAGGTTCGTTTCATTATCTTCAGCAACAATTGACTGTGAAAGAATAGGCGAGTTTTCTTCATATTTCACAGGCCC
>Ga0183095_10200_pt1 | contig 92094 bp, 95 predicted proteins | sample BioMet4_FD_130346 | JGI IMG/M metagenome (GOLD analysis project Ga0183095, IMG submission 130346) | Microbial communities from bioreactor (seeded with sewage sludge) at LBNL, California, USA - Biofuel metagenome 4 (v2) (version 3) | ecosystem: Engineered > Bioreactor > Anaerobic > Unclassified ...
TAAGCTGCAGATTTTGGGTGTTCACATTCTGCACTGTTCTTGACTTCTCCATTTCGAGAGCCCTCAAAACAGACTTTTTCTTTGTTTATTGCGGCGCAGAATGGGAGAGATTGGACTAATTCATCTGTGCTTGTAAACTCTAGAGTGCAACGACAGTTTTATAGAACAGCGGTATGGGTCAGATTTGTATGCTGTTGGCTTACTCAGGTTGAAAGGCGTCCCTGAATCCTGATGACTTGCCGCCCATAGGCGCAAATTCAGGTGTCCGCGTGTGATGGACTCGCCATGATCGTCGACCCACATGCGGGAAGGAGCGCAAAAAGCCAATGGAGCAGGCGTTGCCGGAAAGCATCTTTTTCCGAGCGGAAAGCTGCATATCCGCTCCCTCCTTTGCCGCTTTCGTTCCGGAAGCACTTCGCTTGGCTCCGGGACGGGTTGGCGATGTTTGCGGCCTGCCTCTTTTTTGTCGATACAAACCAAAAACACGGCCGTCCCGCCAGGGACGGCCGTGTTTTTAAGGGACGGAGGCTTCCTGCACGCCGGCCGCCAAAATCAATCCGTTTGGCTCGCGGCATCTTCGATTGCCGCAACGATCGGCGTGTACCCGGTGCACCTGCAAAGATTGCCGGATATGGCTGTGCGGATCTCCTCCTCACTCGGATGCGGGTTTTTCAAAAGAAGCGCATAGGCGGACATCAGCATCCCGGGCGTGCAGAACCCGCACTGGACTGCACCGTTCTGCGCGAAAGCGTCCTGGAGCTTTGCGCCGATTTGAAGCCCTTCAAGCCCTTCGACGGTCCAGATTTCCGTGCCGTCCATCTGCGCTGCGGTCATAAGGCAGGCGTTCACGGCGAGGCGGTCAACCACGATTGTGCAGGCGCCGCACTCGCCCACGCCGCAGCCCTCTTTCGTCCCGGTCAAGGATAAATCTTCCCGGAGAATATCCAAAAGCCGCTTATTCGGGTTGACCCAAAGCGCCTTTTCTTCGCCGTTGATGCGGCAATGCACCTGCATATCCTTCATGTTATCCCCCAACCCTTGCTTCTGCGTCTGCGAGCATTTCCATCAGTAGCCGCTCACAGAGCAGCTGTGTTACCGGCTGCTTATACCGGGTGGATGGCCGGACGCCGGCAATTTCCGGGATCCGGCGCGCCAGCGCCGCCGCCATTTCGTGCGCCGCGGCGGCATCGAGCCTCTGGCCGCAGGATTGCCGCTCCCAATCCGGAAACCGCATGGGACGCGGAAAGACCGCGCCAACGGCGGCGCGGCACGCGCCGATCGTTCTGTCCGGCTCCAGAGTCAGAAGCACTGTGAGCGTCAGCCTGGAGATTGCCAGCGCCTGCCGGCGTCCGACCTTCCGAAAACGCCACTGCATACCCTCCGGCATTTTGGGAATCCGGATCTCCCGAATAAATTCCTTTTCCTTCAAGCACAGCTTCCCGGGGCGCTCAATCAGCTCTGTAACAGGGAGCCATCTGCGCGCTCCGAGACAATCCAATCCAACAGCCGCGTCCAGCGCCGCCAAAGGACCCAGAGCGTCCCCGGCGGGAGAGGCATTGCCGATATTGCCGCCAATCGTAGCACGGTTGCGAAGCTGCGCTGCGCCAACCTGGCTGCACGCGGCGCAAAGCGGCCCTGCGTAATTCCGGAGCAGGCTGCATTCGGCCGCCTGCCCGTGCGTGAGTTCAGCTCCCAGGAGGATTGCATCCGGTTCTTCCGTAATTTTTTTCAGTTCTTCAATTGCCGTCAGGTCGAAGGCGGCCTTTCCGGCGAATTTTCCGGTTGCCCGATCCTGTACCAGCACGTCCGTGCAGCCCGACAGGAACACTGCGTCCGCAGTTTCCTCCCGCAGCGCCGCATAGAGCGCCTCGATCGTTTTTGGCCTGTGATAGGATACAAACTCCATGCTGTCCCTCCTGTGGCTGCGTGCGGCTTATGCGCCTACTTCCAATCCGGATGCGCAGCAAAAAACACATCCTCCAGCGTGGCCGGTATTTTTCGCAGGCGTCCCGCTTCGCCCAGCGCCATATTGACCGCCGCGCTTACCGCAGCCGGCGCCGGCTCCATCGCCGGCTCTCCCAGCCCCTTGCTGCCAAACGGCCCGCAGGCGTCCGGATTCTCCTCAAACAGAACGGTCATCTTACAGGCGTCCTTTGCCGTGGGCAGAATATAGCTGTCAAAATTTATCGTTTTTATCATGCCGCGCCGGTCGGTTTCCACCGCTTCCGTAAGCGCCATGCCAATGCCCATGGCCATGCCGCCGGTTACCTGCCCTTCCGCCATAAGCGGATTGACGACCCGGCCGCAGTCGTGACAGCCGACCATTTCCAGAACCTTTACCTGTCCGGTATCCGTATCCACTTCCACCTCCGCGGCATGGCAGGAATATACATAGGAGATGAATGCGTCCCCCTGGCAGGTCTGCGCATCCCACTGGCCCACCGGTACGGTATATTCCCCCGTAACCGATACGCCGGCCTGCCGCTGCTGCAGCTTGCGGTATACGTCGGCCCACGCATACGGTTCGCCCCGGACGATCACCTGACCGCCTTGAAATTCTACAGACCCGGCGTCGGTATGACAGCTCCCAGCGATCTGCGCCCGCAGGGACGCGGCCGCCATTAGGATGGCGTTCCCCGCGATAAAGGTACCCCGGCTGGCACCGGCCGTGCCGGTATCCGGAGAGCGGCTGGTCTCAGGGTTGGCATGAACCACGCGAGAGAGAGGAAGCTGAAACGCATCGGCGCACAGCTGTGTCAGCACCGTATCCGCGCCCTGCCCGATCTCCATGATGGGGCATCGAAGCTCCAGTGTCCCGTCCGGCAGGATCGTCACCTTCGCCCGCCCCGTGTCCGCGGAGTCCGCGCCGAAGCTGACGCCGCGCATGGCGCACGCAATGCCAACCCCGCGCCTGACCGGGTGATCTGACGGAGCGGCGTAGGCCTTGAATTTTCGGTCAAAGTCGATGGCGCGCGCGGCGCGCTCTGCAACAGAGCGGATGCTGACGATGTGCCCCTGCAGCAACTGGTTGTTGCCCGTACGGTCGCCTTCCCGGAGGAAGTTCTTTCTCCGCAGCTCCAGCGGATTCATATGCAGCCGCTGCGCCAGCTCATTGAGGGCGCTCTCCAGCGCGAAAATTGCCTGCGGCGTGCCAAAGCCGCGCATGGCGCCGCAGACCATGTTATTCGTCATGACCGTCGTGTTGTCGTAATAGACGTCCGGAAGCCGGTAGGGGCCAAGCCCGCAGTTGATGGATTTCCAGGTCACGATCGGGCTTTCATTCACATACGCGCCGGCATCCATGACGGCTCTGGCATCCAGAGCGGCAAGCGTGCCGTCCGCGTCTGCGCCGAGCCGGATATGGGTCCGGATCCCATGGCGCTTGTGGCTTTGCCGGATCGATTCCTCCCGGTCCAAAACATAGCTCACCGGGCAGCCGAACTGCAGCGCGCCCAGTGCCGCCCGGACCGCCATCGCGCCGATCTGGCCGGACTTGCCGCCAAAGCTGCCGCCGACGCAGTCCGGATTGACCAGGACTTTCTGCTCCGGAAGGCACAGGGCGTCACACAGGACCTGCTTGTTATAAAAGGGGTTCTGCGTGCCGCCGCGCATTTCCAGGCTGCCATCCTCGTGCGGCACGATGACGACTGCCTCCGGCTCCAGATACGCGTGCTCCACCCAGGTCGTTTCGTAGGTCTCGTCTACAACGACGGCTGCGCGCGCCAGCGCAGCGGCAGCGTCGCCCTTGACCACATGGAAGTGGGTACAGATATTGTCAGGATACGCGGAATTGATGACGGTTTTGGCCGAAAGAGCTTCCTCCACAGTCAGAACAGGCGGCAGCTCCCGCAGTTCTACGGTAACCGCTTTTGCGCCCTTGCGGGCGCTTTCCGGCGTATCCGCGAGGACGACAGCGATGACGTCCGCCTCGCATTTCACATATTTTTCCGCAAGAATTTGTTCGTCCTTGCAGAAAATGCCGAATTTCTTTTTCCCCGGAATATCCTTCGCCGTGTACACAGCGCGGACGCCGGGGATCTTCCGCGCTGCCTCTGTATGGACGGCGTGAATCTCCGCACAGGCCGTGCCGCTTGTGACACCCTTGGCGTAGAGCATATGGGGCAGATGCAGATCCGCCCCATACACCGCGCTGCCATTGAGCTTTTCCGCGACCCGGATCCGGCGGCAAGACGTATTCACTTCATGAGTTTCACACATCCGAATCCCCTCCTCAGAAAAAAGCCGGCATCACATGCTGCTTCCGGGGCGCCTTGAAAAGGCTTAAGCCTCTGCCTTCAAGCCCCGGCGCAGCATTTCGAGATTCCTGCTTTGCCCCGCAAGCTGGTTTTCCACCGCTTCAACCGAAACAGGCAGCTGCGGGCACAGCTTCATAAAAGCGCCCAGCATATAATAATTCCGGCCAGCCATATCCTCGCCCTCCGGCGTGAGCGTTACGACCCGGACGCCGTGGCTGATCAGTTCCCGCTTCCATTCGTCCCTGCGGGAATCCCGCTGTACAAGGACAAATTCGTCCACAGTGGGCGTTTCCACAGACTGCAAAACGACTGTTCCGTTCTTTTTAATATAGTATTCCGCATTCATGACGCCGTCAAGCGGTTCCATCCCAAGCACCGCGTCCGCGTCGCCGGGTGCGATCAACGGCGCAAAGCCGGCATCGTTGAAGCACAGGTCGCAGGTGATAGGCCCCAGGCGCATCGCAGAGCGCGGACGCTCAATCATGGTAACGCGGACGCCGCTTGCCGCGGCAGCGGCGGCAAGCGTTTTTGCCAGATGAACCGTTCCCTGTCCGCCGATCCCCGCTACCCGAAGATGAAATGTATTCATTTGTGCACCTCCACCACAGAAATCGCGCCGTTCCTACAGGTTTCCACACACATGCCGCACGCGGAGCACAGATCTGGCCGGATTATGGTCTTGTCCTGGCCGGAGCGGATAATCGCCGCGCAGAACAGCTCGCCGCAGTCGCCGCACCGCTGGCACTGCTCCGGGTCCACGACCGCCGTTTTTGGCGCAAGCCCCGCTTTCTTTTCGTTTTTCAGACGCGTAATCACGCAGGGCTGCCGGGCGACAAGGACTGCCGGCTTCGGCGCGTCCAGCGCCTTCAGGATTGCTTCCTTCGTATCCGCCAGCTTCAGCGGATCCACCGTATCCACATACGGAACGCCGACGCTGCGGCAGAGGGCCTCCAGATCGACCTTCGGCACAGAGGAGCCGACGGCATTCGTGCCGGTGCATCCGGTAGGCTGTACGCCGGTATTGCCCAAAGCGGCGTTATCCAGCAGGATGACCACCAGATTTGCCTTGTTAAAGACGGCGTTCACCAGCCCGGACATCCCGCCGTGGAGGAAGCCGCCGTCGCCGCAGAGCGCAACCGTCGGAACCTTGGGCTCCGCCGTGTAGGCTACGCCGCTTGCAAAGCTGATGCAGCCGCCCATATTGGTTGCGGATTGGATGCTTTTGGCCGGCGTCAGAATCCCCATGAAGGAGCAGCCGGCGTCTGCAAACGCGGCATAGTGGCCGCCGTTATAGTCCGCCATTGCTTTGCGAAGCGCATAAAACACACCCATATGTCCGCAGCCGGCGCACAGGGTCAGATTCCGCTCCGACAAGAACGGCTTCATGGCGCCATCGGCGGGGTTGCAGCTTTCCCCCAGCAGTGCCTTGCGCAGAACCCGTTCCAGATCTCCCACGAAAAGCTCGCCGCCGTATGCGATGTCCCTGCTGATGCGGCCGAGTACCTTTTGCGCCATGCCCCGTTTTTGCAGCAGCGCCGCCACCCGCTCCTCTACAAAGGCTTCGCCTTCCTCCAGGACCAGAAGCGCTTCCAGATTTTCGGCAAACGATGCGACCAGCTCCTCGTTGACGGGATTGACGCACGACAGCTTCAAAATCGGCGCGTTTACGCCCATCCGCAGCAAAGCCGCTTTCGCCAGGCTGTAGCTCACGCCGCAGCAGACCAGGCCGAGCCGCCCTTCCGCCGCGTCTATATGGTCAAATTGCTTTTCCGACAGCAGCACCCGGCACTTTTCAAGATTCTGGTGGATAAAGCGGTGGATTGTCACCGCCGCCATCGTTCCCGGCTCGAACATGACCACGCGGCGCGGATTCGGCTTGAAACCGCTCTCGTGCGGCACGCGCCGGCGCTCGCCGACCGGGACGACGGACTGCGTCATCATCAGCTGGCAGACGCTGCGGATGACGACCGGGCAGCCCAGCGTCTCCGACAGCTCGAACGCGTAGGCCGTCATCTGCCGGGCCTCATTTGGCGTCGAGGGACATAAAACCGGGACGTCCGCGGCGCTTGCAAGCACGCGGGAATCGGATTCAATGGCCGATGTGTTCGCCCCCACGTCGTCGCCGGCAAAAATGACCATCCCGGCGGTCACACCGTAATTATTGCAATACTTCAGGCAGTCCATGACGACGTTCATGCCGAGATGGTTCATGGTGCACAGCGCGCGCTGGCCGTCCATGGCGGCGCCCCAGGCAACCTCCAGCGCAACGCGCTCGTTGGTCGACCATTCCACATGAATGTTCTCTTCCTTTGCAACGGCGGCCAGCGCCTGCGTGCAGCCGGAGCTTGGCGTTCCCGGATAACCGGAAACAACCTTGACATCCGCTTCCAGCGCGCCGCGGGCGACCGCCTCATAGCCGTACGCCAGTACGCCTGTGCCGGGTGTCTTTTCCTTCAGAATTGTTCCCACACGTTTTTCCTCCTTATGATAATGGATTTTACCGAGCCGTGATCCCACGGAATGTCCGGAATTCCATTGGCAAAGCAAACACGGAATTTTACGAATACGGAATTCCGCTGTGCCCTGCCGACAGCGCACCCATGACTTTTAACAGACTGTACGGCGGTAAAAACCGCTCAAAGCGGATGGAGTTCATCTGCCCAAAGACTGAACGCATAAAAAGCGAGCGCGGTATGACCTGCCGCTGCCGCTGTGAACGATCTTGCTTCTCCGCTGCCTACGAACCAACGCCTGCATTTAAAGCGTATAGTCATGGGCTTCAAAATAGGCGTGCAGCTCCTGAACCGCAGACGCGATCAGGCCTTTCGGCGCGTAAGAATACGTAAACGCATTTTCGGCGATCGGCAGAAGCTGCTGCTTGCTCAGCCGGAACGCGCGGACAACGCCCACATAGTTTTCGTTCAGATCCCCTCTGAAAAAGGGCGGATCGTCCGAGTTGATGCTGACGGGGATGCCGGCGTCCATCAGCCGCAGGATGCTGTGATGCTCCATATCTGGAAAAATCCGCAAGGACAGATTGCTGTAGGGGCATACCGTCAGCAGAATCTTGTGCCTGGCCAGATAATCCAGCAGCGACGGGTCCTCTGCGGCGCGCACGCCGTGATCGATCCGCCCGCTGCCGATTGACTCCAGAGAATCCCAGATGCTCTCCGGCCCGCAGGCTTCGCCTGCGTGGGAGGTAATCGGATAACCCAGCGCCCGGGCATTTTGGAATGCCTGCTTATGCAGGTGCGCCGGGAAGCCCGCTTCCGCGCTTTCCAGCCCGATTGCCACAATATTGGCTTTTTCTCTCCACGGCTCCAGACGCTCCGGGAAGCCGGCGCTCTTTTTCGGGTCCATGGTGCGGTCAACTTCCGGAATGCAGGCAAATTCGACGCCGAACAGCGCCTTTGCCGCCTCCTTGCCTCGCACGAACCCGCGCAGCTGCTCGTCCAGAGGGAGCCCCGTGCGCTCGTGAAAATCGTTTGCCAGCATGATCTCGCGATATCGGATATTCTGCCTTGCCGCATCCCGGCCCAGCTCGACCAGCAGATAGGCAATGTCGTCTTCCGTTTGTATTACGGCGTTGACGCCGTCGATGATACGGATAAAATCGCCGAGGTTTTCATATTGAAAAAGGTCGTCTGCTTCCTCCGGCGTGCGGAAGGGCAGTGCCATATGGTGCTTTTCTGCAAGATACAACGCCGACTGCGGGGAGGTGGCGCCGTCCTGATGGATATGGTTTTCCGCCTTCGGCATTCCCGCAATAAAGGCTTCTATCGTCATCGTTTCGCACCTTCTTACGGCCGGTCCGGGCATTGCGGCGGCATCGGATAGGGAAGATCCAGCGCCATCCTTGTTTCGGCTAGGATACCGCAGCGCTCCCAGATGGCATCCTCCGCCTGCTGCAGCGTTTTGGTATCCCGGCAGACCCGGATCGCCGGGTTAAGCTCGCAGATCACGTCGGGGTCAAAGTAGAACGTCACCGCCGCGGCGGGAATCCGCTCAACGCCCCACAGCCGCTTGCAGTAGAACACCCCAAGCTCGCCCTTCGCCGCGCGCTGCGGCCACTGCTCCACGTCGTCCGGTCCCATGATGTCAAAAATCTTCTGTAAATCAGCAATGTCCCGCTGCGTAATCCCACCGGCGCCCAAGTAGCCGCCGCGCCGCATGCATTCGCCGACGTTGCGGTTGAGATGGGCAAGGTGCATTTCCGCATCCCCGCCGTACCCGTTCAGCGCATAAACGCCGGGAATCTCCAGCTCCGACGCGCAGATCACGCTGAACGCGTCAATCAGCGGGGAGCAGACCTGCGTTTCCTCACCGGAAAAAAACGCGTCCGAGCCAATATCGGCGCAGATAAACGCCTGGCAGCCGTGCCGGTTTATGATCGTCTGCAGCGCGTCCTTGACGCCCGGCAGGCCGTTTTGCAGATTGATGCCGTAAACAGGAACGGCAAAGGTTTTCGCCATGGCGATCTCATAGGTCGGATTGCCCTTTCCCATGCCGCCGGTCAGCTTTGTTTCGGGCAGTACCCGCACCAGGTTTTCGCCGATCCGCTCAGCAGGCTGGAACCAGTCCAGATCAAATACCTCGCACCCGTCGGCAAAGGTGCCCCACCAGTTCACGCTGATTGTTGCCAACGCGATGTGCCGGACGCCCAGCCGTCTGGCATAATTCATAATCGAAACGCTCTGTACCAGATCGCCGCCGCCGCCGCAGCCGGCGATCAGCAGGCTGTCGCAGCCGACGAGCAACTCCTCAACAGACGGTTTCGGAGCAGACCAACGATTCATAGCAATCCCTCACAACCTTTCAATTCAGTTTATTTTCAGTTGTTCTCGGAAAACCGTTTTACCTTTTCCAGGCCGTCATAGCCGCCCTCCTCGCCGAGCTGGCGATCGATCGTAAACATTTCGCCGTGGCCGCTTGCCTCGCAGATCGTTGCGATATGCGCTGCGTCCTCAATGGTCACGCACATCTCCATCGCGTGGAAAAGGTCGTACGGGCTGCCGGCGATCACGCCGTGAGCCCTCAAAATGCACGCAAAGCCGTCTTTTCCGACCGCGTCCACCGCGCTCTGCGCAAGACCCGGCGTGCCTGCGCCAAAATAGGGCGCTACCTTGACGGCACCGTTGATGGTCCACTGCGCGGCGATGACGCTCGGCAGATAGCTGTGCTGCAGGCTCCACGCCACAGCGTGAAGCGGGTGGCAGTGCGCGACGGCCTGGAAATTGGGATGGTCTTTATAAAGCCCCAGGTGCATGAACGTTTCAATCGAGGGGTGTTTGTCGCCCTCCACGATTTTTCCGTCCATATCGACAATGATAATATCCTCGGGCTTCATATGGATATAGAGTGCGCCGCTGGGCTTGATTGCCACAAGATTCGCCTTGCGGTCGATCATGCTGATATTGCCGCCGCTCATCTGCACCAGTCCCTTTTCGTAAAGCAGCCTGCCAACCTCAACGATCTGCTCGCGTTCTTTCTGCATCATCATAGTTTTCGTCCTCCATTATTTGCTTTTTTCATATTTTTAGTATGTTTTCGCCTGCATGGTGCAAACGCCTATCCGAGAAGATAGCGAAGCAGCACGCCCGCCGCCATGCCCACGAAGGGATCAACCGTGGCGCTCAGCAGGATTGTTGCAGACGCGACCAGGGGGTTTGCGCCAAAAGCCGTTTTGGCATTATCCGGGAAAAGTAAAAAGACGCCGACCACAAAGGTCAGGCCGGCCATAGCCTGGCTGGGAATGTAACGTATGATTTTGGGGATAATCCGCGCCAGCAGGATCACCGCCATCACTGCCATGAAGACTGCGGCGCAAAGCGCAGGATCAGTCGCAGCCGCCGTGGCGCTGATGATTGTGCCGACCGGAGAGCCTCCCCAGAAGGCGCTCACGGTATTTCCAAGCCCACAGTAAATTGTCACCCAGTCCACGTTTGCCGGCCTGCCGGCCAGCACGCCGGTCGCGGTTGCGTAGGCAATGTTGCTGCCGATCTGCAGGGTACACATGGCCAGCACGCCCTTGAGGACGCGCGGCGACAGCTTCAAGCGGAGCCTTTCCGGCTTTTCGTGGCTTGTGTCAATCGTCTGCGGGCCGGCGCCGGGGGATTTCCTCCGCTTTTTTGCCTGCACAACGTTCCAGGCCGCTGTGCTGAGCAGCACACAGGCGCACACCGTATAGATGAGGTTCTGCGTCAAAAGATAGACCAGGACGCCGGAAACCGCCGAAATGCCGCCCGCGACCGCGTCCGCTTTGATAAAATCAACGCCCGCCCTGACCAGGAGGATGCCAACGCCGGCCATCATACCGGCCAGAATCTGCTCGCCAATCAGGGCGACAAGCCTGCCCAGAATGCCGAAGCAGCCAAGCACGGCCATCACAGCACCGCTGAGCAGGACGATACTGAGCCGCTCCTGCCGGTCTTTTCCGAGCGTTCCCGCTGTAATGATGGACTCCGCCTGAATGGACACCGGATTGACCTGTCCGAACGCCAGCATCCCGACCGTGCCGACAAGGAACGCCAGGGCGGTAGGAAAGGCGGCGAACCCATAGGACATGGCAAGGATCATTTCCGAGGCGGCATCCAAAAGCTGCGCCAGCGCGCCCAATATGTTTTGCAGCATGGGAGCCTCCGCTCAACAAAGCCGCAGCGCCAGATAGTCGTGCAGATACCGTGTTACAACCTGCTCCAGCGTTTCCTGCGTCAGGCCAAAACGCGCCGCGCGGGAGAAATCCGCATATTTGCAGAAGCCGTCCAGTCCCGCCTGCGCGTCTGGATCCCACGCTTCAACCAGCTTGCCGACCTCGCAGCCTTCGCGCGCGCCGACCGTCACAAACATATCGTACATTTCCTGTACCGTACAGGAAATGCCGGGTTGAATCAAAGAGCGCTCCTCGCCCAGCTCCGCGGAGGGAATATCATGCGTCTCGATCAGGTTCAGAATATCGGAATAATAGCCGTTAAAATAGAGCCGCGTATCGGGGTGGAGCGGCGTGACGACGTCGTTTCCGTCGAACGGCGCGCGGAAGACGTTGTTCATAAAGTCCGTATCCGGCAGCGTCGGCTTCCAGCTCACGCACATGGGCAGCAGGGAGTTCCTTCCGTCCAGAAAGCCGCGCCTTGTAAAATTCGCAAGCAGCAGCTCCACGCACGCTTTTGTGCTGCCGTAGGTTGTGGAGGGGAGTCTTCGGCTTTCCTCGGACACGGGCCCGGCGCTGAAATCCGGGAATACGCTGCACGAGGCGCAGAAGACCATTTTCGGCACACGGCCGGACTTTTTGCAGCCGTTCATCAGATTCAAAGAGCCTTGCAGATTGACGTTCAACATCGCGTCGAACGCCTGCTCGCCATCGCCGCGGTCGCTTACCAGCGTCTCAAAATGGAAGATAGAGTCAATCGCATTGTCAAGAATCACAGCTTCCGTGGCCGCCGCGTCTGTGATGCTGCCGAGGACCACCTCACAGCGGGCGTCTTGCAGGATATCCGGAAGATAAGGACCCTTGTGACAGAGCAGGATCACGCGCTCAACCGGGCGGAGCGCATTGCTGGTGTTTTTGAGCGCCCCGCGCCGCAGGAGCTGCTCCGCAGTCAGATAGCCCCAAATATCGTCGGCGCCAGTCACCAGTACGTTCATGCATTATTCCCCCAACATAAATAGCTTCTCGTCGATTTCCGCCATGCTGCATACGTCGCCTATGGCCTTAACGGCTTCGAGGATCCGCAGAAGCCGCTCCAGCATCCGGAGCTTCCCCTTCAGGGTATACACATATTGCACGCCGGCTACATACCGGCGGTTTTTCTTGTAGACCAGCTGTCCCAGCTCAAGGGAGGCGGGCAGCGTGCCGCTGCCGTCCAGCTGCTTGAATTCTGACAGGATTTTATTATAAGCGTACATCTCGCGGACACCCATAATGATCATGCGTTCGGCGTCCAGAATGTGCCAGATGATGCTCCATCCGGTGGTGAAGTACTCCAGATCCGAGATCCGCCCATCCTGAATTGCCTGATAGCTGCGCCGGATCACGTCCAGCAGCTCGCCGCGTCCGTGCAGCGCGCAGACGGTCTCCTCGTTGCCCTTGAGCACGCCAAAGCGATGGTTATAATAGGTCTTTCCCCAGTCCATTGCCAGCCGCACAGCCTCAAAGCAGAGCGTTTCATCGCCACTGGCGATCGCCTCTGTAAGTTTTTCACCGCAGAGTTTGTGCAGCGCGTAGGAATCGGCTGAGGAGCTGCCCGCATAGAGCTTCGGGTCCGCCCAGTCTGCATAGCTTTCCGGGCAGATCTGATAGTTCCAGATATACGTCTGGCGGCAAGTGCGCAGCTTTTCATTGAAAAATCCGACAAACCGGCTGAATACCATGTCGTTCTGCTCGGGCAAAGCCGTTTTCCTCGGGCGGACAGCCGGGCTTTTGCCGGCGGCCGGTTCTGCCGGGTAAGCAGACGCCTGAGCGCCGGCCGGCTCCTTTTGCTGCTTGGCTAAATACAGCAGCGTCGTATGCCGGAGAAAATCAGGCACGCTCATATGCGCCTGCTCCGCCATCTGCTCAACCAGAGAATTCGTATAATCATCCAACGAAATCGAGTATTGCTTCATGTGCGCCTCCACATTTTTGATACTGCCGCATCGGCCGCTGCCGACGCCGGATCCATGGCCGCTCAGTCCGGCACCTGAGGGGCGCTTGGCGCGGGGATAACAAGCGGCAGGCGCGTTTCTGCAAACAGGTTCCAATCCCTCATCAGGAGTTCCTCCGCTTCCTGCAGCGTTTTGGTTTCCCGGAGAGCGTTGACAAGAGGGTTCGCTTCCCGCATGGTGTCTGCGTCAAAGAAAAAGGTGACCGCTGCGGCGGGCGTGATGTCGACAGACCAGAGCCGCTTGCAGTAGTGGATCCCCAGATTGCCCCTTGCGGCTTCATAGGGCCACTTTTCCACTTCCTCATAGGGGATGTACCGAAGCACCTGCTCAAGCAGCGCCAGATCCTCCTGCGTGAGGCCGTGCGCGCCCAGAAAGCCGCCCTTTTCCATGACAAGCCCCATATTTTTAATCAGGTCCTGTAGCGGAAGCTCCGCATCGCCGCCGAAGCCGACAACGCCGTATATGCCGGGGATTCCCAGCTCTGACGCAGCCAGTATGGAATATGCGTCGCAAAGCGGCGACTGTACCTGCGTTTCTGTCCCGGTGAAAAACGCGTCCGCACCGGTGTCGCAGGTAATCAGAAGCTCGCAGCCAAATTTTGCAATCAGATCGCGGAAGCCCTGCATCACGCCGGGCGCGCCCTTGCGGATGGTGACCAGCGCGACAGGGACGTCCGGAACGACCTTCTTAATCAGGCTGGCGTGGAGATAATTGCCCTTGCCGAAGCCGCCGGTGACCTTGCTGTCGGCGCTGAGTAAGGCGGCGCAGTCTCCCACCTTTTCATTCGGCTGGACCCAGTCCAGTTCCATGGCTTCTCCGCCGAGTGCCATTTGCCCGTCGAACTCCCACCACATACACGCAAGCTCTGCCAGCACGACCTGCTCGACACCGAGGCTTCTGCACAGATTCAGGATGGAAAGCGTCTGCATAATATCGCCGCCGCCGCCGCAGCCGGACAGCAGGACGGATCGTTTGCCTTTCAGCAGCTGTAAGACAGAGGGCTTTGGGGTTGAAAACTGATTCATTTCGTGCTCCTTCCGTCAGCAGGCGGACGGCCTGAAAATTTTCCGGTACATCTCGATACAGTCCTGCTCCGTAACCGGCCGCGCGGTCACGTGGACGCCGTCGTCCTGCATGGCTTCCGCGGCCAGCCGGCGCAGGGCCTCCTCGTCCGGGAGCGCGTATCCGGCGTGCTCGTCAATGCCGGTCTGTGCGAGCAGCCACCGGATTTTCCCGATCAGATAGTCCGCCGCCTGTTCGCGGGGGACGTTTGCCGCAGGGTCAATATAGTCGACAATCCGTTTGTATTTTTCCGGAATGGCGTTTCTTGTGAATTCGATCACGGGGATCTGCGCAATACCGACCGCATGGCCGTGCGGAATGCCGTAGCGGATTGTCAGCGGGCAGCTGAGCGCATGGGCCGCCGTGCAGGCGCCGAGGCTTTGCGCGATGCCCGCCAGCGTACAGGCATATGCCATATACCCGCGGCTTTCGATGTCGGGCGCTTTCACGCACTTCGGAAGATAGAGGAAGCTCAGCCGGATTGCCTCCAGCGCCATCAGCTCGGAAATCGCGCAGTCGATTGTTGAGGTAAAGCTCTCCAGCGCGTGCCCCAGCACGTCCAGCCCCGTAGAGGCGGTGATATAGGCGGGCAGCTTCAGGGTGATCTCCGGATCTACAAGCGCGAAGCGGGGGAATAGGAAATTGTGCAGCGCCAGATCCTTGATGCCCCGGCCGTCCGTGATGACCACAACGTTGGACACCTCCGAGCCGGTTCCCGCCGTTGTCGGGATCGCAAGGACCGGGATGCCGTCCGCCGTGATCTGCTTCCGGGCGTCCCCGGCGCCGAACAGATACTGCGCAATGCTGCCGGGGTTTGCCGTCAGAACAGACGCGCTCTTGGCGACGTCCATCACGCTGCCTCCGCCAAGCGCGATCACAGCGTCGCAGCCGTCGCGGGCAATCGCCGCCGCAGCGTCGGCGGTCTGCACGGAGGGATTCGGCTTCACCTGGTCAAACACAAGGCTTTCCGCGCCCGTTTTTTCCACGCACGCCTGCAGCTGCGCAAAAAACGGCAGGCTTTTAATGTTGGGATCGGTAACGATCAAAACCTTTTTCGCGCCAAGCTCTTTCAAAATATCCGCAGTCTTTTGCAGGCAGCCCTGCCCGAACTCAATGCGCGTCCTTTGTTCATAGGTAAAACCCGGTATCATATTGCCTCCTTTTCAGCGGCTGAGCAGATACTTGCGTATTGCCAGCCATCTCTCATAGAAGCCGCCGTACTGCCGGACAGCGTCCGGCTGCGGCAAATACTGCGCCTCTGCCCGGCACATTTTGCCGCAGGCGCTTTCCAGGTCTGCATAATATCCCGCGCCGCAAAAGCCGGCGATGGCCGCGCCCAGCGCGGTGGCTTCCTTCACGGCAAAGACCGTGACCGGAAGATTTGTTACATCTGCGAGCAGCTGCGCAAAAAAGCGGCTTTTGCTCTGCCCGCCGCACAGAAGGATTTCCTTCGGGCGATTTCCGGTTCGGCCGCAGATCAGGTCCAGATTTGCACGCACGGTATAAACGTTTGTCTCAATAGCCGCTCTGCAAAAATCCGCTGTTTTCATCTGCTCGATGTCCCAGGGAACGGGGAAAATAAACCCGCCCAGATTTTCGCCTGTTCGCTCGCCGGCGATCTCCGCGCCAATGTAGGCAACCATGCCGTGCGCGCCGGCCGGCGACTCGCGGGCCTCGCGTTCCATGTCCGTAAAGCTCGTCAGGCGATCCCCGCCCAGCAGCTTTTTTGCCCACCGCTGGGATAAGCCGGTGCTGCCGCCATTGCTTTCGCAGGCCCAAAGGCCGTCCGCGGCGTGGCAGTTGGCGAAAAGCTGCCCTTTTGGATCCGGAAACGGCCTTTCCTGCACCTGTACGACCGGTGTGGTCGTGCCGGCAATGATGCCGACGTTTCCGGGATGCACTGCGCCGATTCCGACAAGCCCCGCGTGCGTGTCGCTGCCGCCCATGGCGACCCACGGCTCTGTACAAAGCCCGACTGCCGCCGCAACCGCAGGCTTTAACCGCGCGAACGGTTTTCCGGCCGGCACGACCTGCGGGAAAATATCGCTTCGCAGACCCAAAAATTCCAAAAGCTCCGCCGCAAACTGCCGCGTGTGGATGTCAAACATCTGGGAACTGCTCGCCACAGACGGCTCGCTCGCCGTGATTCCGCTCAGCCGGTAAGCGATCCAGTCGCTTATCATGAAGGCGGTGTGGATCCTTTGATAGGTCTGCGGCGCATAGAGCTTGAACCAGACCAGCCGCGCCAGCCCAAACATCCCATGGAGCGGTAACCCGGTGGTTTTGTAGATTTTTTCTTCGTGCGGCGCAAGACAGGCGAGCGCCGCCGCGCCGCGCAGATCCAGGCTGGGCGCGCTGTAGAGCTCCTTGCCGGAAGCGTCCAGATAAACCATGCCCTCACGCTGGCTGGTCACACAAACGGTCAGAATATCCGCAGTATTGACACCTGCGTCAGCCGCGCGGTGCACCGTCTGCCGGAGGCAGTCCAGCACAATGCGAAAAAACTGTTCCGGATCGAACAGGACTGCGCCGTCAACGCCCGTCTCTGTCTCATAAGTCCACTCCCGCTGCGCCTGCGCCGCGGCGTTTCCGTCCGCGTCAAACAGGATTGACCTGCACGAGCCGGTCCCCGCGTCTATGACCAGCGCGTATTTCATCCTCTTGCCAGGCCCCTGTTCACAAGGCGGATCGGATCTTTCCCCGCGGTGTACAGGTCAATATCCTCAGCCACCATTTCCGAATGGTTCCGCACCACATCGGAAGAAGCTCCGCAGAGGTGCGGCATCATCGTCAGATTGTCGAGCTTCAGCAGCGGGCTGTCCATCGGAAGCGGCTCCTGCCGGTAAACATCCAGTGCCGCGGCCGCGATTTTATGGTTTTGCAGCACGTCAATCAGAGCCTCCTCATCGACGGCCTCGGCCCGCGCGGTATTGAGGAAATAGGCCGTCGGCTTCATCATGGAGAATTTCTCCGCGTTGATGCAGCCTTTGGTTTCCGGCGTCTGCGGCAGATGGTTCGACACGATGTCCGCCTCTTTGAAGATCGTATCGAAATCCACCAGCTGCACATTGTACGCGTCCGCCGTTTCCTGCTTCACATACGGATCGTATGCGATCAGCTTCACGCGAAAGGAAGCGAGCAGCGCGGCGAGCCTGCGCGGAACATTTCCAAAGCCAATCAGGCCGACGGTCTTGCCGACCAGCTCAGGGCCGCGCATTTGAAAATACAGATCGTCGTCCCACTGGCCGTGACGCAGCGCGTATTCGCCCTGCGTCATAAAGCGGGAGCACATGATCATCAGCGCCACATCCATCTCCGCGACGCCCTCGGCGTTGCGCCCCGGCGTATTCGTGACCAGAATGCCCCTTTCGGTTGCGGCGGGGATCTCAATATCATTGAGCCCCGCGCGGCAGACGCAGATCATTTTCAGATCGTGCAGACCCTCGAGCACCCGGCCTGTTACGACGTCGGATTCACAGACGAAGATCTCCGCGCGGCTCTGCGCCAGCGCGCTGTGGAGTGCCTGCTCGCTCATGAGCTCGGTTCCCTCCGACCAGGGATTGTAGGTGACGTCATGTGTTTCCCTCAATTTTTCCAGCAGCGCCGCGTCAAAGGGCGCCGTCACATAAATTCTCATACACGTTTTCACCTTTCTGTCTTCTGTCCGCGCATTGATCGGGAAGGAACAAGCACCGTTTTTATGGACAACGGATTGGTTTTCTTCGCTTGGAGCGCAGCCTCGATCTCATCAAACGTGTACACGTCCGTGACCAGCGGCTTTGCCGTGACGAGTCCCTTTTCCAGACACCGAATGACAAACGGATAGGTCCCGGGGCTCAGATGGCCGCCGCGGATCTCCAGCTCCTTGTTTTCCGAGACCATGTTGAAATTCAGAACCGCCGGCTTCGGATATACGCCGTAAGCCACCATGCGTCCCCTTTTGCGCAGGACCTCCAGCCCCGTTTCCAGAGAAACGCCGTTCCCGGAGGCTTCAATATAAATGTCGGCGCCTCTGCCGTCCGTGAGTTTTCTGATTTCCTCCTGCACATTGCACTTCATCGGGTTAAAGACGTAATCCGCGCCCAGCTGTTTTGCCGTTTCCAGCATTTTATCATTGACATCCAGACCAATGAGCGTATACGGCGTCTTCAGCTTGGCAAACTGAATCATGCCCAGCCCGATCGCGCCCATACCGGAGATAACCACAACGTCCTTCATACTGATCTCGGCGCGCTCTACGCCGTGCGCCGAGCAGGAAAGCGGTTCGATCATAGCGGCCTCCAGCCTGTCGATGGACTTCGGGACCTTGTGGACAATCGCGCCCCGGCGGATACGCATATAGTCTGCCCAGCCGCCCTCCAGAAAGCCGTTCGGATCGTCGCAGAGGTTGTACCAGCCGTGTCTGCAATAATAGCACTTCATGCAGGGAATCTGCACCTCTGCCAGACACCGGTCGCCAAGCTGCACGTTCATCTCCTGCGCTGCGCCGTCACCCAGCTCGGTCACAACGCCGATGTACTCATGACCGAGTACCATGCGCTCCGTCACCTCGCCCCACGGCGCTTTTCCTTCATACATGATGCGGTCGCCGGCGCAGATCCCGGCCGCTTCGATTTGAATGATCGCTTCGCCGGGGCCGGCCTTCGGAATATCCACTTCCTCTACGGCGACCTTCCCGGTACCGTACAGCGCTACTGCTTTCATCTGATGATTGCTCATAATGCTTCCTCCACATTACAGATAGTCGTGATATTCGGCCTGTTCAACCGGCCGGATCTGCATTCTGTGTGCAAATTCCATGCAGGCGTCCCCTACGTGCCCGGCGGTGATGACATAGTGATGCGCATTGCCGCAATTACAGACCGTATTCCAGAAATCCACCGCGCCGATCGCCTTTCCTGCCATCCGGAAATTGCTGAACCAGCCTCTGGCGCCGGTATAGGAGCGGTCCGGCCCTTCGATGATATCGGACTCGGAAATCAGGATACTCTCCGCACCCCAGCCGCCGATTCTGACGATTGTCGCCGGCTGCGGCGCGAATTTCATATCGACCGACACGCCGGGCTGATCCATGATCTCCGGATACGCCGGGTATTTAATAAACGAGAAGCCCTTGCTGTCGGCATACGAGGGCATGCCCATGCCGCAGTGCCAAAACGTGATGGCATCCTCCCGCTGGTCCATGGAGACCATATCCATGATCATGGGGTGGCGGCCGCTGAGCGATTCCAGCAGCAGCATGCTGATCGCGCCGGGGACGTCGCCCTCGCAGGCGCAGATATGCCCCTCGTCGTTGAGCTGTCCGTACGCCATACAAGAGGAAATTCCCAGCTCATCCTGGAAGCCGGGCCAGCAGCTGACAGCCATCGCGTCGATGGCGTTTTCGCGGCTGTATTTTCTGAGCGCCAGAATGATGCGCGCCGACATATCCATTTCCGTGGGCTTTACCGCGGCTGCGACCGGCACGCTGCTGAACCGGGCCAGCTCGTCCGCCGCTTCTTTTTCGCTCATTGCTCTTGCCGAGGCATAGATCTCGTCCAGCCCCTGAGGAAGGATCTCGCAGCCGAGCGTTTTCTCAAAGGCGGCTTTATCATACTCCATATTGATAAAGCCGAACGCCGAGCCGCCCAGCTGCGCGATCCGCGCGCCCCGGATACGCTTCCTTGCCTTCAGCGCCCGAACGGTGACGTCCAGCCGATTGTAAAACAGCGGATCATCCGGCGCTCCGTACAGCCACTTTACCTGGGCGTCCAAGTCCCGCAGATTGAAATTCGCCACGCTCATATAGAGATTCGCACAGGTCATGGAGTTCAGATACAAGATGCCCTCGCGCGTAGGCTCCGGTACGCACCAGACGGCCAGGGGAGTCCCGCTTTTGATAAACGCGGACGCGATCGCCCCGTCTCCTGCAAGCGCGTTGCAGCGGAGCAGAACAAGATCCGCCCCTTTGTCCTGAAATTCCCGAATGGCCTTTGCGGCATCCTCAACCGTATCGATGACAAAGGAAGACCGGATCAGCTCGCAGCCCAGGCTTTGGACTGCGGCCTCCGTTTTTTGATCGAGCGGTTTCATCCATCCCAGCGGATCGCCTGTGGCGGCATAACCAATCTGAAAACATTCCTTCCGTTCTGCCATAGAGCTCTCCCTCTTTCACTATATTCATAATGTCATATATAATTTTTATATTTGTATGGGAATTTATAATAATATTAGCACTTCACCCGGCATTGTCAAGTTATCCTGCTATAAAAAACCGAGGTATTGCGATTAATTGTTTAGCATGCACAACATTTGCCCTGTGTTTTCTTTCGTATTCTCAATTGATATTTCACACACATGATTATATAATATATATGAAATCCTCAAAACGTATCTGCCGGTATGTGGCGGGGAAAAATAAAGACGGAGAAAAATGAATGGAGGAAGAGCTATGTCTGACAAACCGAAGAAAAAACTCGAAATGATCACTGTTGCACTGATCCCATTTGCCGTGGCCATCAACTTTGTGGGGTATTTCCTGGCGTCGTCCCTGAAACTGCCCATGTATCTCGATTCCATCGGCACCTATATCGTAGCCGCTACCTGCGGATGGCTTCCGGGCCTGATCACCGGCATCCTGACCGGCGTTCTGGAAGGCGTCTCATATCCGCCCTCTATGGCTTACGCGATCAACTGCGCCGCCTGCGGTGTTGTGATTGGCCTGCTGGCCAGCAAGGGCTGGATGAAAAAATTCCTTCCGGCGCTCGGCGTTGGTCTTGTCGTCACACTTACGAGCGTCCTGATCTCCACCCCGATCACGGCGTTCTTGTTTGGCGGCATTACGGAAACCGGCAACAGCGTTATCGCCATTGCGCTTCAGGCGGCCGGCTTTGGCCTGATCCCAGCTGTGATTGTCTCTACGGTCCTCACGGAGGCACTTGATAAGGTCCTGGTCGCGATCGTTGCATTCTTTATTATCAAGGCGATCTCCGACCGCTTCCTGTCCAAGCTCCCGCTGGGACACCTGTATCTCAAGAAATCCGTCGTTCAGGCGAGTGAGGATGACGACTAAGCAGCCGCTGCCCCTTCGCCTGTAATCACAAAGCGATGGCAGCAGCCAAGCGAACGCCTGCTGCTGCCATCGCTTTATCAAACATAAGAGGTATCTTTTATGGAATCTGCACAAGAGATTGCTGCCCGTTTCGCCGCAAAAAAAGGGAATCCGGTCCTTGACCTGTACCCTGCGTCCAAGCTCATGTTTGTTTTGTGCATGCTGGTGGCTTCAATTTGCAGCCCGCACTGGTGTTTCGGTTTTATCGTTTTTATTGTCTGCGGTATTTTGACCGCGTTTGCCGGGGAACTCAAGGGCTTTCTCAAGGGAATGCGGATCATTTTGATCCTGTTTGTAGGGCTTCTGACCGTTGTCCGCGCATTTTTCTATACGGGCGACAACCTGCATTATTTCCTGCAGCTCGGAAGCTTTCATATGTCCTGGGAAGGCGTTGCTGTGGGGCTCGGGATGGGCTCTATCGTGCTGTCTGTTACCTCTCCGCTTCTCATGACGACAAAAACGGCCACGGTTGAGGATATTGTCATTGCGCTCGAGCACATGGGGCTTTCTCCCACAGCCTCTTTTCTGGTCCTGTCTACCTTTCAGATGGTCCCGGAGCTCAACGCCAGATCCGCCGTGATTCAGGATTCACAGAAATCCAGAAGCATTGAGGTGGAGGGAAATCTGCTCGTCCGGGCAAAGGCGTTTTTTCCCATGATCACGCCGCTGGTACTCTCCTCCTTTGCCTCCACCGAAGAAAAATCGGTTGCGCTGGAATCCAGAGGATTTAACTATAAATGCAGCAAAACCAGGATCCGCGTCATAACGGACACACCTGCGCAGAAGCGCGGGCGGATTCTTATGGGGATACTCACCGGCATTTTTTGTGTAGTGGGAGGATATTTTAAATGGTTTGCGTAGAATTGAAGGACGTCTCTTACCGCTATCCGACTGGTGAAAAAAAGGCATTAAAGCATATTAACCTTCAGATCAGCAAAGGGGAGTTTGTGGCGGTCATTGGCAAAAACGGCTCCGGCAAAACCTCCCTTTGCAATGCCATACGCGGCTTTATTCCACACTTTTACAAGGGCGAGCTGACCGGCGAAATTTATCTGAACGGCAAGAACGTGCTGGAAAGCTCCATCAGCGATCTGACGCTGGACGCCGGCTATGTGTTCCAGAACCCCTTCTCGCAGACCAGCGGCACGAAGGAAACTGTGTTTGAGGAGATCGGCTACGGGCTGGAGTGTATCGGCATGGACAGAATGCAGATCATCGAAAAGGTCTGCAATATTATCCAGACGCTGCAGATCGAGCATCTGGCATATAAAAGCCCGATTTCCCTTTCCGGCGGCCAGCGCCAGCGAGTTTCGCTGGCGTCCATCATCGTCATGGAGCCGGAGGTGCTCATTATCGACGAACCGACCTCCCAGCTCGACCCCAAGGGGACAGAGGACGTATTTGAGATCATCCATAAACTCAAAAACATGGGCAAGACCGTGATTTTGGTCGAGCACAAGATCGACCTGATCGCAGAGTTTGCCGAACGCGTTGTTTTTATGGACAAGGGAAAGATCATTCTCGACGGGCCGGCCAGAGAGGTTCTTACTTCTCCCATTCTTGAGGAGTACAACTGCACGATGCCGCAGTACGCCATACTTGGCCGGGAAATGATGCGGCGCGGCTACCCGCTCCAGAGTGTGCCGATCACGCTCCAGGAAGCCAAAGAGGCTGTAAAACCCTATATCAGGACGGAGGAATAGCCGATGGCGTACATGGAAATCAAAAATGTTACCTTTACCTATGCAAACGGGTTTAAGGCGATCAGAGGCCTGGATATTTCCATTGACAAAGGGGAAAAAGTCGCGATTATCGGCGAAAACGGCGCGGGAAAGAGCACGACGGCAAAAATGATAAACGGCCTTCTGCGGCCGACGACCGGCGATGTGATTGTTGACGGTATGAATACGAAGGACTATACCACCGCGCAGATTGCAAAAAAGGTCGGCTATGTGTTCCAGAATCCGGACGACCAGATCTTCAACAACACCGTGTTCAGCGAGGTGGCGTACACGCCGAAATACTACAAGCTCAGCACGGAAGAAGTCGAGCGGCGGGTGTCCAAGGCGCTTGAGCTTACAGGGCTGGATAAAAAGCGGGACGTCAACCCCTACGATTTGTCCTACGCCCATCGGAAATTCGTGACAATCGCAGCCGTACTGGCAATGGATTGCGAGCTCATCATTCTGGACGAGCCAACGGCCGGGCAGGACAAGGCCGGTATGGACCGTCTGGCGGAAATCATTTCCACGCTCGAGGGCGAGGGGAAGATTATCCTGACGATCTCGCACGATATGGAATTTGTGGTCCGCAATTTTGAACGGACCATTGTGATGGCGCATGGCAACAAGATTTCGGACGGCAACAAGCGCGAGATCTTCTGGCAGCTGGATAAGCTCCGGGAAGCCGCGCTTCACCAGCCGTATATCAGCCAGCTCGCGCGGGAGATGGGCATGAAGGAGCAGGTAATCACCATCGGCGGTTTCCTTGACGCGCTCCGGCGCCCCTGACGTAGAATTTTAAAAGCCTTTCTGCAAGCAATATGCAGAAAGGCTTTTCTATCGGTTTTTTGCTTACGCCTGCTTCAGAAGATTCCTGCCCGCGCAAAAAGCCTGGCCGACCTTTTCTCCGGAGCTGTAATATCCATGCTGGAGCTCGTCATAGATCAGCGCATCGCACCGGGTCGGATCGATTTTCCCGTTTTCCGAGAGTACGCGCTCGTCGGCCTGCGTATTACGGATTTTTCCGACCAGACAGTAAATGTACGCCGTATCCACGACCTCCGCCAGCTCACATTCCATCACGACCGGGAATTCGTCAATGATCGGCGCGTTGACACGCGTGCTCCGGATGGCCGTTAAGCCGGTTCTTTCGAATTTGTCCTTCACGCGGCTGCCGGAAGCGAGTCCGAAATAATCCGAGGCATCCATGTGCGCGCGATCTGCAAGGCTGACCGTAAAAGCTTGGTTCTTCAGAATATTTGCCGTAGTTTTGCGTTTCCTGTCCAGAAACAGCGCGATCTGATCCGGCTCGCAGATCATAGCCCACGCGGCCGCCATCACGTCTACAGTGCCTTCTTCATCGTACGTCGCCACCATCAGCACCGGCATCGGGTAGACGGCGGGCACGATGCCCAGATCCTTTTTCATAAAGCCACCCTAACTTTCACCCAAGATATACAACCTGTCATCCACGTCTTTTGTATCCGCAAACTGCTGTGTATCCATAAGCCGGTTTGTGATTCGGCTGATTTTTTCCAGAAGCCCCAGCTTGGCCTTCAGGGTATAAACGTATCGGATACCCTCAATATACTTGCTGCTTCCCTGATACACGAGCTGCCCGAAATTGAGTGATTTCGGAAGCTCCACGAGCTGGTTTTCCGCGCAGAACTCCAGCAGGATCTTGTTGAATGCATAGATCTTCCGGGAGGACAGGATCAGCAGATGCCGGATGTCCATCAGATACCAGATCAGGCTCCAGCCGGAGGAACACTCCTCAAGCAGCTCAAACTCATGGTTTTCAAGATGCTTCTGGCTGCGCTGGAGAAGCGGCAGCAGGTCGTGATTCTGATAATACCGGTCAACCCGCGCCTTATTCCCCTTGCAGATCCCGCTTGTATACAGGACGCGGCCCCAGTCCATGGCACAGCAGACTGTTTCATAGCAGCGCCGTTCATTCTCGCTGTCCATCGCCTGCAATAATTGCTCACTCAGGAACGCCAGCATCCTGGCGTTATCCTCGCGGCTTTCTCCACTTTGCAGGGTTTCAGGGATCCACTGGTAGCAGTTTTCCGGATTGAGCGCATAGCGGCAGGAAAAATAAGAAGTATCCACCGTCCGCAGCTTTTCCCCCAGATAGAGGACAAACGCATCAAACAGCTCGGTTTCCTTCTTGAGCGTGTACGTTTTTTTCTTTTTCGGCGACGCTTCTTTTTTGACCGCCGCAGGCGCCGTGTGCGCAGGCGGCTGCTCCGCATTGCCTTTTGGCACGATGCAGAATCCCGCGTCCGGGAGGCTGGCCTTATTCAGAAGGCCTACCATGCCCGCGTTCTGCAAAAAGCAGGAAAGCGTCACGCCGGATTTTTTTGCCGCTGCTTCAAACATCTGGATGCACTCTTCATCAAAATGCAAGGTGATTTCTTTAAACATACCGTTTTCTCATTTCCTAATTCAATTCGCGGTGCTCATCGTAGTTCAGAAGATAAACATACCTTTTTTTCCACTCCGCATACCGCGCCGCAAGACCGGCATCGCGTTCCGGCTCCACGACGCGCCGCATCCGCACCATTGCCTCAGCCGCCGCGGCCGGGTCCGCATAGCAGCCGCACCCAACCGCCGCCAGGAGCACCGCGCCCAGCGTCGTCGCCTCAAAACTCTCAGACAGGCAGACCGGCAGGCCGGCTGCGGACGCCAGCGTCCGACACCATATATCCGAGGCGCTCTGCCCCCCGCACACACGCAGAAACGCCGGCTTATGCCCTGTGCGCGCCGCGATCAATTCGATATTCGCCGCCGCCGCGTACGCGTTGCTTTCCAGCAGCGCACGGACGAAATGCCCTTTTTCGTATTCATCTATGTTCCATGGGATCGGCGCAAAAAAGCCGCCGAAATTCATGCCCTTTTCCACATTCCGTATGCCGATCCCCACATAGGCGGACATCCCGCCGGCTCCGGCGGGAACCTCCGCCGCATCCGCTTCCATCCGCGCATATGCGTGGTCCATTACGCGCCCGGTAACCGGATCGGTATACAGAAGATTCCGCAGCCATCGGTATGACAGCCCCGTAGAATCCGCATTCCCCTCAAGCGTCCATTGCCCGGGCAGAGAGGCGGGGGAAGCGTACAGGCAGCCCTCCGGGTCGATCACCGCACGATCCAGCACGGCGAGCACCGGCGTGGTGCTGCCGGCGATCACCGCAAAATCGCCCGGCTGAAAGCAGCCCATGCCCACGGCCGCGCAATGCGCGTCGCTGCCGGCGATCAGAACCGGGGTCCGCTGCCCAAGCCCCGTATTCCGGGAAATCTCCTCTTTGATCGTTCCGATGATTTCCGAGCCAAAGCAGGTTTGCGGGAGAATATTGTCTTTCAGCCCCAAAAGCCGCATCAGCGCAGAATCACACCGGCAGGTTTTCAGATTCAGCATCTGGGAAGTGGCCGCCGCCGCTGCTTCGCTGCGTTTGACGCCTGTAAGCCGGAACGCGACCCAGTCGCTGAGCATCATCGCGCAATGAATCTGCGCATACGCGTCCGGCTGCTTTTCCCGAAACCAGACAAGGCGGGGCAGCCCAAACATGGCGTGCAGCGGAAGCCCTGTCGCCTGAAGGATCTCCCGGCTCCGGGGCCTGAGCACATCCAGTACCTCCCGCCCCCGGAGATCCATGTTCGGCGCGCAGTAGATTTCGCGGTCGTTGCGGTCCAGAAAGGCCATACCGTCGCGCTGGCTGGTAACTGTGACCGCCAGAATCCGGCTGCCGTGCAGCTTTTCAGTTACCTGCCGGATCATATCCAGAATGCCGGATATACATTTTTCCGGGTCAAACGTATAATAGCCGCTATCCGCATCCGGCAGATAAAACCACTCCGTATGCTCCTCCGCCAGGACACTGCCGGATAGGGAATATGCCATCACGCGGCAGTCCCCGGTTCCCGCGTCGATCACAAGGATACAATTGTCCGTTTGCATGACCCGTCCCCCTGTGCTTGTTATCTGTGTAATAATATTATTGTTCTCGTACCTATAATTTAATAATTATTATTATAATCTATTTCCATGAAATAGGCAAGCGCTTTTTGCGGTCTGTTCTCAAATTGCCGGCCCCGGCACGCTGCGCCCGTCCGGCATTGATTGGGTTTTGTCGCGGAGGATGGGCACTGAGCGGCGTATTCGCCCGGTATCGGGATTGGTCGGAAAACGGTTTGCACTGCGCGGATTCCCGGGCGAAACAGACGCTGCCGCTCTTCATAATATTCGGCGCAATCGGGCTGCCGTCCTTCTCGGCGGCTGAATTGCCGCGATTGCCTGAAGCCCGATTCGGAAGCCCTTTGGGGAAGGAACGCTTCTGCCTCGACTATCACGGTATCCGCGTGTGTGCGGGCGCAGTATACGTTGTTGCGGCAGCAGTCTGGCGAGGCCAACTGCACGCTAAAATGAGACTCGGGCGGCCATTTCAAGGACGCCGGACTGCGGACGGCACAGGGCTTGGCGTGGTGAGTACGCTCCCCTGACGGCTATGCAAGGCAAAACAAGAAATCCCTGTCTGCCATAGCTTGCGGCAGACAGGGACTTCTTGTACGGAGCGAAGCTTGCGGCGGACACTGCCGCGGAAATTTGCCGGTGCTGCGCCCTGCATGCGCCTCGGCCGCTTTCGGCAAGGAAGATTTAAGTGCTTTTTCGGATGGCTGCCCCGATCACAGCGGGGAGCGCGGTGATATCGTAATCATACCTCCCGCTTTTTCATCGTTTCCCATCCCTGGCCACGACTGTTTGTTCCTCGGGCACATGGGCGCCCAATTGGGACATCCCTTACAAAGACAATGTGGGCCCGGGGATCGCCGCTGCCGGTATCAGCTGCGGAGGCAAAACCGTGATGGCTCACTTTGTCATCAACAGCTCTGACGCTGTTGCCGCGCCTGCCTCTTCTCCCGCGGCCGGTACATATCCACCGCGCAGACGGTGAGCTTGAGTTGCGCCGACATCTACTATACCACGGATGAAAGCAATCCGGTTCTTCGAGGCACGAAGTACACGTCCGCTATCAGCGTCAGCAGCAGCCTGACCATCAAGAGTGCTGCGGTCAAAACCGGCTGGAAAGACAGCGAGATCATAAGCGCGGCGTATCCCATCCGGTCAGAAAGCGGTTCCTCAGGCGGCAGACCCGTCTATTCCATAGTCTATCCTGCTGTGAAGCATGGCAGCGTGAGCGTTGCGCCTGCCAACGCGTCGTCCGGCGCAAAGGTGACACTGACCGTGGAACCCGACAAGGGCTACACGTTGGAGACGCTGACTGTCAACAACTGTGGATACTACGAATTGTGCCGCTGGACAGGCCGGTTTGCGTGCGCGTATTTCCCTGAGATACCAGCTGGTCATTGAACTTTTGAATATCTGTCGGTTTGATCTGAGAAATCTGTTTATCTCCCAAGCGGAGGCGGATATGGTTTTTCTCCACCAGGATTGTCCAAATAGTGTCATCCCATTTGTCGAGAACCAAAGGATTTTTCTTCAGCGTCCGGATAAACAGTGACATAGCCTTTCCTGCTGCTGACGCAAGGTTCGTTCGTCCTTCAGTTTTTCAAGTTTACTGACCGCATTCTCACAACGCTTATTCAGGCTATTGTACTTTTAATATACTTATCCTGAGACTGCGCGGCAGAAGCGTTTTCCTTGATCGCTGACTTGACCAGCTCGTCCACAACCTCGGTTTCCTCAAACTGGTGAGTGATTTCAGCATCGAGCGCATCATAATTCGTCAGGCTCCGGCGCATTACCTCACAATCCTCAATGACATGCGTCAGGTTCTGCATCATGCGATTATACTACTGAGAGCATTATTACATAGCTTCTCAATATCTCCAAACCCAATATCGATAATAGCATTCAGACAATTTCGGTTTGTCGCCCAAGCAGCACCAGCTTCTGAGATACATACATTGGAATCATAAAAAGCTTTGCTGAACAAGAAAACCACCATAAGTTCATCGCGCAAGCATTCCTTTAGATAATCATAAATATGCGTGCGCCGCACGAAGCTGGCAGACAGGGTGAAGTCCTCCTTCTTCTTACTGCGCCTGACCCGACCGTGCTCCCGGATGTCGTTGTACATCTGCTGAATATGAATCGGCATAAGCAGGCGGAGCTTAACGCCTCCGATGACGGGAATGATGTGCTGCTCCAGAACGTTTGCGTAATTGCGGACCGTGTTGGGCTGCAGATTGGGCTGACTGTAGGTTTCAAACCACAGGCGGCACCATTCTCCTACGGTATGGTCGCCGGTGTGACACTGATAAAGCATCTTCTTTCGAATAGATACTACTGCCATTTTCTCTGGTGAAGTTACGAGGTACTCGTTCGACTTACGCTGTTTTAAAGCGCCTCTGAAGCATAATTGGCTGAACCAATTTGTCGAAAAATCGAATATATGTTTGAATAATCAACATTATTGTTGATTATTCAGTGCAAAGACGGTATTCTACAATAGACAATTAGCTTGTGCCATGTTTTGGCGCAACTGGGCTGAAGTTTAGCGAAAGGAAGACTATATTATGGCTGTAAGTGATAAAAAGCTCTGGCACTTTCTTCTGGATCGAGACATGAAGAAAAAGGATCTGCAAAGTTCTGCATGCTTGACCAGTTACGCTATGAACAAATTGAGTCGGGATGAGGATGTCACGACGGAAATACTCGGGAAGATATGCAAAGCTTTGGATTGTACAGCGAATGACATCATGGAGTTTGCTTCCAACGAAAAGTGATCCCATTTATGTATAAAACGAAGAAGATCATAAGGTTATCCAAGATGGAGCCCCAGTCTTTAATTGGCATTGTCCACTTGTCCACGATGCTCATCGCCGTCAGGTAAAAAATTTTCATGAGAGCGTCGTCGGAAACGAAGGTGCTCTTTGCTTTGGTGACCTTTCAAAACTGCCGGTTAAAATTCTCGATGGTATCTGTCGTGTAGATCAGTATCCGGATTTCCGGCGGGTATTTGAACATGGCGGAGAGCTCGTTCCGGTTGACACGCCAGGATTTCAAGGCCAGCGGGTATTTCCCGCCCCATTTGGCCTTCGAATTCGTCCAGGGCCGAAAGTGCCGTCTCTTCAGTCGAAGCCTTGTAGACCGGCTTCAAATCCGCAATGAACTGCTTGACGTCCTTGTAAGAAACATACCGCGTCGAGGAACGGATCTGATGGATGATGCAGCGCGCTGGACCTCCGTTTTGGGATAGGCCGCGTTGATCGCCTCAACAAATCCGGACAGCCTGTCTACGGATGCAATGAGTATATCCCTGCACGCCGCGGCTCTTTAAGCCGTTAAGCGTAGAAAGCCGGTATTTCGCCGATTCGGTTGCGCCGAGCACATCTTTTTTGCCGTCCAGACCGGTGCCGATGGCAACATAAGCCGCCTTTTTGGCGACGATTCCGTTGTCCCGGACGTTGTAGACGACGGCGTTTAGAATCATCATGGCATAGACGCTCTGAAGCGGCCGATCCTGCCATTCTTTGAACAGCGGCAGAATTTTATCCGTTATTTTGGAGACGCGGCTGTCGTCCACGTCGATGCCGTACATCTCCTGCATGGCTTTCTGAATATCCCGGGTGGATATGCCCTGAGAGTACAGAAATATGATTTTGTCCTCAATTGAAGAGAGATGTCCATCTGATGCTTTTTGACAAGCGGCGGTTCGTATTCGCGCTGGCGGTCTCGCGGCACCTTGATTTCCATTCCGCCGGTGCTGCGCTGCACTATCTTCCTGGAATAACCGTTCCTGCCGTTGTCCGTCCGCTTATTTTTAGTCGTATTTCGAGTATCCGAGATCACTTTCGAGTTCGGTGTCCAGAGCCGCCTGGATCGTTTCGGCGGTCAGCATCTTCACAAATTCGTGGACATTTTCATATTCTTGATCCCGTATTCTTCGATCATTTGCCGCAGCTTGCTTTTCCCTTTTCCTTCCATAACAAAACCCCCGTTGTCAGTTTTTATCTTACCTGACAATGGAGGTTTACACAATCTTTCTGCACTACTATAAAATATGGGATGAGCAAACAGAATGCGTTCTAAAATTGAGGCCTGCGAATACAGGGATTATATTTTTGGTTTCATTTTCTAAGAATCTCTTTCCAGCAAGTAAGTTACCTGAAGGGTAACGGCTTTACAGATGATTATTAAAAGGAGATAGAATATGGACGCAATAGGGAGAAATGGAACAGACCAAAACAAATGGTGCTGCTATATTGTAAAAGCCGGCCATATCACAGCTGTTCTTATTATTTTGGCCCAGGTAAACTGGCTTATTTTTGCAAGTAACGTTATTAGATCGCCCCTAGATGCTTATCTTCAATATTTCATTATTGCGCCTGCGATAGGGCTTTTCGTTATTAATCTTTTCGCTAGTGTCTACGTCCGCTCTCCGTGTCATCCCCTTTTGGCGAAAGAATATATCTCCCTTTCTCTTTTTATGGTTTATTCTTTGTATCTTACTCTGACACACAATCATGCAATAGTATTGCTGTGCTCCTATATTTTACCTATTTTTGCTTCTACTATTTTTTCCAATGTGAAGCTGACTCGCCGAATCTTTCTCACGAGTATGGGCGCGGTCCTGCTGCCTGGTGTCAAATGGTTTTTTTCCCACATCTTGGTCAGCGATATGCTCATGCAAATCTTTACATCCTGTTTTATGTTTGTCTGCGCTTATCTTCTGGCCAAGCTTCTGATTCAATATGGCCAGAATAATCTTGCAGTGGTTATCAGTTCCCGCGAAGAAGCGACTAAAAATGAGTTCGCTTTTTTGCAGGCGCAGATCAAACCTCATTTTTTGTATAATGCACTCAACACGATTGTATCGTTTGGCTATACGGACAGCGAAAAGGCGGCTAACCTGCTTGTCAATCTCAGCAAATACTTGAGGCTATTGTATGATGTCGACCCTAAGTCGATGTTGATGCCTTTGGAAAGAGAGATCGAACTAATCGAAAATTATGTTGAAATAGAAAAGGCACGTTTCGGTGATTTAATCCATGTGAAATACGATATCGATCCGACGCTGAGGCAGATGGAGCTGCCTTCCTTTTGTCTTCAGCCCTTGGTGGAAAATGCCATAAAACATGGTTTATGCGAAAAAGAAACCGGAGGAACTGTCTGCATATCCGCAAGGAGGACTCAGGCCGGCATTGTGCTGGAAGTCCGCGACACGGGAATCGGAATGTCTGCGGAGGCACTTCGCCATTTGAAAATCAGTGAATTTTCAAGCGAAGGGGTCGGCTTTTTTAACGTTAAAAAGAGAATCGGCAGCTGGAAGGATGCGCGTATCGATGTGCAGAGCACAGAAGGCGTAGGGACGTCTGTGACAATAAACGTGTCGGATGATGCCGTGTAAGGAGGGCTGGCGGATATGTACAGGGCAATACTTGTTGATAATGAAAGGCCCGCGCTCGATGTTCTAAGCCTTTTTCTGGGAAAAAGCGGTCAGATCCGCGTCGTGGGCTCTTTTACACACGGGTCGGATGCCCTTTCGGAAATCCAGCGCTTAAAACCCGACGTTGCTTTTCTGGATATTGAAATGCCTGAGATTTCCGGATTGGAGCTTGCCGGAAAATTCATCGAGGCAGAATGCGACATGGAAATCGTCTTTGTCACCGCTTATGACAAATATGCGCTTGAGGCTTTTAAAGCAAACGCGATCGATTATATTCTCAAGCCCTTTTCTTCGGATGATATCGCGGAGGTTATAACAAGGCTGAACAGGAGAAAGCCTCTCCAAAACGCTTGCCGGATGCCAACGGTTCAAGCACAGATTTGCTGCTTTGGCAGGTTATCGGTATGCTGTGCCGGATGTACGAAGACCATCAAATGGCGCACCGCGAAGTCAGAGGAGCTTTTTGCGTTTATGCTGCAATCCCTGAACAGCGACGTTCCAAAATGGAAGATAACGCAGGCCCTTTGGCCGGAATATGAAGAAGAAAAGCAGATAAATGTCAATCTATATACAACCATTTACAAGGTAAAAAAGACGCTGCACGAGGCAAATATCAGATTTACGTTCACTTTTCAAAACGGAAAATACAAGATGGAGTTACCGGATACATCCATTGATACCAATGCATTTTGGGCAATCACAAATGGGGAAATCAAAGTCACGGAAGCATCTGTTGACAAATATAAAACTGCATTCAGCTTCTTTAAGGGGACCTATCTGGGCGAGAACGAGTATTACTGGTCCCAAAGCCAAGCAGAAGATTATTCAGCCAGATATCGTCGGCTTGTATTTGCGCTTGTCCATTATTACACGGAGAAGGCGGACGATTTGGCAGCCGAACAAATCCTTCGGGACGCTCTTCAAATCGTCCCTCTTGACCACGATTTGAATGAAATGCTTTTGCGGCTCTTTTTCATGAAAAGGGACAAGGCTGCGCTGATTATGCACTATAATCAAATCAAAACACTTTACCAGAACGAGCTTGGAATCGAGCCAAGTTCTAACATGCAGGCGTTGTTTAATAAGGGATCAAAATTCTAATTATTTTGTTAAAACGCCGGTATTTGAGAGCGCAATGATTTTGCATGTTTATGATGTAAAGCGGGAGCGCGTTTTTCCGTGTAATTGCATGGAAAAACGCGCTCCCGCTTTGTGGCACTTTGCCGAGCAGGGAAAGTGCACAGTAAAGCCGGCTATTACATGCGGCAGAGCGGTCACTTCGCCAAAATGTTCAGGAATTGTCCAGCGTTGGTTGATACAATTAGTATAAAAAGGCGGAATTTGTCTATCTTTCAGGATCTGCTTTTTCAGGAACATATGATTTGTTATATGAAAAGCGGAAAGCTCCATTCTAGACAAAGAAAACAGCATTTAGTTTGTCATCATTAGTTTAACGCTGACCTTTGTGCATCTTATCGGCATGCCGCTGACCGGCGCATCCGTTAACCCGGCCCGCAGTCTGTCGGCCGCGGTCCTTGCCGGCGGCGAAGTCTTATCTCAGGTATGGGTATTCATTGTCGCGCCACTGATCGGCGGCGCTCTGGCCGCCGTTGTGTTCAGAGGATTATTCTCGGCAAAATCGCAAAAAAAGCCAAGAACTGAAATTAATCAAAAGTTGAAGCAGATGCCAATGAATAAGACGAAGGGGATATGAAGTATGAGATGTAAAAAGCTGTTGTCTGTGTTTCTCGTGAGCATAATGCTGCTGTCAATACTGCCCACAGGCAGCTTTGCGCAAGATCAAATTAGCGGGAGCGTCCCTGCAGATACAACTGAACAGCCCGCAGACACGAGCGGCACTGAAATTGCCAAAGGAACAAGCTCGGCGCGCCTCAGCGCGGAAAATCTAAAATATACCGCTCCATTGTCTGACACCTATTATCCCGGCACGTTTACGATAACATCGGCAAGCACTGCGAGTCCTTCAGCAACGACGTACAGAATTACGGACAATATTACAAACAGCCTTTTCACCGTAAAATATACTGTTGCCGCAGGAAAATACACCAATAAAACTGTTTTGGTTATAGACGCGCTGAAATACGGCACACAGTGGGACTGCACTTTGAGCTCCAGCTCAAACCCAAACATTGCAGCGGCTGCGAAACTGTCGGATACCACATATGCAATTTTGCTTGCGGATAATCTGACCGGTGATGTGACCATCGACTTTAAGCTCAAGTATAAGGCGCTGACGCAGGATCAGTGCATACAGTGGGTGGACTCCGGCACGCTGCCCGCCACTAACCTGACCGCGCGTGAGTACTATATGCCCAGCGGAACACTGGCAAACATTCTGACCGACCCCACCAACGTTTTGCAGAATAACGAAGCAAATTTCTTCAATACGGACATCGTACCTGAAAATACCAGTGCTCAGAATATAACCATACCGCACACCTATAATTTGAAGGTGTCCTCCATTGCCGGACTGACAAACTACATGATGTCCGAAAACGGCGCCGGCAGGGCCGGCGGAACCGATTCTTATTTATTCTCCGATACTTCACCGGACCCGAACCTTATGTATACGGTGCCGACGGTTCACACTGCGGGAACGCCCTTAATGGAGTTCAGCGGAATCAAGGTATACGTACCGGACCCGAAGCTCAAGCTGACCGGCGTTACCGGAACACCCAACAATCACCAGTCAGACAAGGTCTATGACGGGGATTATTATCAGGTCTGGAACAACTGGACAGTCGGCGCACGGCAGACCGATGCAGATGGCGATTATTACATAATTACTCCGCCGGCGGACACGCGCATTTTTAACAACGGCAGCGACGCGAAAATCGGAAGCTTAAACTACGGGATGCGGCTTTTATGGGCTCTTGTGGATGACAGCCAGGAGCTTGACTATTCCTCAACCGCGTATACACAGTTTCAGGCGAAAGACAGCACCTTCCTGTATAAAATTCCGAACGGCTCCGCCTCTACGGATGTGAGCCAGACATATGCGGGCCCAAAGATAAGCATCTGGGCAAGAGTAACGACAACAGCGTTTCAGGCCTATGACCCCGTACGCAATCAAAGCAATATTCCGAATAACAATATCGTAGTTGGCTCATATCAAAAAAATAAGCCCTTCACATATCTGTCCAACACATGGTATAGAACATATTCTTCTTCTGCCAAAATGGTAACGGAACATGTGCCGCTCAGCGGCGGGGCGGTCACGCAGACCTACCCCTTCCCGTATGAAATACAGCCGGAGAGCATGACTCTCAGCGATATGTACCAAAAGGATATCATTGATACAAGAAAAACGGTGCTGGGCAGCGTGACCTACACAACGGCAGACGGCATTGAACACTCCGCCACTGCCGCAGAGGTGACCGCGATTAACAACTACTTCAGCGGAAAGACCGGAGCGGCAAACGGAATTGCCTTCACCGCGGCGTCCGCCACCAATCGCGTTACTGAGGTCAAGGTCGTCTGGACTCAGCTTTCAACCTCCTTCGGTATTAATTACGCTCATAATGTATTATTGCCGATTACAAATATTATGAGCGGTTCCAATTATACGACTTCCGGTTATCTGGCGACGGTGGCGACCAACTTCACCTACAGAGTTACCAAAACGCATGAGGACGGTACGCTGATTTCGGACTGCGATATGGTGCAGTCAAAGTATACCGCAGACTTTGCGGACCCCGCCTATACGGATTTTGCGGCCGACCCGACTTATCTATGGTGGCGGCTCAAGGTTCCGATTTGTCCCACAGTCAATTCGGAGCAGATGGCAAATGGCTGGTTAAACTCATACTATGCCGACGGAACCAGCAAATACGCGGCGGGCAATCTCTATTTTTACATCGGCGCCTATGGTGAGCGCATAGACGATTTGGAAAATCCGACAGTCGACTTCTTTACAAAATTTAATAACAAAGGCCGTGCGGCAGGCACAAACAATCTGACAGGCATTACCGAAGCGGAAGGACTGGCGTTTTTCTCCGGCGCGTTTACCGCCATGCCGAAGCTCTCCGGCTGGGTGTTTACCTACAGCACAAATCAGCGAACGGGCGTTACATGGACTGTGCCGACAATCACATCAACCCTTGGTACGAATGTTCAGATACCTCTCAACGACGGAGAGTACTTTAAATCTCTATCCATGACCTATCCGGGTACGCTGAGCACGGCGCACGCAAGCGAAACGGATACCAATACGACAATCTACCTTATGCAGAACATAATGATGCGTGCGCTTAACAAAAACCCGTTTGACGGTACGCCGCTTAACACAAAAGACCCGTACACAGCCGCGTTTATCCAGCTTCACGGCTATGCCCACTGGGACAACTGCGCTGAAGAAGGCGAGCAGCATACACTCACGGCGACTAACCCGGGGCAGCAGTTGATATACAGAGTAGTAAACAACTACTATATTTATCCGCCGGAGCTTGGCATATACTTCACGCGGCAGGCAAGACTTATCCAAAGCAGCACAGTCAGCGTTCCGACTACAATAAGCTCTATTTATCAGGGAGCGGGAACCTCTGTCAACCTGAAATTTACGATTGGGGGCGGTGAGTATCCGACAAACAGCGACGGCGTTACGGCGGGAGCATATAACGCGTTTGCTAACAACTCCGTCCTGCCGTGGGAGAACATACAGGAAGCTGTGTATCTGGAGCTGACAGACCCGGAGATGGTGCCGAATCTTTCTTCCTGCACTCTGTACGGGGAGTCTGTCGCAAGCGGAAATGTTAAAGCCTCCATTATAACCGTCGGCGGAAAGACCTTTTTAAAGCTTCAGATTGCTGACGGATATCAGCGAAAATATTGCAGCCGCATACCGGATAACGGAAACACGTACCCGAATTTCAGCAACAATCTTTTCAACAATTACCCGGTCTCGAATGCCGCCGGCTTAGTAGGTGTTACATTTACGACGCTGCCGGGAACAACGACGGGCCGGCACTATCCGGTTGGCGACGTTTATCTGGATTTTACCGAGCTTCTGAAAAAATATGACGCATCGAACGTAACCGGTTATGACAGCAACCGTACCAACTGGCTGATTGCCGGAAACGCGGACAATTCCGATCTAACAGGCAGCACGGCGCCGGATACAAACCAACTCTTTAAGTATAGCCTCGCTCAGGGGTCATCAACAGCCTACGCGGTTGATGTGATTAAAGCGACAACCGTCGGCGCTGCGATTGTTCCGGGGAAAAATAATGTTGAGTACAGTTTTTCCGACAAGGTGACTGACTTCTGGAACGAAGAGCGGGAGAATCTTAACGCTCTCGTCTCGATTACCGGCTCCGTTACCAACGAGATTTTCGATATGAACACATATATTACCATCCCCCGCAAGGGAACGGTAGTGCCTTATGTGGACGGAAGCGGCGCGAGCAAGACAGCCACGAGCGACATCAGCCTGTATCTGAAGGGCGAGCCGACCACTATCGGTGATTCGACAGGACTTTCCGGCAATCTTCACTATGCCTACACCACGGACCCGAACCCGACGGAAGCATCAACATATACAACAGTGGCTCCGACAGATGCGGCAGGCTGGGCTGCGGTGACTGGCATCCACGTGACTGTGGACAAGCTTCCGATAGGGTCGGCAATGAACCTGCGTCTTAATCTGTATGGGGATGCAAAAACAAGCCTGGGCGATTTCAGCGCATACAGCGCCGGAACCTTCAAATACAAGCCAACAGCCTCAGCCGCGTATGAGCCGGGGAACATGTCTCTGATTACATGGACCTCAAAGGACTATCTTGTAAACAAGACAAGCAGCATGGTCTTCTGGGATACCTATGATGAAAACGGCGTTCGCAGCACAAACGCGTCACAGGGCGAAAGCTATGTCGGAGGTGTAAAGCTTGAGCTTTTGGATACCGACGGCAGCACCGTCATCGATACCGCGGTGACGAACGCAAGCGGACAGTTCGTGCTCCATGCCTTCAAGGAAACAGCCGGACAGAGTATTCGCATCACGATGCCGACAAATGCCGGCACGACGGTTAAGCTGACGAAGCAGTCGACAGGGACGATAGTCTCTTCAATGTATGACAGCGACTTCAGCCGAAGCACGAACCTGCTCGTTCTTCCGACGCTCGCGAAGGATGGTATAGCAAATATCAGCGCAGGGCTTGTCAAGCTGCCACAGATTGTCATTTCCGACCAGACGTTTGCAATGGGGCAAACGCCGACACCCTACAGGGGTACCTTGACCGAATATCTGGGAATGACAACACTGCCTGCCTCCCCGGTGTACAGACTTCAGTATGATACGCCGACGAATACGGGCATCGCAAACTTCAATCCCGTAATTGCCGCCAGTGCCACCACAACCGTTACACCCACGATTGTCGCTCCGGGCACAACTACGGCCAGGGTGTGGGTGACCAATACCCTCGGAGATATCGTTGAAGTTACTTACAACATTACCGTATTGACCTCCTACAAGGACATTGTTGTTCAAAAAGTGTGGTCAGACAACGATAACGCCTCGAGCACACGGCCGAGCAGTGTGACCCTTCAGCTTCAGAGAACGGTTGCAGGCGGTGCGGCTGAGAACGTCGGCAGCGCTGTTGCGGTAATTTCACCCTGGAGCTACACCTTTACACATATGCCGGAGTACGACTCAGCCGGTAATAAATACACTTACAGTGTGGTGGAAGTGGGCGCTGACAAAAACTACACGGCAAGCTACGGAACGGATGCTTCAGGAAAGCTGACGGTAACAAATACACTTAAACTCATCACCGTCAGCGGCGTGAAGACCTGGGATGAAAAGGGAGCAGGCTTTAGCCGGCCGTCGTCAATTACGATTCACCTGTATCGCGACGGTGTTGAAATGACACCGAGCACAACGTATACAAAAACGGTAACGGCGGCGGATGTTAATCCGCTCAATACAAACGAATGGCTGTATAGCTTCAGCGGACTTCTGGGATACAATCCGGCGACCGGAGAAGCGTACAAATACACCGTACAGGAGGACGCGCTTCCTTCAGGCAGTAACTACAACGGAACAACCCAGGATATGAACATAACCAATATGTATCCGGCGAAGACGTACTTAACAGTTACAAAGACCTGGGCCTTCGGAAGTCTGCCTTCTGCACTTCAGGCAAAGTCAGCAACGATTGCCCTGTACCGCGACGGAGTGCCGTTTACAGGCGAGCTAACAAAATCCGGCACTGTGACCTTGAACGGAACAGAAACAACACCCTGGAGCTACACCTTTGAGGTAAACCAGGCGGATTCCGAAGGGCATGTGTTCTCATTTGTCGAAACACCTATAGCCGGATACACCGCTTCCGTCGGAGCCATGATAGCTGATGCGGACGAGCCGAACCGCATGAGCTGCACTATTACAAACACATATACGCTAAAGCCTCTTGCCTATCCTGTAACGATGACCAAGGCAATCAGCGGCACTCTGCCGAGCGGCGCACCGGCGCGTGACTTCAAATTCACGCTGACCTCGCTTAATGTCGGGCAGCCGATGCCGAACGCGGCCTCGACCGACAGTGTTGTCAGCTCGGTCACCGGAGCAGGAACCTTGAGCTTCGGCAACATTACCTTCACAAAGGCAGGGGTATATTACTACACCATTCAAGAGCAGGATCAATCCTCGAATGCGCTTTACAAGGGCTACACCTTTGACACGACGCTCTATACTTTAACGGTAACGGTTGAAGATATTAACGGTAACGGACAGCTCACCGCAACAGGGGTCCTGACAAAGCCGGATGTGTCTGTGGTGGCTGCACCATGGACGGTTACAAATACCTATCAGCCGCTGCCGGGAACCTACAAGCTGGGTGTCAATAAGGTAATTGAGGGCGACCAAGCTGTATTGCCTGCAAAATTCAGCTTCAATCTGGCTGCTGGAGACACCGCGCCTCTGCCCCCGGCGGCCGGCTGTACAGCGACTATATCCGGTGCAGGCTACGATGAGTTTGGCGCAATCACTTTTAACGCCCCGGGAAAGTATACATACATCATCAGCGAGAATGTTCCGGCTGATGCGGATAAAGTCGAAGGCTATACCTACAACACATCAACGAAGACCGTAGTCATCACGGTAAGCGACATGAACGGGCAGCTGGTTGCTGCGGCAGATGCTGATAATGCTGACATCGCCGTCACCAACATCTTTACAACCCCAGTGGTCAATATTTCAGGCACAAAAACATGGGTTGGATATGGCACGACTTATCCGACCGCAACCATCAATCTCTGGCAGAATAATGCTAACCCGAATCCGGAGGATAAGCCATACGCAACGGTCGAAATCAAGGGCGGTGCAACGAGCTATGAATTCACAAACGTTCCGAAGTATGACAGCTCGGGCAAAGAAATAGTATATACAGTTACGGAATCACCGATTGAACTCAATAATGTCGAACGGGTCGGTTTTGATTTTAAAAATACAAAGATTGTTCCCGGAACGACTGTTTCCGGACCCGTCGAACTGAACAAGGAAGACCATTTTGCGTACATTCAAGGATATCCGGAAGGCGATTTCAGGCCGGAAAACAACATGACAAGGGCCGAGGCAACGGTTATGTTCTCGCGCCTCATCACCAAGCAGATGAACATGGGTACGACGTACGCCCGTACTTTTTCCGATGTCCCCGCCTCTGCCTGGTTTGCAAACGCGGTCGGCTACATGCAGCAGAACAACATTATCAGAGGTTACGCTGACGGCACCTTCCGTCCTGACGCATACATCACCAGAGCTGAATTCGCGGCACTTGCCACACGCTTTGAGAAAATGACGAAAGGCCGGGGAAACAGCTTCACAGATGTTCCGGCAGACTATTGGGCATATGACAGCATCAACTACGCAGCGTCCAGGGGCTGGGTCAAGGGTTATCCCGACAACAGCTTCAAACCGGACGACTTCATTACAAGAGCCGAGGTTGTAACCATGACTAACAGAGTGCTTGAAAGAGCGGCGGACAAAGACTACATCACAGCAAACGCCGGATTAATCAAGTCTGGAAACAACAGTTTTGTGGAAGTGAACAGCTCCTTCATCAAGACATACAGCGATACTCCCGCAACTTACTGGGCCTACTATGATGTCATTGAGAGCTCAAACGGCCACAACTACACCAAGAGCGGTACAAAGGAAAAATGGACGAATTTAAAATAGTATCTGCCACTATACTGTCATTGCGAAACAATACAACACGACCGTCGCGAACATTACAGGGCAATACGTTATTCAAGGGACGGGCAACGAAGTAATTTCTGTGGATTATGACAGGCTTTAAGGATTGATCGGACAATGACAGATCGGCATGGTACTACTATGAAGTGATCGAGGCCACCAACGACATCGGAACCCGCTTGTCGGAGCAGCGGACAAGCTTGACAATGAATTATACATACGACATCGCAAAATACGAACATCTATAAAAGCAATCAAGTACAGGCTCAAGCAGCACGGAGAGAGGGCGGCAGCAAAACCGACTGTCGCCCTCTCTGCACATAAGAACCTTTTTTCACTTTTGACGCCAACACGACTTGCGTTCTGTTATATCTGTCATTCATATGGGGAGGCAAAAGATTGTGTCTAACAGTAAGTGGACATCCAATAAGCCGTGCACTTAAAAAAGAGAAATTCACTTCCAAAGTCTATCTGTTGAAAAAATGGAAAAAAGAAGCCGCAGCCGCTTACCTGATGATGGGCACATAAATTATGAAACGATCAGTGAGTTCAAGCTAAGTCTGAGTTGGGGTGCGGAAATAGTATTTACCTGAAACAGCACAACTTACGGTGTCGTGAGATACGGAACTGGCAATAAGATGACAATTTATGAGGCTAATAAACCAGAAAAAGTTTGCGAAACTGCTGACGAAGCCCTTGAATATATGGTGGGTTCTGACCGCCTGCGGGACATGATCACACAGGTCACTGTATTTGAACGCACAATCTAAGATAACGCCTCTTGTTAACGAACTGTAAACCCTTGATATGACTGGATTTATCCAAGTCCTGAATTTCGCTCCGACAAAAAGTTCGAATATTATATGCGTCAGCTGCCGGTTTTGAGAGTTTGGCTGCTGGTTTTTTTTCGCAGTTTCATAGTGAATATGTTTTTGGAAAAGTGATTATGTTTTCTTGTTATAATCCCGAGTATGTTGAAAGTCGTGGGAGAGGTTTTCCCGGAAGCAAAGTACCGGCACTGTGTCGTCCGCTTCTATTGCAACGTATTTTCTGCCGTCCCCAAGTCCAAGGTCAGGTTGGTGGCTGATCCTATCATTATGAGCAGCCTATTGCGCGTTCAAAGTCCATGACACCACGCTTTTATGTCATTTACTCAATTTGACTGCAGACTTCCAACGGAGCAACACTTTATTCTTACCCCAACGACCCCTCTTCTTGCCGGTGCGCTTCGTTTTTACCCGGCATCATTTTCCGGTCGGTCTTTATAAGCAGGATAACAGCCAAGACGATGAACGGAAGTCCGCCGATAAGGCCGGTGATTGCCGGACCGAGCAGCGTATTATAGCTGCCTTTGAGCAGAGAAATCGGCAGCGCAGCACCCGCGTTGACTGTCGAATGTATCATGGCGGCGGGAATGGCACTTTGCAGCTTGATTGATATAAAGCCTTCGATACTTCCAAGCACAACACAAAAAACGATCATGGCCAGAATGCCGAGCCATGGATAGCCCCAATAACCGGTTCCGTAATTGTGCCCCATCACAATAACAGGTAAATGCCAAAATCCCCATATTGCCCCTGTAATAACCACCGCGGCCCTGTCCGGTAAAAATATGCGCAGTTTGGGGAGCAGATATCCTCTCCAGCCAAGCTCTTCACCCATGGTCGGTATGATATTTACGATTGGGCCGATGACAACGAAAATCAGGACCTGAACAATCAAAAGAGTAGGTGCAGCAAGCCGCAGGTTCCCGCTTGAAGCGACCATCCCTTTTAAAGCGGTAAGCTCCGGGTCAAATGAACCGGGAAAAATCAGAAAATAAACCGCTCCGCTCAGAAACAACAAGACTGTCGGGCCGAAATACACAAGCAGATAATCTCTTATATGCCCCTTGAAGTGAGGGCGCAGGTACATATTTTTAAAGCCTTCTTTTGTGATAAGCCGTGTCAATATATTGCACAGCGCAGGCACAAACATTGCCGCCGCCAGAATTACTACTGAAAAACCGCTTCCGTAGGTCAGCCCGCAGATTGGTATCAATAAGAATACGATCCACGCAATGGCGATTGTAAGCAGGATAAATATAAGCAGCCGTTTTTTTGCCGCCGATTTCTCTCGCTGCATCATAACCTTGCCTCCTTATTCATACTATTTGCAGTTGTTCTGAAGCTTTTCGGTTATATTCTGAAAGCGCCGCTCATCTGAGAGAACCGAGAATACCGGATTATTAACGATTACATCAGACATGCTTTTTCTGATCGTTTTTTCGTCCCGCGGAAGATCCGTTCCCAGATCAAGCTGATCCAGCCAGCCGTCCAGAAGGTCAAAAAAAGCGTCGCCGTGCAGGCGCAGGGGATAAATATCGCTTGTTACGATCTCAGTGTATTTTTGCAGCATTTCAAGGGCCTTATCATGATTTTTCTGCGAAATATATCCCTGTGCGGCAGCAATATAAAGGCCGACCAGGACGCCGGGGTGCAGATGCTTCATGTCAAACGTTTCCGCTACGACAAGTGAGCGCCGCAGTACCTCCTCAAATGTGGACGGGTCATCCGCACAAAGCATAAGGTAAGCGGGGAAGAAATTGAACAGGACGACGATATTCTGAAAAATTCCAACCTGCAAAACGGATTTTGCCTTCTCGGTGCGCCCCGTCATTTGGTAAGCGGAAGCCAAAAGCGATTCAGGTGGCAGCGCTGGCGCGACCGTTCCGTCAAGCAGCTCCAGCGCAGCGTTGGGATCGCCGGAAATAAGGCTGCACAGGGCTTCCATATATAGAGCCATCCTGACGGTTGATACATCGTCGCATTCCTCTTTGACACGGATAAAAAGAGCCTTGGCTTGCTCAGCTAAAGACGCCGTTTTCTGCGGGTCCTTCAGCAATTCCACATGGTTGATCATCAGTATCCCCATTTGAAGCAGCAATGGGAAGCATGAATAGTATTTTTTAATTGCCTTTTGGCAGTCTTCCATCACCAAATCAAACGGTTTTGACGTGAAATCAGCCGATAGCCTTCGGTACAGCTTTTTAATGTCCTCTTTTGTCATCTGCGGCTTATAATCGATCAATTCATCAACGCTGATGTTAAAGTATGCGGCCAGCTGCGGGAGAAAGGTAACATCGGGATAACTTTGTGCTGTTTCCCATTTCGAAACGGATGCTTTCGACACGCCAATGAAATTTGCAAGTTCATCCTGGGTGATCCCCTTTTCCTTGCGCTTATTCACGAGGACTTTTGCAAGATTGATTTCCTTCATATGAAACACCTCTGATTCTATTTTAGCTGCCGGGCAGAAGTGAATCAATGGGTTTTTAGTTGATTTAGGTTGAATATGTCAACCTGTGCGATACATTCGGCCGGAGCTGTTATTTTTCGGGTTTTTAAGCGTGATAACGGCTATACGCCGGCCGAATATACCATTATGGAACGGCTCGCTGATCGACGGCGATACGGTCAATCGGTGATAAACTGGCCATACGTTAAAAATATACTACTGATACCGAGTTCGTTTCGTAAACTTATTGCCTGGAAATTCACGGCGCAGGCCATAGTTAACGCGAACAGCGCCCTTTTTGAATTTCAAAAAGGGCGCTGTTTTTTGATAATATTTTGACGCGGATCAGCATCGAACAGAATCGGCTGATTCGCAGCGAACAAGAGCAAATGGAAGAGGCTGTCCCCAATTTGCGGGAACGTATTGCGGCCGCACAGAAGGTAACATTGGAGAAGTCAAGAACAGAGCAGAGTGTGAACACCCAAAATTGTAATTCTTAAGCAGCCAGGCCTCTGGCGGCCTGACGATATATGACCGGCGGGAGGCCGCCGGGGTTCGAGGTGTAGATTCGCTGGCGGTTATAGTAGGTCATGATGTACCGGAACACGGTGCTCTTCACCTGTGCCATGGACATCCGCTCCGTCCTGATCCGATAGAGCTTTTCCTTCTTCAGCGTTGCAAAAAAGCTCTCCATCCTGGCGTTGTCGTAGCAGCGGCCTGTACCGCTCATGCTCTGGGTCGCGCTATACCGAGCCAGCGCCTTTCGAAAGCCTGAGCTGGTAAACTGACTGCCTCGGTCGCTGTGCAGGATCATACCATAAGCCCCCTGCACCTGACAGGCAGACCGGAAAGCCCGGATACACAGCTCCTTCTTCATGTTGTCATCCATGGCAAGACCGACGATCTCTCCATTATAACAGTCCAGGACTGCTGCCAGATACAACTTGCCGTCCAGACACTGGATCTGGGTAATATCCGTCAGCCACTTTTGGTTGGGAGCGTCTGCGGAAAAGTCCCGGCAAATCAGGTTCTCCGCCTTCTGCGCAGCCAAGTCTGCTTTTGTCAGACTATTGGGGTGACGGGGCGAGCGATGGAGCAGACTTCCGCGCTTCATGGCCCGCCGCACGCTGCTTCGGCTTACCTCGATACCGCGCTGTGTAAGCGCCAGAAGGATTCGCCCGACGCCGTAGTTGTCATTGTTCGGATTCTCTTTATAGATCTCTCGTATTTTGACCAGAAGCAGCTGCCACGGTTTTGGTTTGCCTGCCGACTGCAAAGAGCGGTAGTACCCGGACTCACTGACTTTCACAACCCGGCACATAGCATGAACGCAGAACCGCTCACGGCGCAGCGTAATGTACTCATACAACCGCTCCGGCTTTACCGTTTCCGGTCTTTGGCGAAAAAACCCAGCGCATCCTTGAGAATCTCGTTGGCTTTCCGCAACTCTGTGATTTCCTTCATCAGCCGCCGCTCGTTCTCGGAAAGCGGCGCATCGCGGCGAATACCGCTTCCGACGAAGGCGTGATCTCCGAAGGCCTTTCGCTTTTGCCGCCACTCCGCCAGAGAGTAGTACGGAATGCCCAGTTGTGCCGCCGCCTGCTTCACGCCGATTTCATCAGACAGCTTGACCGCTTCTTCTTTAAACTCTTTATCATATTTGCGCATTGCAAACACCACCTTGTTCTTTCTTTGATTCTATCACATTTTGGGGTGTTTACTCTCTGCACTTCTATGATATCCCTCCAATCATAGCGCTTAATAAAGCGCTTTAGACCCAACGGTTGCGTCCCTGCCTTTAGGCAGGGACGCCCTTAATGTTCTTTAATTATTTGCAAATAAATAATGTCCAATATTGTATTTTTGTTCTCTGTATCTTCAGCCAGTATATTGCTTTTTACATTTGCTAAGTTACTTGTTTAACTGTTTACAGCTTCTTTCATTTTCGTAAAGCAATCACTACAATATACAGGGCGATCTTCAGTAGGCTTGAATGGGACCTTGCATGGTTTACCACAATTTGCGCAAATGGCATCATACATCACGCGCGGTCCTCTTACGGCTTGTTTCCTTGCTTCACGGCATTCTTTGCATCTCTGCGGTTCATTTTGGAAACCCCGTTCTGCATAAAACTCCTGTTCGCCAGCCGTCCAGATAAATTTCTTTCCGCACTCCTTGCAGATCAGGACTTTGTCCTCATACATAAATTAAACAACTCCTAAAAACATGGCATATCCGTTTCACGGATTACGCAACTACTTACTTAAGCTATCATAAATTTTAGATAGATTGTCCTTCATCCGCTCCAGATAAGTCATATTATTTTCGGCACTTTCAATTGTATGAATGGTTTCTACTTTAGCACCGACTTCATCGGCCAGCGTTTTGGAAACCTCGGGACTTGCCATATCTTCTGCAAATATGGTTGTTACCTTGTTTTCTTTGCAGTAATTTACAAGCTCGGTCAACTGCTGCGCGCTGGGCTCACCTTCCGCAAAAACATCTTCCACGCTGTTTTGCGTAAGACCGAAATCACGGCAGAAATACCCAAAAGCAGCGTGTCCCGTTACAAAGCTCTTTTTCGAAACGGACTGAAATTTTCCGTTATATTCGTTAAAAAGGCTCTCAAGTTGCGCGACAAAATCACTACAGTTCTTTTCATAAAAGTCTTTATTGGATGGATCAGCCTGCACAAGCCCGTCCTTGATATTTTTTGCTTCAAGTTCAGCGCCTTTTAAACTGAGCCAGATGTGGGGGTCATACTGCCCGTGCTCCTCGATTTCTCCAGGATCAGTGTTCTTGATCCCATCGGCACCCTTGGACGCTTCAACTGTAATAAGGTTGGAATTATTGGCGGAGCTAATTGCCTTATCCACCCAAGCCTCCATGCCCAGTCCGCTGTACACAAAAACATTGGCTGTACTCAGGGCAACAAGATCCTGCGCCTTCGGCTCAAAATCATGCGGTTCCGTGCCAGCAGGGATAATGGTCGAAATTTCTACCTTATCTTTTCCTATGGTTTTTGTAAACTCAGTCATCGCATCAAAGGTGACGGAAACTTTTATCTTGCTTCCCTCCGGCGTGTTTGACTGGTCAGCCGTACTGGTTGGGGAACTGCTTCCTCCCGATGTGTTGGCCGAATTATTATTGCTACACGCTGAAAAGCTTACGAGGGTAATCAGGCATAGCAGAAGGGCAGTCCATTTCTTAAACATTTCATCAACCTCCAAAATTCTACTTGCAAATGCATCCCATTCGCATTTATAATAGCAATGATAAACCTATGCGGTTATATTTGTCAAGTGCGAATAGAATGCATTTGCATCTAAATTTAATCCGCAGTCAGGAAGGATGTTGCTCATGATTAAGGCAGAAAATTTATCTTTTTCCTATACAGGTTCGCCTCCGTATGTGCTGGACGGAATCGATCTGGAGATACGGAATGGCGAGTATGTTTCGGTCGTAGGCGAAAACGGAAGCGGGAAAAGCACGTTGATGCGGCTGATACTGAAATTTATAAAACCCACAAGAGGAACCATTGAATTGAAGGCAAATAGAATTGGTTATGTCCCTCAGAAAAATGATTTCTCTAACTCCAATTTCCCCATTACGGTGTATGAGGCACTGAATTCCTACCGAAAGCTATTAAAGATTCAAGATAAAAGCGTGATTGCAAAAAATTTGGAGCAGGTTGGAATGTCCAATTTTGCGGGTGCCTTGATGAGCACCCTCTCGGGAGGGCAACTCCAGAAAATAATGATCGGCCGGGCGCTCATGGGAAATCCGGATTTACTGATTCTTGACGAACCCTCAACGGGCGTCGACGTGGGCAGCCAAAAAGAGATATACGGTTTCATAAAGAAAATAAACGATGAAAGCGGCATCACCATTGTTTCTGTTGAGCATAATTTGGATGCCGCCATTTCAAACTCGACGCTGATTTATCATCTGACGGGCGGGCGTGGCCATCTCTGCTCCCCTCAGCAATACGCAGATGAATTTCTGAAAAATAAGGGAAGGTAAAGGACAATGCTTCATTATGTCTTTATGCAAAATGCAATTTTCGTGTCCGTATTTATTTCAATTTTATGTCCCTGCATTGGCATCTTTTTGGTTCTCCGCCGCTACTCCATGATCGGCGACACCTTATCTCACGCCTCGCTGGCCGGCATTGCGCTCGGCCTTCTGGCAAATCAAAGCCCCATATTGGGAGCATTTATCTTTACGTCCATCTGCGGCGCGTTGATCGAATTCCTACGCAGCTATTTCAAAAAGTACACCGATCTGATCCTCACCATCGTCCTCGCCTTGGGCGTAGGCACCGCCATTACCATCATCAGTTCCGGTAAGCTCCATGCAAATGCGGATTCGTTTATGTTTGGGAGCATACTGACCGTGACCCAGTTTGATATGATTATGGTAGTAATCCTCAGCGCGATTTCTGTTTTGACACTTATCTTTTTGTATCATCAGATGGTCTATATCGCCTATGACGAGGAAGCCGCCAAGGTAGCCGGTGTCAAAGTCCGGACAATCAATTATGTCTTTTCTATTCTGGTTGCCTCCGCCATATCCGTATCGATCAGGATTGTTGGCGTGCTGGTGCTCAGTTCCATGATCGCGCTCCCCGTCGCAACGGCGCTGCAGCTCGGAAAGGGCTTTAAGCTGACTCTGACATTTTCAATAATTTTCAGCGTAATAGACATTATGCTGGGACTGTTTATTTCATATTATCTCAATGTCGCGCCTGGTGGGTTTACTGCCCTTGTTTCCGTTGCTGTCCTTGTTGTGGTCTTGCTCATAAAAAAGTTAAAATATAGCATTCACACCACTTACCGCACATGATACCTATAGGCATCATGCGGATGCGCCACACTTGACTTTGAGTGAACTGCACTCTATAATTAATTCAATTGCGAATGGAACGCATTTGCATATCATAATATATAAAATCAGAGAGCGCAGGATGGTTTTTCTAAATAAGAATGAGGTGAGTATAGTGGAAAAGGAGCAGAATAGATGGCCTGAGGGAATAAAAAGAACCAAGCAGCGTGAAAGCGTATTATCGATACTGGAGCATTCCGATACACCTTTGAGTGCGTTGGATATTTGCTCTAAGATGGAAAAGGACGGAGATACATCGTGGATGTCAACCGTTTACAGGGTATTGGAGTTTTTTGTAAAAAAAGGTGTAGTGATAAAAACCAAGGTAATGAGTAATGATATGGCAGTGTACGAACTCAATCGCTTTAAACATAAGCACTATGCCGTCTGTATGAATTGTCACAAGATTATTGCAATGGATAATTGCCCAATGGAGAAATTTATACCAGAACTTGAAGAAGATGATTTTCATGTAATGGGACATAATCTTGAAGTATTTGGGCTTTGTAAGGATTGTTATTCAAAATAATTACCGCCTGACGTAAGGAGAATATAAATGGCTGCGGAAATATATGTAATCTCCGGCTTCCTGGGAGCCGGGAAAACCACGCTGATCCAGAAACTGTTGAAAGAGGAGTTTCATAAAGAAAAGGTCGCCCTGATCGAGAACGATTTTGGCGAGATAAGCGTCGACGCCGCCCTACTAAATACGGGCGGCGTCGAGGTAAAAGAGATGAATTCCGGGTGCATTTGTTGCAGTCTTTCGGGTGATTTTGTTAAAGCCCTTAAAGAACTCCTAGACCGTTTCCATCCGGATAAAATTATCATTGAGCCGTCCGGTGTTGGAAAACTGTCGGATATTGTAAAGGCATGTGCTGACATACGTATTACCACCCCATGCAAAAGTTGCGGCAAAAATAACAATTGCAGATGTTAAACGTTGCAAAACGCATCTTGACAACTTCGGTGAATTTTTTGAGAATCAGATTAAACATGCCGATACCGTCTTAATGAGCCGTGTTGAGGAGTTCCCCGATAAGGTGAGCTCTGCTTATGAAATAATCAGAGGCTTAAATCCACATGCGGTCATCTTCTCAACGCCTTGGGACCAAATTAAAGTGGACGAAATCCTCTCCCCGTACAGTAATGATCACGTACATATACATGACTGCAAATGCGGATGCGAGTGCCATAGTGAGCACAATCATATGGAGCACGAAGCTTCCCATGATCATGACCACGATTGTTCCTGTGGACATAGCCATTGTTCCTGCGGCTATAACCATGCTGCGGATGATGTTTTTGATACGGTTACCATTCGGACTGATCGGATATTCAGCATCAAGGATTTGAAAACGCGGTTATCCAATATGGAAGAAGACGTAAAGGGAACGCTCCTTCGTGTAAAAGGCATTGTTAAGGGAACTAACGGTTATCTCAATTTGCAGTATGTGCCTGGTGAAATAAAAATAACCGACAGTACTGCCTCCGGTGATATGCTTTGCTTTATTGGAAAAAATATAAACCGCATGGAGCTTATGAAGCTCTTTGCCAGGAAGTGACATTTATGCGGATACCCGTATTTGTTGTAACCGGATTTCTTGACTCCGGCAAAACAACGCTTCTGAATCGGTTTCTGAATCAACGCGAAATGCAGGAGGCACAGCTGCTCCTGATTCAGTTTGAATCAGGTGAGGAGGAGTTTTCCAGCAGATATCATAACTGTGATGTGCTAAACTTTTCTAAAAAAGATTTGGAACAACATCCAAAGCAAATATCACAGCAGATTAGCAGATACTTAAATGAATATGAAGCGGATGAAGTTTGGATCGAGTGGAATGGGGTTACCCCATTTTCTGAACTTCAGTCGCTGTTCTCCTATAATGATTTGCATCGCATCTGCAAAATCATGAAAGTGGTACATATGGCAGATGCCAAAACGCTGGATGTCATGTTGGGGCGAACGGGTGGAGTATTGCCGGAGCAGATTTCCAATTGCGATTTGGCCGTGGTGCGAAATATGCGGTCAAATGCCGTAACAAAGCATGTCAGGCGGTTAATGCGCAGCATAAATCCAGGTATAGAAACATATGGGGAAATGCAGATATCAAAAATACTTAGAGATATTTATAGCAAACATATAAATCCGATCAGTATACTATGCATCTGTATTGTTTGGTTTTTGGCTGCCTATTATATTATAGCGACTCCGTCTTTCGACCTTTCGCAGACACCGTTGAACACGTTGGTCAATGTTTTTTTAGGCATTATCCTGCAGGCCGTTCCGTTTCTTCTGATTGGCGTTCTGATTTCATCCGCAATTCAGATTTTTATATCAAGTGATGCCATTGAACGAAGATTCCCCCAAAAATTGGGGCTTGGGATGTTGGTGGCCGTCCTTTTTGGATTTTGCCTGCCCGTTTGCGACTGCGCTTCCGTTCCCATATTCAGAAGTCTTGTAAAGAAAGGGGTTCCCGTTCCCGCAGCGGTGACCTTTTTAACAGCTACACCGGTCATTAATCCGGTCGTGATCCTGTCCACGTACTATGCTTTTAACGGCAATCTGCGGGTTGTCGCGGTGCGAGTCGGTCTTGGCATCATATCTTCCGTCTTGATCGGCCTGCTCTTTTCGATATTTCTGCCCAAAGGGAAAATACTGTCGAATAGTTTTGACGGCATTATGTGTAGCTGCGGCTGTTATGACGGCACCGCTTCTTTGCCCGGAGTAAAAGGAAAACTTGGCCTTTTCATACGGCATTCTCAGGCGGAGTTTTTCAATGTCGGTAAATACCTTATGATAGGTGCGTTTATATCCGCAATATTCCAGACAATCGGGACAAGATCTCTGTCCGTTCAGAGCGGAGCAGGCTTTGCTTTATCGCTGCTGGTAATGATTATCATGGCCTTTCTTTTATCGCTCTGCTCAACATCCGATGCCGTTGTCGCTAGGAGCTTCAGCGCAAACTTTTCCACTGGAGCGGTTATGGGTTTTTTAGTATTTGGCCCGATGATGGATATTAAAAACCTCTTTATGTTGTCAGGCGGTTTCTCAAGAGGCTTTGTCGCTAAACTACTTCTGTTTACATTTATCGTGTGTTATTTTGTGGTTTTCACACTTGCACGGCCTCTTTTGGGGGTGTAGATATGATTAAAAAAATCGATTCTCAGGCCCTTCTGGAATTTATTTGCTTTTCGTTCTTTTCTGTGCTGATTTTCTATCTGACGGTCAGCGGCGGTTACCTTTCCTATGTAACCCCGAAGATGGCGCCTTATCTGTATTTTACCTCGGCGGTCATGCTGGTATGGGCAGTTTCAAAGCTTTCGGACATATTCCGCCCGCAGCACAAAATACGCGCAGCCCATTGTCTTGTTCTGATCATTCCGATTCTGTTTCTGCTGCTGCCGCACAGTGCGGTTATCGCTACAGGAACGTCGTCGGGGTACTTTGGCAGCAACAGCTTAACCGCTGTATCCAACAGCACGTCTTCTGCCGAGATAAAAACCAATAATACAATGGCGTCTCAAAGCAATTCCACCTTAGAAGACAGCAGTACTGTCACTGCAAGCGCATCGAACGAAAATACGGCCGGAAATTCCGCTTCAGACGATACCTCTTCCAGCAGCGTTCAGGCGGCGGGCGGTTCCGTTTCGGAAGATTCCGCTTCCAGCAGCGCTCAGGCAGCGGGCGGTTCCGCTTCGGCGGGCGCCACTGGACAAGATGACAACAGTATCGTGAATCAATACGGGCTGAAGTTATCGAAAGACGGCTCAATTGATGTCTCGGATGATCTGTTTTACCCTTGGCTCACAGAGATATTTACGAATATGAAAAAATATGAAGGCGTCAAGATCACAATTAAGGGCTTCGTTTTCAAAGACTCTGAAACCATGGACTCAAACGAATTTGTTCCTGCCAGGTTATTGATGTGGTGCTGCAGCGCCGACTTGTCACCATGTGGCATCATATGTGAATATGATAAATCTTCTGAGTTGGAAGAAAATTCATGGGTTAAGGTAACAGGGGTCATACACATAGGGAAATACCAAGGAGCGGACGAACCACAGATTACCGTCACAAGCGTTTCCCTCGCAGAAAAGCCCCAGCAGGAATATGTTTATCCATGGTAAATGATGATCTAACACACGAAATTCTGCCTTTAGAAAGGTCAAATACACGCAGGTATGGTGGAGGCTGTGCATTCAGCTTTCGCCATACTTTTTACCATTACAAGGGATTGGTGGTCACGCACTATTGACATAAAGTAAGATTCCAGTTAAAATTTAAATTGCAAGTTAGTTGCGATTATTTGCAAAATCGCGGGAAGATACGAGCGCATGGTGGGTATCATGCCATGAAGGAGGACACAAGATGCCAGAAAAAAACACGGCAGAAAAAAAGCCAGTCATTATCCTAACCGGTTACCTCGGGAGCGGGAAAACCACCGTTATGAAAGAACTGCTGCGGAATCAGGCCGGAAAGAAAATTGCCATTATTATCAACGATATGGGCAGCGTTAACATTGATGCAACCCTATTGCGCAGCGATAGCGCAACCACTTACACGAATGATATGATCGAATTGCAGAACGGTTGTATCTGCTGCACACTGCGGGATCAGTTTATGATAGAAATCGGAAAACTGGCAGCGGTGCCCGACATTGATGTCATTCTTGTGGAGGCGTCCGGTGTCAGTGACCCCGCCAACATCGCACAGAGCTTTCTGATGTATCAGGAGATGAATCCCCAGAGCCCGGTCTATTTGAGCATGGTAGTGACCGTGGCAGATGCCGACCGTGTTTATACGGAGTTTCTGGACGATTTGGAACTGCGGACTGAAGGAGAATCCGAGGACGAAGATCCTGATATCATTAATCTTATCATGGACCAGATCGAATTTTGCAATCTAATTCTGCTTAACAAGTGTGATGTGCTATCGCGTGATAAACTTGACAGGGTGAAACAAGCGCTGTACGAACTGCAGGCAGAGGCTGAAATTGTGGAAACCATTCAGGGCAAGGTTGATCCTGCCTGCATCATGAATTATCAGCCGTTCGACTACGATAGGGTCAAAAATTCATCTCTGGTTTCGCGGGCGCTGGTCGGTAAGGCAGAAACGGATGGGCAGCATTCTGAATATGGGATTACTTCTTTCGTTTTTGAGGATCACCATCCGCTCGACCGAGACCGTTTTACCGCTTTCATGGAAAACAATTATCCAGACACCATGATCCGCGCAAAAGGATATATCTGGTTTTCAGACGATGACATACACGTCCAGCTGTTTGAGCAGGCAGGGCGAAACGCCTCCATCACGGAGGTATCGAATTGGGTAGCCTCGCTGCCAGAGGAAGACCAGAAAGAAGTTTTTGAAAACTATCCGGAGGCATTGAACGACTGGGACGAAACCTATGGAGATCGTTTGAATCAAGTCGTATTTATTGGGCGCGGATATGATAAAAGTGAGACAATAAGGAAATTGCAGGATTGCCTTGCTTAGTAAGAAGATTTCATTTTGCCCGCAACTATAAATCTCAGAAATTTATGTGAGGAGGCGCGATTATGCCAAGGAGTGAAAGCTACAGTACAAAAGCAAGACATGAAATTATGACTTTTTTGAAAAGAAATTGGTCAAGTACCGTCAGTGCTTCTGATGTTCTTCGATTTTTGACGGAAAATGGCACTCCGGTTAACTCTACAACCGTTTATCGTTATCTTGATAAGCTCTGTTCCGACCGTATTATAATCAAATATGTGGCCAATAAAGGCGAGAAAGCTGTATACCAGTTATCTGAGGATCAACATTGCGCTGATCATCTGCACCTTACATGCGTGAAATGTGGAAGGATCATTCACTTGGATTGCGGTTTTATGGACGAATTCAAAGACCACTTGCAGGGACATCACAATTTTCAACTGCAATGCAAGGGTAGCATGTTATATGGGGTTTGTAACAGCTGTGCCTCTGCGGATAAAAATAAGTGAATTTGTGCGACAAAAGCCGACGGATAATGTATTTCCGTCGGCTTTCGTTTGCCATATACAAGGAAATGAGATAGACAAGGATCAAATAGATCCCACACCTGTTTGTAAGAAGCAAAAATGAAATATTTAATTTTGTTAGGGTTGGCGCGTTTACATTTTTCACGCTCTGCTCATATATCCACAATCAAAAAGAGCCAAGTGCCATTGTGCCAAACATGATACCTTTATACTGGTGGTGTATTACCTGGCGTTGCGCTCGGCCTGCATTTCCGCGAAGCATTCGCTGCAATAAACTGGGCGATCTCCGCTTGGCTTAAAGGGAACCTTACAAGGTTTACCACAGCGGGCACATATTGCGTCATACATAACACGCTCCCCATTTGATGAGTCGTTTCGCTGCGTCTTACGAGATTTCCGGCACTCCGGACAGCGTTTGGGCTCGTTCTGGAAGCCCCTCTCAGCATAGAATTCCTGCTCACCGGCAGTCCATATGAATTCCTTGCCGCATTCAGCACAGATCAGCACTTTGTCTTCAAACATAAAAATTTCCTCCAGTTTAGCTTTTGAAATTGCAACTAATTTGCATATTATGATATTATCACTCTAAAATTTTTTGTCAATATTATATAATATTTTTCATTAAAATGCATTGCCGGTTAAGATATCGCAATTGACGATTCAATGGAATTGTGTTAATATCCAATTTGCAAATTAATTGCAAATTGGATATGGAGGTATTTTAAATGGCAAAGTGCGCAATCACGGGGAAGACTACGACGTTTGGTAACAAGGTCAGTCATTCTCATCATAGATCGAACAAAAAGATAAAAGCGAACCTGAAAAGAGTTCATGTAGTAGAAAACGGGACCCGAAAGCACATTTGGGTTGCAACCAGCGCCTTGAGGTCCGGGTTGGTTGAACGAGTCTGACGAAAAATGGAGTGAGAATTTGTGAGTACTAAGAATTCCAGACGTGTGATGGTTACGCTTGCATGCACAGAATGCGGCGAACGGAATTACACGACGATAAAAAACAAGAAGGCACACCCCGAACGCATGGAAATGATGAAATATTGTCCCAGGCTTCGCAAACCTACGCTGCACAAGGAAGTCAAGGCGTAGTTTATCGCATTTTTTAGATACTGGAGGTCAGGAGAATTATGAGCAGAAATGTTTTGCCGATCACGCTGCTGACCGGATATTTAGGTGCGGGTAAAACCTCGCTTCTGAACCATGTTCTGCGGAATCAACAAGGATATAAAGTAGCCGTGATTGTTAATGATATTGGAGAAGTCAATATTGATTCAGAGTTGATTGCCAAAGATGGGCAAGTAAACGAGCAGGATCAAAATCTGATTCCGCTACAGAACGGTTGTATCTGCTGCACTCTAAAATTGGATTTAATCGCGCAGATTCTCAGCCTAGTCAGGATGGAACGCTTCAACTATAGCCTGTGGGTATATCATGACATTAATAATGTATTATTTTATTTGTTTTCTAGATATCGTTATTGACATATGCCTGTAACTGTGTATAATAATAATTGAAAGCGGCATATGCCGGAAACTTAGAGGAGGTGAATGATATGCCAAGAAGAGATGGAACTGGCCCAATGGGCGTAGGATCAATGACCAGAAGAGGGATAGGCTCATGCGCAGGTGCTAACTCAGTTAAGTATGGTGCTGGGATTGGACTGGGGTTAGGACTTGGACTTGCCTGCAGGCGCGGTTTTGGACGTGGCTTTGGAAGAGGTGTTGCCGTAAATCAGACCTCCTCTAAAGCAAAAGAAAAACTGCTCCAAGAGCAAAAGAAAGTCCTGCAAAGCCGACTTGAAGTCATTGATAAGCAACTTGGAAATTTATAAAAAGCGGCAGAAATAACCAGAGAATGCTCCGGTTATTTCTGCGTAAAATTTAAATTTAGATGAACTTAGGAGATAATTATCATGGAAAAAGCAGAAGCGAAAATACAATCATGTCTGAATCCGAAGCCGAATGTGCTGGTCTCCTGCAGAAGTCTGAACGGAGAAAACAACGTGCTCGCGGTGGCATTTTGCGGTAATTGCAGCTATGCTCCCCCAACGGTTATGGTCGGAATCGTACCAACAAGGTATTCCTATCAGATGATTAAGGAATCCGGCTGCTTTGTTGTTAACCTCGTGGATATCGGCAATAAAGAACTATTTGACTATATGGGCAGCCACAGCAAACGGGATGGCGACAAACTGAAAGCTATGAATGTCCGCTTAGAGGACGGCAAAAAAGTAAACGCGCCTATTCTTACTGATTGCCCTGTCAACATCGAATGTAAGGTTGTGGATTCCATTGTTACAGGTTCACATGAAATGTTTATAGGCAAAATTGAGTATGTCCACGCCGATGCCAAATTGGTTGACAGTAAGGGCGCTATAGATTTTTCGCAAATAAGCTTTCTTTAAGGAGGTCCAGCCTTAATTATGCCTAGGCCAATCAAATGGAGAAAGGTTTGCTGTCTGCCCGAGCGCAGTAAGTTTGGTCCTCTTGACTCCCCTTCGGATGCTGGCAACGCAGTCAATATGACTGTTGACGAATATGAAACTATAAGACTGATTGACTTGGAGGGCTTTACACAGGAAGATTGCGCCAATCAAATGAATATTTCCCGTACAACGGTTCAAGGAATTTATGAGGATGCAAGGAGAAAACTTGCGGAGTCTCTGGTAAATGGAAAAGTACTCTGGATCGAAGGCGGCGAATATAAGCTTTGCGATGGCAGCGGTAAAGGCTGCGGCGGAGGCGGCTGCCGAAGGCACAGGTGTGGCCAAGATTTTTCGGGAAATACTGAAATAAACAACAGTATTAATGAAATCAGAACGGAGGATTCTAATGAAAATAGCGATACCAGTAGATGAACAAGACCTGGAATCAGGCGTATGCCCGTCATTTGGGCGCGCGCCATATTTCCTTTTCTATGATACGGTCACAAAAGAAAGTTATTTTTTGGATAACAGCGCAGTTGCCAGCCAAGGCGGAGCTGGAATCAGAGCGGCTCAGGTGATTGCAGATCACGGCGTTAAGGCGTTGTTGACTCCGCGCTGCGGCGAAAACGCGGAAGAGGTCTTAAGCAAAACAGAGGTTTTGATCTACAAATCGATACCCGGAACAGTGCAGCAAAACATCGACGCATTTGCAGCCGAACAGCTCATTTTGCTCAGTGATTTCCACCCGGGATTTCATGGTCATGAAAAATAAGAGTTTAAAAATTGCCGTGCTGAGCGGCAAGGGAGGCACAGGCAAAACGCTGGTATCCGTTAATCTGGCTTCGGTTGCCGGACAATCTGTTTATATCGACTGTGACGTTGAAGAGCCCAACGGGCATCTGTTTTTCAAACCAACGGATATTTATCAGCAAGATATCACAGTTAAAATACCTGTTGTCGACGAAAACCTTTGCAACGGCTGCCACAAGTGCGTTGATTTCTGTAAATTTAACGCGCTTGCTTTCATAAAGAACAAACCATATGTCTTTGAAGAGGTTTGCCACTCCTGCGGTGGCTGTCTGTTGCTCTGCCCGGAAAAAGCAATCAGCGAGAAGGAAAAGACGATTGGAAAAGTACAGAAAGGCGTTTCCAGTAATGTGACGGTAAATACCGGGATATTGAATACAGGCGAAGCCTCTGGGATACCGATCATAAAAAAGCTTTTGAACGAAAGCGCCTCAGATAAAGAGCTTCCTGTCTTTATCGACTGCCCTCCGGGAAGCGCCTGCATCGTCATGGAAAGCATCAAGGATGCGGATTATTGCATACTGGTTGCCGAGCCGACGATGTTCGGCGTTCATAACCTTAATATGGTCTATGATTTGGTCAGACTGTTCGACAAGCCGCACGGAGTTGTGCTGAATAAATGCCTTAATGGGGAGAACCCTGCGGAAGAATTCTGTATGGAGAAAAACATTCCTGTTTTAGGCCAGATACCGTTTGACAATGCGCTTGGGTCGCTGAATTCAGACTCTAAAATAGCCGCAAGGGAAAGTGAACGGTTTAGGGCATTATTCTACTCTCTACTTGAAACCGTGATGAAGGAGGTGCGGCATGAAACAACTGCTAATCCTCAGCGGTAAAGGCGGCACCGGGAAGACGACGATCGCCAGCGCTTTTATCAGGTTTTCAGGTGCCAAAGCCTATGCCGATTGCGATGTCGATGCGCCAAACCTTCATCTTATTATGGCGCAAGGCTCCGAACCAAAGCGGACAGACTATTATGGCATGCCAAAAGCTGAAATCGATGCAGATAAATGTGTTTCCTGCGGGCTTTGTAAAGCGAATTGCAGGTTTAATGCAATTTCCAATGAGGAAAGATATACGGTCGATTTTTTTGCCTGCGAAGGCTGTGGTGTTTGCGAGGCCGTCTGCCCCGCGGGAGCTGTATCCATGAAGCCTGCAGCGGCAGGAGAACTGATGCTGTATTCTGACAATAACAAAGCTTTTTCAACTGCGCAGCTAAAAATGGGAAGCGGCACCTCGGGAAAGCTTGTTACAGAAGTTAAAAAGCAAATGAAAGTTGCTGCGACGCCGGATATCGAACTGGCTGTCATCGACGGCTCACCGGGTATAGGCTGTCCTGTCATTGCTTCGCTTAGCGGTATCAATATGGTTCTGATCGTTGCGGAGCCTTCAATATCGGGAATCAGCGACATGGAACGAATTATCAAAACTGCTGAGACGTTCCGGACAAAAATTGGCGTCTGCATCAATAAGTATGACACCAATTCTGCAAACACTGAGAAAATCGAGAAATTCTGCCTGACGAAAGGTCTCCCGTTTACCGGTAAAATACCGTTCGACCCGGAAGCCGTAAAAGCAATAAACAGCGGACTTACCATAGCGGATGTTGATTGCCCTTCCGGCTCTGCCGCAAAAGAAGTCTTCAGAAGTACCATGAAGCTGCTCTTTAAAGAAAGTGACGGGCATAGTGCATGAATGTAAAGGTGTTATCAGAAAACACATCAGTGTCAGAGAAACTGGGCAGTGAACACGGCCTTAGCCTGTATATTGAAACGGAGACTCACAGGCTCTTGTTCGATACAGGCGCAAGCGGACTTTTTGTCGAAAACGCTGAGAAGCTGGGCGTTGATTTAACAAAGGTTGACTTGGCTGTGATTTCTCACGGTCACTATGACCACGGCGGCGGATTGAAAACATTCCTTACTATCAACAGCAAGGCAAAAATTTATTTGCATCAAAAGGCGTTTGAACCGCATTACGCAAACAGGACGGGCGGCACAAAGGCATATATCGGACTGGATGAAGCGCTACTGCTGAATGAGAGGTTCGTGTTCTGTGGTGGCCACTATACGATTGACAAGGAGCTCGAGCTATTTTCCGGTGTCAAGGCCAAAAGGCTTGTCCCATCTGGCAACACTGACTTGTTCAAAAAAGACGGCGATACTTTTGTTCAAGACGATTTTGCGCACGAGCAAAACCTGATTATAAGCAAAGCCGGTAAAACACTGCTGATAGCGGGATGTGCACACAACGGAATAATCAATATCATCAATCAATTCAAAGTGAAAAAGGGCTTCCTGCCCGATTATGTCATCGGAGGATTTCATCTATATAACCATGGAACAAAACAGAACGAAGCTCCGAATGTTGTAGACGAGATTGGGGAATTTCTGCTGGAGACTCACTCGCAATATTACACCTGCCATTGTACGGGCGTCGAATCATATAACCGGCTGAAAGCTGTTATGGGTGAAAATATAGACTATATATCCACAGGCAATCAATTAACAATTAACATGTAAGGAGTCAGAAAAAATGAGCGAAAATTGCGATTAGAGCTGCAGCAGCTGCAGAGAAGACTGCGCGGACAGAAAAGAAGTGAAGACCGATTTTAGAGAAAAGCCGCATGAGCTGAGCAACATCAAAAAAGGTCATCGGCGTAGTCAGCGGCAAGGGTGGAGTTGGCAAATCCTCAGTTACTTCCATGCTTGCCGTTACAATGAAAAGAATGGGGTACGATGTTGCAATCCTTGACGCGGACGTTACGGGACCTTCTATTCCGAAGGCGTTCGGGATAAAAGGCAAGGTTGCAGGCAGTGAATTTGGTTTAGATCCGCTGAAAAGCAAAACGGGGATTGACATAATGTCTATCAACCTGCTCTTAGAGAACGACACCGATCCAGTTATTTGGAGAGGTCCGATCCTCGGCAACACTGTAAAACAGTTCTGGACAGATGTTATCTGGGGCGATGTGGACTATATGTTTATCGATATGCCTCCCGGAACAGGCGATGTACCCCTTACCGTTTTTCAGTCCTTAGCCATTGATGGAATTATTATCGTAACATCTCCGCAGGAGCTTGTTTCGATGATCGTATCAAAAGCGGTTAAGATGGCGGAGATGATGAACATTCCGGTTGTTGGTCTTGTTGAAAACATGTCCTATTTCAAATGCCCCGATAACGGTAAGGAATATAAAATATTTGGCGAAAGCCATATCGATGAAATTGCCAAAAAACATAATTTGAAGATTCTTGCCCAATTGGCCTATTGATCCAAAGATTTCTGCCGCCTGTGACAGCGGTATGATTGAACTCTTTGACGGGAACTGGTTTGATTCTATTGCACAAATATTAGAAAAAACGGAGGAAAAAGAAATTATGAAAATAGCAGTTGCAGGCGAAGGTAAAAATGTGACGGAGCATTTTGGCCATTGCGTCAATTTCCTAATTTACGATGTTGAAAATGGGAAAATCATTAAGGAAGAATCTGTACCAAACCCCGGTCACAAACCAGGCTTCCTGCCAAATTTCCTTGCCGATCGTGGCGTAAGTGTCATTATCAGCGGAGGTATGGGCGGTGGCGCTGTTGATATCTTCAGCGAAAGGAACGTTGAAGTTGTCATAGGCGCTTCGGGTGATGCGAAAACAGCCGTTGAACACTATCTAAAGGGCGAGCTGAAGACTACCGGCTCAGTTTGCCACGAGCATCAGCATCATGATGAGTGCGGTGAATAACAGTCTATCTTCATACGCGCGCTGAGCCGCTGAGAGCAGTTGGCGCGGAAACGATCAGGAAGCTTATGATGGAACCGCAGGTGTGGCGCATGATCATCACGTCCATGCAGCAAATGATTGGACGGAAGTCAGAGAACAAGATTACGGTAGCTTTGACTGCGATTCTGAAAAACGCGGAGAAATCTGCATGGAGAAACTGACGCCCCGGATTATCTCATTGCCATGGGATCTGCTGCGGAGCGAGATGATTACCAGACAAGAACCCATATCCGACGAAGTCATAAGAGAGATCATTGACGATATTTTTCTTCCGCTTGTTCATGAGCGGGCAGATAATATTGAATAGGAATTGAATCTGCATTCAGTTAAAGGACTAAACCCAGGTCGTCAGGTATCCGCGGAAATTCTTTGTTCAATAATCCTCACTGCATTTCCGACTCCATCTTTTTTGCACAACTTTTCTCCGATACATTTTGCGTTAGCGATTATATCTTGGTTACAGACAGCTTCTGAGATTGCCGCAGTGAGACGTTTTGTATCCAATTCATTTCGCGGTATGGACTTGGGACCTGCGCCCAATTGATAAACGCGATTGCCCCAATAAGGCTGATCGCCGCCGAACGGCACAATAGCAGAGGGGACACCCGCGCGCAATCCGGCCGCCGGCGTACCTGCACCTCCATGATGAACAACCGCCGAAACATGCTGAAAAAGCCATTCATGGGGAACAAACCCAACCTGATAAACATATTCAGGCAAACGCCGTCCCTGCAAGCTGCCCCATCCGGCAGAAAGAACAGCGCGTTGCTTTGTAACGCGCAGACTTTCCAAAACAATATCGAGAACCTGTTCAAATGAACCGCCGACCATACTGCCAAAGCCGATATAGATCGGCTTGCTACCTATGTTTATAAAATCAACAAGGGGTTTATCCGGCTTCCACTCCGTTGCAGCATGATAAACCCAATATCCGGTCAAATATCTGTTTTCGTCCCAGTCATGAGGCTTTGGGGCGATAAGGGGACTGTATACGTAAAGTGTGGGAACCGGCTTCCCGTGTAAATTCCGATAAGGATAGGAACGGGGGTATATTGGGGACAGCCCCATGCTTTCCCGCCAGTCGTTGAGCAGTTTTCGTGTGGCGTGCGTCCAGAGCAAGTCGCCTCCCGCAAAGGTAAATCTATTATAAAGAGAACCCAGCGGCAATTCCGGAGCTGTCATTGCGGGGAACTCTCCGGTAGGGTCTGCCGGAAAAAAGAATACGCGAAAGCATGGAATGTCCAAATTATCCGCCACGTGCTAGGCTACCGCCCTGAGCAATGAATATAGTATCGCATCAATGCCCTCGCAGGCTGAAAAAATGTCTGCGAGGAATTCTTGTTTTACCGGGTTCAGCAGAACGGCCAAGGTTACGAAAGTATTGAAACGGGGATACCTGTTCCCCGATCAAAAGCCGGATTACCTCGGCGGCATCCCCGGCCAGCGGTGCGTACTCTAAGCCTGCTGACCTGATGTATTCTTCAAACCTGCAAAACGCGGCGATCCTTACGGAATGCCCATGGCTTTGCAGCCGTTTTCCAAGAGCGATAAAAGGGTCGATCTCTCCCTGAGAACCGATCGTAATGATCCCGAACTTCATTCTTCCGCCTCCTGTTCCTGCTTTTCCCGTCCATCGTCAGGGAACTTTTCTCCAAGGCTTCCGGGAGGCAAACTAAGTATTTGCTCCAGCAGCAAAGGCAGAAGATTGACGGCTTTTTCAACATTGGCAAGATAATTTGCTTCGTCTTCCTTATGGAACAGCGAATAGGAAGAATACAGCAGCAGATAAGCCGTCCTTCTCGGATTCATGGCGTTCAGCAATTCTGTTTCAGGCAATACTCCGTTTGAAACGCTCTCTTTTATTAACCTTTGCGTCGGGTCTATTAAACAGGAAAGCACCTTATGGGCCATCAGTTCGTATATCTGACGCGAATAGCCTTTATCTTTTTCAAAGAATGTCTCTATCCGTAAAAAATGATGGATGGCCGTCCTGATTTTCTCCATGATGCTCTGTACTTTAGCGGAAAGGTTCAGAGACTCATCATTTAGAATCCGCGCTATGCCCTCAATATAACGCGAAACATAATCGCCTATCGTGGCTTCAAATAAATCTTCCTTTGAAGAAAAGTAATAGTAAAAAACGCTTGGCGAAAGCGATTCGCCCCCAACGGCTTTAAGAACATCCTGTATAGATGTTGCGTCATATCCTTTTTCAAAAAACAGCTCTTCCGCCGCGTCGGTAAACTCCTTTTGACGGATAGCCGGGTCTTTTTTGGGCCTTGCCATAGTTATCGCTCCAATCTGTTTATAGAATAAATTCTATAAACAGATATTAGCACTTTATCTTGCCATAATCTATATCGCTTGACGCAACTTTTTACAATTTCAGCCTGACATAAAATTTAAACGTCTTTCTTAATTTCTCCCGATTGACCTGTTTTTTCCTTCAAAGCCTTTAAATTTTTCTTAAGCCCGGTCGCAAACACCGATGTCAAGATAACCGTCAAAAAGTCTGCTACTGGCTGGGCCCAGATGATGCCTTCTATTCCAAAAAGATGCGGTATAATCAGGATAACCGGAATAAAGAACAGCCCCTGACGGCTGATACTGAGAAGCCACCCTTGTGTGCCGAATCCAAGTGCAAGAAATAAACTCATATATACCTGTTCAAACCCAAACAGAGCAAACAGACTTCCGCTCGCGCGCAACGCTTGACCGCCAATATCAATAACTTCCGCATCGTGCGCTGAAAACTGTGCCACAATTTGATTTGGAAAGACGATGAATATAATCGCCATGACCACGCAGAAGACGGTAGACCATTTCAAAGACACCTTCGTAGCTTCATTCACACGATCATAATTTTTCGAGCCATAATTGTATCCTACCACTGGCTGGTATCCCTTCATAAATCCAAATACAACATAAGTGCCTAATGTCAAGATACGCAGGATGATACCAAAGGCAGCTACCGCTGAATCCCCGTAATTACTTGCAGCCGAATTTGTCATTCCCATTGAAATACTGGCCAGAAGCTGATAAATAAGAATCGGTATTCCGACTTTGAAAATCTCCTTGAATATTGCACCGTCAAACCGAAAGTTTTTTATGGAAAAACGTAGGCAGCCTTTTTTACCACCTATTACCCAGAAATAAAGAATGGAAGCCACAGCCTGCGAAACCACGCTTGAAAGAGCCGACCCGCGGATTCCAAGGCCCAACGGGAAAATAAAGATCGGATTCAAAATAATGTTCAGAACCCCGCTACCAACCATTGAAAACATAGTAAGTTTGGCCATGCCTTCGGATGTCACAATATTGTTCATCGTAACAATGAAAATATTGAAAATGGAACCCGTGATATAGATTACCGCAAATTCTCTCGCATATGGTAAAATGGTTTCTGTCGCTCCAAGGGCAATGAGAATCGGATTGAGAAAACAGATGGAAACCGCAATGGCTACAGCCCCAACAAACAGGCTTGTAAATAAAGCCGTTGAAGCCGTTCTGTTTGCCTGTTCGGAATCTCCCGCACCAAGGAGGCGGGAGATATAAGATGCAGCACCGCTGCCGAAAGTCATGCCGAGCCCGATGATGACCTGAATAATTGGAAATACGATGGACACGGCACCCATCTGGCTCGTTCCAAGTTTTCCAACAAAGAAGGCATCCACTACGCTGTAAAGTGCAGATACCACCATACCTATCATGGTAGGAACGCCCATTTTCAATAATACTTTTGAGATGTTTTCCTCCCGCATCATCTGGAGCTTTTGATCATTTGAATTCATAATTAAAAATCCTTTCACGCTTGTTTAGCAGCTATACCCTTTGGGTAAGATTGCTTGCTTAAATATCTTTGGAGACAATCTGTTTGTATTAGAGTATAGCAGCTAAACTCTTTCGGTAATAAACAGCATCCTTAATTTGCGATATTTCCCGCCTGTTATTAAGGATGCTTCTGTTTTTCGTATGCGTCTATTTTTTCATCCAGCGAGTTGAGGAAGTCCTTTAAAAACGTCTTGTTTTCCTCAGAAGCATTTTCGAGTGTGGCATTAAAAAGCCCGTCAAATTCCTGATGCAGCTCTTCGTGATGCAAATACGCCGTCTCACCCTTCGGAGTCAGCCTGAGTACCAGCCTTGACAGGTTGCGGGGATCGGTATCCTTGACGATCATGTCCTTGCTTTCAAGCTTTTTTATGATCTGGGAAACCGCGCCTTTCGTCACGCCCAGCATATCCGCCAAACCCGTCACATGGATACCCTCGTTCTCTTTGATGGATTTGATCATATGGATTTCAGCTTCATACAAAGGCTGATCTGTCCCATAGTACCGGGTTTTACTGTCAATTTCCGAGAGCTTGGTGACTACCCGCAAAAAGGTGTAGCTTAACTTTATTCTGTTTTTAAATTTCATGTTTATCATGGCATTAGTGTATAGCAGCTAAACGCGCTTGTCAAGACCTAAAAGTAATGAATTTAACCTTATGATTAGAATAGTTGCAATCGTTCGCGCATCAATACGGTCTGTCTTCGTCTTTCTGAGGCTGAGGCTTTTCCTATACAGGTTGGTGTGCAAGGGGTTCAAGACATAGGTGGCCAGACCGTTGTCAAGAAGAAACCCGAGAATGTTGTAACTGTAATGTCCTGTAGCCTCAAGTCCTACTTTTATTTTGCTCTGTTCAGCAGAGCAGGCCTGGATTCTTTGCAGCAGGTGCGTGAAACCATCCATGTTGTTGGGGATGGTAAAGACATCCGCAAGAACTTCGCCCTCCGAGCTGATGATGAAGCAGTCGTGCTTGTCCTTGGCGACATCGATTCCAACGCAAACCATAGCAAACCATAACAGTACCTCCAGTGATTTATTTGATGCTGCTGTATCCACAGAACACTTTGCGCTTGTAACCTTGTTCTAAATAAACCGTCTGGCGGTATCTAACTGATTAACAAACCTGCAAAGGGCTGTGGTTGGAGCCTTTCCGGAACCATCTTGTGGTAGGAAGAATGAACCAATCCACAACATCCCTAACAGTGTAGCACAGCCCTTGGAGAGGGGCTCTAATAACTACTACTCTATAATACAAGGATGAAATCATAGCAGTTCAGATTTTGGGAGATGTCCAGCGCCTCGCCGCGCCGGGTACAGCCTTCCAGTTCCATCGCCGCCCGGAAATATTCGTCGAAGCAGGGCATTCCCTGCCCCTGTTCCTCCAGCACATAACCGAGGTTATTACCGGCGTCAATGAGCTGTTCAAGGGTCGCGTACTGGCTCGCAGGGTTCGTGATGTTCCAAAGGCAGCATTTTATTCCCAGTAAAACCGCACCGTCCCATCCTGTCACGCCGAGCTCACCCCGCGCGGCGGCCAGCTCGTTCGACTCGCCGGTGACGGGTTCGTGGTCGGGGAGCATGAGCCACACGCCGTCCGGACAGTGAACGGACGCAACCTTCAGCCGCATGGCCGCGTCTCCGGCCGTCAGCCTGCCGAGAGAGTCTCCTGCGGCGTAGATCTGCCGGAGGGGAGAGGTCTGCTCCACAAAGCCGCCCGATGTGAAAACGCCGCCATGCCGTTCCCGCAGGTCGCGTCCCCAGCGCGCCGTATCAAGAAGGGGTATTTTCTTTTCGGGAACTTTCTGCCGATAGCGCGCGGCATAAGCGCCGAGTGCGGCCTCGTCCGTCGCGCCAAGGCAGAGGGGAAAGCTGTCGAGCTGCTCCGTCAGATTGATCAGGTCCGCTGCGGTGTCAATGGATTTAAGCCGGGAGGCGCCCTCCAGCAGATACCTCTCCCAGACGGATATTTCGAAAAGGCGCCGGCTATCCCGCACCACGTCGTTCAGGCTTTCGATTTCCGTTACAGAGCTTTAGATCATAACATTTTTCTTTTTTGGCACAACCAAGCTCATTTAAAATAGAAATTTAGCGTAGTGTTGACTTCCGTGTTCAAAAGTTAGAACGGATTGTTTAAAATAAGAACATTTATAATATATTGATTTTTCAATTTCTGATGGAACATTCTTCATTGCCTGCTCATACTTTTTTTCAGAATATCATAAGCCACTTAAAATGCAGGTAATCCTTATTTTTCCATAGTCAAACAGGGGCCCCAACAGAAATGAGATCTGTCAGAGGCGTTTTATGCTCAGATTGATTATTTTCTTTTAGTAAGTCTTCTATTGTTTTCCGCTGATTGCTCTTTTCATCGACGCGATATATTTTCCTATCGGTGTCCCAGACTCTCTTCCATACTGTGCGGCAAGTTTTACGATTGCGCTTCCCACGATAACTCCATCCGCAATCTCAGACATTTTTTCTGCCTGCTCCGGTGTGGAGACCCCAAAGCCAATGGCGCAGGGGATGTCTGTGTTCTCGCGGATGACGCGGACGATGGCTCCCAAATCGGTTCTAATTTCAGAACGCATACCGGTCACGCCGAGAGAGGAAACCAAATAGACAAAGCCCTTTGCCTCCCGTGCAATCATCGCAATCCGGTTCTCGGAGGTCGGCGCAATCAACGAGATAAAATCAACGCCCTTCCCCTCACACACGGAAGAGAACTCGTCTTTTTCCTCAAAGGGAACATCGGGAAGAATGATCCCGTTGACGCCGACATCGACACAGCGGGATACAAACCGCTCCGTACCATAGGAAAAAACGACGTTTGCGTAGGTCATAAAAACCAGCGGTGTGGAAACGTCCTGCCGCAGATCACGGACGAACTCGAAAATGGCGTCGGTCGTGACGCCGCCGGCCAGAGCGCGGGCGTTGGCGCTCTGAATGACGGGTCCCTCCGCCGTCGGGTCGGAAAACGGGATCCCAAGCTCAATGATGTCTGCTCCGTTCCTGCTCATTTCACGAACGATGCGCCCGGTGGTTTCAAGGTCCGGGTCGCCGCAGGTGATAAAAGGGATAAACGCTTTTCCGGATTGAAATGCCGCTGTTATTTTAGTCATACAAATTCTCCCCTCTGTAACGCGCGATGGCCGCACAGTCCTTGTCGCCGCGCCCGGAAATCGTAATAACGATGATCTTTCCCGGCATTGTCGGTGCGAGTTTCATCGCATAGGCTACGGCGTGCGCCGACTCAATGGCGGGAATAATCCCTTCTGTCCGTGAGAGATATTCAAAGGCCTCCACCGCCTCGTCATCAGTCACCGGCACATACTGCGCCCGCCCAATGTCATGCAGCCAGGCGTGTTCCGGCCCGATTCCGGGATAATCAAGTCCCGCTGAAATAGAATAAACCGGGGCAATCTGTCCGTATTGGTCCTGACAGAAGTAGGACTTCATTCCATGAAAAATTCCAGGCCGGCCGGTGGCGATGGTGGCGGCCGTTTCAAATGTATCCACACCGCGCCCCGCCGCCTCGCAGCCGATCAACTGCACGTCTTTGTCCTCGATAAAGTGATAGAAGCTTCCAATTGCGTTGGAGCCGCCGCCGACGCAGGCAAGGACCGCGTCCGGGAGCCGCCCTTCTTTTTCAAGAATCTGCTGCCGGATCTCTCTGGAAATCACCGACTGAAAGTCACGCACAATGGTGGGAAAAGGATGCGGTCCCATGACGGAACCAAGGCAGTAATGCGTGTCGCTGATACGGCTCGTCCACTCACGCATGGCCTCGGACACCGCATCCTTCAGCGTTGAGGTGCCGCTTTTGACGGACACAACATCCGCGCCCAGCAGCCGCATGCGGTAGACATTAAGCGCCTGCCGCTTCGTGTCCTCTTCGCCCATGAACACCACGCATTCCATCCCCATAAGAGCCGCCGCCGTGGCGGTGGCTACGCCGTGCTGCCCCGCGCCGGTTTCCGCAATCAGGCGCGTTTTCCCCATCTTTTGCGCCAGCAGCGCCTGCCCGAGAACGTTGTTGATCTTATGGGAGCCGGTGTGGTTCAAATCCTCTCGTTTGAGATAGATTTTTGCGCCGCCTAAATCGGCGGTCATTTTTTGCGCATAGTAAAGGCGGCTGGGCCGGCCGGCGTAGTCGTCCAGAAGCGCGGTGAGTTCCTGCTGAAACTGCGGGTCGTTCTTGTAATGGTTGTATGCCGCTTCCAGCTCAATAACGGAGTTCATCAGTGTTTCCGGAATATACTGCCCTCCGTGAGCGCCGAAGCGCCCGTTTGGATTTGTCATAATTGTTCCCCCTGATCGTAGGATGCGCGCATCGGAACGGAGCCCCGCCGCGCATCAGTTTTGAAAAGCCTTATATATCGCGGTTTTCTATCTTCGCGTACTTTTTCAGCTGTGACATCAGATTGTCGAACTGCTCCGGATTCAGCGACTGCGCACCGTCGGACAGCGCGTGCGCGGGGTCATTGTGGACTTCGACCAGAAGGCCGTCCGCGCCGACGGCAAACGCCGCTTTGCTCAGCGCCGGAACATAGGAACGGATTCCGCAGGCGTGGCTGGGGTCGATGATAACCGGAAGGTGCGTTTTTTCTTTGAGCACGCATACGGCGGAAATGTCAAGCGTGCTGCGGGTGGAAGTTTCAAATGTGCGGATTCCGCGCTCACAGAGAATTACATCTGAGCAGCCGGAGCTCATAATATATTCCGCGCTCATCAAAAGCTCGTCAATCGAGCTGGACAGCCCACGTTTGAGCAGGACGGGCTTTCCCATTTTGCCGACCTCTTTAAGAAGGTCGTAATTCTGCATATTCCGGGCGCCGATCTGCACGATGTCCACGTCCTCAAACAGCGGCGTCTGCGTCTGGTTCATGATCTCTGTAACGATTGGCAGCCCGGTCGCTTTTTTAGCCGCCGAGAGAAGCGTAAGGCCTTCCTCTCCTAGCCCCTGAAAGGAGTAGGGGGACGTGCGCGGCTTGAACGCGCCGCCGCGCAGGATCTTTGCGCCGCTCTGCTTGACCGAGCGCGCGATCATGGTAATCTGATCCTCCGATTCAACCGAGCACGGCCCGGAGATTACGGTAAATCCGCCGCCGCCGATGGTCACGCCGCCGACGGTGATAATCGTATCATCCTCGTGCACCGTACGGCTGGCCGCTTTGTACTGCTCCGTCACGCGGCGGGCATAAGCCACAATCGGGTCGGTATGCACCACGGCGTCCATATCCACGGCGGAGGTGTTTCCAATCAGGCAGACGGCGTCGTGGTCGGTGCCGGGCGCCCAGATGGTTGAAAAGCCCTTGCTTTCCCAATTCTTGCGGAATTTTTGAACGGCGCTTCGCGAAACGCCTTTTTTTAAAATGAAAACCATTTTATTTCCCCCCTCGCCGCTTGGACAAAACGGCGCATTTTTTCAAAATCCTTGAAGCCGCCGGTTTCCACACCGGAGCTTACGTCCACGGCGTAGGGGCGCGCCATGCCGACCGCCTGCGCGACATTATCGGCGGACAGGCCTCCGGCCAGAAAATAGCTGCGTGATACTTCCGCGGTCAGCGACCAGTCAAAGTGTTTCCCGGTTCCGCCGCTGCCGCTGTCCAGCAGGATGTAATCCGCCGATGAGCGCGCGGCTGCCGCCGCGTCCGCCGCGCAGCGGATGGGAAATGCCTGAATCAGCGGTTTGTCCGTCAATCTCCGCAGCTTTTGGATGTAGGCTTCGTCCTCCTGTCCGTGGAGCTGCGCCATGTCGATGACACCGCCGTTCAGAAGCTCCGCCACGTTTTCCGGCGGCTCGTTCACAAATACGCCCACCGGGCAGACGGCGCCGCCGAGCGCGGGCCGCAGCGCCGCAGCCGTTTCCGGCAAAACATACCGCCGGCTTTCTTTCGCAAAAACGAACCCGATATACTCCGGCCGCAGTTCGTTTACATACGCGATGTCGCAGGGCCGGCTCAGGCCGCAGAATTTAATTTTCGTCATCAGCAGCCCTCCGCATGGCGGCAAGCGTTTCGCTCTGATCGGCGGCGCGCATCAGCGCCTCGCCAACCAGCACCGCATCGGCGCCAATTGCTTTCACCGCTTTCAGGCTCTCAGGTCCCGTCACCCCGGATTCCGCCACATAAAGGATTCCGTTCGGGATGCGGTCGCGCAGCCGTGCGGCATTGGAAAAGTCCACGGAAAAGTCCTTCAGATTGCGGTTGTTCACACCGATGACCTTCGCACCGGCAGAAACGGCGGAATCGATTTCCGCCTCGTCGTGCGCCTCGACAAGCGCGTCAAGACCCAGCTCTTCGCAGACGCCGAGGTATGCTTCAATGGTCTTTGTGCCCAGCAGCGAGCAGATCAGCAGAACCGAATCCGCCCCCATGAGCCGCGCCTGATAAAGCTGGTATTCATCCACGACAAAATCTTTGCGCAGCATCGGCGTTTTGACCGCGGCACGGATTTCGCAGAAAATCGTATCCGAGCCTAAGAACCACCTGGGCTCCGTCAGACAGGAGATGGCATCCGCGCCGGCGGATTCGTAAGCCCGCGCAATTCGCAGGTAGGGAAAGTCCGCAGAGATCACGCCTTTCGACGGGCTGGCTTTTTTTACCTCGCAGATGAATGAGATTCCCGGCTTTTGCAGGGCGGCGGCAAAGCCCGGACTGGCTTTGCCGAGTGTACGGCAGTCTTCACGAAGGCGTTCAGGCGGATATTCGTCACAGTCCGCCTCCACCCGCTTGCGGGCATAGGCTGCGATGGTATCCAGAATGGTACTCATGCGTTGGAGGCCTCCCGAAACGCCTCCAGCGTCCTTGTCGCCGCGCCGGAGTCGATCAGTTCCCCGGCAAGCCTGACACCGTCCGCAATGCTGTCTGCTTTCCCCGCAACATACAGCGCCGCGCCCGCATTGAGCAGAACGGCACTGCGGCGGGGACCCTGCTCGCCGGAGAGTATCGCACGGGTGATGGCTGCGTTTTCTTCGGGCGTACCGCCCATGAGCGCGGATTTTTCACAGCGGGTCAGACTAAAATTCTCCGGTGCAATGACTGTGGTGCGATAGTAACCGTCCTTGATTTCGCAAACCGTCGTCGGCGCGCTCATCGAAATTTCATCCAGCCTGTCCTGCCCGTAAACCACAAGGCCGCGTTTAACGCCAAGCGTGGTCAAAACCTTGGCAATTGGCTCCACCAGATATTCGTCGTATACGCCCAGCAGCATCATGGACGGCCTGGCCGGATTGGTCAGCGGCCCGAGAATGTTGAATACGGTTCGGAATCCCAGCTCCCGGCGGATCGCGCCAACATATTTCATGGAGGCGTGGTATTTTTGCGCAAACAGGAAACAGATGCCGACGCTGTTCAAAAGCGTGACGGCTTTCTCCGGGTCCAGCATGATGTTGACTCCCAGAGCCTCCAGACAGTCGGCGGTGCCGCAGGCAGATGAGGCGGCACGGTTTCCATGCTTTGCCACCTTCACGCCGCCGGCGGCGATCACGATGGCGGCGGTGGTGGAGATATTGAAGCTGTGAGCGCCGTCCCCGCCTGTACCCACGATGTCAAGCACCTCCATGCCGGGGTGCTCCACTGGCGTGGCGTGCTCCCGCATGGCGGCGGCGCATCCGGAAATTTCGTTGATCGTTTCCGCTTTTGTGCTCTTGGTGGAAAGCGCCGCGAGGAAGGCGGCGTTTTGTGTCTGAGAGGCTGTGCCGCTCATAATTTCGTTCATTACGGTGTAAGCCTCGTCATAGGAGAGATCTCCCTTGTCTACAATTTTCGCGATTGCTTCTTTAATCATGATGCTGATACTCCTTTGTGATTTGAATGTAGTTGTTCAGGATTGTCTTTCCGTCTGGTGTCAGAATGGATTCCGGGTGAAACTGCACGCCGAATATCGGGTACTGCCGGTGCATGACGGCCATCACCTCGCCGTCATCGGCGCGGGCGGTCACGGCCAGTTCCGGCGGCAGGGTCTCTTCCAAAACCGCCAGCGAGTGATAGCGCGCGACGTCAATGTGTTCCGGGCAGCCGGCGAACAGCGGGCAGGAGGTATCCAATGCCGCCGCAGACTGCTTCCCATGCATCAGCTTCTTGGCATAAGAGACCGTCGCGCCAAAGGCAATGCAGATTGCCTGATGCCCAAGGCACACGCCAAGCAGCGGAACGCTGCTTCCCAGCGAGCTGATGACGTCCGTGCACACGCCAGCATCCTCCGGCCTGCCCGGACCCGGGGACAGGATAACGCCGGCCGGTTTCAGCGCACCGATTTCCGCGGCGCTCATCGCGTCATTGCGGATTACCCGGATATCCGGCTCGATTGCGCCCAGCATCTGATAGAGGTTATAGGAAAAGCTGTCATAGTTGTCAATCAGCAGAATCATAAGTCTTCCTCCTGAGCCAGCTTCAGCGCTTTCACGACCGCCGCCGCCTTGTTGATGGTTTCCTGATATTCCGTCTCCGGAACGGAGTCGGCCACAACGCCGCCGCCGCTGCGGACATAGACCTTATTTGCCACTTTATAAGCAATGCGGATTGCAATGCAGGTATCCATATTGCCTGTAAAGTCGATATAACCGATGGCCCCGCCGTAAATACCCCGTTTGTTCCGTTCCAGCTCATTGATGATTTCACAGGCACGGATCTTCGGCGCGCCGGAAAGCGTTCCGGCGGGAAGTACCGCGGCAATCGCGTCCAGCGCGTCCATGTCTTCGCGCAGCTCCCCGCGGACGGACGAACCGATGTGCATGATGTGCGAGAAACGCAGGACCGACATATATTCTTCTACGTCCACCGTACCGAATTTGCTGATGCGTCCCAGATCGTTTCTCCCCAGATCCACCAGCATATTGTGCTCGGCGCGCTCCTTCGGGTCCGCCAGCAGTTCCCGTTCCAGCGCCTCATCCTCCTCCGGTGAGGCGCCGCGCGGACGGGAGCCGGCAATTGGGAAGGTATGCAGGATGCCGTGCTCCAGTTTCACCAGCGTTTCAGGGGAGGCGCCCGCCACCTCGATGTTCTCGCCTGAAAAATAGAACATATACGGGGATGGGTTTAAAGTCCGCAGGACGCGGTAGGTGTTGAACAGGCTGCCTTCAAACTCCGCTTCAAGCCGGTTGGAGGGGACAACCTGAAAAATATCGCCCTCCCGGATATAGTGCTTTGCTTTTTCCACGATCTCACAGTATTCCTCCAGCGTGAAGCAGGGCGTTACCTCGCTTTTCAGCCTTCCGCCCAGATCTTTTTTCGGCTGGCCGCTGTGCAGCAGTTCCGACATCTGCCTGAGTTCACGCTCCGCGCGGTTATATTCGACCTCCGCATTGTCCAGCCGGATGTTGACGATCAGTACAATCTTCTGCCGGAAATTATCGAATGCTATGACCCTGTTAAACAGCATCAGGTCAACATCGTTAAAACCCTCGGAATCTTTGGCGTTCAGCGCCAGCTCCGGCTCGGCGTACCTGATGTAATCGTAGGCAAAATAGCCGACCAGACCTCCGGTAAACGGCGGGAGACCGGGAAGGACCGGACTTTTGTACTCCGAAAGGAGCTGACGGATTTGCTGTCCCGGGTCTTTTGTCTCAAAGCGCATATTGCCGACTTTCATTTGCCCGTTGACGCACGTCAGCTCCAGTTCCGGCGCGTAGCCGAGGAAAGTGTAGCGTCCCCACTGCTCGTTTGACGCAACGCTCTCGAGCATATAGCAGTGGCCGGAGATGTTCTTCAAGATCCGCATGACCTCCACCGGGGTGATGAAGTCGGAAAGCAGCTCCGTGCTGACCGGCAGAACCTTGTATTCGCCGGATTTTGCGTACTCACGGACTTCTGACAAGCTTGGTTTTAACATCTGAATCCCTCCTGAAAAATAAAAAAAGTCCTTGACAGAACGATTGCGTTCTGTCAAGGACGAATAAACCTATTCGCGGTGCCACCTTGATTCACGGCATGAGCCGTGCACTTTGCGGGATACCAACATATCCCTGACAACTAACGTATGCCCTCACGTCGCAGAATACTCGGCAAATACCTTTCACTGCGCCCTCAGCGGTCCATTTGACAGCCTGTTTTTTGCCCGGTTCTCAGCATCCCGGACTCTCTGTAAGAGCATTGCTGCCGTTATCTCCGCCTCAACGGTTTTTATTTATTCTAACATCTTTTTTTTACTTGTCAAGAGAAATGCACATGAAATGTATGAAATATGAGGGGTGTGCAATAACATTCCGAATACGGCCGGGTATCCAGTGCAGGATTACGCCCTCGCTTCGGGTTAAACCTTATTGACGGCGCTTTGATGACGCCGGGAGTATTGTTGTAATAGTTGATCAGATCTTATCGGAAGCAAGCGAGCCGGCTTGACCGAGTTGTAAGCCGCGCGCGTCCCTTCCGCCGCGTGGTTCGCATCTCTCCCAAAAAAACAGGCAATTTCCGGGCTTGAAGGGGGGCCGCTTGGGAAAGCGCGCGGTTCGCATCCCGGCCCCGACCTCTAAATTGGAGACCCAAAACGCTGCGGGTTTTCTTTCATTCCCTCATCAGGAAAAAGTTAAAATGTTGGGGACTATATGTCCTCGGCGGCATGGAGAGCAGTCCCGGCATCCAGTTCGCCATCCGGCAATGGGCCTGCGACAAAGACAGCCTCACGCTCGGACACCATTGCGGGAACGACTATAACGCTGGGAGCCCTTTCATCCCTGATCGATCAACAGCCACACCCACAGCCGCAATCGCCGTCTGGCTGGTCGCCCTTGGGTCCATTTCCCATGTTTGCTTTCAAAATCTCGTCATATTTCTTCCTGATTTCATGAGCCGCCTTGTCGATCATCTCTTTGTGGCTGTCGTTGATTTCTTTGGTCGACAAAGCCTCTGATTCCGCAGTCTGTTTACCAATAATCTCACTCAAATCAATGGATGCAGACACTTTTCCACTGTATTTTTCCGTTGCTCTCTTTGCACAGCATTTGGAACACCCGTCGACCGCAATGGTGGGGTACTCTGCGGCAAAGCTTCTTTCTTCCTCGCCGCCCGCAAGATAGAGGGGAAGACAGATCGTCACAGCTCCGCTTTCTTTCTCCTCAAGCACTTTTCTTGTAGCAAGTCTGGATATTGTTCCTCCAAGGCAGTTTTCTCCACTACATGAAACGATACCAATCGCCAGTTTATTCTCAGCCATATTCAGTTCTCCTCGCTTGAAGTTTTCACTATATTCGCAAGATCATCGGCAATCTCGTCTACGATACCCCAGCCTTCCTCGGTCAGTTCCGTTGCGGTACCCGGTTTTGCGCCTCTATGGTTTCTGAATGTGTCGAGGACTTTTCGCTTTTCTATAATATTCCCGCCAGCAAGCTCAACACTCTTTGCAGAACACATGGCCGGGCAGCCGTCCAAAGTAATGCATTTCTTGCCGCGGATTTGGTCCTTTCCTTCGTCGTCTCCTGTGACAATATAGGCCAGGCACATCGTTTCCGCCTGTTCGGGGCAGAGCTCTTTTACAACTTTTAATACGCTCTCTCGTCCGACCAGACCGTAAACCTTACCCATGCCGCTGCAGGGTATCACCTTAATCTTTTCCGACATGAAACTCATCAACCTTCCTTTTCAATATCGCGAAGTATCCGTCAAAATTCAGAAGCAGCTCTTTGTCATTCTCAAAATCGCTGAGCTCTATATCGGCAATCCAACCCTTTTCATAAGGGTTCTTATTAATCAGCTCCGGTGCGGCGGAAAGTTCGTCGTTAACCGCGACGACTTTTCCGGATACCGGAGAAACCACTTCAAAGACGGCCTTACCGGATTCAACAGTTCCAAGTTCGCCAAATTGTTCAATCTCGCTGCCGACAGCCGGGGGAGTAAAGAACATGATGTCGGACAGGCTTTGCTGCACATAATCCGTGACGCCTACTCTCGCGATATTTCCGGAGATGTATGCCCAGCAATCGTTTTCATTGAAATAGAAGCCTTGCTTCGGCACTCTGAAAATGAACTTATCTTTTTTATAAGTCTCATAATCAAAATGTTCAGGAAATGGAATCTCCTGCTTTTCACTTTCTGGCTGTTCCGGCTCCTTCAGCAGATCTTCTGCTACGGCTTTGACAAGCTGCGATTCTTTTTCTCCCAATCTTAACGTGCTGCTTAACGTAATATTCCGACTCTTTGCTTCTTCTGTGACATTGATCTTCTGTGACACCTTAAGGCCCTTTTCCGCGGCAAGCTTACTGGCACATCGAGTCGCACAGCCGTCAATGACGAGGAGAGGTTTTTCCTGCGCAATTTTGTTGTACCTCGCGTCCGCGATACGGTATAAAACGGGACATATGATTTCGCTTGCAGAGTTTTCCGAAAGGACTAGGGCAATCTCCTTTGCAACGCATCCGGCACATTTATCCAAGCCGTTACAGGGAAGTGCAGCGTAGGCTTTACTCATTTCCATCCGCTTCCTTTCTGATTTTTTTAATGTAAGCGGTTGTCTCGCTCTTGTTAGGAAAGCTGATGGCGTCAAGCCCGCAGGCTTTGCCGCAGGCTCGGCAGAACACCACGCAATTGTTCGGGTTTTTCACAACAAACTTTTCATCCGCGCTCTCGTCGACCGCGAACACATCATGAGGACAGAATTTGACACATTCCATGCAATTGTTGCATTTATCATAATCAATTCTCGGACTCCAGTCGATCTTTTCTCTCGGTACCCCCATGAATGTTGTTTCACTCATGATTCTTCCTCTCCTTCATACCCAAGCTCTTTAAGAGCATTTTTCACAACCTCAAAAGCCTTCTCATTTGTCATGTCCCGAATGTCAAGCATCACAGCGTCTTTCTCAACGTCAAGTCCGGCGTCTTTAAATGCCTGCCTGAACATCTTTTTCTGCATGTTGGGGGCGCAGGCGCCGATAATAACTTTCCGATGTGCTTTTAAATAGTCGGCAAGGAACCGGTCTCCGTCCTCTTCGCAGAGCTGCGGATGGATAAAGCCGTATTCCACGGGCAGTTCCACCCTGACCTGGTTTATGAAATCCCAAATGTCCATAGCCTTAAAACCGGGACATTTCCCCGTGCATACGCACATTATAAAACCGTACCGTTCTTTTTCGTCCATGTCAATTCCTCCTGTTATCAATATGATTATTTATGGATGGCTCTGCCCAGCAGATCGCCGCAGGCCTCCCAAATTGCTTCACTCAGCGCCGGATGAGGATGAATCATATCGGCCAGATCGCTTGCTTTCGCTTTTAACGTAATGGCGAGAGTAAGTTCCGATATCATTTCAGACGCATGGGACCCCAATAACTGTCCGCCGATAATGTTGTTATCCTGGTCGGCGATTATTTTCACAAACCCTTCGCGCTCACCCAAAGTCAAAGCGCGGCCGTTGTTTCTGAAGTTAAATCTGCCAACTTTTATGGGGATTCCTGCTTGCTTTGCTGCATCTTCCGTTATACCAACGGAAGCCACTTCGGGATTTGTGTAAACGCACGCCGGTACGGCATGATAATTTACTCTGCCGGGGATTCCCACGGCGTTCTCAGCAGCTGCTTTACCTTCCATAAAAGCGAGGTGTGCAAGCATTTTTCCTCCGATAATGTCGCCGGCGGCATAAACCCCTTTCACATTTGTTTCCATGCTCTCGTTGACAACAAGCGCCCCTTTTTCAACTTTCAGGGGTAAGCTCTGAAATGCTTTGACATTCAGGCTTCTGCCGACTGCGACAAGTACCTTTCCACAGGGTTGGACAAATGTTTTTTCGCCTATAGCATAGGATACCGCAAGTCCGCCGTCTGCTTTTTGTATTTCCGTTACGGACGCGGACAGTTTGAATGCAACGCCCTGACGTCTCATGATTTTTAACAGTTCTGCCGCGATTTCGCCGTCATCGCCGGGCAGTATCCTGTCCATCAACTCGATAACCGTTACTTTTACTCCCGCGGCACTGAGCATATTGGCAAACTCGAGCCCGATCACTCCCGCGCCGATAATAACAATGCTTTCGGGCAAAACATCCATACTCAGTGCTTCCTTGCTGGTAATCACGCCGTCAAGATCAATTCCTTTCATATTGGGGATCATCGGAACCGCGCCTGTGGTCAGGATCATTTTTTCACAGTTTACGCGGACCGCTCCTTCGGTGGTTTCAACAGATATTTCTTTCTCGGATAAAACCTTGCCCCGGCCTTTCAGTATGGTCACACGTTTTGCGCCGAGAAGCTGCCCAACGCCGGCATTGAGCGTCTTGACCACCCGGTTTTTTCTGTCAACGGCAATGTTCCAGCTGATTCCATCGATCTGGCTGCTTATCCCGAATTCTTTCGATTTTCTGATCGCTGAAACCGTATCCGCTGATTTCAGCAATGCTTTTGTCGGAATGCATCCGGCATTGAGGCATACACCGCCTAACTCCTTTTCTTCGACCAGAGCCACTTTTGCGCCAAGCTGCGACGCTCTGATTGCCGCGACATACCCGGCGGGCCCTCCGCCCAGAATGCAGATATCTACGGATATTGATTTATTTTGTTCCAAAATAAACACCTCGGTTTTCACTAAGTCTGATCTCTGTGTGATTTGCCCGTTGCCTCTTCCCTTATGCAAATGATTCTGACTTACAGGTTCCCAACCTCTTCTTTTGATTCGTTCCGGTCCACTACATGGTCACGAATCAGGACAAAGCTCAAAAGCAGCGTGACCGCCAGCGCTATCCTATAAATCAGGAACAGTTTGCTCAGGGACGTCGACGATCAGCGCGAGGGAAGTCGGCATCGCCGTTGTAAACGTGATCACCTGCTTTTTCCCGAAGCGGTCCGCCAGTGGGCCGAAGACGGTCTGGAAAAAGCCGAACGGGATCATGTAGGCCGTAATCAGCAGCCCGGCTTTGGCAATATCAATATTCAAATTCTGTGAAATGGCCGGCAGGATCGGGGATCCCGCCCAGTTGTCCGCCATAACAATAAAGCCCGCGAGCCCTACAAATTTAAATTTGATTTGCACTGACATAAATAGACATCTCTATCCGCCAGTCTTTTGCTGTCTTCCGCCAGCTGAGGATAAAGATCCAGATGATCAACAATATTTTTTACAAAATCCTTAATGTTATCATCCTTTAAATTCAGTGTGTAAAATATGAACTTCTCTTTTCGAGAATCCATAACAAACCCGATATCTCTTAGTTTGCCGAGATGTTTAGATACCTTTGGCTGCGTGAGTTTCAATACTCCGCAGATTTCACACACTGCCAATTCTTTCTGAGCAAGCAAAACGATAATCCTCAGACGTGTTTCATCTGCAGCAAGCTTAAAAAATTCCGTCAGATACGACATAAGTGCCTCCTTTCCGAGAACTTATACTCATATACCCATTTGAGTATATGATATCGCCATAGTAAGCGTTTGTCAATCGCAAAATAAACGGCTGATCACAAAAAGGCACCATGAGGTCACGACCCATAACTAAGTCGCGGCCTCCATAGTAAAATTTCGGATACAGAAAAAACAATGAGTATCGCTGTTAAAACGACACTCATTGTTTTTGTCTGCACGCTTTCGTAGGCGCAATTTTCGATTATATATTGTCCTGTGCTATAAAACAGTCAGGAGGTCTATACCCTGACGGATGCAAAAAAACAGATACATACTTGCTGCCACGTAAAAATCCAACAGACAACATGGATCCTCTATTTCTTTTGCGGGCTGGGGGTTTCTCCTTTGTAATCGTCAAGCTCCTTCCGCTTATCCGGCAGATGCTTCTTTGCCAGCTCAATATCTTTTTCATGCTGGCGGGAGAGGATTTCAGATTCCGATGCCGCAGCGAGCGCAGCAGCCAAATCCGGCCTTTCATTGAAACGCATCGCTGAACGCGGGATAGTCTGCCGGCGGCATGCTGACTGCATTTCCACTGGCGTCGTAATATTTGCCGCTCTTTTCGTAATACAGAACGACGGCTCCGGCAAACTGCTTATCCGGATTCGATTCAAGCGCCACATTACAGTTATAAGCGACGATCTCCGCTCCCGCCGGCAGGTTCTTCTCAGAGTATTTCTGAAGAAGGAAGCTCTGCGTTACTCCTATGGGGAAAGGCGAATTCGGGCTGTCTACTGGGTCTGTGCCGCTGTGGTAATTTTTCGTCACCTTTATAGACAAGGTACCGGTACCGTCCGCGTTTTTCTGAAAGGATTGGACGACTCCTTCCGTATAATGTAATCTGTCAAGCTGAACCCATTGCGAAGCGGAACAGTTTTTCACCCACACGGCGATGTCCGCAATCACCCGGGGATCGACATGGTTCGGCGCGTTATAAACCGAAATGTCCAGCGCGCCGTTTGCGGGAATCTGATTCGGCATGAACAGATGGCTCAGGCCGTCGTAAAGCTTAAACGTGGCGTTGCTGCGCCCCTCCAGAGCAGTCTGCCAGAGCTTATAATCCTTGTCCGGGTTGACCTGAAAATCAGCGCCGCCCTGAAGAATAAGCATGGGGACATTCAGGCTCTTTACGATATCCGCGCTGTGGACGGCGTTCAGGCTCTTCCAGTAGTTTGTGGGAACGCCCATGATAGAACCGGTGCCTCCGTCGTCCAGGGTTTTCGTCTTGTCAAGTTCGGCCTGAACCTCCGCTATCATAGCGCTTTTCTGCTGTTCGGTCAGAGAAGCTTCCGCCGCGATCGCCGCTTTGTTCTGGTCAAGGCTCAAGTCCTGAAGGGTTCGCAGGGAACCGGCCATTGAAATAAACCCTTTTATCTGAGGATTGTCGGCGGCAATTTTAGGCGCCATCATTCCGCCGAGGCTGTGGCCGAGCAGATAAATACGGCTTGCGTCCACCCGGCTGTCGCTGCCAAGCAGTTTTACGGCTGCCGCCGCGTCGTCCAGCATTTCGTATTGAATCGTCACTGTATTTGCGCTGACGGTCGGATTCTGGTAGGTGCGCTTGTTGTATCTCAGAGTGGCCACTCCCTGTTCGGCAAGGCCGTGAGCGATGTCCTCAAAAGGCCGGTTGGGCGCGGTGCCGAGCGACTCATTCATATCGGATGCGCCGGAACCCTGTATCAGGATCACGACGGGCGGCTTCTTTACGCCTTTCGGCAGAGTGAGCATCCCGGGTAATTCATATTCTCCGACCTTCACCGATACTTCTTCCCACTTATCCGTGGACTGCGGGTCAGGCGGGTCTTTTGGCGCAATGCTGGTCCAGATGGCGGCGGGTTTTAAGTCACTGCCGTAAGAGATCGTCACTTTGGCATTATAAAGTGTGCATGTGACGGTGCTGACGACCACATCTGCGCCGTTTTGCCTTGCGTAAATCGAGGAAACCGTTTTTCCCGGTGCCCCGATCGACTGAATAATCGTATTCCAACCTTTCTTCAGTGCGTCCTGCGTAATGCTCTGCCGGAGCGCAGCGGCGCAGTCTGCATAGAAATCGCTGAAATTTCCATTTACGAATTGGGAAACATAGTCGGAAGTACGTTTTTCCAATGCCGCGCCGTTCATATACCGCATCAGTACCGCCGCCGCCTGCGCCCGCGTGGCGGGGCTGTCCGGTGCAAGCATCCGGCCGTCCGTTCCGGTAATCACGCCTTCGGAAACTGCCCAGCCCATTGCGCCGCGCGCCCAGTCAGCAGCATCCGACGCGTCGGCATAAGCGGAAAGGTCTGCGGTATTCTCAGTGCTGCGGCCTTTATATTTTGCATAGCGCTGGAACATCGCGGCCATCTGCTGACGGGTGACGCTGTCATTTGCTCCGAAAACGCCGTTGCCATAGCCTGCGGCGATGCCGTTCGCAGCCGCCCACTCGACGGCGTTGAAGTACAGAGCGGATGCGGCGACGTCGGAAAATGCGACGGGCGAATCGGTCTTCTTCAAACCGTCAAGTCTGTACAGCGCGGTTACAAGCGCCGAGCGGGTCATTGCATCATCAGGTGCGAAAATCTTATCGCTTTTCCCCTCCATAAAGCCGTTTTGTACGGCGTACTGCACGGCGTCATCATACCACTCGCCGGATACGACGTCATCAAACGACGGCGCCGCTTTCGCGATGGGAACGGCCGCCCCCTCCGCCAGCACGTTTGCAGGTAGCAGCGACGCGATCAAAACGAGCGCCAGCACTGCGGATAATGCTCTCTTCTTCATTTTTTCTTCCTTTCCACCGAAAAAGAAACTTCAGAACTTACTACTTGATAGTACCCGTTCTTTTTCGGTTCAAATAATATTCGGTAGGGTCTCTTCTCCCAATTTGTTGTTCTTCACCCGTCAGGCGGTTTTTGCCCGTCATCTGTTCGGTTGTGATTGCCGTTGGGGTCAAACCCGTTGAGAAAAGCTTGCAGCTCAGTCCCGTTATGCACGGGGTCGCCATTTTGAGAAGGATCGGACCGACAAAAGCGCCGCAGATGGTTCCGACCGTTAAAAGCCCGACCAGCTTCCAATCGATACTCCCGATTCCAAGGTGCGTGATGAAGCCGGTGACGGCGATGCCGAGCAGCACCAGCGCCGAGGTGCCCACCGTCTCAAGGGCCTGACAGCCAAGGATCATCAACCCCGCGATGATCGGGCCGCCGCCGCTCAAACCGACGAGTCCGGACATAATGCCGCCGAGCAGGCCGAAGCAGACTGCCTTAACGGTGGTGGATTTCTTATGAATTTGACCGGCACTTTGTGTGTCGTCCTTTTTCTGCTTATTCTTTCTGTATGAAACGAGCATCTGCACGGCGAGCAACAGCAGGATAGCTCCCGTCACCTTGTTATACAGGTCCTCCGGCAACATGCCCGAGCACAGGGAACCAATAATCGAGCCGACCACGCCGCCGAGCTGCATGGTGAGCCCAAAACGCCAGTTGACATTTCCGGCTTTCCAATGGCTGAACGTTCCGACGGCTGTGGTGGGGATTGTGGTGTCAAGAGAAGTGGATACCGCAATTCCGGGCGGGATATGAAAGAAAACGGTCAACATTCCAACATAAACGCTCTTCCACCGCCCCCAAGCGAAATAATCAGAAGCCCTACCATAAATCTGACGATGGGCAAAGCAATATAGTTCCCCATATTAATCAACCTCCATGGTACTTAATGTCGATATCAGGCGTGAAACCAGTTGTTCATAGCTTTTATCCACATCGGCTTCGCCGCTCTGGAAAAAGCCCGCCGCTTCCAGCGAAACAAAACCGTGCCGTGCACTGCGGAAACCTCTGGTAAAATGGAGGGTCTCCTCCTTGCTAAAATGATACGGTTCCATCACCTGATATAAAATCCGAACCACGGCATGCCCCGCTTTCTGTATGCTCTCATCATGGCAATCCGGAGATCTCAGAATTGCCTAATAAAACTCGGGGTTTTCTTTCGCAAATTTGCGGTACGCCGAAGCGGTTGCCATTAGAGTATCGTCTTTCGACCGACCGCGGCGTTGCGAATGGTATCTTCAAGCCTGCTGATCGCAAGCTTGGCAATGCCGGATGAGAGTTCCTGCAATCCGCTCAAATGATTATAATGCGATGGTGATTTGACTCCCGGCTTTTCAGCCACCCGGAGCAGCGAGACATTTTCGAGTCCCTTTTCTTCAGCTAGCTCCGCTGCTGCATTCAGTATCGTTTTTGAGTCTAAACCTCTTTTGCATTCATATTAAGCCCTCTTTCAAGCTACTATGAATTCATAATAAGTTAATTATATTGGTTTGTAAATAGCTCTATATAGTCTTTCGAACGGTGCTGCCGCAATACGGCACGGTTCAAAGCAGGGGCGGTACGGGCCGCTGCTGCGGCAGCGGCTTCCCCTCGGTCTGCGAAACGTCGAACACGGAAACCACCTTATACATGGGGATTTTGATCTTCTTTTCCTCCATGACAAGATTTCCGTCCGCGTCCCGCATGGGGATTTTGGTGTCCGGGTCGGGCTTTTCCTGCTCGATTTTCTTTTTGATGGGTGTGGGCGTGATAATTTTAATGCCGTGTTCGCCCCGCCTGACGTTCCGGCGGAACTGATCGCGCCATTTATGAAAGCCCGCAACCAGGGAGGCGTCGGGCTTCTGCATGTGGATGAGCATGGTGTTGTTGACGGAATAGCGGAGGAACCGGACATGGTACGGAGGTACTGGGTATAACGGTCGCTCTGAAACAGGTCCCGGATGCCCTGCTCAATGCTGTCGGTACTTTCTTTCAAGCAGTCTTTGTTATTATTGTTTTCGGAGCGTATGGTCCTGTCGGGAGGACGCATTTTCGCTGTATTGGCCCGTAAACTGCCGGCTTTGCGCCGATCGTCGCTGTACGGTTCCCGGACGCAAATACAGCGTTTTGGGACAGGATAGCAGATTTCGGAGATGGTACCCGACTATGCAGAGCGGTTCAAGCAGGCGCCGGAGCATGATGCTTCGCCCCCGCAAACCATGTCATGTAAAAAAAGCAGAAGAACGGTTTAGGCCGGAGCTTTGATGATCTTCAAAGCTCCGGCCTTTTTGCGTTCAGAGAGGAAATCAGACGTCTTGCCGCTGCCCCTGCGCCGCCCTTTTTCGGATCATCCATAAATTGGGAGGGGGACCACGGATTTCGTGTTTGCAAACGGAGGATAAAAATATGAATCCTGATGCCGGAATCTACGGATTCAGGCATTTCGCAAGGACCTCAATCGCCCCTTGGCGGAGGAAGGCCGATAATTACAAAGCCCATGGCTCCGACCCCCGGGTTTGTGAAGGGGATCTTATGCGTCATATCAAGGCCCCCGATGAAAATTCTCTGTCTCCCCTTTTATGCCGTGGTGCGGACAATTTTATAATAAGCGCGGGCGGTGGCGCGGTAGACCAGCGCATAGATCGCAGCGAACACAAGAAACGTCCCCAGCGTGCACCAAAACGTCATAGCGGTATCATAGAGGGAAAAGAGCGTGAGAAGCCGGGACATCAGGCCGTAGTCGAACGCGATGTGCACCGCGGCCACCAGCAGCGGCGCGAAGAAAACGACCACGATCTGGCTGTCGATGGAGCGGCGCACCGTCCGCTGCTCCATGCCCACCTCCTGCATGATGCGGTAGCGCTCACGGTCCTCGTAGCCCTCGGACACCTGCTTATAATAGATAATCAGCACGGCCGCCATCAGGAACAGGGTGCCGAGGAACAGGCCCAGGAAGAAGAAACCGCCGTTCATGGAATAGTAGTCGCGGCTGTAGTTCTCCTTGCTCTCGACATTCAGTCTGTCCCACGAGCCGGTATTGTCGAAGGAAATCTCACGCTCCAGCCGGTCGGGCAGCGCCGCAAGCGTATCGGCCGGAGCGTCCACATTCCAGAAGCCGTACCAGTTCATACCCACCGCGCTCTCGCCCATCGCGCCGCGCTGAAGGTCGTCAATGCCGTTCAGCGCCGTCTGGTCCTTCACGACGTACCAGACCGGCTTGATGGTGCTGGCGAACGCTCCGCCGATCGCGGGCAGCCTGTTCGTCAGGCGAATCGCGCGAACGGTGTCCCTGCGTCCGTCGGGGAAGGTCAGATTGACATCCCTCTCCGTGCCGGAGGCGGCGCCGCCGATTGCCGCATAGGCCTCCTCCGTGAGAAAACAGAGCTGGCATGATGCATTTTTAAACCCCGCGTGGATTTCGTAGGTTCCGTTCTGCCCGTCGGCCAGCAGGCCGAGCCAGCCGTAACTGTAGACCGGCTTGGCGGAAAGGCCCTCGGCGCGAAGCGCGTCGTCTATGTGGGCCGAGAGCGTGTCCGCCCGGAAAGGGTCGTACTCCGCTGTGCCGCAGGCAACGCCGACACCCACGTTCCCGGGGAACTGCGCGTCGAGCGCGCCCTGCGAGCCGAGATAGAGCGAGAGCGTGCCGGAGACCATGACCAGCACCATGGTCGAGAGAATACAGATATTGGCGAGCCCCGTCGCGTTGCGCTTCATGCGGTAGAGCATCCCGGACACGCCGATAAAATGATTGGTCTGATAATAATACGCTTTATTTTTCCGCAGCGCTTTCAGGATGACGATGCTGACGGCGGAAAACAGAAAATAAGTGCCGAAAATGACCAGAAAGACCGCGATAAAATACACGCCCAGCGCGGCGGTGGCGGATTTGGTCAGCACCGCGATAGCATAGCCGCCGCCGAGACACAGCACGCCCAGCACTGCCGAAACCCAGCGCGTCTTCGGCTCGCGCTCGCCCGCGCTCCCCTCGCGCAGCATCTCCACGGGCCGCTGCACGCGAATTCGCAGCAGGTTGAGCAGCAGGTTGAAGAACAGTATCGCGCCGATCAGCACGGCGGTCCAGCCGATGCCCCGCCAGGAGACGTAAAAGCCGTAATAGGCATCGAAGCGCATGATGCGGTAGAGCAGCAGCGTCATTAGCTTCTGCAGCAGCAGCCCCAGCGCCACGCCGCCGACAATCCCGGCGGCAGCCGTAAAGAGCGTCTCAAAGCCGAGCATCAGCGCGATATGGCGCTTGCCGAGGCCAAGGATATTGTAGAGGCCCAACTCGCGGCGGCGGCGCTTCATCAGGAAGCTGTTGGTATAGGTCAGGAAAATGACCGCGAAGAGTGCGATGACAAAGACGCCGATGCCCATGAACGCGGAGAGATAGGCATAGCGCGCCATCACAGGCAGATCGCGGGCCCCCGCCAGCGCCACAGCGATATAGAAGGCCGCCGCCGTGCCGATGACGGTGAGCAGATACGGATAATAGAACCGGCCGTTGCGCGCCAGATTGACCGTGGCCATCTTTGGAAAAAAGCCCGCCTTACGCATCGCACTCACCGCCCTGCGCGATCACCGTGAGCGTATCGGAAATCTTCGCGAACTGCTCTTCCGCCGTCAGCGCGCCGCGGTAGAGCTGATGGAACACCTCGCCGTCTCGCAGGAAGAGGACGCGTCCCGCGTGGCTCGCCGCCTTGACCGAATGGGTGACCATCAGAATGGTCTGGCCGATGGCGTTGACCTCGCCGAACAGGCGGAGCAGGCTGTCCGTCGCCCGGGAGTCGAGCGCGCCGGTCGGCTCGTCGGCAAGGACGATCTGCGGATTTGTGATGAGCGCGCGCGCCACGGCGGCGCGCTGCTTCTGACCGCCGGACACCTCATAGGGAAACTTTGCGAGAATCTCTGTGATGCCGAGCTTTTCCGCGATGGGGCGGAGCCGCTCGCTCATCTCGTCGTAGCTCTTTCCGGCCAGCACGAGCGGCAGGTAGATATTGTCCTCGAGGCAAAAGGTGTCGAGCAGGTTGAAGTCCTGAAAGACAAAGCCCAGGTTGTCGCGCCGGAACGCGGAGAGCTCCCGCTCGGAGATCTCCGAGAGCTTGCGTCCGCTGAGAATCACGTCCCCGGACGTGGGCTGATCGAGCGCCGCGAGAATGTTCAAAAGCGTTGTCTTGCCCGAGCCGGATTCGCCCATGATGGCGACGTACTCGCCTTTTTCAACGGAAAAGTTGACGTTCCGCAGTGCCTCGACCTGTGCGCCGCCGAAACGCGTCGTATAGATTTTCTTTAAATGCGATACTTCCAAAAGCGACATATGAATTCCTCCCTTAACGGGTATCATTATAGTAAAAGCCGGAATGCGCCGCCATCGCTTCGGCTTACATTCCGACTCCGTGACTTACAATTCGGTAAGATTACTCCACCACCCGCGCCGCCTCGGCCAGGACGACGCGCACGATGGTGCCGCCGCCGGGCCGCGAGGTGATGGTGATCTCATGGCCCAGCCGCTCCAGCACGCGGCGGCAGAGGTACAGTCCGATGCCGGTGGCCTTATTATCCTCCCGCCCGTTGTAGCCGGTAAAGCCCTTTTCAAAGACGCGCGGCAGATCCTCCGGCCGGATGCCGATGCCCGTGTCGGCAATGGTCAGCGTGCCGCAGTCTCCGTAGACGCGGACGGTTCCGCCCTCTGGCGTATACTTGACCGCGTTGGACAGAAGCTGCTCCACCGCGAAGGCGAGCCATTTTTCATCCGTCAGGACGGTGCGGTGCGTCTCGTCGAAGCGGAGCGTGATTTTCTTGAGGATGAAAAGCCGCGCGTATTTCCGCAGGCAGCCGCGAACCAGCTCGTCCAGCTCGCAGCGCCGCAGAACGTAGTCCGTCGTCTCGCTGCCCAGGCGCAGATAGGAAAGCACCATCTCCACATACTGCCCGATTTTGAACAGCTCCGCCGCGAGCGCCGCACTCTCGTGGCTCTCCGAGGTCTGAAGCAGCAGATTCATCGCTGCGATCGGCGTCTTGATCTGGTGGGCCCAGAGCGTGTAGTAGTCCTCCATGTCCTGTCGGGCGTTTTCGGCCTCCGCCTCGACGCGGCTCCGGTCTGCGCTGAGCGCGCGGAGCAGCGTCTGATAGTCCGCCTCCAACGCGCCGCCCGGACGCGGCAGATGCTGCGCGGCCTCGCCGGGATTGGCGACGCGGCGGCTGAGGTCGCGGCAGCGGCGCAGATAATGCGCGTATCCCACGGTAAAAAACACCGCGCCGAACGCGAGGCAGAGCAGCGCCGCATAGAGCACCGCCTCAACCGGCAGGCGGTACAGGAAAAATACCGCCGTAAAGATGCCCGCGAACAGGATCAGCATGACAATCAGCTTGGCCTGCCGCTTCACATAGGACCACAGCATTCTCACTCCACCTCGTAGCCCAGGCCTTTTTTGGTGCGAATCAGGTTGGAGAGCCCCACGCCGTCGAGCTTTTTCCGAAGCCGCGTCACATTGACACTCAGGGTGTTCTCGTCCACAAACTCATCCGACTCCCACAGACGCGTCATCAGAGCCTCTCGGCCGACGGGTTTCCCCTTGTTCTCCATCAGAAGCTGGAGAATTTTCAGTTCGTTGCGCGTCAGCTCCACGCGGACGGCTCCGGCGGTCAGCGTCGCGTCGGTGAGATTCAGAATCGCCCCGCCGCAGGAAAGCAGATGCGCCGGCGCACCGAAGTCGTAGGTGCGGCGCAGCAGCGCCTGCACCTTGGCCGTGAGCACGGGCAGCTCAAATGGCTTGGCAAGGAAATCATCGCCGCCCATGTTCATCGCCATGACGAGATTCATGTTGTCCGACGCGGAAGAGATGAAAATAATCGGCACGCGTGAGATTTTTCGGAGTCCCGCGCACCAGTGATAGCCGTTAAAAAACGGGAGCATGACGTCCAGCAGCACCAGATGCGGGTCGAAGGCCGCCGCCTCCGCCAGCACGCGGTTGAAATCCGCCGCGCAGCGCACCGTATAGCCCCATCCGGACAGATGGTCGCGCATGACCCGCGCGATCACCTCGTCGTCCTCCACAATAAAAATCCGGTAGCTGTTCATCCGCATCACATCCTTTGGGCCCATTTTACCAGAAGGTTCCCGCAAATGCAACTTGTCCCGGCCGTGGGAAACGGCCGGGACAAGTTCAAAGCGAAATGCCGGAACCGAAGCCGAGGCGGTCAGCCCCTGATAAGAGTTGACCGCCTTGGTCTCTGTATGGGATATTGCTGTGATCTTCTCCCGATACTGGTTGTCAGCCTGCCGTCATGGCCTCGAGGACCTCGTACTGCTGGCAGCTGATCTCTTTTTTCATAGCGAGCCCTTCGGTGATGTCCACGTCCTTGAGAAGGCCGCGCACGGTGCAGATCAGGCGGTTCGTCTTCCCCTCGGCCAGAACGGTCACGGCATGGTAGCCCATGCGCGTGCCCATCACGCGGTCACGCGCGGACGGCGTGCCGCCGCGCTGGATGTGGCCGAGCACCGTCACGCGCGGATCGAGCGCGATGGCCTCCCGGATTTTGTTGCCGATCTCAAGGCCGCTCGAGACGCCCTCGGCGACCACGATCA
>Ga0183095_10584_pt1 | contig 91329 bp, 87 predicted proteins | sample BioMet4_FD_130346 | JGI IMG/M metagenome (GOLD analysis project Ga0183095, IMG submission 130346) | Microbial communities from bioreactor (seeded with sewage sludge) at LBNL, California, USA - Biofuel metagenome 4 (v2) (version 3) | ecosystem: Engineered > Bioreactor > Anaerobic > Unclassified ...
TCCTATGAAGTAGAATACAAGAATTATAGCAACAGAAAACAACATTGTCAACAATTAATTACTATATAGTTTACAATCTTTCGTCTTATATTTGGTGCAGGCTCTGTTTTTTTGACTGTTCGGCTTTAATATTTTCCTTTGTCATGGTAAAATAGAATGAATGTGCAATTATACTTATATAAAAGATGCCAAAAAGGAGGCTGCGTCGCTGTGGAACAAGAAGTTCTTAAAGGTACGGTAGAAGACATAATATATCAAAACGGCGAAAACGGATATACCGTATTTTCAATAGAGAACGAAAGCGACGAAGCTGTGTGCGTAGGAAATACCCCGGATATACACGCAGGCGAGGCTGTTGAACTTACAGGAAACTGGGTTGTGCACAGCACATACGGCAGGCAGTTTCAAGTTGAGTTTTGCCAGCGTACGATTCCCACAACCGAGGACGGAATGATAAAATATCTTTCTTCCGGAATTATACACGGCATCGGCAAAAAAACAGCAAAAAGAATAGTAGACCGCTTTGGAGAAAATACTTTTTACGTTATTGAGGAAAAGCCGGAACGACTTGTTGAAATAAAAGGCATTTCATATGAAAAAGCCGTCAGCATAAACCGTGTGTTTTCTGAACAGCACGAAATGCGCAAGGTAATGATGTTTCTTCAGAAATTCGGTGTTTCGCCGGGCTACTCTATGAAGATATACAAAAAATACAAAGATAAAACACAGCAGCTTATTGAAACAAATCCATACAAGCTTGCCGATGATATTTCAGGTATCGGCTTTAAAATGGCAGACAAAATTGCTTCTTCTATGGGAATACGCGCTGATTCTCCAAACAGAATCAAAGCCGGCATAAAGTATATTCTTAATCAGGCGGCAACAGACGGACATGTGTTTTTGCCTCAGGCGGAGCTTATAGAAAAAACAAAGCTGCTTTTAAACTCTGACGAGGATACTGCTTTAAACGCAATTCTTGAACTGCAGATAGAGCACCAGATATGGCAGGAGAAAAAAGAAAACGGCATAGACGTATATCTTGCATTTTATTATTACGCCGAGGTCTTTACGGCAAAAAAGCTTTTGGAGCTTTATGAAAACACAAGCATTTTTGATAGTGAAAAACTGCTTGAACAAATAGAGATACACAGTCAAAAAAAGGGCATAGTGCTTGCCGAAAACCAGCGTGCTGCCGTACTGGCAGCTCTTTCATCAGGCGTGCTTGTAATTACAGGAGGTCCCGGAACAGGAAAGACTACTATAATAAACGTAATACTAAGCATTCTTGAGGCGGACGAAAAAAAAGTGATTCTTGCCGCTCCGACAGGACGTGCGGCCAAAAGGATGGCCGAAGCCACGGGCCGCGATGCCCAGACTATCCACAGGATACTTGGTATAAGCTACATAGACGACGACAGCCGGCGCCAAAACTTTGACAAAAACGAGAACGATCCTATTGACTGCGACGTTCTTATAATAGACGAAAGCTCAATGGTAGACATTATACTTATGAGCAATCTTCTTAAGGCCGTAAAAGCAGGCACAAAGCTCATACTTGTAGGCGACGTTGACCAGCTTCCGTCTGTAGGCGCCGGAAACGTGCTTAAAGACATAATTAAAAGCGGCGTCATAAAGGTGGTGCGGCTTACAGAAGTATTCCGCCAGGCCCAGCAGAGCGCGATAATAATGAACGCCCACAGGATAAACAACGGTTTTTACCCCGTTGTAAACGATAAGGAATCGGATTTCTTTCTTGTTAAACGTTCAAATGCCTATGACGCTCTTAATGCGGTAAAAGAACTTATCACAAAAAGACTTCCGGCATTTTCCGGCTGTGACGCTTTTTCGGACATACAGGTGCTTACTCCTATGAGAAAAGGTGCTCTCGGAGTTTTCGAGCTTAATAAGGAACTTCAGGAAACGCTGAACCCGCCTTCAAAAAACAAAGCTGAAAAGCAGTTTAAAAACTTTATACTGCGTCAGGGAGACAAGGTGATGCAGATAAAAAACAACTACAACACGTCGTGGAAAATGTTTGACAAACGCGGTATAGTATCTGAAGAGGGGCTTGGCGTTTTTAACGGCGATTGTGGTATTGTGTCAAAAATAGATGAAACAAGCGAAACATTAAGAGTGGTTTTTGACGACGGAAAAACCGTTGATTACGACTTTATCCAGCTTGACGAACTTGAGCTTGCCTATGCCGTTACCATACACAAATCGCAGGGCAGCGAATATCCCGTTGTAATACTTCCTCTTATAAGCGGGCCGCCTATGCTTCTTACAAGAAACCTGCTTTATACAGCCGTTACAAGAGCAAAAAAACTTGCCGTTATTGTTGGGGTTCAGGATACAATGAACCGAATGATAGACAACAACCGCGAAATAAACCGTTACTCCAGTCTTGGCGAAAGGATACAAAAAATTTATGAGTTCATTTGCCAGTAAAACAAAAAGTATTGTCGAATATGTGCTTGAATTTATTTATCCTCCGAGATGCATGGTATGTCAGGAACTTGCCGGCTTCGGAAGCGGTCAGGAATTCATATGCGAAAAGTGTATGGAAAAGCTGAAGTATGCCGACAACGTTTCACTGCATTTCGACATGCTTAAATTTCATAAAACAGAAATTGCGTTTGACATCGGTTATGCCGCGTTTAAATACGAAACTGTAAAACCGCTTATCGAGGCTTTCAAATTCAGCAAAATCAAATCTCTCGGTAAGTTTATAGCAGGGCTTATGAACGATTTTGCATTGCAGCGTAGCGCGTATGACGATATAGACATATTTGTGCCGGTTCCCATAAGCCGCGAAAGATTTATTGAACGCGGATTTAACCAGACGGAAGTTTTGGCTGAACATTTAAGTATGCTTTCGGGAATCGCCTATGTTAATGCGCTTAAAAGAGATAAAAATACTGTTGCACAGTTTAGGATAAATGATCCGCAAAAAAGAATAGGCAATTTAAAAGACGCTTTTACTGTTATTGAAAACATAACAGGATTAAACATACTGCTTATAGAGGACATATTCACAACCGGCGCTACGCTTAATGAATGTGCCGCAACACTCAAAAAAGCAGGCGCAAACCGTGTCGATTTTCTTTCGTTTTCGATTTCGGTTTAAAAATCAACAGAAAAAGGTGACAAAAATGAATGATGCTTCTCTTATACTTGAAGGCGGCGGTATGCGCGGCGCGTATACAACGGGCGTAATAGATTTTTTTCTCGATGAAAAAATAGAATTTTCATCCTGCTACGCGGTGTCTGCCGGTGCCTGCCATTGCTGCAGCCTGCTTACAAAACAGCATGGCCGTGCGTATCATATAGTTACAGACTATACAAAAGACAAAAATTATGCCGGTCTTTACAGTTTGCTTACCACGGGAAATTTTTTCGGGGCCAAAATGATATATGAGGACATACCGGAAAGGCTTTATCCCCTTGACTACAACGAGTTTAACAGGTACAGCGGAAAATTTTATGTGGTAGCCACGGATATGATTACCGGCAAGGCGGAATACTTCCGTATCAGGGATCTTAAAAAAGACATTACAAAAATACAGGCTTCCGCATCGCTTCCGTTTTTATCAAGAAATGTGATTATAAACGGCAGGCCGTATCTTGACGGCGGAATGGCAGACGCTATACCTCTTAAAAAATCGCAGCAGGACGGAAACAAAAAAAATGTCGTCGTGCTTACCCGCGACGTCACATACCGTAAGCTTCCGCCCGATTTTAAAAACCTTGGAAAAATGCGCTACAGAAAATACCCGAACCTCGTTGAAAAGCTGAATAACAGATACCTTCGTTACAACGTTGATCTTGAATACATAGAAGAACAGGAAAAAGAAGGCAAGGTATTTGTAATACGGCCTGAAAAACCTATTACAATAGGCCGGCTCGAAAGAGATGTAAAAAAGCTCAAGGCTTTGTACGACGAAGGGTATAATGATATAAAAAAACGCAAAGACGAGCTTTACAACTATCTAAACAGTTGAATAAAGGAGGCATATAATGTTCAGAAACGTGAAATTTTACGGAAAGCTTGTGCTAAGCATACTTGCCGCAACACCGGCTCTAAAAAAAGTAAAAAGACTTCGTGCTACACAAGGCGACGAAAAAGCCGACGACTACGCATATCATTTTGTAAAAAACTGGGCCAGTGCCAGAATGAAGGATACCGGCTGCCGTATAAATGTGCATAACCCCGAGAACCTTCCCGAAGGGACAGTTGTGTTTATAAGCAACCATTTGAGCAATCTGGATTTTGGAGTGCTGCTTTCAAAAATAGACAAACCCTTTGGCTTTATCGCAAAGGTTGAGCTTGAAAAAATACCTCTTTTGCGCCAATGGATGGAAACAATAAACTGCCTTTTTATAGACAGAAGCGACATGAAACAGCAGGTTAAAACAATAATTTCCGGAATAAATCTGATTAAAAAAGGTAAAAGTATGCTTATTTTTCCTGAAGGCACAAGAAGCCGCGACGGAAAAATGCTTGATTTCAAGGCCGGAAGCTTTAAGCTTGCCACAAAAACGAACGTGCCTATAGTTCCTCTTACGATTATGGGCACAAGCTACGTGCTTGAAGACAACAACTTTAAGCTGCGTCCTGCAGACATTGATTTATACATACATGAGCCCGTATATCCTGACAAACTGACAAAAGAAGAAAGGGATAATCTGCATACATATGTAAGAAATATCGTGGCAGAACCTTTTGAGGGAAAATGCTGATGAAAAAAATTAGAAAAAACATATTCCTGATTTTTACACTTCTGGCGGCACTGATTTTCTCCGGCTGCTCCGTTGATGATTTAGGCCAGCATAAAATAGCCGCCGATCAGCTTCAGGTGCATTTTATTTCAGTAGGCCAGGGCGACAGCGAGCTGATAAAGCTTCCTACAGGCCAAAATGTGCTTATTGACGCAGGCGATACGGACTGCCGCAACGTGCTTATAAAATATCTTAAAGACAACAACGTAAGCGAAATAGACATGGCTATCGCAACTCATCCGCACAGCGACCACATAGGCTCCATGCAGGCTGTGCTTGAAAATTTCAAGGTAAACAACATTATCCGTCCAGACTATGATTACGACAGTGTGCTTTACACCAACTTTCTTTACTCAATCGAGGAAAACAAAGTAAACGAAATACTGTCAAAACCTGGCTACACCTTTGACGAGGGCGGAGCGCATTTTGAAATACTTGGGCCGCTTAAAGAATATGATGAATGCAACAATATGTCGGTTGTTGTAATGATGACTTACGGCGCCCAGAAGTTCCTCTTTACAGGCGACATGCAGGAAGCGGCTGAAAAAGACCTTCTTGCGGCAGGTTACAACCTTCACGCAGATGTGCTTAAGGTTGGACATCATGGCTCGGAAACATCGTCAAGCGTGGATTTTTTAAAGGCCGTAGCTCCGTCTGTGGCTGTTATCGAGGTCGGAAAGGATAACGACTACAATCTTCCAAAAGACAAAATTGTTACACGTCTTGCACAAAGCGGCGCTACCGTTTACCGTACAGACAAATCAGGAGATATTGTAGTTTGCAGCGACGGCAAGGACTATACCATTACAACCGATGACTCTGCTTCGGACATGCTTAACGGCGCGCTTTACGGCAACAGCTCGCAGCAAAGCAGTTCTTCTCAAATAACGACGCAAAAATCAGATGAACAACAGGATAATGAAAACAAAAAAAGCTCGTCAGCCAATAAAGCCTTAACCTCAGCCAAAAAAACAGAAGGCGCATATGTTGGCAATTCAAGCTCAAAGATTTATCATTCGGCAGACTGCAGCGCATTGCCAACCGAGAAAAACAGGGTGTATTTCAGCACGCAGCAGGAAGCTGAAAAAGCAGGGTACTCTCCTCATTCAGCATGTGTAAAATAAAATTCAGGCAAAGTTTTTACACTTTGTTCAAAATTCATTAATAATTTAATATTATTATTAACTGTGTTGAGTTTATATCAAAGTTTAATGCGGAGGCAGACATGAAAAAATTAAGCATAGTAAAAAAGAAAGCAGCACCTGTTTTGGCTGCAATTCTTGCAATGACCCCGGCAGCATCGATGACCGCTTTTGCGGATGACGCCGTACAGGCTCAAATGCCCGCGATGCAGCAAAACCAGCAGACTGTAGCAATACAGCAGACTCAGGATTCAAACGGAGCATACAGCCTTGACTTCAGTCAGGCATCATATACAACAAAAACACTGGCTGTAGACGGACAGGATGTTGTATTTCGCGCATATGAGGGCGTTGTGTATGTAACAAAGCCGGTAGATACAACCTATGAAAGTATGAACATATACATTCCGGAAGACTATTTTAACGGCAAAACGATAAACGGCTATACGGCTGATACCGCACCGATATTTTTCCCTAATTCCGTAGGCGGATACATGCCGGGCGCAGCAGGAAGCCCAAGCATAGGAAGCGAAATCGGCGGAGGCGCCGGTGCGGCACAGATAGGCGAGGCTGAAAGCCCAAACGCGGCGCTTTATGCACTTTCAAAAGGCTATGTCGTAGCCGAGCCGGGAGCAAGAGGACGTACAAATGTATCCTCAAGCGGTGAATATTACGGCAAGGCACCTGCGTGCATAGTTGATTTAAAGGCAGCGGTGCGTTATTTAAGATATAACGACAAAGCAATGCCCGGCGATGCCGAAAAGATAATTTCAAACGGTACAAGCGCAGGCGGAGCGGTTTCCGCACTTTTGGGCGCTACCGGAAACAGCAGCGACTATGAGCCGTATCTTGAACAAATTGGCGCGGCTAATGAGCGCGACGACATTTATGCCACAATGGCTTACTGCCCGATAACAAACCTCGATAACGCAGACGCGGCTTATGAATGGCAGTTTAACGGAGTAAACAATTACGACAGCATGAATATTTCCTTTGAAAACGGCCAGATGCAAAGATCCACAACTCACAACACAATGACGGATGAGCAGACCAAACTTTCAGATGAGCTTAAGGCAATGTTTCCGTCATATGTAAACGGCCTCGGCCTTACTTCCTTAGACGGCACAAAGCTCACCCTTGATTCTGACGGAAACGGGTCGTTTAAAGATTATGTTGAAAATTATGTAATCGTTTCCGCTCAAAAGGCGCTCGACAGCGGCACTGACATGTCGGCTTATACATGGCTTACAATTACAGACGGCAAGGTAACAGCAATAGATTTCAGTAAATATGTTCAGTACATGGCAAGAATGAAAGCTGCTCCTGCCTTTGACGATGTTGCTCTTACTGCCGCCGAAAACAATGAGTTCGGTACATCTACGGTTGATTCAAAACACTTTACACAGTTTAGCAGCGAAAACAGCACCGCGCAAGGCGGTTTGGCCGATTCCCAGATAATAAAAATGATGAATCCAATGAACTATATAGGTACATCAACAGCCGCAACATCACCTTACTGGCGCATACGTTATGGCACAAAAGACAGCAATACCGGTCTTGCGATACCTGTAATTTTAGCTACAGAGCTCGAAAATAAGGGCTACAATGTTGATTTCGCAATGCCGTGGGATGTTGGCCACAGCGGAGACTATGACCTTGATGAGCTTTTCTCATGGGCCGACGGCATTTGTAAAGGTTCAAACAGCTCCGGCACAGTACAGACATCCGGCATAAATATCGACGGAACCAGTGCAAGCGTAAGTTCCTTTGAATCAAACGGTACAACCTATTACGCATTAAGGGATATTGCAAAGGCTTTTGCAAAAACCGATAAAAAGTTTGACGTTTCTTATAACGCTGAAAACGGCTCCGTAATTATTACAACCGGAAAAGCTTATGAAAACGGCAGTGCGGCAGTAAACGCAAACGCCAAAACCGTTGAAAATCCAAAGTTAAAAATATATTCCGACAATACCGAATATACAATAGCTTCTGTTAATGCCGGAGGAACAAATTTTGTAACACTTAGCAGCCTTTCAAAAATAATCGGCTTTAACATAAATTCCGAAACGGGAGCCATAACTACAAAGTAAATCTATAACTTAAAACTAAGAATGCGTTTCAATTATCAGTCTGAACAGGCAGATTTTTGAAGCGCATTTTTTTGTCTGCTTATTACTGTATCTGTGCGCCGAACAAGAACTAATGTTTGCATTTTTGTATGTACTTTTAAAAACATATGTGGTATAATTGTGCTTGTCTTTGATATTTGAAGCAGTTTTACGGAAGGCGGTACTGAAAAATGGAGTTTAAAATTCATTCAAAATACAAACCTACAGGCGACCAGCCTCAGGCAATAGAAAAGCTTGCCGACGGCTTTAAAAACGGGCTTAAATTTCAGACTCTCGTTGGTGTAACAGGAAGCGGAAAGACTTTTACGATGGCAAATATAGTTGAAAAGCTTCAAAAGCCTACGCTCGTCATTGCCCACAACAAAACTCTGGCAGCTCAGCTTTACAGTGAGTTTAAAGAGCTTTTTCCCGAAAACGCCGTTGAGTATTTTGTAAGCTATTACGACTATTATCAGCCCGAAGCTTATGTGCCGAGCACCGACACTTATATCGAAAAGGATTCCGCCATAAACGACGAGATAGACAAACTCAGGTATTCGGCCACAGCTTCCCTTATAGAGCGAAAAGATGTTCTTATAGTTGCCAGTGTTTCCTGCATATATGGCCTGGGTGATCCGTCAGACTACAAGGAACTTATGCTTTCTTTGCGTCCGGGCATGAATAAGGACAGGGATGAAGTATTAAAAAAACTTATTGAAATACAATATGACAGAAACGATATTGACTTTCAGCGTGGAACATTCAGAGTGCGCGGCGATACAATAGACATTTTTCCTGTAGCAAACAGCGAAAGCGCCATACGTGTTGAGTTTTTTGGCGACGAAATAGACCGCATCACAGAAATAGACGTAACGACAGGCGAAATAATAGGCGAGCGAAAACATGTTTCTATTTTCCCGGCGTCACATTACATTACAATGCCGGAAAAAATGAACATCGCCATTAAAAACATAGAAAAAGAACTTGAGGAAAGACTGAAGGAACTCCGAAGCCAGGAGAAGCTTTTGGAAGCTCAAAGGCTTGAGCAGCGTACAAACTACGACATCGAAATGATGCGCGAAATGGGCTTTTGCTCAGGCATAGAAAACTATTCGAGGCACCTTGCCTTAAGAAAGCCCGGAAGCACCCCAAGCACGCTTATTGATTTCTTTCCTGATGATTTTTTGATAATAGTTGACGAATCACACGTAACTCTTCCGCAGATACGAGGAATGTATGAGGGGGACAAATCGCGGAAAACCACGCTTGTGGATTACGGCTTCAGGCTTCCTTCCGCGCTTGACAACAGGCCTCTTAAGTTTAATGAGTTTGAAAAAAAGATCAAACAGATACTTTTTGTTTCGGCAACTCCTTCAAAATATGAGGCCGAACACCAACAGGCAACCGCCGAACAAATAATCAGGCCTACAGGACTTCTTGACCCGCCGATTACTGTTAAACCGGTTGACGGCCAGATAGACGACCTGCTTGACGAAATAGCCGCAACCGCTGACAAACAGCATAAAGCGCTTGTAACAACTCTTACAAAAAAAATGGCCGAACGGCTAACAGACTTTCTGCGTGAATCCGGAGTAAGAGTTAGATATCTTCATTCTGACATAGATACGATTGAAAGAGTAAAAATTATACGTGACCTTAGAATGGACGTTTTTGACGTGCTTGTAGGAATAAACCTTTTAAGAGAGGGTCTTGACATACCTGAGGTTTCGCTTGTGGCCATACTTGACGCCGATAAGGAAGGCTTCCTGCGTTCGGCCACATCTCTTGTGCAGACGGTAGGGCGTGCAGCCAGAAATGCCGAAGGACGTGTTGTTATGTATGCCGATGTCATAACCGATTCAATGCGCTACGCAATAGAGGAAACAAACAGAAGGCGAACTATTCAGCAGGACTACAACACTCTCCACGGCATAGTGCCTAAAACAATAAAAAAGAAAATTTATGACGTAATTCAGGCTACTACTCCGACAGAAGAAAAAAACAAATTCGGATTCAATAAGGAACCGGAAAGCATGAACACGGACGAACTGAGGGACAGCATAAAAAAACTTGAAAAAGAAATGAAAACAGCGGCATCTGATCTGCAATTTGAAAGAGCGGCGGAACTAAGGGATAAAATCCTTGAGCTTAAAAAATTATTGAAACAGTAGAGGCAAAACAAATGAATGACGACAAAATTATAATAAAGGGCGCAAGAGAGCACAACCTAAAAAACGTGGATGTGGAAATACCAAGAAACAAGCTTGTTGTATTTACAGGCGTATCCGGCTCAGGTAAGTCATCTCTTGCTTTCGACACTATCTTTGCCGAGGGACAGAGAAGATATGTCGAATCGCTTTCGTCCTACGCAAGGCAGTTTTTGGGTCAGATGGATAAGCCTGATGTTGACAGCATAGAAGGGCTTTCACCAGCCATATCCATCGACCAAAAAACCACCAGCCACAACCCGCGTTCTACAGTAGGCACGGTAACCGAAATATACGACTACATGCGCCTTTTGTACGCCAGAGTTGGAATACCGCACTGTCCGAAATGCGGCCGTGAAATAAAAAAACAGACGATAGACCAGATAGCAGACCAGATAATGGCAATGCCGGAAAGAACTAAAATACAGCTTTTTGCGCCTATTGTAAACGGCAGAAAGGGCGAGCACACAAAACTTATAGAGGACGCCAAAAAAGCCGGCTATGTGCGTATAAGAATCGACGGCACAATATATGACCTTAGTGAAGAAATTAAGCTTGAAAAAACAATTAAACACAATATCGACATAGTTGTAGACAGGCTTGTTATACGCGACGGTATACAAAAACGTCTTACAGAATCCATCGAAAGCGTAATGGCCTTAAGCGGCGGAACATTGATAATAAATATTCCTGATGAAAACAAGGACATCGTTTTCAGTTCAAACTTTTCATGCCCGGACTGCGGAATAAACATAAGCGAGATAGAACCGAGAAGCTTTTCATTCAATAATCCAAGCGGCGCCTGTCCTGTTTGCGCAGGGTTGGGGACGCTTATGAAGTTTGACGAAGAACTTATAGTGCCTGACGATTCATTAAGCATTTACAAGGGTGCGATTACCGCTCCGGGTTTTAATTCGCTTTCCGCAGACGGAATGGGCAGGGTGCTTTTTGAAACACTGGCACAAAAATACGGTTTTTCTCTTGACACTCCTTTTAAAGAACTCTCACGCGAAACAAAAGACATACTGTTTTATGGTACAAAAGGCGAAAAGCTTGATATAAAATATAAAAACGCCCACGGAACAGGAACATATCAATATGCTTTTGAGGGCATTATAAACAGTCTTCAAAGGCGATACAACGAAACCTCCGAGCTTATGAGACAGGATTACGAAGAATACATGACAACAAGCGTTTGCCCGTCATGCCACGGGAAAAGGCTTAAGCCGGAAATTTTGGCAGTTACAGTAGGCGGAGTAAACATATCTGATCTTTGTGAAAAACCAATACGATCGCTCAAAAGCTTTTTCGACAGCATCAGCTTTACCAAAAGAGAACAGCTTATAGCCGGCCAGATTATGCGCGAAATAAACGCACGAGTGCAGTTTTTGATTGATGTCGGCCTTGACTACCTTACTCTTTCCCGCGCGGCACAGACGCTTTCCGGAGGCGAAAGCCAAAGAATCCGTCTTGCTACCCAGATAGGCTCCGGCCTTGTGGGAGTAGTGTATATACTGGATGAGCCAAGCATAGGTCTTCATCAAAGAGATAACGACAAGCTTATAAACACACTTAAAAACTTAAGAGATATGGGAAACTCTCTTATAGTTGTAGAACATGACGAGGACACAATGCGTGGCAGCGATTACATTGTCGATGTTGGCCCCGGAGCCGGAGAAAACGGCGGACACATAATGTACAGCGGAAATGTTGCAGGGCTTATGAAGTGTACCGAATCAGTAACAGGACAGTATTTAAGCGGCATAAAAAAGATTCCTGTTCCAAAAACAAGACGTATGCCTAAAAAGGATTTTTATCTTAAAATCAGAGGAGCAAGAGAAAATAATCTCAAAAACATTGATGTTTCGATTCCTTTGGGGCTTATCGTATGTGTTACAGGCGTAAGCGGCTCCGGAAAAAGCACGCTTATTAACGAAATCCTGTACAAGCATCTTGCAAAAACGCTTCACCGCGCAAAAAGCAAGCCCGGAGAACATGACGGAATAGACGGAATAGAAAAGCTTGACAAAGTAATAAATATCGACCAATCACCTATAGGCCGTACCCCGAGAAGCAACCCGGCAACCTATACAGGCCTTTTCGACAGCATTCGTGACGTTTTTGCACAGACAAACGACGCCAAGGTACGAGGCTATCAAAAGGGCAGATTCAGTTTTAATACAAAGGGCGGACGCTGCGAAGCCTGCTGCGGAGACGGAATAGTAAAAATCGAGATGAATTTCCTGCCTGATATTTTTGTGCCGTGTGAGGTTTGCGGCGGAAAAAGATACAACAGAGAAACCCTTGAAGTAAAATACAAAGGAAAATCCATAGCCGATGTGCTTGAAATGACAGTTGAGGAAGCATTGTGCTTTTTTGAAAATTTGCCTAAGCTTAAAAACAAGCTTCAGGTACTTAACGACGTAGGTCTGTCATATGTTAAGCTCGGACAGTCATCTACCACTCTTTCCGGCGGAGAAGCTCAAAGAGTTAAGCTTGCAACAGAGCTTAGCCGAAAGAGCACAGGAAAAACAATGTATATTCTGGACGAGCCTACAACAGGCCTTCACAGCGCCGATGTGCACAAGCTTACCGAAATATTGCACAGGCTTGCCGAAGGCGGAAACACAGTGGTTGTAATTGAGCACAACCTTGATGTAATAAAATCATCAGACTATATAATCGACCTCGGGCCTGAAGGAGGAGACGGAGGCGGAGAAATTGTCGCGTCCGGAACTCCGGAAGAAATATGCAGTGTTGAAAAGTCTTACACGGGAAAGTACCTGAAAAAATATCTTCCCAACAGTTGACATTGCACGAAATAATTTGTACGATATAAAGTAACGATTATTTTATATTTCCGGAGGCTGTTCGAATGTCCAAAGCAAAAAACAAGACAAATGATTATCTTAAAACCTATATAAACGCTAAAAAAGAGTTGATGAAATTCTTTGGCTGTGCTGATGATTTTTTTATAAAGGCTTTTGACGGCTGCAAATGGATGATAAAAAATGACGAAGATTTCAGTTTTCTTATTTACTGGGGTAAAGACGAAAAACGTCATGATGCCGTAATAGTGAAAAAAAACGGCTCCCCTATGCTGTTTAAGGCCGGAAAGTATACAATGGTAATTGCCATTGACTGTGTGAAGATTGCGTTTATATTTGAAAATGAATTTTTTGAAGGAAATGAATAGTAAAAAGAAGTGAGCTGATTTCAAAATATGGCATAGCCATTGAAAATGCTCACTTCTTTTTTTTAGTAATTATAAATTAAATTCCATCCAGGCAAATTAATTAAGAACCTGTTGGATTTTAAAACTCAGTACTTCAATTTTAACTCAGATTTTAATTTTTGCTCCCAAAAGCTTTGCAAATTCGCGGCATATAGCAGTGTCTCCAGGCCATGCAGGGGCTGTAACAAGATTTCTGTCAACAACGGCATCCGTAACAGGCACTTCTATATATTCTCCGCCGGCAAGAGTAACGTCAGGGCCAACTGCAGGATAAGCTGTAGCTTTATAGCCTTTTAAAACTCCGGCTGCAGTAAGAATCTGCGGGCCGTGGCAAATAGCCGCAACAGGCTTATTGTCCGCAAAAAACTCTTTTACTATTTCTATTACACGCGGATTGAGCCTTATATATTCCGGTGCGCGCCCGCCTGTTAAGAAAAGCCCGGCATAATCCTTGGTATCTACTTTATCAAAATCAGCCGTAAGAGCAAAATTGTGCCCGGTAAGCTCGGTATATGTCTGTTTTCCAAGAAAATCGTGAACAGCCGTCGCAACCGTGTCACCGGCTTTTTTATCAGGGCATACACAGTCTACCTGATATCCAAGCATCGAAAGCGCCTGATAAGGCACCATTGTTTCATAATCTTCGGTATAATCACCACACATAAGAAGTATCTTTTTTACTACTGTTTTAGCAGCCGCTTTAGCCATTTTAAATTCCTCCTTAAAATAGAAGCTGATTTGTATTTTACTTACTGTAATATTTTATCACAAATTTGCCGCAATATCAATGTCAATGTCATTTTATATACAATCAAATTATTTAAGTTCGGCAAGCTTCTTTACCGCAACATAAACGTTTGATATCTGATACCACGTTGAATAATCAACGCTTCCTGTTTGAGAAAGACCGAATATCTTTTGAAATGTGCGCACGGCATTTTGTGTCTGTTCGCCATATATTCCGTCAACACGAATTTTTGCGATTAGAGGGTAATTATCGGATATGGCGTTTAACTGTTCCTGTATCGTCCTTACGGCATTTCCCGACGAGCCTGTTGTAAGCACCTCTCCCTTATATGAAACAGGGATGCCTTCCACTTTATCGGCAGATTTATAAAAAACATCATAGCCATAATAATTTCTCAGTATGCTTATAGCCGAATAACCGGCATCTCCGAGATACTTTGAGCCCCATTGCTGCATTCCGGTTTCGCATACCACTCTGTCGCCGTCACAATATTGTGCAAAAAGCGGCTGACGTATATTTGGACGTGTTATATAAACGGCAAAAATTTCATCCACCACTTCCGATATTTCACGGTAAATGTTTCTTCCGTAGCTAAAGCACTGGTCATAAGCGGTACTGCTTGTGATTGTAAAACCATAGCCCTTTGCACGGTACCATTCTGTATACACTCTGTTTAGCGTAAGAGAAATTATAGCGGTTATATTGGCACGCAGCGTCTGATTCGGCCAAGTCGAATAAATCTCGCAGCTTGCCACGTTTTTTATGTAGTCTTTAAAGGGAACATACACGTTTGCCGCGCTTTTGTCATCCGGAACTCCGAGATGCACAACCACAAATTCCGGTATTACCGGCTCATCAAGCACAACAAAGCCTTCGGCAACAGGCAGTGGCTTTACCTCGCTTTCCGGTATTTTAGCCGGAAAAAGTCCCCAGAGAGTATGATCCTCTATGGATATATTCTGCGGATCTGGCTCAAGCTGAGTTTTATACGTAAGATCTACATTTTGCACTGCTTGCTGGGTTGGCAGCACCTGAACTCCTTCAATTGCGATTGCTTCAAATCCGTCAGCCTCAACAAAAACACTGTATTGCGAATACGGTTTCGGCTGATTGGTTTCAAGAGAATTTTCCACAGGCGGGGCAGGAAGTTCTATGGCCTGCGTCTGCCCGACGGCATTTGTTTTAAGTTCCTCAATCGTTTTTCCTGTATTCTGTTCTGTTATTCTTACATTTGCGTTTGCTATTGGCATACCAACGCTTTCACCAAATACATTTACCTGCAGGTAGCCCTTATCCAAAGCGTCACTCATAAACGCATCACCTCCGTAATATATATGTAAAGCAAAAACGTTATATTACGAAAGGACAAAAGGTACGCCATATGGAAAACACAACAAATACTGAACTTATTGTAAAATTTAACGGCGATATTTCATCTGTTATCGAAGGTTTAAGCGGCTATGCCGAGATGCTTACCTGCAACTACGCCGTTATTACAATTCCGGCTGAAAATATCGAAAAGCTCTATAACTATAATGAAATCGAGTATTTTGAACTTCCAAAAACAGTTACCCGGCTTTTGCTTCAGGAGCGAAACTCAACCGGAGTGAATTTTGTGCAAAGCGAAGCGTCTTATAATCTTACCGGAAACGGAGTATTGGTTGGTATAATTGATTCCGGCATTGATTACACACATAAGGACTTTATAAACGACGATGGCACAACACGTATACTAAGCCTTTGGGATCAGACAGTAAACGGGAATCCGCCCGAAGGCTTTTTCGGCGGAACGGAATACTCTCAAAGCCAAATAAATGAGGCAATTAATAGTGATATGCCTATTGAGATCGTACCGGAAGCCGATATTTTCGGCCATGGAACCGCTGTTGCCGGAATAGCGGCCGGAAATGGCCGAACAAGCGGCGGCATAGAACGCGGTGTCGCTCCAAAATCGGAAATTGCCGTGGTTAAATTAGGCGGAAGCGATGATCCGCGCTTTTCAAAAACAACCGAAATTCTTAAAGCAATTAAATATCTTTGTAACGTGGCACAAAAAGCAAATATGCCATTATCGATAAACATAAGCTACGGCACAAGCAACGGACTGCATGACGGACGCTCGCTTTTTGAAAGCTGCATAAATACATTATGCACAAACTGGAAATGCTGCATATCGGTTGCAACCGGAAACGAGGGGAGCGCGGGACACCATTTTTATACTGAACTTAAAAAAAACACGACTCAAGTCATTGATTTTACATTATCCGGAAATATAGACGGCTTTTACCTTGTTATTGCCAAAAACTTTTCTGATGAAGTTGATTTTGAACTGGTGTCGCCCGATGGCGGAACATCCGCAAGAATAACCGAAAATCAAAGGCTTACGGTAATACGCATAGGCGGAGCAAACATATCTGCGTTTTATGATTTGCCGACAAACAATAACAGCAACCAGCAGGTGTTTTTTTTGTTTTCAGCGGGAAACTATGCCTATAAATCCGGAATATGGGTATTAAGAGCAATATGCAAAAACATCGTAAGCGGCAAATTAAACATATGGATGCCGACTGTAGAAGAATTCGGCGATGAAACACAGTTTTTAAGGCCCACGGCTGAAATGACACTTACGCTTCCTTCAACAGTTGAAAACGTAATCTCTGTTGGCGGATATAATTCATTTATAAACAGCTTTGCCGAATTTTCAGGCAACGGAAGAGCTTATTTTAAGCCGGACATCGTAGCTCCGGCTGTAAACATATATACCTGCAAAGCCGGAGGAGGCTATGATACATATACCGGAACAAGCATGGCGGCACCTTTTGTAACAGGCTCATGCGCGCTTCTGATGCAGTGGGGTATTGTAAACGGAAATGACCCGTTTTTATACGGCCAGAAAATAAAGGCGTTTTTAACAAGAGGTGCCATGCGCAGCGAAAACATTCAGTATCCGAACGCAAGGTGGGGCTACGGCACACTTAATATGAAAAACACAATGGCGATTCTTGACGATATTTTAAAATAATACAAGGATGTGAAATCCATGACGGAAGAAGAAATCCGCGCGGCTGTAAATATGCCGGGAATGGTGGATTTTGCCGTAAGGCGGGCAGAATATTCGGCAAACAATTTTGAAAACAACTCCGAGGTAATCGTTGCTCAGGTTTTGGAAGACAGATATTCAATATGCTTTACAGACGAAGAAAATCTGACAGGGCTTCAAAGCAAACTCGGAACGGCCTTCGTAAGCTCGGCTGCCCGTGTGCTTGGGCTTCTTGACAGGGCAAGTCTTGAAGCATCGGGAATAATACAGGTACAGTATGAGCCGTATCTTAATCTTAGAGGCCAGGGCGTACTTATAGGCTTTGTGGATACGGGAATTGACTACACGCTTCCGATTTTTATATACGAAGACGGAACAAGCAAAATACAATATATATACGACCAGACAACAAACGCGTCGCCGCCTGAAGGCTACTACATGGGCAGCGAATATACAAATAAGCTGATAAACGCCGCCCTTAAGCTAAGCGACCCTTATCAGCTTGTACCGCAAAACGATACCGTTGGCCACGGAACTTTTCTTGCGTCCATTTCCGCGGGAAGAACCGACGGTGATTTTACATCGGCAGCGCCGGATTCCGATCTTATAGTTGTTAAGCTGAGAAAAGCGCGTCAGTTTTATCTTAACAGATATGCCGTACCGAAGGAACAGGAAAACGCCTATGAATCTACAGATGTAATGGTTGGAATACAGTATATTATGGATAAAGCAAGACAGCTTGGAAGACCTGTAATAATATGTATCGGGCTTGGCACGAATTTTGGCTCGCATGACGGTTTCAGCATATTTGAAGAATACTTGAGCAATCTGTCAAATCTCGTTGGAGTATGCGTATGCACCGCCGCCGGGAACGAGGCTCAGGCAAGACACCATACCCAGGGAACTATTTCAACAAGAGGCGAAAGCAAAAACATCGATATACGCGTAGGCCGCGAAAGCGGCAACATATACCTGTCAATATGGAATACGATAGGCGATAAAATGTCGCTTACAGTCATTTCGCCAACAGGTGAGGTAGTAGGCCGCATACCGGCAAAACCCGGTTCATTTATTGAAGAAAAGCTTATTCTTGAACCGGCGACAGTAAGAATTGAGTATTATTTCCCTGTAGAAGGGAGCAGCGGCCAGCTTTCCGTAGTACGTGTATTTGACGCAACTCCCGGAATATGGACGGTAGTTGTATATGGTGAAATAATACTTACAGGTGTATTTAACGCATGGCTTCCGCTTACAGGCTTCATTGATGAAGGAACAGTGTTTCTTGCCTCAGACCCATATACAACAATAACAGTTCCCGGCACTATGTTCGGCTCAATATGCTGTGGCGCATATGACTACACAACAAACAGCCTTTATTCCGAATCATCATGGGGGCCGACAAGATCGCTTGCCCAGGCGCCAGACCTTGTGGCTGCGGGAGTAAACGTTGTCGGACGTTATCCCCAGGGTTACGGGGCGATGAGCGGCACAAGCGTAGCCTGCGCAATAACTTCTGGAGCTTCAGCGCTTTTAATGCAGTGGGGAATAGTGCTGAGAAACGATATAGCTATGAGCACATACCAGATAAGAGCCTACCTCGTGCGCGGCTGTGACAGAAACGAGTCGATGTCGTACCCGAACACACAATGGGGCTACGGAGCGCTTAATCTGCTTGAAACATTCAGAATGATGAGGGGAATTTAAAAAACAGCGGCAAGCTTTATAGGCTTGCCGCTGTAAAATTATAAACCGGAATCGATTATCTTTTCTGATATTCTTTTTTCAAGGCTTGTAAATATTGAAAGCCCAAGGACATACAGTATTTTTTGTATTGTCTCGGCATTTCTTCCTGTAACCTGAAACTCGTTTGAAAAAAACGCATGTCCATACTGCTCGTCATTTTTAATTACTTCTATGGCTTTTTTCTGCATTTCAGTAAAATTATCATATATACGCTCAACAAGATGCGTATTGGGATTATGTTCAAGTTCCTCGTTTACAGGCAAAAGCAGACGTGCTATATCGTTTATCGAAAGCATGTTTTTCAGATGATAAATTATAACAAGAAGCATTATATGGTTGCGGGTATATTTTTTCTTGTACGGCGCCGGAAAAAGCTTGGCTTTGGCATAATTGTTTATCATTGTTTTTGTCATTATTTTATCTTTCATATCACGTTTATAGCCAAAAAGCTTGGTTTCCATAAACGTGGTTACCTGATCCATATAAAGCTCTATATCCGGTATTTCCGCTCTTTCGATTATATGGCAGTTATCTTCGCTTTTAATTATTATATCTATCTCATTTTCAGAAATTTCCATAGGTTTCCTCCGTTTTAAAGCCTGTCTGTTTTGCACCGCTCAATATTATTATATAGTAATTGTAAATATGTGTAAAGTTTTTTATATTTGCTCATGTTGTTTGCCGAAAAGCAAGATAAATTATGTCTTAACAGGCCTATTTTATGCTTGAAAATAAAACTGTAATATGATATTATGTAAAAGTCTAATGCCGGGGCTCAGTTTTTGGATTCTCCGATCCGTTACTTAGCCTGCGGTAAATATAATATTTTTTATAAATGGAGGAAATAATAATGATCAACAAGACTGAAATCATCGAAAAGTACGGAAGAACACCATCGGACACAGGTTCACCTGAGGTTCAGATCGCTCTTCTTTCTGCAAGAATCGAGGTTCTTACAGAGCATCTTAAGTCACACAACAGAGATCACCATTCAAGAAGAGGTCTTCTTAAGATGGTTGGTCAGAGAAGAGGTCTTCTTAACTATCTCAAGAACAAGGATATTGAAAAATACCGTCAGCTTCTTAACGACCTCGACCTTAGAAAGTAATTACACAAGCTATAGAGAGGAGCTTACTCCTCTCTATTGTTTTATAACAAACGTATGACGCTACGGATTTCCAGTTTTGAAAACAAAAAACACAGGCGCTTTGCTTGTTTTTAAAACTGAAGATTCGTGGTGTCGAATCAAAAAGGAGAATTGATAATGTACAGAACTTACAAAACCGACGTTGTCGGCCGAACACTGAAAGTGGAAATTGGCAGAGTTGCAGAACAGGCAAACGGCGCAGCGCTCGTTTATTACGGCGATACCGTGGTGCTTGTTACAGCTACGGCATCTGATAAGCCAAAAGACGGCATAGACTTTTTCCCTCTCAGCATTGATTACGAAGAAAGACTTTATTCCGTAGGCAAAATACCGGGCGGCTTTATAAAAAGAGAAGGGCGCCCAAGCGAAAAAGCTATCCTTACATCCAGATGTATCGACAGACCTATAAGACCGCTTTTCCCTAAGGATTACAGAAACGACGTTGCTGTAGTTGCTACCGTTTTAAGCGTAGACCAGGACTGTCAACCGGAAGTAGCTGCTATGTGGGGCGCGTCTATCGCGCTTTCCATTTCAGATATACCTTTTACCGATCCTGTAGGCTCAGTAAGCATAGGTCTTGTTGACGACAAGCTTATAGTAAATCCCGATGCGGCACAAAGGGATATAAGCCGTCTTGCTCTTACAGTAGTATCCACCAAAGACAAGGTAATGATGATAGAAGCCGGAGCTTCAGAAGTGCCAAACGACACCATGATGGATGCCATAAAGCTTGCTCACAGCGAAAACGTTAAAATCGTTGAGTTTATAAACAGCATAGTTGACGCAGAAAAGGTCGAAAAGCAGAAATACACAGAATATGTTATAAACGAAGACGCTTACAAATTTATCTGCGACTATATTACAACTTTGCGCATGGAGGAAGCCGTATACGCCGAGAAAAAGCAGGAGCGTGACGAAAAGATAGCAGCAATCACAGCGGAAGTGCTTGAAAACATAGGCGATAAGCTGGTTGAGATTACAGGCGACGAAGAAAGCCTTGAGCAGCTTGTAAACGATGCTATATATAAGTTTGAAAAAATGACTGTCCGCCACATGATCCTTCGTGAGCACAAAAGACCTGACGGCCGCGGAATTGAGCAAATAAGGCCGTTAAGCGCTGAAGTTGACATACTGCCGAGAACACACGGTTCGGCGCTTTTTTCAAGAGGACAGACACAGGCTCTTACCGTTACCACGTTGGGAGCAATGGCCGAGATACAGAAGCTTGACGGCCTTGATACTTCGGAAGTATCAAAAAGATACATCCATCATTACAATATGCCGGGCTTTACAACAGGAGAAGCAAAGACCTCCAGAGGCCCCGGAAGACGTGAAATAGGTCACGGCGCACTTGCGGAAAGAGCACTCCTTCCGGTTATCCCAAGCGAGGAAGAATTCCCGTACGCAATAAGAGTTGTATCCGATATCATGAGCTCAAACGGTTCCACAAGCCAGGCAAGCATCTGCGGCTCAACGCTTTCACTTATGTCCGCAGGCGTTCCGATAAAGCGTCCTGTTGCCGGAATATCCGTAGGCCTTGTTACAGGCGACAACGACGACGATTTCATAATGCTTACCGATATCCAGGGGCTTGAAGATTTCTTCGGCGACATGGACTTTAAGGTAGCCGGCACAAGCGAAGGCATTACCGCTATCCAGATGGATATGAAAATAAAGGGTCTTACTTTCAAAATGATAGAACAGGCTCTTGAACAGACAGAACGCGCAAGAGGCGAAATCCTTCAGGTTATGCACAACTGCATTGCCGAGCCGAGAAAAGAGCTTTCAAAGTATGCTCCTAAGATTGTTACTCTCACAATAGACGTAGATAAGATAGGCGAGCTTGTCGGCCCGCGCGGAAAAACAATTAAGAAGATAATCGAGGTTACAAACTGCTCCATCGATACAGAAGATGACGGAAAAGTATATATCCAGGGCACTGACACTCAGATGATGCAGAAAGCCGTCGATATGGTAAAGGCAATAACAATGGTTCCTGAGCCTGGAATGATATATGAAGGAAAGGTTACAAGACTTATGAACTTCGGCGCATTTGTAGAGATAGCGCCGGGCAAGGAAGGGCTTGTGCATATTTCTAAAATCTCAAAGGAAAGGGTAAACAAGGTTGAAGACGTACTTAAGGTCGGAGACGAGGTTACCGTAAAACTTCTTGAGATTGACCAGCAGGGAAGACTTAATCTTTCAATTAAAGACGCAAAAAAAGACGACAATACCAAGAATGCCTGAAATTAACAATTTAAGCCGGAGAGTGCAAGCTTTCCGGCTTATTTTAATTTGGTATAAAACACCGATTAAATCAAATACTTATAGCAGGAGGTGCGGTTTTTGACTGAACTTAAAACGCTTTCAAACGGTGTAAGAGTTATACTTGAAAATATCCCGTATGTACGCTCAATTGCCTTCGGAATATGGGTAAAAAACGGCTCGTCTGATGAAACGGCAGGCGAAGAAGGCATATCACATTATATCGAGCACATGCTTTTTAAGGGCACAAAAAGCAGAAGCGCCAAGGATATAGCTGAACAGATGGACGAAATAGGCGGTCAGATAAATGCCTATACAACAAAGGAATATACGGTTTTTCATACGCGGACTCTTGATACTCATTTTGACAAAGCGCTAACTGTAATGAGCGATATGTTCCTGAACTCAAGCTTTGAGAGCGAAGACATAAAAAAAGAACTGGGAATCATAACAGAGGAAATAAAAATGTATGAGGATGACCCGGAAGAACATTCTTCCGACATGCTTCAAAATGCCGTTTGGAACGGTTCAGCTTTGGGACATCCAATACTTGGATACGAAAAAAGCATCCAAACATTCAGCCGGCAAAAAATTAAAGCTTATTTCTCAAAGCATTACCGCACAGACAATACCGTGATATCGGCAGCCGGAAATTTTAAACCTGAGGAAATGCTTGATATGCTTGAAGCAGCCTTTGGAAAATGGAAATCCGAAAGCGCTGACGAAAAATGTAAAGATGACATAACATATAAACCGTCATTTGTATACGAAAAAAAAGATTTTGAACAGCTTCATATAAATATTGCTTTCCCGTGCGAAAAAAGGGAAAGTCCGCTCAAATATCCTGTAATTACCTTTAACACTCTTTTTGGAGGAGGAATAAGCTCGCTTCTTTTTCAAAAGCTGAGAGAGGAAAACGGACTTACCTATTCGGTTTACAGCTATGATTCCGCATACGACAAGACCGGTATTTTTGTTATTTATTTAAGCCTTCAGCCGCAGCAGTTAAAAAAAGTATTTGAGCTTATTTTTGAAGAATGTGAAAAGCTTCGAAAATACGGAATTGACGGCGAGCTTTTAAGAAAAACAAAAATGCAGCTTATAAGCAGCTTTATAATGGGCAACGAAAGCTCCTTAAGCCGCATGACGTCAAACGGCGGATCCGTACTTTTAAAGGGACATTGCGAAAGTTCCGACGACATTATCAAAAAGGCTGAAGCCGTAACGACACAAGACATAACACATGTTATAAACAGAATTTTTGATTACAGCAAAATGAGCATTTCTGCCTGCGGAAGTCTTCCAAAATACGACATTAAATCTTTGGCCGAAGAAACAATACAAAAAGCAATGAATATTTGACTTATTCGAAGGGAATACTTTTATTAAAAAGGAGGTATTCCAATGAAATTTTTAGACTGGCTTGCGCTTACATTTATCATAGTAGGCGCCCTTAACTGGGGACTTGTAGGTTTTTTTAATTTTGATCTTATTTCAGCCGTTTTCGGCACAAGCACACACCTGCTTACAAGGATCATTTTTGCGATAGTCGGGCTTGCAGGGCTTTATTCTCTCAGCATTTACGGACGTCTTGAGTCTCTTAACGCTTACCGGCACGCAAAATAAAAAAAATGGCAGATTGCAATTTATGGCATATTTTATGCCTGAAATTACAGTCTGCTGTTTTTTTGCCGTTTAATAAGCCTTTTTGATGAGTTATGTAATCATTTTTTTCACAAATATCAATTTTTTTTGACGGTAATATTTGCCTTATGAAAAAAAAGATGTTATAATTTTTAAAAAATCCAAATACTTTAAAGTTGAAAACAAGGTGGTAGTATATGAAATTTACAAAAATGCAGGGCTGCGGAAACGACTACATATATATAAACTGTTTTGATGAAAATGTAGATGACCCCAATACTCTTGCTGTGCAAATGAGCGAAAGACATTTCGGAGTAGGCTCTGACGGACTTGTGCTTATATGCCCGGCGGACGAAGCCGATTTCAGAATGAGAATGTTTAATTCCGACGGTTCCGAATCAGAAATGTGCGGAAACGCCATACGCTGTGTAGGAAAATATGTTTATGACAGAGGGCTTACAAACAAAACTCAAATTTCAATAATTACTCTGGCCGGCATAAAATACCTTGACCTTCATCTTGGAAATGACGGCACTGTTGAAAGCGCCACTGTGGATATGGGTGAACCAATACTCAAGGCGGCTGATATTCCTGTTATAAGCGACAAAGCGCCTGTAATAGACGAAGAAATACAGATACTTGACAAAAGCTTTAAGTTTACATGCGTTTCAATGGGAAATCCTCATGCGGTAACATACATCGATGATGTATCAGGCTTTGATGTGGAAAAATACGGAAAAGTTGCCGAGGTGGACAAGCATTTTCCGCGCAAGGTAAACGTTGAATTTGTTGAAAAAGTAACCGATGATTTTCTTAAAATGCGCGTATGGGAAAGAGGCGCCGGCGAAACATGGGCATGCGGTACCGGAACATGCGCCACAGTTGTTGCATCAATAATGAAGGGTCTTTGCAAAAGAACAACTACCGTCCAGCTTTTGGGCGGAAAGCTCACAATAGAGTGGAGAGAATCAAATAATCACGTATACATGACAGGCCCTGCCGAGTATTCATTTGACGGAGTATGGCTTAAATAAATAAAAACACATATCGGGAGGCATAAAAATGGCTGACAGCTACATACAAAAATTGATCGCCGAAAGAATAGGCGGTGCAAAATTCGGAAAAGATACAGTATTATACAAGTTTGAGAAAATAAAAAGAGCAAGAAGAGCGGCGGTTGCGGCACATCCGGATATTGATGTAATTGATCTCGGGGTTGGCGAGCCTGACGCAATGGCTGACGAAGGAGTAATAAAAGAACTTGCAAAGGAAGCGGCTAACTGGGAAAACAGAGGCTACACCGACAACGGCCGTGAACCGTTTCAGCGCGCCGCAGCAAAATACATGGAGGATATATACGGCGTTTCAGGCATAGACCCTATAAACGAGGTGCTTCACTCAATAGGTTCAAAGCCGGCTCTCGCCATGATTCCGCAGGCGTTTATCAACCCGGGAGATGTGGCGCTTGTAACAGTACCCGGATACGGTGTTTTGGCAAACATGACAAAATGGCTTGGCGGCGAGGTATACAATCTGCCTCTGCTTGAAAGCAACAATTATCTTCCTGACCTTGAAAACATACCTGAGGACATTTTAAACAGGGCAAAGCTTTTATACATCAACTACCCAAACAATCCAACCGGAGCTTTTGCTACGGAAAGCTTCTTTAAAAAGGTAATCAGATTTGCAAAAAAGAATAAAATTGTTGTAATTCAGGATGCGGCTTACGCGGCTCTTACCTTTGACGGCACAAAACCTTTCAGCTTCCTTTCGGTAAAAGGCGGAAAAGACGTAGGCATAGAGATACATTCTCTTTCCAAAGCCTTCAATATGACCGGCTGGAGACTTGCTTTTATGACCGGTAACCAGCTTGTGATAAAGGCCGTTGCTTCCGTTAAGGACAACAATGATTCCGGACAGTTTAACGCCATACAGCTTGCCGGAAAATATGCCCTTGAGCATCCGGAAATAACTCTTGCCACAGCCGAAAAATATTCAAGGCGTCACGACATGCTTGTTGCAACACTTAAAAAACTTGGGTTTAAGGTTAAAAAGCCTAAAGCATCATTTTATCTTTACATGCGAATACCAAAGGGAATTGCTGGCGGCGAAAAGTTTAAGACTGCCGAGGATTTCAGCCAGTGGCTTTTAAGAGAAAAGCTTATATCTACCGTTCCATGGGACGACGTCGAGCCTTGCATACGTATGTCTGTTACATTTCTTGCCTTTGGCGAAGCCGAAGAACGCAGGGTAATGGACGAAATATACAATAGGCTTTCCGATGTGAAATTTGAGTTTTAATTGATATACCTTAAAAACTGTTTTCAAGCAAGGCTGTCGGTTCGGCAGCCTTTATTTTTCCTCATCAGGAAAAAAGGAGTGATATAAATGACTCAGTCACAGCTCCATTCAACAGACAGTATCAAAGAACGTGTAATTTTGGTGGGCCTTGATACAGGCGAAACAGATATAAACAGCTGCCTTGACGAGCTTAAGCAGCTTGTGGAAACAGCAAACGCCGAACAGGCAGGACGGCTCATACAAAAACGCGAGCATATAAATCCGGGATTTTATCTTGGAACAGGAAAACTTGAAGAACTTAAGGCGCTTGTTGCGGAAAAAAACGCCACCGGCATTGTCTGCGACGACGAGCTTTCTCCGGCTCAGCTTAGAAATATGGAGGAAGCGCTTGAGTGCAAGATAATGGACAGGACAATGGTAATACTTGATATATTTGCCGCACGCGCAATGTCAAGCGAAGGCAAGATACAAGTTGAGCTTGCACAGTTAAAATACCGTCTTACACGTCTTACAGGGCTTGGAACATCGCTTTCGCGTCTTGGCGGCGGAATAGGAACAAGAGGCCCCGGCGAAAAAAAGCTTGAGGTCGACAGACGTTACATTAAAGACAGGATAAGCGAGCTTAAAGGTGAACTTGAAGAAATACGAACTCACCGCAGTCTTTTGAGAACCCAGCGCAAAAAAGGCGGAACACCCGTAGTATCTCTTGTAGGATATACAAATGCGGGAAAATCGACGATACTTAACGGAATAACAAACGCCGGAGTGCTGGAAGAGGACAAGCTTTTTGCTACTCTTGACACAACAACACGCATAGCGGCTCTTCCGAACGGGTCAAAAATACTGCTTACCGATACCGTAGGCTTTATACAAAAGCTCTCACACCATCTTATAGAGGCCTTTAAGGCTACTCTTGAGGAGCTGCAGTACGCAGACATACTTATTCACGTTGTTGATGCTTCAGACCCGCTTATAAGCGAGCATATGAAGGTAGTATACGATACCCTGAAGAGCCTTGGCTGCGAAGGAAAACCCGTTATAACCGTTTTCAACAAAATGGATAAAACCCAGGACGTTGTGCTTGCGGAGGACAAAATGTGCCGAAGCTCATTATGCATTTGTGCCAAAAATCATGACGACCTTGAACGGCTTTTGGAAAGCATAGAATCGGTTTTAAAGATGTTCAGGCATATGGAAAAAATACTGATTCCGTACTCTAAAGGCAGTCTTTTAAGTCTTATATACGGAAAATGCGAAATAGCAACCGAACAGCATACTCCTGAGGGCACGCTTATAGAGGCTTATATAAGCCCGGAACTTAGCGAAAGGCTTAAGGAATATATTATAGAATAAAAAAATTATAAATCCTCTCCGAATATATTTGCGGAGGGGATTTTTATGGTATAATGTTTTCAAAGTAAGCGGAGATACCTCCGGGACTAAAGTCCCTTCGGTACATTTGCTACGCAAATGCGTCTTTTTGCATATCCGCCCCTGCAGGCATACCTGCGTGCGTATATGCGAAGCCGTCTTTTCTCCGCTTTTATGGTATATTTTCAATAAAACAAATTGGGATTTTATTTTGCAGACGGCATACGGTTTTAAATTACTGTCTGCAACAACAATTTTACTGATGCTATATAACAGAGGGGTAATCAAAAATGGACTATACACAATCACTTTCATATCTTAACGAGCTTTACGGAATGCTCGGTTACGACCTAAGTTTAAACAGGATAGAAGCTTTGATGAAAAGCATGGGCGACCCGCAGGAAAAAGCCAAAATAATACATGTGGCCGGAACTAACGGCAAGGGCTCTATCTGCTCCATGATGACAAGCATCCTTATGTCTGCCGGCTACCGTGTGGGAACATATACTTCGCCACATCTTGAAAAATACAACGAAAGAATAACGATAAACGATGTGCCAATAACCGATGCCGATTTTGCAGAATATCTTACAAAAGTTAAAAACCAGTGTGCCGTAATTGCCGAAAACGGTGTAAGCCAGCCTACGGTTTTTGAAGTTGTAACGGCAGCAGCCTTCGATTATTTTGCCGAAAAAAAGGTAGATTACATAGTGCTTGAGGTAGGCATGGGCGGAAGATGTGACGCCACAAATATCGTAAAAAAGCCTGAGGTATCCATAATTGCGTCAATAAGCATGGACCACATGGAATATCTTGGGGATACACTTGCTAAAATCGCATACGAAAAAGGCGGAATAATTAAAGAGGGACGTCCCGCAGTACTTATTTCCGATGACGAAAGCGTATACGAAACGATAAGCAAAATCTGTTCTGAAAAGCACTCAAAGCTTTATTATGTACCGCAAGCCGGAGCAAAAACCACAAAACAGGATGTTTTTGGAACTGTTTTTGATGTTAAAAACAAATATATAGATTACAAGAACGTAAAGATGTCCCTTCTTGGTGAATACCAGCTTATGAATGCCACACAGGCGCTTATGGCCTGCAAGGCTTTAAACGACTGCGGCACATGTTTAAGCGACAAAGTCATACTTGACGGACTTGCCGCAGCAAAATGGAAGGGAAGAATGGAAATAGTTGAAACAAAGCCATATGTACTTCTTGACGGCGCCCACAACATTGACGGAATAACAATGCTCTCAAAATCACTTAAAAAATATTTTGCGGACAAAAAAATAACTATGCTCATAGGCATACTTGGAGATAAGGAATACGAAAAAATGCTTGAGGTAATCATGCCTCTTGCTTCAAAAGTTGTATTTACAGAGCCTCACAGCAGCAGAAAATGGCATGTAGAGGCAATGGAAGAATTTTTCAAAAAATACAAGGTTGAAATTCACGTTGAAAAAGACATCGCAAAAGCATATGCTCTCGCAAAAAGCATAACTGATGAAAACGATGTCGTAGTATGTGCAGGCTCACTTTATCTTATAGGCGAACTGTATAAGCTTGTAAAGAAATAAAACGGAGGAACAAAATGATAGATTTTAAAGATGAAATCAAAAAATACGAGCAGATTCTTGAGCTTGACGATATAGAAGATTCAGTTCATTCAACAGATCTTAAGGATATTATGGACATGCTTGGATATATTGCCTCGGTCAAGGGCTTTCAGAATAATACAAGGAGCAGAGGCTGATGATTTGCTGTAACTGCGGACACGAATACATGTCAGGCAACATCTGCCCGGCCTGCGGCGCCGACAATGTTTTGCTTATAAAGGCCAAGACGGCTTCCTTAAGGCAATATAACAAAGGCGTTTCCTATGCAAGAGAGGGCGATTACAGCGCGGCTATAGAGGCACTGCGAGAATGCCTGCTGTTTGACAAATACAATTTTGTGGCAAGAAACCTGCTTGGAATTGCATATTTTCAGACAGGTCTTGTTACTGATGCCATAAGAGAATGGATAATAAGCACATCAATTAAAAAAGAAAAAAACCCGGCTCAAAAATATATCGACTCTTTGCAAAAAAGTGGACGCTTTCTTGAAAAATGCGGTGATGCAATAGGGCTTTATAACAGCGCTCTTGAACAGTTTAAGCTTGGAAAAAATGATCTTGCCGTTATATCCCTTAAAAAAGCGGCGGATATAAATCCATCCTTTACAGAAGCGCAAAATGTTCTTACGGCTTACTATATAAGCATCAAAGACAGGCAAAAAGCCAAAAAATATATATCAAAAGTGCTTAAAACCGACAAACGCAACCCGCGTGCACTGGAATATCTTTCCGAGCTTACAAACCAGGAAGATATAATACACATTGATAAAAGGGATCTTAAAAACGGCAACGGCGGCGGATATAATGAAAATCTTGCAAAAGGAAGCTCGGTTTCTTTCTACAAAAGATTTAAAAAAATATTCAAAAGCCAGCTTTTTGTATTCTTATTCGGAGCTGCCATTTCAGCCGTTATTTTTGCTACGCTCGCTGTTCCTGCCTTAACCGACATGAAAAGCACAACCATAGACAATTTAAACAAACGCATACAGACTCTTGAGGATGAAAACGCAAACGGAAGCTCAACTTTTGCGATGAAATACAAAAATCTTGAAGCCGAGGTAACACGTCTGCAAAAGGAAAATGACGAATACAAAGCCCAATACAGCGCCCAACAGCAACAGCTTGACATTGAAAACGCAAAATCATTTATAGAAAAAAATGAATATTCTCAGGCTGCGTCACTGCTCAATAAAATAGATGACTCTCTTTTTGACGATAACACAAAAAGTGAAGTTTCCGCCTTGCGCAGCCAGTGCTATCCTCAGGCGGCAGAGGAAATATATTCTTCCGGTGTGCAAAAGCTTCAGGACGGAAATACCACCGAAGCTCAAAATGACTTCCTGCTTGCCGTTAAGCTTGCGCCTAAATCCGATAAAGCTGACAACGCTTTGTATTTTCTTGCGGAAATTGAAGAAACAAACGGAAACCCATCCCAGGCAAAAAGCTATTATGAGCGCATAGTAAACGAATTTTCAAATTCCGACGTATACAAAGAGGCTGAGAGCAAAATTATGGAGCTTTCAAAAAATGTACAGCAATAGTACATGCAACAAGTACAGGCAGGGCACATATCATAGTTGTAAACTGGTTTGAGGTAAAAAGAATATGGTATATCTCAGTCCTTCCCTGCAGGAATACAATACTTATCCAAACGGCGGAAATGAAGAGTATTACATGAATCTTGTTGCCGACGCCGCACAGCCGTATCTTGAAGCGTCGGGCATAGAATTTAAGCGAAACAACATAAACGGTACTTTATCCGAAGCCATCCGCGATTCAAACACCGGCGGAAGCGATCTGCATGTGGCTATACACTCAAATGCCGCTCCCGAAAACTTAAAAGGACAGCTTTCCGGAACAGATATTTACTATAACCCGATAAGCGTTAACGGACTTAAGTTTGCAAAAATTCTTCAGAAAAACTACAAAACAATTTATCCAAATCCGGATAAGGTCAATCTTATGCCAACAACAACTCTTGCAGAAATCAGGCGTACCGTAGCTCCGGCTGTGCTTATAGAAACCGCGTATCACGATAACGCAAATGACGAGCAGTGGATCAAGGATAATATTGACAACATAGGCAGGGTGATCGCCGAGTCGATAGCCGAATATTTTAACGTGCCTTTTGTGGAACCAATAATAAACAAAAGCAGCTACTCAGCCGACAACATCGAATAAAAAAACAAGTCTTTGTCAAAACACTAAGTGAATTGACAAAGACTTTTGTTATTATTTCTTTTTCTTGAAAAAGCCGTGACCCTTGGAGTGTTTCTTATCTTTTTGCTTCGCGCGTTCAATGCTTATGCGTCTGCCTTTTATCTTGCTGTTTTTCATCCCGTCTATTATATCCTTGGCATATTCAAACGGAACGTCAACATAGGCGTGATCGTCAAAAATCTCTATCTGGCCGATAAGTTTTCCCGGAACACCGGTTTCACCGGCAAAGGCTCCAACGATATCCTTTGGCTTAATCTGGTTGTTTTTTCCTGCGTTTACCACAAGGCGAACCATATCCTTGCTTGAAACGGAAGATGTTGAAATCTGAGGCTTTACAAAATTAATGTCGTTTTCTGATGAAGAATAGTCAGAAATGCTGTCGCCAAGCTGCATTTTTATCAGTGCCGACGCAACGTCGATAAGCTCTGTATCGTCATCGAGAAGCTGCTCGGCAATGGCCGCGTATTTTTCAAGACCGCCGCTTGATATCTGCCCGCGAAGTTTTTCGGTAAACACATCTGTTTTCGACTGTTCTATGTCATCAAGCGTAGGCAGCAGGCGCTGCTCAATCTTTGTTTTGGCATAGCTCATTATATCTCTTAATTTATATATTTCCCTTCCTGAGCAGAAAGTAAAAGCGGTGCCGCTTTTTCCGGCTCTTCCGGTACGTCCTATACGGTGAACATAATATTCATCGTCATCAGGTATATCATAGTTGAAAACAATATCTATATCGTCAACATCTATTCCTCTTGCAGCAACATCCGTAGCAACAAGTATTTCTATAGCTCCGCTTCTGAACTTCTGCATAACACGGTCCCTCTGCGCCTGCTTCAGGTCGCCGTGAAGTCCGTCGGCAAAATAACCTCTGCCGAGAAGCTGTTCTGTTATTTCGTCAACACGTTTTTTTGTGTTGCAGAAAACTATTGCAAGCTTAGGCGAATATACGTCTATAAGTCTGCAAAGGGCTTCAAGCTTGTTTTTTTCCTTAACATCAAAGTAATACTGTGCTATCTGGGGAACAGTAAGTTCTTTTCGTGAAATCTTGATATATTCCGGCTCGTTAAGATATTTTTTTGAAAGAGAAAGTATCTCATCGCTCATTGTAGCCGAAAACATAACTGTCTGACGTTTTTCAGGCAGCTTTTCAAGTATCAGCTCAATATCCTCCCTAAAGCCCATGTCGAGCATTTCATCGGCCTCGTCAAGCACAAGATACTTAACAGCGCCCATCTTAAGAGTGTGACGTCTCATATGATCCATAACACGTCCCGGAGTGCCTATAACAACCTGCGCGCCTTTTTTAAGTGCAAGTATCTGTCTGTCAATAGGCTGACCGCCATATATCGGAAGAACACGGATATTGTCCTTAAATTTCAACAGCCTTCTGAATTCCTCGCTTACCTGTATGGCAAGCTCTCTTGTAGGGCACAAAATCAGTGCCTGAAGCTGTCTGTCATCTTCATTTATCATCTCAAGGCAAGGTATGCCAAAGGATGCTGTTTTGCCGGTACCGGTCTGGCTTTGGCCTATTACGTCTTTGCCGCCCATAATAAGTGGAATCGCCTGCGACTGTATCTGAGAGGCTTCCTCAAAGCCCATATCGTTTACGGCCTTAAGCACCCAGTCAGACAGATTCATTTCTTCAAATTTCAAATTTTCCATATTTCAAATCCTTTCAAAAACAAAGGCGCAACAATATTAAACGGCAAAAAGAACAGCACCTTTGAAAATATTCTAAATTGCCCACTGTCTGAATACTATAGCAGGGAAAATAATAAATTGCAACAAATTTATAAATGTATTATAATTAACAGGTCGTATAGTTATAATCCAACAACATTTGCGGAGGTATTCAAAAATATGAGCATAATACACGCGATAATACTCGGACTGGTTCAGGGGCTAACGGAGTTTCTTCCGGTAAGCAGTTCCGGACATCTTGTTCTTTTTCAGAAAATATTTGGTTTAAGCGAAGCAACGCAATCCTTTGACATATTGCTTCACATGGGTACCCTTATAGCAGTTTTTATCTGCTATTGGGAGGATATCTGGAACATACTTAGAAAACCGTTTCAAAAAATCACATATCTTCTCATTGCCGCTACACTTCCTACAGTTGTAATTGCGCTGCTTTTCAACAGCAAGCTTGAAGCGGTATTCGGAAGCGGCAACTACCTCGGTATTTTGTTCTTTATCACTTCCGCGGCGATGTTTTTTGCGGACACGCGCAAAGACGGCAATAAAAAAATAAAAGACATGTCTTATGCTGATGCCATAATTATCGGCATTATGCAGGGAATTGCCATTTGTCCGGCTGTATCAAGAAGCGGAATGACTATCGCAGCCGCTCTTGCCATAGGGCTTAGAAAAAATTCGGCCGCAAGGTTCTCATTTCTTATGTCAATACCGGCAATACTTGGAGCCATGGTATTTACATTAAAGGATATGGCTTCCGGCGAAGCTGCGGTTGGCGAAGCTATGGGTGTTTTCCCTGTTGCGGTGGGCTTTGTTGTAGCGGCGGTATCCGGATTTTTGGCTATAAATTTTATGATAAAAATCATCAACCGCGGAAAACTCAAATATTTCGGAATATATACGGCAATTCTCGGAGCATACCTTTGCCTTGACCAGTTCGTACTGCATATTATTTACTGAAAATGAAGTTTTATTGCAATAGCTGAATTGTAACGCTTTCAACAATTTATTTGTTGCAATATCCGGCTGTTTGTGTTAATATAGAAGCGTTGATATAGGTGTAATTTTGAAGAGTGAGCGTTCTGCTCACTCTTTTGTTTACTTATTGTGTACAAATAAAAAATCTCTGAAAAGGAGTGGTATTATGGCAAACACCGGCGGCACGGTGAGTATGGTTGAGGAGCTTGTAAAACCTCTGGCCGATGAAATGGGCTATGAAATGGCCGACATCGAATTTGTCAAAGAGGGGCAAAACTGGTATCTGCGGATTTACCTCGATAAAGACGGAGGCGTTACTATAGACGACTGTGAGCTTTTCAGCAAGGCCTGCGAAAAACTTCTCGACAAAAAAGATCCTATTGAGCAGGCGTATATATTTGAGGTAAGCTCGCCCGGACTTGACAGACCACTCAAAAAAGACAGTGATTTTGTTAAATATGCCGGCTCGCTTGTAGACATACGGCTTTACAGCCCAAAAGACGGGAAAAAAGAATTTCAGGGTGAACTTAAAGGACTTGAAGACGGAAACATAGTTATAACCGAAAACAAAACGGAAGTTGTGTTTGAGAAAAAAAGCGTAGCGTCGGTACGGCTGGCGGTAGTGTTTTAAAAAGGAGGAATGACAAAAAATGGCAAAAGCAGGCTTTGACAAAGAAGAATTCATTGAGGCTTTAAATCTTATAGAAAAAGAAAAAGGCATAGACAAAGAAGTGATTTTTGAAGCCATCGAGGCTTCACTTATATCTGCGTGCAAGAAAAATTTTGGCACATCGCAAAACGTCAAGGTTGAAATAAACCGCGAAACAGGCGATGTTGCCGTTTACGCCCAGAAGGAAGTAGTTGAACATCCGGAGGATACGGCGCTTCAGATTTCCCTTGAGGACGCACAGGCAATAGACGGGAAATACAAAATCGGCGATATATACAATCAGGTTATAACACCTAAAAATTTCGGCAGAATTTCGGCACAAACCGCAAAACAGGTCGTTGTTCAGAAATTCAGGGAAGCCGAAAGAGATATTTTATATAACCAGTATATAACCAAGGAAAAAGATATCGTTACAGGCATCGTTCAAAGGCATGAGAAGAAAAACATAGTCGTTCAGCTTGGACGCATTGACAGCCTTCTTCTGCCAAACGAACAGATAGCCGGCGAAGAATACAATTTCGGCGACAGAATAAAGGTATATGTGCTTGAAGTAAAGCAGACACCTAAGGGGCCGCAGATATTTGTATCACGTACACATCCAGAGCTTGTAAAAAGACTTTTTGAACAGGAGGTTCCTGAAGTACACGACGGAACAGTTGAAATTAAGAGCATAGCACGCGAGGCCGGTTCAAGAAGCAAGATTGCCGTATATTCCAAAAACAAAAATGTTGACGCGGTAGGCGCATGTGTAGGACAAAACGGAAACAGGGTAAATGTTATCGTAGGCGAACTTAACGGTGAAAAAATAGACATTATAACCTGGAGCGAAGATCCAAAGGAATTTATTGCGGCGGCGTTAAGCCCGTCAAAAGTAATAGCCGTAAAGCTTAATGCGGCAGAACAGAGCGCAAGAATAGTTGTGCCCGATCATCAGCTTTCCCTTGCAATAGGCCGCGAAGGACAAAACGCAAGGCTCTCGGCAAAGCTTACCGGTTGGAGAATTGATATAAAAAGCGAAACGCAGGCGGCGCAGACCGGTTTTCTTGACGACGCTGAATGCGAAAACACCGATGCACAAGCCGTCACAGCCAAAAATACTTGCGAAAACACCGATGAAAATACGCAGGAAAATACACAGGCAGACAATACTTCAAACGATTGATCACAGACTGGAGCTGATTGGATGAAAACAAAAAAAATACCACTCAGAAAATGCACCGGCTGCCAGGAAATGAAAGATAAAAGGCAGCTTATAAGAATCGTTAGAAGCGACGAAGGCGAATTCAGCCTTGACTTTACCGGAAAAAAATCCGGCAGAGGGGCTTATATATGTCCTAATATCGAGTGTCTTGAAAAAGCCCAGAAATCTAAGGGGCTTGAAAGAAGTTTCAAGACAGCCGTGCCTAAAGAGGTATATGAAAAGCTGAGAGAGGAGCTTTCAGGTGCCGACAAATAAATTCAATTCAATGCTTGGCTTGTGTCAGAAAGCCGGAAGGCTCGTTTCCGGTGAATTAAGCTGTGAAAACGAATTAAAAAGCCGAAAAGCCAAGCTGATAATACTCGCAGAGGATGCGTCTGATAATATAAAAAAGAAATTCATTAATTCATCAAATTTTTATGGCTGCAAGGTTATATGCGCCATGAATAAGGATGAACTTGGAAGGATAATTGGGAAGGATATGCGTTCGGTAATTGCGGTAACAGACGACGGATTTGCCGCTCAGCTTGAAAAACTGGCCGATGAAAACAAGTAATGACGCCTATCCATTTTTACAGGAGGTGGAGCCTTTGGCTAAGATCAGAATATATGAACTGTCAAAAGAACTTAACATAGCTTCAAAAAACATTATAGAAAAAGCTGCATCACAGCTTGGAATTTCAATTAAGGCACCGGCAAGCACAGTAGAGGACGATGTGGCGGAAAAGCTCAGAAATATCTTTGCGCCTAAGCAGCCTACGGCACCGGCAGAAAAAACAGCGCCTAAGACAACCGAAAAACAGACAGAAAAACCGATACAAAAAAACATTGAACGGCCTGTACGCAAAATCGAAGATAAACCTGTTCAAAAACCGGCTGCAACACAAAACTGGGATGAACACAAAACTACACAATCCCATTATAAAAGACCGTCTGACACTCAAAGACCTCAAAACACAAGACCAAACAGCGACAGACCGTATTCCGGACAAAAACCACCGTATCAAAAAAACGGAACACAGCAGCAGGGTACAAGAGATTTTTCCAAACCAAGACCTTCAAACAATACCTCAAACAATACCTCAAACAATACCTCAAACAATACCTCAAACAATACCTCAGGCGGCGCTTCAAACAGACCGTTTAAAAATAATTCCGCTCCAAACAGGAATCAGGCTCCGGCGCAGACAAGCGGCGATAACCAGGACAGACAGCGCCAGCAACGTCACAACACTGCACCTGCTCAGCATAAAAACACTATGCCGCAGGGAAAAAACAACAGTAACGGCAACAACAACCGTAAAAACAATAGCTTTGGCAAAAATGAACACGACAACAATGACAGAAACAATAACCGCAATAAAAACAACAGAAATCAGAAGCAAAGGCCGTCAGAACAGCCTGTTGAAATAAAGAAGCCTGAGCCTAAAGAAGATGAGCTTAAAATAATCAAAATTCCGGCTGAGCTTACGCTTGCAGACCTTGCGGAAAAAATGGGCAAAAAAAATGCCGATCTTGTAAAGTCACTTTTCCTTGAAGGGAAGGTAATGACACCAAATTCCACGCTTGACTTTGATACAGCATCTGGGATTGCAGAAAAATTCAACTGTATGCTTGAGCTTGAAGAAGAAAAGGATATATTTGAAGAAGTATTTACCGAAGAACCGGAAGATGAGAAAAATCTTAAAGAGCGTCCTCCTGTTGTAGTTGTAATGGGTCACGTTGACCACGGCAAAACTTCACTTCTTGACGCAATACGTCACAGCCATGTTACAAGCGGCGAGGCAGGCGGAATTACACAGCGCATAGGAGCTTACACTGTACAGATAAACGGAAAGCCTATAACATTTCTCGATACCCCAGGCCATGAAGCTTTTACGGCAATGCGTATGAGAGGCGCACAGGTTACGGATATTGCTGTGCTTGTAGTTGCTGCCGATGACGGCGTTATGCCTCAGACAATTGAAGCCATTAACCACGCAAAGGCTGCCGGAGTTGAAATAATAGTAGCCATAAACAAAATGGATAAACCAGGCGCTAACCCTGAAAGAGTTAAGCAGGAGCTTGTAGAGTACGGAATAATGGCCGAAGACTGGGGCGGAACAACTATCTGCGTTCCTGTATCAGCCGTAAAGAAAACCGGCATAGATACACTGCTTGAAATGATAACTCTTACAGCAGAAATGAAGGAGCTTAAGGCAAACCCTGACAAAAAAGCCAGAGGCGCCATAATAGAGGCACAGCTTGACAAAGGCCGCGGGCCCGTTGCAACGGTGCTTGTTCAGGACGGCACTCTTAACGTAGGCGATCCTGTTGTTGCCGGAGCCGCTTTCGGAAAAATACGTGCCATGACTGACGACAAAGGCAAGCGCGTAAAAAAGGCCGGCCCTTCAACACCGGTTGAGATAATCGGACTTTCAGAAGTTCCGGCAGCCGGAGATACTTTTTATGTGGCTGAAAACGAAAAACAGGCTCGTCAGGTGGCAGAAAGCGTAATAGCCAAAAACAAGACCGAGCTTATAAAAAATACGCCGCAGAAGGTTTCGCTTGACGATTTATTTACACAGATCCAAAGCGGAAACGTAAAGGAACTCAATCTTGTAGTAAAGGCTGACGTTCAAGGCTCGGTAGAGGCAGTAAGACAAAGTCTTGAAAAGCTTTCAAATGACGAAGTGCGTGTACGTATAATCCACGGCGGTGTTGGAACAATAACTGAGTCGGATGTAATGCTTGCAAGCGCGTCAAACGCTATAATAATAGGCTTTAACGTGCGTCCGGAGCCTGTAGCAAAAGCTTTTGCCGACACTGAAAAAGTAGATGTACGGCTTTACAGGGTAATTTACAACGCAATTGAGGACATAAGTTCTGCTCTTAAGGGAATGCTTGATCCTGTATACCAGGAAAAAGTAATAGGCCATGCCGAGGTACGTCAGCTCTACAAAGCTTCAGGCGTTGGCACAATTTGCGGAAGTTATATTACAGACGGCAAATTTGTAAGAAACTGCAAGGCAAGAGTTATTCGTGACGGAATAGTTGTATACGAAGGCGTGCTTGACAGCCTTAAGCGTTTCAAAGACGATGTTAAGGAAGTAAACAAGGGCTACGACTGCGGAATTGTTTTAAACAAGTTTAACGACATAAAGGAAGGCGACGTTATCGAAGCCTTTATTATGGAAGAAATACCAAGATAAGGTTGTGAGCAGATGAGAAAAAAGATCAATACGAGGATGATACGCGTAAACGATGAGATCACTCGTGAAACAGCAAACATCATTCGCACGGAGCTTAAGGACCCGCGCATAGTAAGCCTTACAAGCGTTTTAAGATGCGAAACTACATCCGACCTCAAATATTGCAAGATATTTGTATCCGTTCTCGGAAACGATGAGGAAAAAGCAAGCGTTATGAGCGGGCTAAAAAATGCTTCAGGCTTTATAAGGCACCTGCTTGCCGAAAGAATAAATATGCGCTATACACCGGAACTTGCGTTCAAGCTTGATGATTCTGTTGAATATTCAATTAGAATGGAAAAGCTTATTAAAGAAATTTCAAAGGGCGGCAGTGAAGAAACCAATTCCGGCAATGAAAGCAGTGGTAAAATTGACGAATAATTCTTTTGAAGAGATCAGGAAATATATATCCGGCAAAAGCAGTATTGCGCTTTTTGCCCATACAAGCCCTGACGGCGACGCTGTAGGCGCTTCATGTGCATTTGCCATGGCGCTTAAAAACGCCGGAAAAAAGGTTACTGTATTTCTTGAAAAGTATTCTGACGTTTTTGACGTTATACCAACGGGAAATCTTGTTTTAAACAGGATTCCCGATGGTTTTTCATGCGAACTTTGCATAGCTTTTGACTGCGGTGACAGCAAACGGCTTGGTGAATTTGAAGAATTTTTCAAAAACAACGATAACATAAATATCGATCACCACAAAAGCAATGAATATTTCGGAAAGCTGAACTATGCAGATGAATTTGCAACATCTACAAGCGAGATAATATACAAGCTTTTAAAAAGCTGGCTTCCTCTTGACAAAGACATTGCCTGCGCTCTTTATGCCGGCATAATTTTTGACACAGGCGGCTTAAGACATTCATCAACAAAGCCGGAAACACTAAACATCTGCGCCTGCCTTATGGCCTATGGTTTTGATTTCAACAAGGTATACAACACTATTTTTTATACCAGAAAGTTTGAAGAAGCCAAAATAATGGGTGTTGCTCTTGAGCACATGGAACGTATTTCAGACGGAAGAATCGTATATTCTTATGCTGCCGAAAGCGACATCGTTTCCTGCGGCACGACAAGCGACGGTCTTTCCGAAATAATCAATTATCTGAAAGGCATTTCAGGATGCGAATGTGCTGTATTTGTATATGCCAAAGAAAAAGACGTATACAAGGTAAGCATGAGAAGCGATGATTCATTTGATGTATGCCGTGCATGTATGACCTTTGGCGGAGGCGGACATGTAAAAGCCTCCGGCTGTACAATAAAAGGAACGCTTGAAGATGTGCTTAAAAATGTACTTGCAGAGCTAAAAAAACAGCTTTGACATTCGGAGGGGCTATTTTGGACGGCATTTTGAACATATACAAGGAAAAAGGCTATACGTCCCACGATGTAGTGGCAATAGTCAGACGCACATTAAAAGAAAAACGGGTAGGGCACACAGGCACTCTCGACCCGGACGCCGAGGGTGTGCTTCCTGTTTGCGTCGGCAAGGCTACAAAGCTTGCCGATTACATAATGAACAGCGGAAAAACCTACACGGCTGAAATAACATTCGGAGCCGAGACCACGACCCAGGACGCTTCAGGAGAAATTACAAACACGTATACCGTTGATTTTGACGAGGAAAAAATCAAAGCTGCCATAGAATCTTTCAAAGGTGAGTACATGCAGCTTCCGCCTATGTATTCGGCAATAAAAATAAACGGGAAAAAACTCTACGAATTTGCAAGAAAAGGGCAAGAGGTGGAGCGCAAAGCACGCAAAGTTGTTATTTACAATATTACGGCAAAACAATTTATGGCGCCCGACAAAGCCATAATTACTGTTGACTGTTCAAAGGGCACATATATACGCGCTTTATGCGAGGACATAGGCAAAAAGCTTGGCTTTGGTGCATACATGTCAGCTCTTACACGCACAAGAAGCTCAGCCTTTGATATTAAAGACAGCATCCGCCTTTCACAGCTTCAGGAATTGTGTGAAAACGGCAGGCTGGCAGAAGCTCTTATGCCTATGGAAAAAGCACTTGAAAGCTACAAAAAAGCAGTGGTTCTTAAATCAGCCGATAATCTTATGCATAACGGAGCAAGGATATATTCCGAATATATCACCCGAAAGATAACACCCGGTGAAACAGTTACAGGTTTTGACAGCACAGGCGTTCTTGTTGGCATATACACTGCCGAAACAGATGAAACCGGCAGAGGCTATATAAGACCGGCAACAATACTTTTGTAAAGGAGTATGCAAAAATGATACACACAACCGATGAAAATATCGAGCAGACCGAAGAAACCGCCGTAACGCTTGGAAACTTCGACGGAATACACCTTGGACATAAGGCGCTTATAAGCCTTACGAAAAAGCTGGCGAAAGAAAACGGTCTTAAATCGGCGGTATTTTCATTTACTCCGCATCCCATGTTTTTGTTCGGTAATCGCAAAAACACAGCGCTTATCATGACTTCTGAAGAAAAATCGCTTACACTTGAAAATATAGGTATCGATCTTTTTATAGAATATCCGTTTACAAAGAAGTTTGCAGCAATGGAGCCTGAGGCTTTTGCAAGGGAAATTGTCTTTGGCAAAATGAAATGCCGTCATCTCGTAGTTGGAAACGACTATCATTTCGGCAACAAGGCCAGAGGCGACTACGAACTTTTAAAACGCATAGGAGCCGAATACGATGCAGAGGTATACAAAGTGGATTCGGTGGATTTTTGCGGAAAGCGTGTAAGTTCCACAAGAATACGCGAGGCTTTAAGCAAAAGCGATCTTCCGTGTGCAAACAGTCTGCTCTCCGTTCCGTATTTTGTTTACGGCCAGGTGCAAAAGGGCAGGCAGCTTGGCAGAAAATTTGCTTTCCCTACGGCAAACATAAAGTCCGACGATAAAAAACTGTATCCGCCGGACGGCGTATATGCAACCAAAACCGTTGTTGACGGCGTTGAATACATGAGCATTACAAATATCGGTACAAATCCAACCGTAAACAGTAAAAAACGAACTATTGAAACCAATATATTTGACTTTGAAAACGACATTTACAGCAAAAAAATAAAGACGTATTTTTATAAATTTATAAGAGGGGAAAAGAAATTTGACTCTCTTGATGCTCTCTACAGTCAGATTAAAGCTGACAAAGCATTTGCCGAAAATTATTTTAACACCGAGGAATTTAAGGAAACAGACAAAAAGACCAAAAGCGCCATTTGATTTCGGTGCCTTTGGTCTTATTTTTACTCGCTTTCTCTGTAGCCCTTTGGCGGCTTTGGCCCATAAAACTGATAATAATCAATTTTTATCTGGCCGTTAAAAAGCTTTCTTTTGGCATCTGCTTTACGCCCGAAAAGCTTTTCAAAATACTCCATGCTTGTAATTATATAGGTTGACCATGTAGGATTTGTACGCATAAGAGCGCCGAGACTTTTATAAAGTTCCTCGACCTCCTTAAGCTCGCCTATACGCTCGCCGTATGGCGGATTTGATATAAGGCATCCGTAATCGCCCATAAGAACCGCGTGCTGCAACGGCACAACAGAAAACTCAATACAGTCGTCAACACCGGCTTTTTCCGCGTTTTCACGCGCTACTGCTATTGCTCCGTCATCAATATCGCTTCCGTAGAGTTTCGGAAAAACATCATAATCTATTGCTTTGTAGGCTTCAACACGCGCTTTTTTCCAAATATCAGGCGAAATTCTTTCCCAACCTTCGCAGGCAAATTTTCTGTGTATTCCCGGAGCAATATTCCGTGCCATCATTGCGGCCTCAATAAGTATTGTACCTGAACCGCACATAGGGTCATACAATATCCTGTCCTTATTCCAATAGCTAAGCTCAATCATCGCCGCTGCCATTGTTTCCTTAAGAGGGGCAATCATTGCGTTTTCACGATAGCCGCGCTTATGAAGGCCGCCGCCTGATGTATCTATGGTAAGGGTTGCAACATCGTTTAAGATTGCCACCTGTATTGTGTAGTCTGCGCCCGTTTCGTCAAACCATGATACATTGTATTTCGCCTTTAATTTCTCAACTACGGCTTTTTTTACTATTGCCTGACAGTCAGAAACACTCATAAGCGTCGATTTTACCGCTTTTCCGGTAACGGTGAACTTTCCGTCAACTGTTATCCATGCACCCCAGTCAAGAGCTTTTGCGCCTTCAAAAAGCTGGTCAAATGTAACAGCCTTAAATTCTCCCACTTTAATTAATATCTTGCTTGCACAGCGCATCCAGAGATTTGCCTTTACGATATCTTCCTCGGTTCCGGTAAACTCAACTCGTCCATCAAAGGCATGTATATTTTCAAAACCAAGCTTTATCGCCTCACGCTTTACGCTCGCCTCAAGGCCAAAGGTCGTTGTTGCTATAATGTTTATTTTTTCCAAATCATATCACCATTTTCAGATTTATTTTTACTTAGCAGCAAGTGTTACGCCGACATATTTGTAATTATACCATAAAACACAGACAAATACCTTTTTTTCTTGAATTTGTGCCGGATTAAGGGTATATTTTAATATAGCAATTAAAAATCGCAAAAGGAGAAATATATGTACAAACTTATCAAAACATGCGGAAGAGCAAAACGTGGAGAACTTACAACGCCTCACGGAATTATCGAAACTCCCGTGTTCATGAACGTAGGTACCTGCGGAGCAATAAAAGGCGCCGTATCAAGCGAGGATCTTGAGAAAATCAAGTGTCAGGTTGAGCTTTCAAACACCTATCATCTGCATGTGCGTCCCGGCGACAAGCTTATAAAAAAGTTTGGAGGACTGCACAAATTTATGTCATGGCAAAAACCTATACTTACCGATTCCGGCGGATTTCAGGTGTTTTCTCTGGCTCAACTTAGAAAAATCAAGGAGGAGGGTGTATATTTTAATTCGCATATAGACGGCAGAAAAATTTTCATGGGGCCGGAAGAAAGTATGCAGATTCAGTCTAACCTTGCAAGCACAATAGCCATGGCTTTTGACGAATGCTCTCCGGCATTGGCGGAAAGAAGCTATGTTGAAAATTCGGTAGCAAGAACAACCCGCTGGCTCGAAAGATGTATAGCTGAAATGAAAAGGCTGAATTCTCTTGACGATACAATCAATAAAAAACAAATGCTTTTCGGTATAAATCAAGGAGCAATATTTGACGACATACGCCGTGAACATGCAAAACGAATTTCAGATATGTGCCTTGACGGCTACGCAATCGGCGGGCTTGCCGTGGGAGAAAGCCATGAGCAGATGTACCATATTTTGGAGGAAACAGTGCCGTATCTTCCACAGGACAAACCTACTTATCTTATGGGAGTAGGTACGCCTGAAAATATACTTGAATCCGTTGAAAGGGGCATAGATTTCTTCGACTGTGTGCTTCCGGCAAGAAACGGACGCCACGGAAACGTGTATACAAACAAAGGAAAACTTAATATGCTTAATGCCATGTATGAGCTTGACGATTCGCCTATAGACGAAGAATGCAGTTGTCCTACGTGCCAAAGATATTCAAAAGCATATATCCGCCACTTATTTAAGGCAAAAGAAATGCTTGCCATGAGACTTTGCGTAATTCATAACCTTTATTATTTCAATAATCTTATGGAAGAAATCAGAGCAAGCCTTGAAAACGACACTTTTGCCGAATACAAAAAGATGCGTCTTGAGGGATACAAAAGAGCTGCCGATGAAAAAATAATTATGAAAAGAAACAGAAATGAGGACTATCTGCTTTAACATTAAAATTTAATATAAGAAAAGGTTAAGAATTTTGATGAGATTTTTTTTACGTTAATTCATTGACGCAGACTGATATATTTTATATAATAATATCTAAGCATAAAAAATCATGTTTTTTATTCTGCAAATTTTATAAAGGAGAGAAACAATAATGTTCAATGATTTATTTTTAGTTGCAAGTACTGTTATAAACGGTGCCGCAAAATCAACGGCAGCTTCAACAGCTTCAAAATCATCCTTAAGCCCTACAATGATGATAATTGTGTACTGTATCGTTATTTTCGGCGTGCTTTACATCTTTTCAATCAGACCGCAGAAGAGAAAAGAAAAAGAACTTCAAAATGTCAGAAGCAATATAAAAGCTGGCGATTCCGTTCTTCTTGCAAACGGCCTTTACGGAAAAGTTACAGACGTAACAGCGGAATGCTATATTGTTGAGTTTGGTATAAACAAGGGCGTAAGGGTACCTGTGCTTAAGCAGGAAGTGTACGCTAAAAAAGAGCCTAACCTTACAAATAAAGTTGAAGAAGAGCCTGTTCCTGAAAAAAAGAGTCTTTTCGGCTTTGGCAAAAAAGCTGAAGATGCTGCAACAACTACAGCTGAAAAGCCTGCTGAATCTGCCACAGAAACAAAAGCTGAAGACACAACAAACAATACCGAAAACAAATAACTATTTACGGCCATGTCCTTATGGATATGGCTTTTTTTGCTCAAAAAGAAAGATGTCCATACAAATTGTAACAGATGTACAGGCTGCTGCATACAATGTATCATAATAAAAAATCAAGAAGGCTTGAAACCAATGCCAGAAAAAACAATTCTTGACACAGAAACACCGGTAGTATGCCCGGCAACAGCATACCAGTCAGCCACAGTATGCGTACCTATAACCGTAACTCCGTACGCAAAAACAGGAACCACAGAAACGGTATGCTGTGGCGCTCCAACAGTAGTAGCCGGAGAAAGCAAATGCAGCAGCGGCACAAAAAACGGCAGCTGTGTTTTTACAATCACACAGGACATTTGTGTAACGGTTCCTGTTGAATTCGGCGCAACTGCATTACCAAGTGATTATTATGTAACCTGCAACGATGCTTCGGCAACAGACATATGCGAAGACTGCGGATCAGCAGAGTGATTTTTTTGACGGGGCTTGAAAAAGTCCCGTTTTATTTAATTTATGTTTGATTTGCCGTTTTACGTATTAAGCAATCTGTATGGCTTGATAAATACGCATTGACCTCATTGTTATAGCAAAACTATTCGCAAAAGTTGTGTTTTGCGAATAGTTATACAGCTTCCCTTTCAGCCTTAAATAACTTATACTGTGTTTCCAAACCAAAAAAGGCTTCGTACTGCAACGAAGTCTTTTTTGGTTTTCTTATATTTGGTTAAGATTATAATTCTTTACAGTCTGAATTTATGCTGCCATCATTTTTGTCGCTGTTTTCCGGCATAACCAAGGCTGCAATTATATAAATAACAACTCCAGGAACAACGCCTGTAAATACAGTTACGCACGCCCAAAGCAACCGTATTACAGTTACATCAAAATCAAAATAATCCGCAAGTCCGCTGCAAACACCGGAAATCTTTTTGTTTGTAACATTTTTATACAATTTCTTTCCGTTCATACATATTCACTCCTTTTTATTGATTTATCAAATCGTGTTTTTTATAAAGCCTTCGTCACACAAACTTACATACTTGTCGTCAGCCACAATTATATGATCTACAACATATATATCTATCTGGTTCATTATTTTTATAATCTGAGCCGTTGTGCTTATGTCATCAGAAGTCGGAATAAGGCTTCCTCCGGGATGATTATGCGCAATTATTATGCTCCTTGCATTAAACTTAAATACCGCTTCCATTATATTTCTAAGATATACGGCTGTTTCACTTATTGTGCCTTTGCTGATTAGCGACTCGCCAATAAGCCGACTTTGAGCGTCAAGACAGATAACATAAAAACATTCGCGTTTTTCGCGGGAAAGTAAAAATACGGCATACTCCCCCGCTGTGTCTGAACTGTCGATAACTTTTTTCTTCGAAAATCTAACGCGCATATATCTGTGCATTAGTTCTGAGGCTATTGAGAAAAATATGGCCGTGTTATCACTGACTTTACAGCGGTTCACAATATCTGCGGGATCAGCATCAAAAAGCAGTTCAATATTGTTGTCAAATTCGTTTAATATTTCATGAGCCTTATCATTTGTATTTTGCCTTGGATATGTAGTGTACAGCAGCATTTCTATCAGCTCATGATCGGCAAACGACTTGCAGCCGTCATGAAAAAGACGCTCTTTCATTCTTTTTCTGTGTCCCTCGTGAAGCATCGGCTTAAGGGATTTATCTGTTTTCTTATCTTCGTTTTCACTCATGACTTTATCTCCGCCAGCAGCTGATCTATCCCGTCTGAATAAATAATACTTAATAGCGAATCAAGCTGCCGCAAAGCCATTGTAAGCATTTTTGCGGTAATAAGTCTTTTTTCAAAAGCCTCGGCAAGCTCGTTCAGGTCGATTACCTGTACGCTTTTATCAGGATAAACCTTTACATCAGCCAATAAATCAGTAAAAATATAGGCATTTTCAATGGCATTAAATTCACTTTGTATTATGTCGCAGTAATAATAAAGCAGACTCCCGTCATCACGCAAAAAGCTGCTGATTTTGTAGCCTTCTTTAACATAATAACATGAAAATCCATGAGTAAAGTCTTTTCTCGGCTTAAGAACATCCCATTTTGTAACGATTTTTTTGCCATCACAAAAAAGCACTTTATCATCTTTCAAAAGCACGGTTTCGTTTGGTATATACCGCCTTCTGTAAAGTTTTATATCCATATTTTACCACCTGACTGAAATTATAATGTTATTTTTAAATTTTATCATAATTGTTTCATATTTTCTACAGTAAGCGGCATTATTCTTTTAAAAAAGAGCTTTTATCATAAATATGCAAAACTTTTAATTTGTGTTCACATAGTACACATATATTTTTCACTTAAGAGAAATATAGTTCTTTATATAAAACAGATGGGAGTGATATTTAATGTCAAACATAGTTGTGTTGATACCCGCTTATGAACCATCGGCAATACTGATAACCATAGCAAGAAAATTCAGCGAAGCACTGTTAAAAGTTGTAATAATTAATGACGGCAGCAAAAGCAGCTATGACCCCGTATTTGACGAAGCATCCAAATATGCCGTTGTTCTCAGACATAACATAAACATGGGCAAAGGCTGTGCCCTTAAAACAGGCCTTAGATATATCAAGGAAAATTATCACGACTGTACAATTCTAACAGCCGATGCTGACGGACAGCATACCTTTGACGATTCGCTTTCTGTAGCTCTTTCGTCACTTCAACATCCTGACGGTGTAACAATAGGCAGCCGCGGCTTTGATAAAAATGTGCCTCTGCGAAGCCGTTTTGGAAATTCCGCCACAAGACTTGTTTATAAGTTATTTACAGGAATTACATTAAAAGATACTCAGACAGGTCTTCGGGCTTTTGGCAGCGACATGATAGACTTTATGTTAAATGTAGCCGGAGAACGTTATGAATATGAAATGAACGTTTTGCTTGAGTTAAGCCGCAACAAAATTCCGATTTATGAAAAGACCATAGAAACAATATACTATGACAACAACGCCCAGTCGCATTTCAACACACTTAAGGATTCGGCAAAAATATATGGGAACATAATGAAATTTGCAGCCTCGTCCTTTATCGGATTTTTGGTTGATTACAGTCTTTACAGCCTTCTTATTGTACTTACGTCGGCTTTTGGCGCTTTAAGCGTCCCTTTTTCAAACATCGCCGCGCGGATAGTAAGCGCCGGCGTTAACTTCTCGATAAACAAGCATGTTGTTTTTAAAAGCAACAGCAGTACATTAAAGACCGGTCTGCAATATTTTATGCTCGCTTCCTGCATACTTTTTTTCAACACACTGCTTTTAAGCTTTCTTGTTGAAAGCGCAGGCGTAAATAAGTTTGCAGCAAAAATTGTAACTGAAATAACGTTTTTCACATTCAGCTGGATAGTTCAGCGCCATGTTATATTTAAAAAAGCACCAGCAAACAAACCCTGTATCAGCCGGAGGTAAAAAAATGAACATATTTAAAAAACCATACTCATGGGCCATTACTTTTTCAGTTTTAATGGCTGCCTTTACGGCAGATGTAATACTTGACTCGTTTGTTATCAAAAAAAGCTACCAGGTTGTGGCAAACGCACAGACGTTGACTCAGGCAAGCAGCGGAACAGCCACAGAGGATTCTTATAAAAGCGACACTCTTAACGTAAAATTGAACCAGTATCGTCAAAACGACACGGATATATATGTTGCCGACGTTACCTTGTCCGGCGAAAACAGCATAAAAACCGCCTTTGCTGACAGTACATACGGAAAAAACATTACTGAAAAAACATCACAGATAGCAGAAGAAAATAACGCCGTGCTTGCAATAAACGGAGATTACTACAGTGCAAGAAGCGGCTATGTTATAAGAAACGGAGTGCTTTACAGAAGCTCTTCGGCCGGAAGCAATCAGGACGACCTTGTAATATACAGCGACGGAAGCTTCGGAATAATTAACGAAGCCGAGGTGACAGCCGACGAGCTTTTGAAAAACGGCGCACAACAGGTACTTTCTTTTGGCCCCGCACTCATTAAAGACGGCAGTATTTCCGTAACCGAAAGCACAGAGGTAGACAAAGCAATGAGAAGCAATCCGCGAACGGCAATATGTATCACAAACGACAATCACATACTTATGGTAGTTGCCGACGGAAGAACAAGCAAGAGCACAGGCCTTTCACTTTATGAGCTTGCGCAGTTTTTGCAGACACTTAATGTTAAATATGCATACAACCTTGATGGCGGCGGATCTTCAACAATGTATTTTAACGGCAGTGTTATAAATAATCCTACTACCAACGGAAAGACTATATCCGAAAGAAAGGTAAGCGATATCATATATGTTAACTAAAAGCATAAAAAGCAGAGCAATGAGGGACGCGGTAATATACATGCTTATTACGTCATTGTGCGGTATTTTCAGCGCTGTATATGAGCACTTCAGCCATGGCGTATATTCGTCCTACATGGTTTATCTTTTCCTGTTTCCCCTTGTCGCAGGCGTGCTTCCTTATCTTCTGATACATCTTCTGGAGCTTCCTTTTCCAAACAGAGCTGCTCTTAATCTGTACAATTCAGGCATAAGCTCTCTAATACTTGGAAGCGCGTTAAGCGGCGTGTTTGAAATATACGGCACACAATGCAGCCTTTGCGTTGTATACTGGATAATAGGAATAGCATTTACGGCAACCGGCATACTACTTTATATTACAAAAAACCTGTGCGCTCCAAAACAGGCATAAATAAAACGGCCACGGATTAAGCTTAAAACCTTATCCGAGGCCGTTAATTTATTTTCGTATTATTACAAGTCCTACAGCACCTTCACCGCCGTGGGTAGCCATAACGCTTCCCGTCATAACAGGCTCTGCGTCTTCAAAACCCTTTTGCAAAAGCAGCTCCTGCATTTTTTTGATTATATTCATATTGCTTCCGAGAGTGTATATCACATAAGCCTTAGACATATCGAAAACTTCATTTTCACAAAAATCATCAATAAGCTTTTCGTAAAATTTTCCTATTGTATTGCGGTATTTTTTGGTAGCAATAAGCTTTCCGTTTATTATGTCAATACGCGGCTTTATTCTAAGCACCGAGGCAAGAAGCGCCGAAGCGTTTGAACAACGTCCGCCTGCAACAAGATATTCCAGCTTATCCGGCACAAAACATGTCTTTACTTTAGGCACTACATTGCGTATGCTTTTTACAAGCTCCTCCGGAGTAATATCGGGATTTTTCCTAAGTTCTCTTGCACCCCACAGCGTAACGGCTCCGGCGCCGCCCGAAACATTAAGAGAGTCTATTAAAGAAACATTGTCAAACTCAGCCACGGCTAACGCGGCGTTTGCGTATGTTGACGAAGCAAGGGACGAATATCCTATGTGAATTATATGCGCCGACGGAACCTCGCTCATTATATGCCTGAAAAAAGCTTTGAACTCCTCAGGATTAACGGCGCTTGTTTTCGGAACATGCTTTGTTTTATTAAAATAATCATAAACCTCCTGAACGTCTATCGCTCCGTCGTCACATTCCCTGTTTGGAAAAACTACGTGCATAGGCACGGAATAAATTCCGTATTTTCTTTTATTTTCTTCGGAAACGTCCGAACAGCTTTCTGTAGAAATGACAATTGGCATTTTTGTGCCTCCTGAGAATATATATGTATGCGGTTTCAAACACTACTTTATATTTTTTTTATTACTTTGTCAACTATTGCAATATAAACAAATAAAAAACCGCAGTTTCAGACTGCGGCAATAACGATTATTTTCAATCAATGCTTTTTTTAAAACAAACTGCAAGAGGCATTTTGTCATAAGGCGGATAATTGTTTATCCGCAAATAGCCAAGAGAAAGATAAAGCCCTATGGCTTCTGTGCACGCCTGCCTTGTTTGCAGAACAAGACTTTTAAAACCAATTTCGGCGGCTCTTTCTTCCAATAAAAGCATAAGCCTTTTAGATATGCCTTTTCCCCGGTATTCCTCTCTTACAAAAACTCTTTTTATTTCAGCCGTATCTTCGTCATATCTTCTTAATCCCGCACAGCCTACGGCATAGTTTTTGTCGTAGGCAATGAAAACATCATGTATTTTTTCAAGCGAATTGTATTGAATGAAATTTTTGCGGTTTTTTTCTCCTCCGACAAGCTTATTGAAATAATCATCTATAAGCTTTGAAAAGTTTTGAAAATCAATGTTTTTCTCATCCGTGTAAACATATTTTAATTCCATATACAATCATATCCTATCAAATACAGACTTTATTTAAACATATCAATGTATTCCTGTTCGGTAATAACCGTAACGCCAAGCTCAGCCGCTTTTTTATTTTTGGCTGACTCCGAAAGAGAATCATTGTTTATAAGATAATTTGTATTTTTACTTACACTGCCTGTTACCTTGCCGCCCTTTGATTCTATTTCCGCCTGAAGCGCTTTGCGGTTTTTGTAATTTTCAAGGTCGCCGGTTATTACAAAAGTCATGCCTTTTAATATGCCGTTTTCGTTTTCTTCCGGCGCTATAAATGTAATATAATTAAGCACATCGGTAATAAATGCCTTGTTTTTTTCATCGGCAAAATAATGATGTATACTGTGGGCTATTACCTCGCCAAAACCTTCGATTTCGTCAAGCTCGTCCTCAGAAGCATTCATTATTTCACCAAGATTATTGTCATAATACTTGCATAAAAGCTTTGCGTTGCTTAAGCCTACGTTATTGATTCCAAGAGCATAAATGAAATTCGGCAACGCACACGTACATGCTTTTTTAATTGATTTTTCAATGTTTCCATAAGATTTTTCGCCAAAACCTTCAAGAGTGACAATGCTGTTTTTGTATTTTTCAAGCCTGAATATATCAGTATAGTTATCGATAAAACCATTATCTATGAATTTTTTAAGCGTTTCTTCCGAAAGACCCTCTATATTCATTGCGTCACGGCTTACAAAATGGTCAAGCGAGCGTACTCTTTGCGCCGAACAGTTTGGATTTGTACAGTAAAGCGCCCTTCCGTCCCTAAGCTGGCGTATTTCTGTTTCGCCGCCGCAAACAGGACAGACAGCCGGTATTTCCACATTGTTGCTTTTCGTGATATTTTCCTGTATCTGTGGAATTATCATGTTTGCCTTGTAAACTTTTATCGTATCGCCTATGCCAAGTTTAAGCTCCTCAAGAATGCTTACGTTGTGAACGCTTGCGCGGTTTACCGTTGTACCCTCAAGCTCCACAGGCTCAAATACGGCCACAGGATTTATAAGCCCTGTGCGTGATGTACTCCAGTCGATATACAGAAGCTTCGTTTCGGCAGCCTCGTCCTTCCATTTAAAAGCAATGGAGTCCCGTGGAAATTTTGCCGTTTCACCTAAAGAAGCGCTTATTTTAATGCTGTCTATCGTAAGCACAAGGCCGTCCGACGGAAAATCGTTTTTCGCGATTCGGTTTTCAAAAATTTTTACTGTGTCTTTAATATTGCTTTTGTCAACAAACACATGCTCAACGACCTGAAAACCAAGAGATGCCAAAAAATCAAGCTGCTCCGACTTTTTATCAAATTCCATACCCTGTGCCGAAACAAGCGTAAAAGCATACAAGCTTACCTTTCTGTCGGAGGCAAGCTCACTGTTTAGCTGGCGAACCGTACCGCTTGTAAGATTTCGCGGATTCTTATATTTTTCATCGTCAGGAAGACTTTCGTTTATCCTTTCAAACTCCGAATAGGATATCACTCCTTCTCCTCTCAAAACAAGGCTTCCCTTGAAGGCTATGGCAAGCGGAACGTTTGAAAACACCCTCGCATTGTGTGTTATGTCTTCTCCGATATCACCGTTTCCGCGGGTTATGGCCTGAACAAGTTTTCCTCCGTCATATTTTAAAACTATGGTAAGCCCATCCATTTTCCAAGAAAGCATTCCGGCGTAATCTCCAAGCCAGCCTGTAAGTTTTCCGACATCCTTTGTCTTGTCAAGCGACAGCATACGTCTTTCATGCTTTACTTTTTTCAGGCTGCTTACTATTGAATATCCTACATTTTGTGTTGGAGATGAACTCAGTATGATTCCGGTGCTTTTTTCAAGTTCCACAAGCTCATCATAAAGCTTATCATACTCAAAATCCGTCATCATAGGGTCGGCATCCATATAATACCGTTTTGACGCCTCATTTAAAAGGGCAATAAGCTCCTTCATTCTGTCCAATCAAAGACACCTCTCTTTTACTGCTCTATTTTTATAAGCTTTGAAAGCCGTGCCATAAATTTTTTGTTTCCCTTGCCTGTAAAAGAAACCTCAACTTCAAAATCCGCTCCGGCAGGCGCTATGTTTTTTACCGTACCTATTCCGTATTTCGGCGCGCGCACCTTATCACCAACCACAAAAGACAATTCAAAATCCTTTGGAGCCGGGATATTTGCATCAGGCTTTTTTAATCCATAACTCAGCCCGCTTGAAGCGGCGATGGAACTGAATTTCTTTGGCGCGGCTGAAGCAAACGGTATTCCAAAGCTATTGGTACGTTCATTTTTTATCCATTTTATCATATCGTTTGGTATTTCGTCCAAAAATCTTGACGGGCGGTTATATTTCATTTCGCCATGCTGCATACGTGTTTTTGCAAAAGTCAGCCACAGCTCTTCCCTTGCGCGTGTTATTCCTACATAGCAAAGACGCCGTTCCTCCTGAAGCTCATGGTCGCCGTCAAGCGACATCATACTCCTGTGGCTCGGAAAAAGACCTTCCTCCAGTCCGGCTATAAAAACACACGGAAATTCAAGACCTTTTGCCGAATGCAATGTCATAAGCACAACCGTGTTTTCATTTTCCGAATATGAATCCACATCGGCAACAAGAGCTACCTCCTGAAGAAATCCATCAAGAGATATATCACCTGTTGATGAAATATATTCGGAAGCTTTTGACACAAGCTCGTCTATGTTTTCAAGCCTTGTCTTTGCCTCCTCTGTTCCCTCGTTTTCAAGCATGTTGATATATCCGCTAAGCTTTGCCGTTTCTTCAATAATCTGTTGCGAAGTCATGTCGGAAGTTTCTTTTTTCAGCCTTTCAACAAGTTCATAAAAGCTTTCAAAGCTTTTGGCATTGCGCCCAAAAAGTCCGTCGCCTAAAGCAAGCGGAATTGCGCTGTAAAACGATATTTCTTTTTCAGCGGCATATTGATTAAGCTTTTCTACGGATGTATCTCCGATTCCGCGTTTCGGCGTGTTTATTATTCTCTTTACGGCAACATCGTCGTTTGGATTTGACAGTATTTTAAGATATGAATGAATATCCCGTATTTCCTTTCTGTCATAAAAACGTATTCCGCCGCAAAGCCTGTAAGGAATTTCTTTCCTTATAAGCTGTTCCTCAAGTGCTCTTGACTGGGCATTGGTACGGTACAGTATAGCAAAATCCTTGTATTCACGGCCATTTTCTATAGCCTCATCTATGGTTTTTGCGATAAATCTGCCTTCGTCATATTCATTATCGGCGCAGTATGCCTTAATTATACCGCCCTTTTCGTTTTCGGTCCAAAGCGCCTTATCCTTACGCTCACTGTTATTTTTAATTACATTGTTTGCAGCATCAAGTATCGTCTGGGTTGAACGGTAATTCTGCTCAAGTTTTATAACCACAGCATCAGGGAAATCTTTTTCAAAATCAAGTATATTCCTTATGTTTGCACCTCTCCAGCCATATATGCTCTGGTCGTCGTCGCCTACTACACACAGGTTTTTATACTTTCCGGCAAGGAGCTTAACAAGTTCGTATTGTCCGGTATTTGTATCCTGGTATTCGTCTACCATTATGTATTTGAATTTCTCCTGATAATATTCAAGCACCTCATGATTCTGCTCGAAAAGCCTTACAGTATAAAAAATTATATCGTCGAAATCAAGAGCGTTATTCTGCCTGAGCCTGCTTTGATACTCTCTGTATACTAAACTCAGCTTTTCATCTCTTTCTCCGCCGTCGCGTTTTTTCAAAAAATCCGAAGGTGAAATCATCTCATCCTTGGTTCTGCCTATTTCAGCCAAAGCCCCTTTTATTGTAAAAGTTTTGTCGGCAAGATTGAGATTTAGCTTTGAAAATACGTCCTTCATCACTCTTGCACAGTCATCAGGATCATATATTGAAAAGTTTCTGTCAAACCCTATTTTTACAGCTTCGCGTCTTAATATTCTTACACATGCCGAATGGAACGTGCTTACCCACACGTCCTTTGCCGACTCATCGTTTACAAGCGCCGTTATTCTGTCACGCATTTCTTTCGCTGCTTTGTTTGTAAATGTTATGGCAAGTATACTCCACGGACGGACTCCGTTTTCCAAAAGAGCAGCTACTCTTGAAGTAAGCGCGCCTGTTTTTCCCGAGCCTGCGCCTGCCAGTATAAGCACCGGGCCGTCTTGCTGGAGCACGGCCTTCTTTTGCATAGGATTCAGTTTTTCAAAATCGATCATTTTATTGTTTCCTTCCATAAAATTACGGGTTTTTATAAAAATCAGGGAAGCTGATTTTCTCAACTTCCCCGCGGTATCATTTTGTATCAGGATTTTCGCCGTTTTTCTTTTTTTCACTCAGCCTGTCCATTGCAAGCCGGTAGCCGTCGCTTCCATACATAAGCGCTCTGTTTACCCGGCTTATGGTTGCGGTAGAAGCGCCTGTTTTTTCAGCTATTTCAATATAAGTGCATTTTTTATCAAGCATTTCCGCAACCATCATTCGCTGCGATATAGCATTGATCTCATGCACAGTGCACAGGTCATCGAAAAGCTGATAACATTCATCAATGTTTTTCATTGTCAGAACATACTCGAAAAGCCTGTCGCAAAAATCGCTTTTAATCTTATTTATCAACCCCATCACCCTCAAATAAAGCAATTTTCAAACACGCTTATATTTTAACATTTTACCGCTGTAAAGTAAAGCAGAATGTAAAATATTTACTTTTCTTTTCCAATAAGCTGTTCTATTTTCTCCCAACAGTTTTCGCAAATATCAACCGATACATCCTGCCCGTCATTTTTTGAGCCGTAGCCCCATCTTTTTTCAATATGAATATAATCTTCGTGCAGAGGATCAAGCTCTGTGTGTATACGTTTTTTGCACATATCACAGTATACTTCGCTTATGATTTCAGTCTGTACATTAACAGTCATATTTTTTATCATTGTTCCCCCACCGCCTTCTTTTGTATTATTTCAAACTTTTATTTGATTTTAACACGGTTTTTGCTAAAAATATATATTAAATCACTTCCACCGGTGTTAAAATAATACAGAAAGGGTGAATTTACATGAATGATTTCACTGATATGACGCATTGTCTTTTATGCCCCCGAAATTGCGGCATTGACCGCACACACACCGTCGGCCGCTGTAAAAGCACAGATAAAATAAAAGCCGCTCTTGCATCCATACACATGTGGGAAGAACCTCCGATAAGCGGCTCAAGGGGTTCCGGTACAGTGTTTTTCTCAGGCTGTTCTTTGGGATGCGTGTTTTGCCAAAATCATGATATAAGCCAGGAAAATAACGGCATCGAAATAAGCATTGACAGACTGAGCGAAATTTTTGTTGAACAACAAGGCAGAGACGCGCACAACGTAAATCTGGTTTCGGCAGGACACTTTATTCCACAGGTAAAAGAAGCGCTGAAAAAAGCTAAGGCAAACGGGCTTAAAATTCCTGTCGTATACAATTCCGGCGGCTATGAAAAAGTTGAAGCCCTGAGGCTTCTTGACGGACTTGTAGATATATATCTTCCTGATATCAAGTTTTTTTCAAGCGAAATTTCAAAGAAATATGCTGACTGCGAAAACTATTTTGAGTATGCCTGCGAAGCTGTAAAAGAAATGTTCCGTCAGACCGGACGAATAGAGCTTGATTCAGAGGGAATAATGAAAAAAGGCGTTATAATACGGCATCTTATTTTGCCCGGATGCCGAAAAGATTCCGAAAAAATTCTTGACTTTATTAATGAAAACTTCGGAAACGATGTATATGTGTCGTTGCTGAACCAGTATACGCCGATGTACAGGGCGCTCAATATTAAAGAACTCAACCGCCGCATTACTTCTTTTGAATATAAAAAAGTTACGGATTATTTTTTGTCAATCGGACTTGAAAATGGTTTCGTTCAGGAAAAATCATCAGCAAAAAGCACTTATACTCCGGTGTTTGACCACAGCAATTTATGAAAGGAAAGCAAAATGGAAACAGTAAAAGAAAAGTTTTTAAGGTACATTTCATTCGATACTCAGTCCAATGATAATTCATCCTCGATTCCAAGCACTGAAAAGCAGCTTGTTCTGGCAAATAAGTTAAAAACCGAATGTGAAAATATCGGTCTTATTTCAGTTTTTGTAAGCGATAAAGGCTATGTTTATGCAAAACTTCCAAAAAATGCGGACGGATTTCCGTCTGTCGGTTTTATAGCACACATGGACACAAGCCCCGATGCCTGCGGAAAAGTCAAGCCGCAGATAATAAATAATTATGACGGCAAACCCATACCGCTTAAAGGAGCTGTTTTAAACTGTGAAACTTTTCCTTCTCTTAAAGAGCAAATTGGCAAAGAGCTTATAACTTCAGACGGAACATCACTTCTCGGCGCTGATGACAAGGCAGGAATTGCCGAAATAATGACAGCCGCACAGATAATGCGAAACGCAGATTTCCCTCACGGAGAAGTATGCATCGCCTTTACGCCGGATGAGGAAATAGGCAGAGGCGCAGATTATTTTGATGTGAACCGTTTCGGAGCCGATTTTGCATACACCGTTGACGGCGGAAAGATCGGAGAGCTTGAATACGAAAACTTTAATGCAGCAAGAGCGTCAATCACTATAAACGGCAGAAATGTTCATCCGGGATATGCAAAAGACTTAATGGTAAATGCAGCGTTAATAGGAACCGAACTTGCCTCAGCGCTTCCGGCTGATGAAATACCGGCAAAAACCGAAAAATATGAAGGTTTTTTTCATCTGTGCTCATTTGAAGGCAATGTTGAAAAATGCAAATTAGTGTATATTATCCGTGATTTTTTTCATGACTCATTTGAAAAACGCAAACAGGAGATTACTAATATCGTTGAAAGTCTCAACCAAAAATATGGCGGCTGTGTCTTTCTTGAACTTCACGACGAATACAGCAACATGGCAGAAGTTTTAAATAAGCACAAAAATATTGTTTCGCTTGCCGAAAAAGCAATGGAAAACTGCTCGGTAAAACCGATAATTCAGCCCATACGCGGCGGAACTGACGGCGCGCGGCTTTCATTTATGGGGCTTTTGTGTCCAAATATATTTGCAGGCGGCTTTAATTTTCATGGCATTTACGAGTATATTCCGGTAAGCAGCATGGAAAAGGCCACAGATGTGATAATCGAGATATGTAAAAATTGCAAAAATATTGTTTGACATAAAATTATTTGTATGTTATCATGCTTTTATCGATATATCAGCAAAAGCAAAGACTGAGATATGGGCGGATTCGGTTACAGCCTCAGAAAGCAGAGCGGTTGATGAAAGCTTTGCAGCACGAATTTCCGTAAATTACAGCTCACGAGCTCCGATTCAGAAAATTAAGTAAGCTTCGGCGTCTGCCGCGTTAAGGCCAAAGAGGTATTTTTAAAAATACGAACTAAAGGTGGTACCACGAGTCATTTCGTCCTTACGGATGGAATGGCTTTTTTATTGTATTTACAAAAAGGAGGAATAAAAATGTCAGTTTTGGACGTGCTTGAAGAAAGAGGATTTATTGAACAACTTACACACGAAGATGAAATGCGCGAGCTTTTTGAAAAAGAAAAGGTTACTTTTTATATAGGCTTCGACCCTACGGCAGACAGCCTTCATGTAGGTCATTTTCTTACAATAATGGCTATGGCTCATATGCAGAGGGCCGGTCACCGCCCTATTGCTCTTATGGGCGGCGGTACAGGCATGATTGGCGATCCTACCGGAAAGACCGACATGCGCAAAATGCTTTCTGTTGCCGATATTGACCACAATGTCGAATGCTTTAAAAAACAGCTTTCAAGACTTATAGATTTTACAGACGACAAGGCTCTCATCGTAAATAATGCAGACTGGATCAGAAACCTTAACTACATTGATTTTTTGCGTGAAATCGGCGTACATTTTTCAGTAAATAAAATGCTTACAGCGGAATGTTTTAAAACACGTATGGAAAAGGGTCTGTCCTTTCTTGAGTTTAACTACATGCTCATGCAGGCAAACGATTTTCTTATGCTTCATGAAAAATACGGTTGTGTGCTTGAGCTTGGCGGAAGCGACCAGTGGGCAAACATAACCGCAGGAGTTGATCTTATAAGGCGCAAGCTTCAAAAACCGGCTTACGGAATGACCTTTAAGCTCCTTACTACAAGCGAAGGCAAAAAAATGGGAAAAACCGAGGGCGGAGCCGTATGGCTTGATCCTGAAAAAACATCGCCTTACGAGTTTTACCAGTACTGGAGAAATATCGGCGACAAGGATGTTGAAAAATGCCTTGCCCTTCTCACTTTCCTTCCTATGGACGAGGTAAGACGCCTTGGCTCGCTTAAGGACAACGAAATAAATATGGCAAAAGAAGTTCTTGCCTTTGAGGTTACAAAGATCATCCACGGCGAAGAAGAAGCAGAAAAAGCACAGAGCGCGGCAAAGGCACTTTTTGAGGGCGCAGCCGAAGGCGGTTCAATACCTGCTACAGAAATATCGGCTGACGAAATAGAAAAAGGCATTGACATTCTTTCAGTTCTTACCCTTACAGGGCTTACGGCATCAAGAAGCGAAGGCCGGCGCCTTATACAGCAGTCGGGACTTAAGCTTAATGAAGAAAAAGTCGATTCAGCCGAGCTTAAGCTTGCACTTTCTGACTTTAGGGACGGAAAGCTTAAGCTTCAAAAAGGCAAAAAAATATTCCATGTTTTAAAACTTATATGATTTATCAAAAACCGGCTGTTTGGCCGGTTTTTTTATATCTGAAAATCACATGCAGTAAATATCATAAAATTTCATATATGGCATATAATCTGACAATCAGTCCTGATTTGACAAAAACCTCATGTAAATATCGAAAACTAATACTTTAACGATGGTTGACGAGCCAAAAACTATGATATATAATTACTCAGTAATCAAAACTAAAGGGAGATGCAATTAATTAATGAAAAAATTTATATGTATATTTACAGCCGCAGTTCTTTCTGCCAGCATATTTACAGCCTGCGGCAATAAAAATAAAACAACCGCTTCCGCCCCGCTTTCCGCATCATCTTCGTCCTCGTCTGCAAAAACCCAGTCCTCATCATCCAAAGACAGCAACAGCCGAACAGTTGTTCTTGACGAAGTCGGCCTTACATACACTACCCCTGATGAGTGGCGGTCAATAGAAAAAACAAATCTTTATCCACGTACAATTCAGTCAACAGGAACTGTAGCCAGAATAATCTACAGCTACATAAAGTCTGAGGATTTAAACAAAATCCAAAGCCAGACGGCTACTGAAGATATGAACAAATATCTTTATCCTATATGTGAAATAACAATTGCTAAAACAGAAAACTTTACAAACGGAACTCTAAAAGACATAATATCCGAATATGTAAATGACAAGCAGGTATCAACTCAGGACGCATATTCCTATCATGTAATGTATGATTACACACAAAAAAGCACGCTTACAGGCGACGACCTTGACAAGTACAACAAAGCTGTTGCTGCTGTGCCCGATCTGATAAAAAGTATTTCAACCCGTTCCTTTAACCCTGACAGTGTAAAAAAATCGGTTGAAACTAACGACATAGCAAATAACTATCTGACATTCAACACCAAAACTCTTGAGGGCAACGCCATAGATTCCACTGTGTTTTCAAATTACGATCTTACAATGGTAAACTTCTGGGGCACTTATGCCATAGACAAGAGCAATGAGCAAAATACGCTTGAAGAAGTTTACGAAAACGTTCAGACAATGGACAAAAAGGTAAACGTAATAAATGCCATTGTTGATACGCCTAACGATGCAAACGAAGCCACGGTAAAAGACCTTAAAAGCGAGGCAAACGGAAAGTTTACTACCATAGTTATGGACGATATTTTGGCAAACTGGGCTGTTAAGCATCTTGAGGGCGTGCCTACAACTGTTTTTGTTGATTCCACCGGCAAAATAGTAGGCGAACAGTTAAAGGGCGCAAAATCAACCCAGACTTATCTTGATGAAATAAAAGCAAGGCTTGCTGAAGAAGGCAAATAAGTCTTAATAATAAAAAGCTTCCCAAAACCGGAATTTCCCGGCAGTTGGGAAGCTTTTTTTCAGTTTATTTAAGTTCCTGTCTGTGAATTGTATTATACAGCATTTTTCGTGCGATAACTGAAGCATTTGCGCTTCCGTCGGCATTTTCAAGCACTACGGAAACCGCATACTGCGGGGAATCCGCAGGCGCAAAGCCTACAAACCATAAATGATCGCTTCCGCCCGGATTTTCAGCGGTTCCGGTCTTTCCAGCAACCTGGAAATAATCGGATTTCGCATTAAACCCCGTTCCGTTATTTACAACCGCAATCATCATTTCCTTAAGCTTTTCGCATTCTGTTTGCGTAAATATTGTGCGTATGGCCTTAGGCAACTGCGTATCCACTGTAGCACCGCTGTAATTTATAGTATGGTCAATAATATACGGCTGCATCATAACTCCGTTATTTGCTATGGACTGTGCGATACATGCCATAAACAAAGGCGTAACCGTAGTTCTTCCCTGCCCTATGCTTGTTTCCACAAGCTCGCTTTCAGTAGCTGACTGCTCTATCTTTACTGAAGGCGTACTGTATGGAATCGAAAACCCAACGCCTGTATTAAACATAAGGTCATTGGCCGTTTTTCGCAAATCTGCCGCGCCTATTTTTTCACTCAGTTCTGAAAAAAAGCAGTTACAGCTGTTGGCAAAGCCGCTTGTAAGGTTTTCCTCGCCATGTGCCTTGCCGTTAAAGCAGTGGATTACCTTGTTGTCAAAATCAGCTTCACCCTTACAGGTATAAGTAAACGAATCTGCATCGGTTATATTTCGCAAAGCTGCCGTAGCCGTTACTATTTTAAATATTGATCCCGGCGTATACTCACCTTGTGCCGCTCTGTTCACAAGAGGCGTAGTCTGATCCACCTTAAGATTTTCCCAGTCCTTGGCAAGGTTTTCCGGATCATACATAGGTTTTGACACCATACACAAAATACGGCCTGTTGATACTTCCTCCACAACTACTGCGCCTTTATTCGTGCCCATTAGCTTTGAAGCTGTATCCTGAAGGTTTTTGTCTATTGTAAGATAAACAGAATCCCCTTCTACCTCGGTACCCTTAAGAAAGCTTTGAAGGCGTTGAAAAAGCTCGCCGTCTATATGCTGCAATGTAAAGTTTTCGGAAGCTTCGACTCCGGCCTTTCCGGCACCTGTATATCCTACTACATGGCATGACGTCTGGGCATCGTTATATTTTCGCACATAGCCTTTGTCGCCTCTTACGCTTTCTGCAAGCACGTAGCCGTCTACATCACGTATATCGCCGCGCTTTATTGTTGTATCCGCTGAACTTATGCGCGGATTGTATGAGCTTACTATCATTTTGCCGCTGTCTTTTATAACCACCTTGAGGAGATAAGTTATCATTACAGCAAACATAAGCATTATGATTATTGTTACCCGTTTTATGCTCTTTTTACTGTTGCCCGTCATGCTGCGCCTCCAATATTACTTTTTGGTTGTAGCCGTTTACCCACTGGATAAAGCTAAGCGACAGTATGCTTACAAAAATCGACGTTCCGCCATAGCTTACAAAAGGAAGCGTTACTCCGGTAAGCGGTATAAACTTTATTACTCCGCCTATAATAAGAAACGTCTGAAAAGCCATCATGGCCGTAAAGCCGGCCGCAATGAAGCTATAGTAGCGTCTTTCACACTCATAGGCTATCATCATTCCTCTGATGAAGAGGATTATAAATACCCCTATAAGGCAAATGGCATACACTGTTCCAAATTCCTCGCATATTGCTGAAAAAATAAAATCCTTTGTAACTACCGGAATACTTGTAGGCATTCCCTTTGTAAGACCGCTTCCTATAAGTCCCCCTGTGCCTATGGCAAAAAGCGACTGGCAAATCTGGTAACCTCCCGAATCAATATCGGCCCACGGATTTTTCCATGCCGCAACTCTTACCCGAACATGTGAAAAAAGCTTGTAGGCAAACATTGAGCCAACGGAAGCCAGTCCTACTCCAAGCACGGTAAGAAACACATTGCTTGTAGCTATATAAAGCATTACCATGTAGGTCATAAAGAAAATAAGCGCGCTTCCGAGATCCTTTTGGAAAACAAACAGCAACACAAGTGCGCCGCTTAAAATGCACGTAACTATAAGTTCTTTAAGCTCGATTTTCTTGCGAAATACGCTTGCCAGATAAAAGATGTATAAAAACTTTACTATTTCAGACGGCTGAAAACTAAGGCTTCCGATATATATCCAGTTTACAGAGCCATACTCCTTTGAGCCTAAGGCAAGAGTTGAAAGCACAAGCAGGAAGCTTAAAATTATATAAAATTTTTCAAACTTTTCAAACCGCGGTATAAGTTTTATTACAGCCGGTATCCAGAAAGCCGTGAAAAAACCTGCGCATATCCAAATAAGCTGTCTTACGGCAAGGGCGTCATTTAGCCGCATAAGCATTATAATGCCGGTGTCAAGCAGAAAAATAATGCAGTTCCATATAAGCGGGCAGCCGTTTTTGTATACCTTCTGGGCAATATAGTTTCCGCCTATTATTGCCGCAAGCCCAGCTCCTCCAACCGCTACGTGAAGCATGTTGAATGTTATTTTCTGCGGGTTATAGCTTATAATAAGAAACGCCGTTATGTGCATAAGAGCCGTTACTGTACGGCAGGTAAAAATAGCGCCTCTGTGGCTGTGCTTTGTCATTCCCGCCTTGTCAAGCAGATATTCTGCCGAGCAGAAAAGAAAAATAAAGATATATATTATAAAAAGATATCTGCTTACTATTATCAGCAAATCAAACATAATTTTATTCCACGCCTCTGAAATAATGGCCCTTTGTCATACCAGATTCCGACATTTCCTCAATCGTTCTTTTTACCCTCATAGACGGTTTGTCAGGGTTTTCAAGCATATCCAAGTATGCGCCTATGATTCTGTTTGTCTGTGAAGCCGTTTCGTTTGTAAAAATAAGCCTTAGACTTCCTGCCGGCGACTCAAGTATCTCGCCGAAAAACTTAAGCAAAAACAAAGGCTTTCCGTTCAATATAAAGCTTACGCACTGGCGGCAGTCAGTCATTATCTCAAACTGTTCTCCCTTTCTGTCTTTGATATAAAAACCTGTGCTGTCTTTTTTGGAACAGAAGCGTCCGGCTTCTTTTCCGCCGCAGAAATTTCCTATAGGACATTGTTCTGTAGTCATAAGCGGAAGTTTTCCGTAAGCCAGAAGCTCACAACGCTTGTCGGCAATGCTTTTTATCTCGCCAATATTAAGCTCAGGCGAAAGAGTGACTCTGTCGGCTCCGGCTTTTTGCCAGAAAGAAACGTCGGCGCTGTTAAAGACGTTTGTGCTGTAGTCTGACGTAATATTTTTACCGCAGTCTTTAAGCATATGAAGCTGTCCTATGCTTCTTACAACAAAGCCGTCAATGTCGCTTTTTTTAAGTTTTTCAATAAAGCCATCGTAAAACTGCTCCGATGTTTTCCTGAAAATTCGTGGCATTACCGCATATAAAAGTATATGTTTTTCATGGCACTTGCGTATGCACTGTTCAATGTTTTCCTCAAAGCCGGTACACATGTCAAAATATATCGCCCATATGCCTTCATTTGTCACTGCCGCTTCAAACTGCAAAATATCAGCGACCTCAACCGTTAAAAGCTTTGAAGAAATATCCGGCTCATGCCTGTTAAAATCAGTATTTCCCGGTGATTTTATTTCACGCTTAAAAGATGAAACTATTTTCTTTTCAAGCGCATCCGTCGCGTCACGCCTAAGCTTGTTTAAAGCCGATATTCCCATATATACATCATTTGTGCTTGTTACGGCTATATCCTCAATATAAAACGGAGTACCGCCTGTTTTTGAAAGCTGCTGAACTATCTTTTCTTTTGTAAGAGGCTGATTTTCAGCCTTCGCAACTTCATCGCCCTTAGTAAAAACCGAGTTTCCGTTGCTGTCAAAAAGCTTGAGCTCTGCGGGTTTTCCGACCTCAAAATTAGCCTGGGCAAATATTTTCTGCTGTCTTAAGTCTTTGTTGAATGTTGCCGAAAGCTCGTCTTCAAGGCGCTTGTCGTGGGTTTTATAAACCAGATCATTTTTATATATTTCACCTTTGAGAGCAATGTTTATTACCTCTCCGGCTTTTGAAGCATTATTAATGTTGCTTCCGACATGCGGCTCGTTTTGAGTCCATATTTCAATACCGTCTCCCGGACAAAGCGGTTCCCGCGTCCTAATTACCGTTCGTCCGTGACGAGAATCATAAGTATCGACAATACCGCATTTTATTCCCCAGCTTTTCGGCCTTTCAACGCTTATCATTGATTTTCCCGAATAGGTGTTATAGTAGCCATCGGTAAAGCCGCCGCGGTTAAAAAGCTCAAGCAGTGTTTTGGAATCTTTCTCATCCACTTTAAAGCTTTCAGGCGACTGACAATACATGTCTATATATTTTCTGTAAATTCCGGTAACTCCGGCAACATATACGGCATTTTTCATTCGTCCTTCTATTTTGAAAGACGAAATGCCGGCAGTAATAAGCTCCGGCAGAATATTAACGGCCGACATATCCTTGCAGCTCAAAAGATAGCCTTCGGCGGCTTTGCTGTACCCGTCGTAAAGGGTATACGGCAATCTGCATGTCTGCGCGCAGCGTCCTCTGTTGCCGCTTCTGCCTCCGAGCATACTGCTCATAATGCATTGTCCCGAATACGAAACGCAAAGCGCGCCATGAACGAAGGTCTCAATTTGAGCCTCCGTATTTTCTGCAATATATTTAATTTCGTCAAGCATAAGCTCACGGCTTAAAACTATTCTTGAAAAGCCGGCCTTGAATAAAGCGTTGACATCCTCAAGCGAGTTAGACGTAAGCTGCGTACTTGCATGAAGCGGTATGTCGGAAAATTCTTTTATCTTTTCCGCAAGACCTATATCCTGCACAATAAGAGCGTCAGCGCCTGCGCGTGAAAGCCATGCTGTATATTTCAATACATCGTTAAGCTCCTGATTTTTATAGAGCGTGTTAACCGTACAGTGTACCTTTACGTTGCGCAGATGACAGTAATCTATTGTTTTTTCCATTTCGTCGGCGTCAAAATTTCCGGCAAACTGTCTTGCGCTGAAATTTTTCCCTCCGACATAAACAGCGTCACAGCCGTTTTCCACGGCAGCTCTTACGCACTCAAAACTTCCCGCAGGCGAAAGCAGTTCGGGTTTATTCATGTTTTATTCTCCTTTGGTCAAATGTGGCGGTAATAATTTTGGTTTTGAGTATGCGTTCTGCGAAACTTGTTGCTGTCGGCAGGAATGTTTCCCAAAGCTGCGCTTTCCTCATCGTTATCGGCAGTATCGCCGGTTTCTTCCGTTATTTCTTTGTTTACGCTTGATTTAGAATCGTTATTTTGTGTACGTTCGGCTTCCTGTTTTTCAAAACTTATGAGCCTGCTTTCGATAGACTTGTAGTGGTTTATCTGGGCGATCTTTTTAATATTATCATCCTGCAAAGCAGCGTTTTTCTTTGTTTGTTCCTCAAGCATGGCAGAAGTTGTTTCAAGTTCTTTTTGCAGCTTGTCCAAATCAGTGTTGTCATTTGTGCTTTTTTCATTTTTCAGTGTTTCCAGCTCAGCCTTTGTGTTGTCTGCCGAGGCCTTAAGAGCTTCCGAGTTTCTTTTAAGTTCTTCGTTTTCTTTTTTCAGTTCTTCGTTTTCAGCGTTCTTTTTAAGCAATACCGCATTTATTTCGTTAAGCTTTTTTTCAAGTTCCTGCGCTTTTGCAAGATATTTTTCAGCATCAGCAGCAGTTTTAAGCTTTTCGCCGCCGTTTTCGACTCCGGCATCCTTAAGCAGTTTTTCAAGATTTTCGCTTTTGTCCCTTGCCTTAAAATAATCATCGGCAATATTGATTGACGTAAGCACAGACACCATTGTAGGGCTCAGGCTTTTTGAGTTTTCGCTTTCACGCAAAGCCGCCGCCTTTTCTTCTATATAGTTTGCAACCTTTGTTATATACTCAACCGATTCATTGCCCGTAAGAGTCATCGTTCTTCCGCATACCTTTACGGAAACCATGTTTTTGTATTTCATTATGAACCGTCCTTCCTGAAATAATTACGATTTTTCGGCATATTCAGGTTTAGTATATCATAAAAATTGCTGTTTCAACAGATATTTAATCAAGTTTTTGCTTCATTTTGTCAAGTATCTTTTTTTCAAGCCTTGAAACCTGTACCTGTGATATATTCAGCTTCCTTCCGGCCTCGCTTTGCGTTCGGTCGAAAAAATATCTCATAAGTATAAGCTTGCGTTCTTTGTCGGTAAGGCTTTCAAGCGCCGCCCTGAGAGAAATAAGCTCATCCGTTTTTTCAGTGCTGTCGTTATTTTTAACCGTGTCTATGATATACACGCTTTTTTCATTGTCCTCGTCTGTTTTGCTGTATAACGATTCCACCTTTTTCCCGCTTTCCATTGCAGTTATTATATCGCTTTGAGAAACCTCAAGTATTTCACTTATTTCATTAACATTGGGCCATCGCCCGTTTTGCGAAAAAAAAGCCTCTGAAACTGCCTTTATTTTTGCCGAAAGCTCTTTTATCCCACGGCTTACCTTGATTATACCATCGTCACGCAAAAAACGCCGTATCTCTCCTATTATCATAGGTACTGCATAGGTTGAAAACTTTACCCCGAAGCTTTCATCAAAACGGTCAATACTTTTTAAAAGGCCGATTGAACCTATCTGAAATAAATCCTCCATGTCGGTTCCACGTCCGGCAAATCTTTTTACCGTACTCCATATAAGCCCGCTGTTTTCTTTGATAAGCCTTGCCCGTGACTCTTTGTCGCCGCTTTTTGCAAGCCTTAAAAGTTCTGTTCTGTCCTCCATCAGGCGTCACTCCTGTTCCGCCCTGCCTAATTGCTTAGACATAAAAACCCGCGTGCCTTTGCCAACCGCGCTTTCGACCTTTACATCGTCCATAAAGCTCTGCATTATCGTAAAACCAAGTCCGCTTCGTTCCATGTCCGGCCTTCCGGTATAAAGAGGCTCCATTGCGAGAGGTATATTTTCAATACCCTTTCCGTCATCTGCCACTTCTATGTAAACTGTGGTTTTGCTTATGCCGCACCACAGTCTTACGCATCCGCTTTTACTGCCGAAGTATCCGTGGATAATACTGTTTGTAACAGCTTCCGAAACAGCGGTTTTTATGTCGTTCATATCTCTTATACAGGGATCAAGCCCCAAAATAAAGGCACATACAACTGTTCTTGCAAAAGCCTCGTTTTCTCCTGCCGCTTTAAAGCTAACTTCCATTTCGTTGTCATATTCCATTTAAACAGACCTCCATCAAACCGCTTTTTCAGCCGCTTCCACAGAATCATATATCTTTATTATTCTGTAAAGCCCTGAAAGCAGCATAAGCTTTTTTAGATTAACGCTTAACCCGGTAACCGCTGTAAAACCACCTTTGTTGAGCGTATATTTGTAACGGCCGATTATCATACCGATTCCCGAGCTGTCCATAAAATCAACTTTCGACAAATCAAACACTATGTTTTTTGCTCCCGATTCAACCGCCTCGTTGTCTATCCTGTCTCTGACCAAGTCCGCAAAATGATGGTCAATGTCGCCAAGGATATTCACTACAAGGCAATTTTTGTGTCTTTCAAAAGAAATATCCATTTTTCCGCCTCCGGCAAATATTTTTATACATACAATATTGATTTACACAAAAAATATAAATTTCCTTTATGTATCGTGGTAAAAAATAATGCAAAAAAAGACAACCTTTTTACAGGTTGCCTTTTTTTGCTGAAAACTGTTATTTTGTAAGCTTTGATACAGCTTTAAAATGTTCGTCTGCCGCGCTTTTTGTAAGCTCATAAAGCACAGCTTCATACGTTGTAATAAACGCGCCCTCTTCTTCGGCACGATGAAGAGCCATTTGTTTGTCGTTATCTTTTCTTGAGCCGACACAGTCCTCTACAAAAAATACATTATATTCCTTTTCAAGAAGATCAATAGCCGTTTGAAGCACGCAGATATGCGCCTCAACACCGCAGAGGATAATATTCTTTTTGCCTGTTTTGCGTATTGCTGAATATATTTCATTGTCAAGGCAAAGACTGAAAGCTTTTTTGTCAAACGCAGTAAAATCTCCGACCGCCTGTGCAATTTTGTCTACCGTTTCGCCAAGACCCTTAGTGTATTGCTGCGACACAATTATCGGTATGTCAAACTCTTTAAGTCCGTTTATAAGTATTTCGGTATTGTGTACAACTTTTTCATTTTCATTTATTGCCGGTATAAGCTTTTCCTGATAGTCGATTACTATAGCCATTGTTTCTTCAGCCTTTATACGCATTGTTCTCTCTCCTTTATCATGCTTTTCCAAAATTCTTGTTTGCCATTGCCGTAGCCTCGCCGTCTATTACGACCTCGCCTTTTTGATTTGTGATTGTCATTTTAAGAGTAACTATTCTTTTTTCCTTCTTTATTTCAACCACTTCTCCCGTAACGGTTACAGTATCGTTAAACCTTACAGGTTTTAAAAAGCGGCAGCTCTGACCAAGAAAAATCGCGTCCATTCCCGGTATGCACATTCCTATCATTGTTGAAAAAAGAGAAGCCGTAAGCATTCCGTGCGCTATTCTTTCACCAAAGCGTGTGGTTTTTGCATACTCGGCATTCACATGCAGAGGATTAAAATCCGCACATAACCCTGCAAAAGTATATACGTCATGCTCCGTAATTGTTTTTGTAAAGCTTTCTTTTTGTCCTATGTATATTTCATCTATGCTGTAGCCTTTCATATTGAGGCTTTTGCAGCCATCGTCCATTTTTACGCACCCCCGTTTAATTTTTCTCAATAAAATTATATAACCAAAACAAAAACATGTCTATCCTTATAGTTCTTGTTTTGTACAAAGAACATTATGTATGCCGGAGATTATTCCGGCATCGTTATTATACATACTTTCGCATATGTTTGAGCGCGCTTTTTTCAAGCCTTGAAACCTGTGCCTGACTTATGCCTATTTCGTTTGAAACCTCCATCTGTGTTTTTCCCTCGAAAAATCGCAAATCCAATATATGTTTCTCCCTGTCGGGCAAATGTTCCATTGCCTGGGAAAGAGCGATATTTTCCACCCATTTCGCGTCCTTGTTTTTTTCATCGCTAATCTGGTCCATAACGTACATAGTATCAGTTCCGTCGTGAAAAACAGGCTCATAAAGCGATACGGGCTCCTGAATAGCGTCAAGCGCCATACACACATCCTCCTTGCTTTCTCCAAGTTCCTTCGCTATTTCTTCTATCTTTACCTCGCGGGAAAGCCTGTTTACTAGCCTTTCCTTTGCCTGTAAAGCCTTGTATGCCATGTCCCTGAGGCTTCTGCTTACCCTTATTGAATTGTTGTCGCGAAGATACCGCCTTATTTCGCCTATTATCATCGGCATGACTGTTGCTTGTCAAAACACACTCCGTGCTGAAACCTTCGGCTGTACATGGCGGCTTTTTTGTGGTATATTTAGATTAGTGACTTTGGAGGTGATTTTATGATACGCCCAATACGCGCCGAAGACAAAGAAACATATCTTAAAATGGCCGAAGAATTTTACAAGCTTGACGTTGTTGAGGAAAGCATACCGCAAATCAATTTTCTCAAGACTTTTGACGAGCTTATGGAAAAAAAGAGCTATGCCGACTGTCTTATATGCGAAAGAAACGGCGAGGTGTGCGGCTACCTTCTTCTGGCAAAAACCTTTTCCCAGGAAGCCGGCGGAATATGCTGGTGGCTTGAGGAGCTGTATGTGGTGCCAAAATTTCGCAACAGCAATGTGGCAAGCGAATTTTTCGATTACATATTCAACAATAAGCCCGAGCATGTTAAGCGCCTGAGGCTTGAGGTTGAAGGCTGCAAGAGAAAGCTTGTGTCGCTTTATCAATCTAAAGGCTTTTCATTCCTTGGCTACGATCAGATGAAAATCGACTTCTGATGCCGGCATTTACTGCCGGCTTTTATTTATTTTGCACATTTTGACACTCATATATCATCGGCACGGCATAAGTCGAAAACTGCACATTAACCGATGTATCGAAATTGTCAATCGCTTTTATAAGCCCTATACAGCCTACCTGAAAAAGATCATCCATAAGTTCTCCCCGGTTTGAAAAACGCTGTATAATGCTAAGAACAAGCCGCAGATTTCCGTAAATAAATTCATTTCTGGCTTCTTCGTCGCCCTGCTTGATTTTTTTAAATAATTCCTTTTTCTTTTCGGCGCTTAAAACCGGCAGTCGCGATGTATTTACACCGCATATTTCAACCTTTGTATACATTTTATTAGCCCCCTTAAAGCCTGCCGCATTGACAGAGCCTGATTTTATATTCGTTCTGATTTAAGTTTTTCCATGTATAAGCTTTTTATCCTTTAAAAAATGCCTTAATTAATTTAAAATATTCGGCATATTTTACCTAAGCAAAAAATATACGCTTCTTTTCTGTATTTCTTCACAAAAAAAGCATGTTAAAACAATTTAATATATGCTATACTTAATAAAAAGTCACATATGATTTACATTAAATAAGCAGGCATTGGAGTGATACAGATGAAAAACTTTGGCTTCGGCGGTATGCGTCTTCCTCTTTTGGACGAAAACGACCCAACAAGCATAAATCAAAAAGAAGTAGACAAAATGGTTGAACTGTTTATGGAAAACGGCTTTACTTATTTTGACAATGCGTATATATACCATTCAGGAAGTTCTGAAGGCGCGTTTAAAAAGGCTCTTGTAGACCGCTATACTCGTGAAAGCTTTACTGTTGCCGATAAAATGCCTACGATGATAGTAAAAAAAACATCAGACTATGAAACGTTTTTTAATACACAGCTTGAACGTTTTGGCGTAGATTATTTCGACTATTATCTTTTGCACAATATAAGCCATAAAACATACGAAGATTCCGAAAAATTTGGCGGTTTTGACTTTATATCAAAAATGAAGGCCGAAGGAAAGGCACGCAAAATCGGGTTTTCATTTCACGATACGCCGGAACTGCTTGACGAAGTGCTTACCAAACATCCGGAAATTGATTTTGTGCAGTTACAGTTAAATTACATAGACTGGAACAATGCAGCCATACGAAGCCGTGAATGCCTTCAAACGGCGCTTAAACACAAAAAACCGGTATCGGTTATGGAGCCTGTAAAAGGCGGCGGCCTTGCTTCGCTTCCCGATGAAGCTGAAAAAACACTTAAAAAAGCTGACTCTGAAATGTCCATGCCATCTTGGGCAATACGTTTTGCCGCATCCTGCGAAGGAGTATTTATGGTATTAAGCGGCATGAAAAACGTGCAGCAGGTTAAGGATAACATTTCGTTTATGAAAAACTTCAAGCCTCTTACCACAGCTGAAAAAGATATGCTTACCGGTAAAATAACCGATATTATCAATAAATCTGTGTATATCCCATGCACCAACTGCCACTACTGTACCGATGGCTGCCCAAAAAAGATTAATATTCCGTCGTATTTTGCTATATATAATAATTATAAACTATATGGCACAAGAAATTTCCCTGCCATGCACTACAGAAAACAAGCTTTCGGTCACGGCCTTGCCTCAGAGTGCATAGGATGCGGCCAATGTGAGAGCGTGTGCCCTCAGCATATTGAAATAACAAAGTACCTTGAGGAAATATCGGACACTTTCGAAAAAAGATGAAAAGGAGCTGTTGAAAAATGTGTGTTTATGCTGTTTTTTTCTCACCTACAGGCACATCTAAAAAAGGCGCTCAGGCAATAGCCGCTGTTCTTTCGCCGGATTATAAAAGTATCGACATCACAAAATTCGACAGTTTGCCTGAAGAAATAACATTTGAAAAAGATGACATCGCGGTTTTCGGCGCACCTGTCTATAGCGGAAGAATATATAAAGGAGCTGCCGAAAGGCTTGCAAAAATCAAGGGAAACGGCAGCAAATGCATTATTACCGTTACTTACGGCAACCGTGCCTTTGACGATGCCCTGCTTGAACTGAGCGATATAGTATCCTCAAACGGCTTCGTACCGGTAGCGGCGGCAGCTTTGGTTGCGCAGCATACCTACGGAAAAATCCAGCTTGGACGTCCCGATGAAAATGACCTCAAGGAAGATACCGCCTTTGCCGAAAACGTAAAGGCCAAACTTGAAAACGGACAATGTGAAAAAATATCCGTTCCGGGAAACCGGCCGTACAGAAGCGGCGGAAAAGGCGGCTCATTCAGACCGTTTACTTACGCCTGCTGTATAAAATGCGGGCTTTGCGTACAAAACTGTCCCGAAGGCGCAATAGCCGACGACTGTATAACAATAAGCGACAAGTGCATATCCTGCTTCAGGTGCATAAGAAACTGTCCTATGGGCGCAAAGCATGTGAACACACCGGAATATATAAGCTTTGCAGAAGATTTTACAAAAAAACTAAGCAAGCGCATTGAAAACAAATATTTTTATTGATTTGAATATTTGAAATAAAAGGAGTGATAACAAATGTCTAAGCTTCTCTATCAGGGTCACGGAAGCTACCGCATAGAAACAAACAACGGCACTGTGGCATATGTCGATCCTTTTGCCGGAAAAGGCTATGAAAAAAAAGCTGATATTGTGCTTATAACTCATCACCATTATGACCACGATAATATTTCTCTTATTACAAAAAACAAGGGCTGTACGGTTATTGAGCCAAAGGACGCCTTGAAACACGGAAAATATAATTCCTTTGACACCCACGGCATAAGAATAGACAGCGTTTCCGCCTACAATAAAAACCATGACAAAAACGAATGTGTAGGCTACATGCTGCTTTTTGACGGCATAAAGCTTTACGCTTCCGGCGATACATCTCTTACGGAAGATATGAATTCTATGTACTTTATGCATATAGATTACGCTCTTTTGCCAATAGACGGAATATATAACATGGATGTGCGCGAAGCAATAAAATGCGCGGAAATCATAAACGCAAAACATACCATACCTGTACACATGAAGCCCGGCGAGCTTTTTGACCTGAATATAGCGGAAAAATTCACAACACCTTCGGCACTCATAATTGAAGCCGGAAAGGAAATAGTTTTATAATGAGCAATGAAAAATATATCGCTCTTAATGCGGCAATACATAAAAATACGATTTTGAAAAAAGCCGTGATTTTTGCCGACACTCAGCTTCCCAAAACCGTATGCGGAATATTTTATGTATTGCTTTTTTATCTTGCAGTAAGGCTTGACAAAAGGATTTTTGCCTGTGCCGCAATACCGTGGCTTGACTTCTGTCTTGTTACGCTTATACGCAGATGTATAAACAGCAGGCGTCCGTTTGAAGTTTGCGGTTATGAGCCTATAACCGGCCACAGCAAAGGAAAATCCTGCCCAAGCAGACATGCGTCAAGCGCCGTAATAATAGCTTTTTCAGTTTTTTATATAAGCAAGCCTCTTGGAATATTTACTGCGGCTATAGGAATTGCCGTTTGCGTATCACGTATAATTTCCGGAGTGCACTACATCCATGATGTTGTTTACGGTGCCCTGTTAAGCGTTATTTTCGGATATGTTTGTTTTTTCGTAATACTCAACTAAAAAAAATCCTTTGTTTTCTATCTGTTAGAAAACAAAGGATTTTTTAAGCTAAAAGCTTTATTGCAGCACAGCAGTAATTTCGTTTACAGCCGCTTCTTCATCGGTGCCGTCAGCCGATATTTTAAGCCTTGAACCGTTTGTTATGCCAAGGGAAATTATGCACATAAGGCTTTTGGCATTTACTATTTTATCGTTAATCGATACCTTTATGTTGCTTTTGAACCTGCTTGCCGTCTGTACAAATAATGCCGCATGTCGTGTGTCAAGAGAGTCCTTTGTCAAAATAGTCTTTTCAGTCATTATCCTTTTTCATTCCTTCCATTAGCTGTTCAGCTATCTCGCTTATTCTGTGCAGTCTGTGGTTCATACCCGACTTTCCGACCGGCGGAACAAGCTTTGCACCAAGCTCCTTAAGGCTTAAGTCCGGGTACTGCATACGTATTTGCGCAGCCTCCTTAAGAGGTTTATCCAGATAGTCAAGTCCAAACTTTTCATCAATAAAGTTTATATCGTCTACCTGTTTTACCGAAGCTGCTATCGTTTTGGATAAGTTTGCCGTTTCGCAATTCACGCGTCTGTTTACATTATTACGCATATCTTTAAGTATGCGAATGTTTTCAAATTCCATTAATGACACATGTGCTCCGACAACATTCAAAAAATCGGATATCTTTTCGCCTTCTTTTATGTAAATTACATGATGCTCCTTGCGCTGTATATATCCGGCGTTTATGCCAAACTTTGCCAAAATTGCTTTAAGCTGAACACAATAATTATAGTTTGTCCCTACAATTTCAAGATGGTACGTTTTTTCCGGCTCGTTAAGCGATCCGCAAGCCAGAAATGCGCCTCTCAGATATGCCCTCATCGCGCATACCGTACTTTCTTTGTCCCTTTCAAAGACAACGTTTCCGTCTTCAGCCTGTTCAAAACAATGCTTTTTGATGTATTCGGCAGCAATTCTTTCCCTTTTGCTGTCTATTGACAAAAAGTACGTTCTGTTTTTTCTGAGCTGACTGTTTCTCAAAACGGAAATATTACATTCTATATTAAAATTTTTCTTCATTAATGTAAAGAACTTTCTTGCGACGAGCACATTTTCGGTATGGATTTTTATACAAAACTCATTCTCTTTTTCTTCAATTTGTCCGCATAAATTTATGATTGCGGTCAATTCCGCCATATCCGAACCGTTTTCTTCGCCAAATCTATGAATCAATTCACGTTTAACATTGGACGAAAATGACAAAATTATAATCCTCCGTTTACATATTTCGGCATCACTTTCCGATTTTAGCATCTCTGCTTATGTCGTTATGCTTAAGCAATATATTGTGATGCTTTTGGCTCATTCTTGAATAAAGCGCATTCGCAAAAGCAACCGACCTGTGCCTTCCGCCTGTACAGCCTACGCCTATTACAAGCTGTGTCTTTCCTTCTTTTTCATATTTCGGTATGAGAAAATCAAGAAGCTCAGTTATTTTGTCAAGAAAAACGCGGCTTTCTTCAAATCCCATAACATAGTCATATACATCGTCATCGTTTCCGGTAAGCGGCTTAAGCGAAGCAATATAATAAGGATTCGGCAGAAATCTCACATCGAACACTAAATCGCAGTCCGCCGGTATTCCGTATTTGTATCCAAACGAACAAATCTTTATCATTATACTTTCAAATTTTTCGTCAAGCACAAATATTTTATTTATTATTTCCTTAAGTTCTTTTACCAATATATCGCTTGTATCGATAATGTATGTTGATTTTTTCTTTACGTCTTCAAGAATTTTTCGTTCCTGAAATATGCCTTCCTCTATGCTTCCGTTTCGCGATAAAGGATGCGTTCTTCTTGTTTCCTTAAACCGCTTTATAAGCGAGCTGTCGTTTGCGTCGAGAAAAAGTATGTCATAGTCATAGCCGTTTTTGGAAAGATCGGAAAGCCCTTCAAAAAGGTCTTTAAACATCTTTCCTCCTCGTATGTCTATTCCTATTGCCACCTTGTCTATATCGCTGTCCTTAAAAAGCTCGGCAAATTTCAGCATAAGCACCGGCGGTAGATTGTCGGCACAAAAGTAACCTATATCCTCAAGAAATTTGAGAGCAGTGGTTTTTCCGGCACCGCTCATGCCTGTAACTATCAAAAACTTCATATTACAATCAACCCCGTTATTCTCTGCCTATTATCCTTACCTCGGGCACAAGCTCCACTTTGAATTTTTCCCTTACGTTTTTTTGACAAAAGGCTATAAGGTCTAAAATATCTTTTGAAGAAGCATTTCCCTTGTTTATTATAAACCCGGCATGTTTTTCGCTTACCTCGGCTGCACCTATGTGTGCGCCCTTTAAGCCGCAGTCTTCTATAAGCTTTCCGGCAAAAAAGCCTTCCGGTCTCTTAAACGTGCTTCCGGCCGACGGAAACTGAAGCGGCTGCTTATCACGTCTTTTTTGCGAAAGCTCACTCATTTTTGTAAAAATGGCGTTTTTGTCGCCCGTTTTAAGCTTTAATATTCCGTCAAGCACTGTCCAGCCGTTTTTTTGAAGTATGCTTTTCCTGTAGCCAAGTTCAAGCGCATCTGTAAAAACAGTTTTTATTTCAAAATTTTCGTTCAAAACACGAACCGATACTAAAACATCTTTAATTTCCGGCCCATAGGCTCCGGCATTCATAAATACTGCGCCCCCAAAGCTTCCCGGAATACCTGAGGCAAACTCAAAACCCTGGAGAGAGTTTTCAAGAGCATATGCCGCTATCGCGGAAAGCAGCGCTCCCGACTGGGCTGTGATATACTCTCCGTCTGATGTAATTTTGGAAAGCCCGTCGCCTATCTGTATAACGACTCCTTCTATTCCTCCGTCAAGCACAAGAGTATTGCTTCCGTTGCCCAAAACCGTGCAGGCACAGCCTTCTTTTTTTACGGCTTTAAGTATCCCGGCAAGACTTTCAATGCTGCAGGGCGAAATATATATATCGGCGGGTCCGCCTGTTTTGAAAGATGTATGCAGCTTCATGGGTTCGTTAAAACGCACTACACTGCCTTCGGCAGCTTTTATTATTTCCTCAAGCAAAAATTTTACCTCCAAAGAGCATATTTTTAAAGCATTGTAGCTCCTATAATTACAGCGTCATAGTCAAATTTTGTAAGAAGTATTTTTGTCTTTTTTTCTATTTCAAGATGACCAAATGTTTTTTCGCCGACAAGCCTTGCAACATCGTCTATAAACATGTCCCCGATCTTGCGCATTCTGCCACCGATTGCTATTGCCTCCGGCTGAAGGATATTTACGATGTTTATAAGGCCGAGAGCTACATATTTGCTGTAGGTGTCCACAACTATTTTTGCATACTCATCGCCCTTTTGAGCCGCTTCAAACGGTGTGCGAAAACTCATAAGCCGCAAATCGCCGTTTACCATTTTAAAAAGCAGACTTTCCGGATGACGCACAGCCATTATTTTCGCATCTCTCAAAAGTCCCTTCTGCGAAGCATACGCCGCCCAACAGCCTTTTCTTCCGCATTCGCACTGTTCGCCGCCGAAAATAATTACATGGTGTCCAAATTCTCCTGCGCCGTAATATTTTCCGCTGTATATTTTGTTATTTATTATTATTCCGCCGCTTATAGCCGTGCCGAGAGTAACTATTATCGAGTTTGAGTAGTCCTTTGTGGCGCCGTACATGCTTTCAGCAAGAGCATAGCAGTTTGCATCATTTTCACATTTTACTTCAACCGTAAGATATTTTTTAAGTATATCCACAATCGGCACATTCTTATAGTTGAAATAACTGGAATAAATTATTATTCCCTTTTCAGTGTCAACCGACCCATAGCAACCTATTCCCACGATTTTTATGTCGTTCATGGTAAGCCCTTTTTTTTCTGTAACTCTGATGCATAGTGAAGCAAGGTCCTTTAGTATAGCCTCAGGCTCCCTGTATCTAAGTGTAGGTATGGCGTCTTTATATATGATATTTCCGCTTTCGTCAACTATTCCCGCCGTTATATATGTCAAATCAAAGTTAACGCCTATGCTGTACATTTTAAAAACCTTCCTCCTTTAATTTTTATTGTTTTCCGCATTTTTTTGTATGCGCTCGTTAAGTTCTTCAGCGGCATTGTAGCCAAAAATTCTCTGGCGTCTGTTTATAGCCGCCGCTTCGCAAATAAGGGCTATGTTTCTGCCGGCTCGCACAGGTATTGTGTTGCACAAAACTTTCGTATCAAGTATTTCATAATATTCGTCTTCCATGCCAAACCTGCTGTATATCTTGCTTTCATCCCACATTTCAAGCTTTACTACAAGGTCTATCTCCTGATCTTTTTTTACTGCGCCAACACCGAAAAGCTCTTTTGCGTTAAGCACTCCTATGCCGCGTATCTCAATAAAATGTCTTATAAGTTCAGGGCAAGTGCCTACAAGTTCGTCATGCGAAACTTTTTTTATCTCAACGGCATCATCGGCTACAAGCCTGTGTCCGCGTTTTATAAGTTCAAGAGCCGTTTCGCTTTTTCCTATACCGCTGTCACCTACTATCAAAACCCCTATTCCGTATATATCCACAAGCACGCCGTGTATCGTTATTCTTTGGGCAAGCTCGCTTCTTAGCCATCCGTTAAGATCCGGCACAAAATCCGACTCATCAAACGGCGTTCGGAAAACAGGTACATTGAATTCTCTGGCGAAAGGCGGTATTTCCGAAAATATTTCCAAATTCCTGCAAATTATGAGGCACGGAAAACCATATGAAAACAATTCACGCAAAACAGACTCCCTGAAATCGTCATCAAGCTTTTGCAGATATGCGTATTCCACCATTCCTATTATCTGCACCTTTTCATTCTCAAAACAATCGAAAAATCCGGCAAGCTGAAGCGCCGGTCTGTTTGAAAATGAGCTTGAAACGGTTTTTCCCTCAAGAGAAATATCTGGTATTACATTTTCAAGCTTAAATTCGTCCGCAAGCTTACTAAGCGAAACCGAATACATATCGAAAAACCTCCCTTCTGCACAAATCTATAAAAAATAATACCATATTTATGTACTAAAATCAAATTTTATGGCTTAAAATTTCATTAATTTTTACCAAAACCAAATTAATTTTCTGTTTTGTCATTGCTTCTGAAAAAAGCATATACAGCTTCGGCTGATTTTATATTCATCTCGTCAACATCCAAAAGATCGCTTACCTCGGCCTTTCTTATGCTGTCAACATCTCCAAAATGCCGTAACAGGGCTTTCCTTCGCACATCTCCTATGCCGGCTATGTGGTTTAGCACTGTATCGACCTGTGCTTTTTCCCTCAGCTTTCTGTGGTATTCAATTGCAAAACGGTGAACCTCATCCTGTATTCTCGTTGCAAGCTTAAACCCTTCGGTGTTTGCGGCAATATAGTATTCTTTATTTTCATATAAAAATCCCTTTGTGCGGTGATTGTCGTCTTTAAAAAGTCCACAAACAGGTATATCAATGCCGTAAGAAGCCAGTACGCTTTTTGCCGCATTTACCTGCGGCTTTCCTCCGTCCATTAAAAATAAATCCGGAAGCTTCCAGTAATCTTTTCTGTCGTCCTTGCGCCCATGCTCAAGACGTCTTTGCAAAACCTCCTGCATACTTGCAAAATCATTGGCTCCGGCTACACTTTTTATCTTAAACTTACGGTAATCGCTTCTTTTCGGCAGTCCGTTTTCAAACACCACCATTGCTCCTACGGAATAAAAACCCTGTATGTTTGAAATATCATAGGCTTCTATTCTTGTTACCTTTTTTTGAAGCCCTATTGCTTTGCATATTTCCTCAACGGCGCCTTTTGTGCGCTGCTCGTCTTTTTTGAGCTTTTCGCCAAACTGCTCGTTTGTTATAGACGCATTTTCATAAGCCAAATCCACAAGACGTTTTTTTTCGCCCTTTTCCGGCACGGTTATTATTACCTTGTTTCCGCGTCTTTGGCTTAGCCAGCTTTCTATTATTTCCTTTTCCTCGCTTACTATATCGGCCTCAAGAATCAACTCTTTAGGCACAAAGGCCGTGCCGCCGTAAAACTGCTTTATAAACTCGGTTATTATCCCGCTTCTGTCTATTCCTTCGGTGTTGTTGAGCATGTAATGCTCTCTTCCAAGCATTTTTCCGCCTCTTATAAAAAACACCTGTACAAGAGCGTCATCAAAGGCACGCGATACCGCTATAACGTCACTGTCGTTTAAGCCGGTATTTGACATTTTCTGCCTTTGCTCAACACTTGTTATGCTTTTAATTTTGTCCCTGTACTGGGCGGCCTTTTCAAACTCAAGGCTTTCTGAAGCGGCATTCATCTTTTCCTTAAGCCTTTCAACGATGTCCCCGCTTTTTCCATCCAGAAACTCAATTACTTCATTTACTATTTTTTTATAATCTTCCCTGTTTATAAGCCCGTCGCAGGGCGCACAGCACTGGCCTATATGATAGTTTAGGCATGGACGCTCCCTGCCAATGTCACGCGGCAGATTCTTGCGGCATTTTCTAAGCGGCCACATACGGTTTATAAGCTCTATTGTTTCCTTAACGGCATAGCCGTCTGTTATAGGCCCGTAATACTTTGCGCCATCCTTAAGCACACGCCTTACCATAAATACCCTCGGAAAGTCCTCGTTTACCGTAACCTTAACATACGGATACATTTTATCGTCCTTAAGGCGGATATTGTATTTCGGACTGTGCTCCTTTATCAGGTTGCACTCAAGTATAAGCGCCTCAAGTTCGTTATCCACAACTATGTATTCGAATTCCGCAATATGACTTACCATGCTTATTACTTTCGGAGAATGGTTTTTGTTGCTTTGAAAATACTGGCGCACACGGTTTTTAAGGCTTATGGCCTTTCCGATATATATAATTTCGCCTAGGTCATTTTTCATTATATATACTCCCGGCTTTGCCGGAAGCTTTTTCAGTTCCTCTTGTATGTCAAACATGCTTATTCACCCTTAAAAACTCTGCTGCTATTCTAAAATACAGCAAAGCGAAATAAAAATATACAGAAAACCTATGAACGCACTGGCTGAAAAACAGTGTTTCTCTAAGCATAAGGAGCGCAAAATGTATAAAAAAAGCTTTAAGGCAGGCTGCATTATACTTATGTCTGCAAATATGATAACACGTCTTCTCGGTTTTTTCTACCGCATTTATATGTCAAGAACCATAGGAACGGAAGGCATGGGCCTGTATCAGCTTATTATGCCCATATATATGCTTAGCTACAGTCTTACCTCTTCAGGCATAACGACAACCGTTTCCCGTCTTACCGCGCAGCAATGTGCCAAAAGCAAAGAGCAAAACGCCGTTAAGATACTGCATACCGCTTTGGGAATGTGCCTTTTTTTAAGTCTTATGCTTGCGGTATTTCTGTTTTTCTTCTCATCCGGAATAAGCCAATACATAATAAAGGATATGCGTACCGCAATGCCGTTAAAAATACTGTCGCCTTGTATTCCGTTTATGGCATGTGGGTCATGTATAAGAGGATATTTTCTTGGAAAACAGGAACACGTATTTCCTGCTTCAAGCCAGGTTTTTGAGCAGACAGTAAGAATGGTTTCAATTGCGGTAATAATGACATACTTTGCTCCCGAAGGTATAGAAAAAAGCTGCTCGGCAGCTGTGGTTGGAATAGTTTTAGGCGAAATATTTTCATTTATTCTGACACTGTTTTTTTATTTTTTTGCCGATAAAAAGGTACGCGGCAAGGCAACAATGTCTTACAGCTCTGCGTTTTTCGCTGTTTTTGCCACGGCTTTTCCTCTTACGGCATCACGGGCGGCGGGCTCGGCAATATCGGCCGCTGAAAATATTCTTATACCAATAAGACTTTCTTATTTTCCCGGCTGCAAAAACGCACTGTCCCAATACGGCGCTCTTACGGGTATGCTTATGCCTCTTATACAGTTTCCGTCGTCGCTTATTCTTGCAGTATCCGTAAGCCTTATCCCGGTGCTTACAAAAGCTCAGACGCTTAAAAACACAATAGCTGCCCGTCGCACGGTAAACAAAACCGTTATGTTTACAGCCATCGTATCCTGCGGTGCCGCAGTTTTTTTCTGTGTATTTTCAAAACAGGTATGCACTGCCGTTTACGGAAAACCGGAACTTTCGGGCCTGCTTAAAGCACTTTCTATACTTTGCCCGGCAATGTATCTGCACATAACCCTTATAGGTATACTTAATTCTCTCGGGAAACAGGTTGAGATATTTATAAACGGTCTTGCGGCATCGGCTGTAAGTATATTTTTCATATACTTTCTAATGCCGCGCTACGGACTGTGGGCATATATTTACGGCTGTTTTGCCGCCCAGTGCACTGCTCTTGTAATGAGCATACTTATTGTGCAAAGCACATTTGATATAACAGCGGTTGCCCTTAAATATTACTTTTACTCATTTTTATGCAGTATGTCAGCGGCAATAATTGCAAGCTTTATACAGTCGGCGCTTCATATAAGCACCTGTTTTTCCGCTTTGCTTATGGGTCTTTTGTATCTTTGCCTGCTCATCAAAACAGGCACTCTCGATGTTTCGGCTTTTATCGGAACAAACGGTCTGCGGCTTGGCAGAAAAACAAAAGGCAATTAAACCGCAATAAAAAAACGGCAGAAGAATCTGCCGTCTGATTTAAAATCAGTCTTTTACCGCATCAAAGCCATGCTGGAGATCGGCTATTATATCGTCGATATGCTCAGTGCCTATTGAAAGACGAATCGTGTTTGGCTTTATTCCGCTTGCCAAAAGCTCCTCCGGCGAAAGCTGTGAATGTGTTGTTGAGCCCGGATGTATAACAAGCGACTTAACGTCGGCAACGTTTGCAAGCAATGAAAAAAGCTCCAGAGATTCGGTAAACTTCTTTGCTTTTTCAGCATCGCCCTTTATTTCAAAGGTAAATATCGGCGCTGCGCCATTTGGAAAGTAGTTGTCGTAAAGCTCTTTTGCGTGCCCTGTGGCAAGCGACGGATGATTGACATTTTCCACTTGCGGGTGGTTTTTCAAAAACTCCACTACCTTCAGCGCGTTTTGAACATGCCTTTCTACTCTTAACGAAAGAGTTTCAAGCCCCTGAAGAAGCAAAAACGAATTGAAAGGTGAAATCGTGGCGCCCTGATCCCTTAAAAGAGTCGTACGCACCTTCATTATATAAGCGATGTTTCCGCAAGCTTTTGTAAACACAACGCCGTGGTATGATGGATTAGGCTTTGAAAGCCCCGGAAATTTATCGTTTTGTGACCAGTCAAACCTTCCTGCGTCAACGATTACGCCGCCCATTACTGTTCCGTGGCCGCCGATAAACTTTGTAGCCGAGTGAACCACAACGTCCGCGCCATGCTCAATAGGACGAAGAAGATACGGTGTTGCAAAGGTATTATCTACAATAAACGGTATTCCGTGCTTATGCGCTATCGCCGCTATTGCGTCAAGGTCGATAACGTCGGAATTTGGATTTCCCAGCGTTTCGGCATATAAAAGCTTCGTATTTTCCTTTATTGCAGCTTCAAAATTTGCAGGATTTGAAGGATCCACAAACGTCGTAGTAACGCCCTGATCTCTCAATGTATTTGCAAAAAGGTTGAATGTTCCTCCATAAAGATTTGTTGACGAAACTATGTGATCTCCCGCAAGAGCGATATTCTGTACTGCATATGTAATTGCAGCCGACCCTGTGGCAACAGCAAGCGCTGCGGCACCGCCTTCCAGGGCAGCTATTCTCTTTTCAAATACGTCAGATGTCGGGTTCATAAGTCTTGTGTAAATGTTTCCTCCTTCTGTAAGGCCGAAACGTCCGGCAGCCTGTGCACTGTCCTTGAATACATATGATGTTGTGGCATATATCGGAACCGCGCGTGAATCGGTTGCCGAATCCGGTGTTTCCTGTCCTACGTGAAGCTGCAGTGTTTCAAATTTATAATTTTTACTCATTATTATATTCTCCTCTCAAATTTTCAAAAAAGTTATATCCGATAATCAGTCAACACATTCGTCCAAAACGAAAGTTGGCTCTGACAAGTTTTTCAAAAAAATCAATCATTATGTCCGCCTCCTAATCCCCACTTAACTTGTATGTTAATGGAATTATAACCCGTTATTCCTACTTTGTCAATAGGTTTATTTGAAATTTATTTTAATTATTTTTGAATATTGAAATTATATAAACCCTATGGCATAATAGGTAATAAGGAGGCGTATTTATATGATGATCTCAACTAAAGGACGATATGCGCTGCGCGTTATGATTGATCTTGGAGAACACAATACAGGAGAATATGTAAAACTTACGGATATAGCCGAACGTCAGGAAATATCCGAAAAATATCTTGAAAGCATTGTATCGGTTTTAAGTAAAAACGGTCTTGTTGATGCCCTTCGCGGAAAAGGCGGCGGTTACAAACTTAACCGCTCACCAAGCGAATACAGTGTTGCTTCCATATTAAAAGCCACCGAGGGTTCTCTCGCGCCTGTAGCCTGTCTGGAAAATACACCAAACAAATGTCCTCGTGCCGGAAGCTGTCATACACTTACAATGTGGACAAGGCTTTATAAAATGATAGATGAGTTTTTTGCCGGAATTACCATTGCCGATCTTATAAGCGATGAGCCTGCAGGTGATTTCATAATATAAGTATAGGTATAATATAAATAAGTTGCATTAAGCCGCCAAATGACATTTTGAGCGGCTTTTATTTTTGTTCAAAAAAATTTACGACAAAATCATATAAACATATTGACAAAGTATGTTTTTGGAAATATAATCATATCAACATATAGGAAAGGTTGGTAATACAAATGAAAAACTTTTTTGTTATTACGTCAGTTAAACCGGATTTTCGATGTCGAATCGATGCTGACAAGGTAAACATAACATATTAAAACATTTAAAACATCAAAAAGGAGATAATAATTATGTCAAAAATTTATACATCTGCAGATCAGCTTATTGGAAAAACGCCGCTTCTTGAGCTTACTCATATTGAAAAGAAGCTCGGCCTTCAGGCAAAGATACTTGCAAAGCTTGAATATTTTAATCCTGCGGGCTCTGTTAAAGACCGTATAGCAAAGAAAATGATAGATGATGCACAAGCGGAAGGAAAACTTAAAGAAGGTTCGGTTATAATAGAGCCTACAAGCGGAAACACAGGCATTGGCCTTGCATCCGTAGCCGCGGCAAGAGGTTATCGCATAATTATAGTAATGCCTGAAACAATGTCCGTTGAGCGCCGTCAGATAATGAAAGCATACGGCGCTGAGCTTGTGCTTACCGAAGGCGCAAAAGGAATGAAGGGTGCAATAGCCAAAGCAGACGAGCTTGCAAAACAAATACCAAACAGCTTTATTCCGGGTCAGTTTGTAAATCCAGCAAACCCAAAGGCTCATTTTGAAACGACCGGCCCTGAAATATATGATGACGCTGACGGAAAAGTTGATTATTTTATTGCCGGAGTCGGAACAGGCGGCACAATTACAGGCGTCGGAGAATATCTTAAGTCCAAAAATCCGGATACAAAGGTAGTTGCCATAGAGCCTGCAACCTCTGCCGTTCTTTCAACAGGCGTTGCCGGAAGCCACAAGATTCAGGGCATAGGCGCAGGCTTCGTGCCGGATGTGCTCAACACAAAGGTATACGACGAAATAATAACCGTAAAAAATGACGACGCATTTGAAACCGGCAAACTTATAGGAAAGAACGAAGGCGTTCTCGTTGGCATTTCCTCGGGAGCAGCCGTATGGGCCGCCGTAGAAATAGCAAAGCGCCCGCAAAACAAGGGTAAAAACATCGTTGTTCTTCTGCCCGATACCGGCGACCGTTATCTTTCCACCCCGCTTTTTGAAAATTAAACCAAAAAAGATTTTTCAGGCCGTATTAATTTACGGCCTTTTTTTTATTTTTTGAAATTGTACTAAATTTTGTACGTTTATAGGAATGATGTTTCTTCATTTGAACGTTGACAAATTTTTTTCATAGGTATAAACTAAATTAGTGTGATTATCGGCAGAATCATTTTTGTCCATTTTACGGCAATAAAATACAGCTGTCTTTTAAAAAGGCTGCTTATTTTTATGTGCATGGCGGCTGCGGGATTGGTGACTTGACCACTATGCCTTTGCAACACAAATAAATGGCTTAAAACATTTTGTCGTATGGTAAAATTTTTTTTGTTTTGGCATCTGGCATGATTGGCTGCCGGCAAAAACAGATCTGGGGGAATATAAAAAATGAGCAAAATAGCAACCAAGGTTTACCGTAAATCTTCAGTGCGCATGGCACAAAGTTTGGAGGTGGCTGTATGCTGACACCTTCCGAATTTATCGAAGCCTATGAAGGCATAGGCGAAAACAAGGCAAAGGCACCGTTTTTAAAGCTTTTTCTGCTTGGCATTCTTGCAGGCTTCCTTATTGCAATGGGAAGCGCGGTTACAAATACCGCCTCTCATGCTATTGAAAACGTATCCGCGGCGAAAATCATCTGCGGTATGCTCTTTCCTTTTGGGCTTATTATGGTAATTCTTACGGGAGCTGAACTTTTTACAGGCAACTGTCTGATGGCAATTTCCGTTTTGTCACGCAAAATAAGTATTTCCGGTATGCTTCGCAACTTCGTGATTGTATATATCGGCAACTTTGTAGGAGCAATGCTTTTAGCCGTTTCATGTGCTTTTTGCGGACAGATGAACCTCTCGGGCGGCGGGCTTGCCGTTACTACGATTAAGGTTGCCGTTACAAAGACTTCTCTTACTTTTGGCCACGCCATTGTGCTTGGCATACTCTGCAACATCCTTGTCTGCATAGCCGTTATGTGCGCAATAAGTGCAAAAAGCACTGCCGGCAAGGCAATCGGCGCTTTTGTGCCTATATGTTTCTTCGTTTTATGCGGTTTTGAGCATTGTGTGGCAAACATGTATTATATTCCGGCCGGAATATTTGCAATGAATGTGCCAAAATATGCCGACCTTGCGGCAAAAGCCGGACTTAATACGTCTGTTCTTACATGGGGCGGATTTTTCATACATAACCTTATACCTGTTACAATTGGCAACATAATCGGCGGATGCGGTTTTGCGGCGCTTATTTGGGCTTCATATCGCAAGAAAAAGACAAATTAAAAAAAAATCAGCTGTCCGTTACCGGACAGCTTTTTTATTTATATGCTGTATGTAAATTCAGGTAAAATTCGCCGCAGGAACATTTTTGTTCTTTCTTCGTTTGGCGATACGAATATTTTTTCAGGCGGCCCCTGCTCTGCTATTTTCCCTCCGTCCATAAATATAACATTGTTTGCAACGCTTTGTGCAAATGAAAGCTCATGCGTTACCACAAGCATTGTTACCCCATCCGAAGCAAGGTCTTTCATAACATTTAATACTTCTCCCACAAGCTCCGAATCAAGAGCGGATGTCGGCTCGTCAAAAAGAATTATTTCCGGATTCAGCACAATGGCTCTTGCTATTGCCACCCTCTGCTGTTGCCCTCCTGAAAGAGCATTTGGATAAAACTCACATCTGTCAAGCATTCCGACTTTTTTTAGGGCTTTCATTGCCTTTTCCTCTGCTTCGTTTTTTTTCATCTTCTGACCGACAATAAGACCCAGCGTTACATTTTCAAGTACGGTTTTATTGGCGAAAAGATTGTAGTTTTGAAAAACAAAGCTTATCTTTTTTCTTAATTCATGCAGCATTTTTTTGCTTATGTTATTTAGTTCAACCGACCTGCCGTTTTCATTCCATGTGCCTTTGTCGGCTTTTTCAAGAAAACCAATGCACCTTAAAAGCGTAGTCTTTCCCGATCCGCTTGGGCCAATTATTACCGAAACTTCGCCCTGCTTTATTGTTATGTCAACGCCCTTTAAAATTTCATTTTGGTTAAAACTTTTATGCACATTTTTTATCTCTATCATGACCCACCCTCACATTCGTTTTCTCCGGCTGAATAAAAGACTCTCTTTTGTATCTTGTAAGCCTCTTTTCAGCAAGCTTGAAGCAAAATTCAAGTATTGAGCATACTATTATATACGTTATCAAAATATCCAGATACCCTTCAACGTATTTATACTGCTGTCCCGCGGCTATTTTTCCTCTGGCTGTTATATCCATAACCGTCATTATAAACACAAGAGAAGTGTTTTTTAGTATATTAAGTGATGTTGAGCAAAGGCTTGGAGCGGCAGTTGCTATGGCCTGCGGTATTATAATGCGGGTATAAGCATTAAAAGAAGTAAGACCAGATGTTAGAGCTGCTTCAAGCTGGCCTTCCGGCACAGAACTTAAGGCCGATTTCCAAAGCTCCGAAAAGCCTGCTGACGCATTTAACCCGTAAACCATGAAAGCATATATCAAAGGGTTTATTGAGTATATATCAATATTCACGTTAAACGATTTTGCCAGCATCTTAATAAGCACAGGTACACCGTTATAAACAAGAAATATCTGCACCACAACAGGCGTACCTCTCAAAAAAGAAATATACAAAGTTAAAATACCGTTTAACACAGGCACTTTCTTGATTCTGCCGCAGGCAATAAAGAAAGCAACAGGAAACCCAGCCGCAACCGCCACAAACGTTATAAGCAAAGTGATGGGAATACCTGTAAGCGTTTGATAAAAATTATGTATTGTAAAAGCCAGATCAAAGCTCATAGAATCATCTCCTCAGTTTTTTCCCAAAATCCTGCTCATACGTAAAGTCAATACATCTACCGTCCTGCCTATGGCAAGCGACAATATCCAATATATAAATGAAACGGCTAAATAAATTTCCAGTATATGCACTCCGTAGTTCATTGAATTGATTACCTTTGCCTGTCCCATTATGTCCACAACGCCGATAAGGTACGCAAGCGCCGATTCCTGGGTCAAGGCTATAAGCATGTTGCCGAAATTCGGCAATGCTATGTAAAACACCTGAGGCAAAACCACTATCCTCATCGCCTGAAAAAAAGTAAGTCCTGCCATAAGTGCTGCTTCAAGCTGCCCTTTGTTTACTGCAAAAAACGCGGGACGTATAATTTCCGAAAGCGTAGCCGAAGAATACATGGTAAGAGCAACTATCGAAAACATTATCTTGCTTCCCCTGCTTATGTCTATCCCTATCAGCTCAAACAAAAGCGGAAGACCGTAATATGATAAAAATAACAGTATTATTACTGGCGTACACCTTACAAATGTGGTAAATAAATTTGCTGTTTTAATAAGTATTTTGCTTTTCCCAAGCTTCATTGCGGCAAGCATACCGCCGAAGATAAGCCCCAGCAGCATACTTGCAAAAGACAAAAGCAACGTTATTTTAATATATGGAAGCAGCTTAATAAGTACTTCAACAAAATAATCCATATATCCGCCCCCGTTTATTTCTTTTCAAGATACGGCAATACATCTTCACCAAAATATTTTTTCGATACCTCTGATACAAAGCCGTTCGCTTTAAGCTCCTTTAATGCCTTATCATAGGCACTGGCAAGCTTTGTTTCATTTTTGTTAAACAGACTCCAGGTAGGTATGGCGGTAAATGAATTAAATACAAGCTTATCCGACAGTCCAAGCTTGCTTAAAGTGGTATCGCTTACGTTTTTTGATGATACAGCCGCGTCGAAACGTCCGTCCGCTATCCACTGGTACTCGCTTGAAACATCAGTCCAGTCGCTGTCCACAAGTTTAAGCTGCTTATCTGGATGTTCCTTGTTGTACTGTACAACTATTCC